>Ga0187781_10003781_pt1 | contig 11329 bp, 4 predicted proteins | sample 0715_SJ02_MP02_2_FD_132447 | JGI IMG/M metagenome (GOLD analysis project Ga0187781, IMG submission 132447) | Tropical peat soil microbial communities from peatlands in Department of Meta, Colombia - 0715_SJ02_MP02_20_MG | ecosystem: Environmental > Terrestrial > Soil > Wetlands > Peat | place...
GTTTTTGAATTGAATCATCGTTGTCTCCAAAGTTCCTCTTTTATTCGTAACGTAAGGTGACCATAGGATCGACCCTGGCAGCGCGCCACGCTGGCGAAAGAACGGCCAGCACGCCGACCGCAAACAGCCCTATGGCTAAACCAAAAATCACACCCAGATTTTTTTGCGTCTGCAGGGGGACCGTCGCGGAAATCAATTTCGTGACGGTTGCGGTCAGCAACAACCCGAGAATGACTCCCCCGGAGAGCATGAGGACGACGCGGCCGTAAATCGAAGCGAATACGGTGCCACGCGTGGCTCCCAAGGCGATGCGCACTCCGATCTCTCGAGTGGAGAGTTCGACTTCATGGCTGATGGATCCGTACAGACCGATAATGGCGAGTAGAACTGCCAATCCAGCAAAGGTTCCAAACAACCAGTTTTCCAACCGCTCCAACACCAGCACATCAGCCACGACCTGACGCATCGTAAGCGGATCGCGAAGCGGCAGACCAGGGTCGAGGTTGTGATAGACCCTGCGCAGATCCCCCAAGACCGACTGCGGCTCGCCCGTCGTCCGCACGATGAGCGACATGGTTGAAACCGCTTGCATCAGGTCCTTGGCAGGAATCTGGGCGATCGAACAATCCATCTCAGCCAATGGCTCCTCGTAGACGTTTTGCCGGATGGAGCGAACGATGCCGACGATCGGGATTTTGCCGATCCAACCCTCAACGTACTTTCCGATTGGATCTTCGTTCGGCGCAAAGAACTTCTTGATGAAGGCTTCGTTCACCACCACGACTGATTGGGAGGTACGAGTGTCGATACTGTCGTCCAACAACCGGCCACGAATCAGTGAAATCCCCATGGTGGCGAAATAGCTGGGACTGACGAAACGTGTCTCGGCCAGTCGCTCCTGGTTGGGCGGGTCAGGAGGATGTCCTACGACGTGGATGTCGCTGTTCCATCCCCAATTCTGAATCGGAAGGACCTGGATCAGTCCTGCGGCCTTGACACCATGCAGAGCCTGAAGGTTTTCCAGCAGCGGGCGGTAGAAATTAGCGAAGGCATCGCGACCTTCATACGTTGCAGCCGAGAGATCGATTTCGGAGGAAAGCAGGTGGTCGGGACTGAACCCAAGATCGGTGCCGCGTAGTCCCGTGAGCACGCGCAATAACTCTCCCGCGGTAATCAGCAGCACGAGTGCGAGGGCCATCTGTACCACGATGAATGCCGACCTAAGCCTGTGCTGCGCGCGGCTCGGGCCGGCGGTACCGCCCGATTTCAACGCAAGGTTGGGCGGGATCAGCGACAGGCGAAGTGTCCCTCCCACACCCGCCACCACTGTCGTTAGTACGGCAAGGGTCAGCGCCACCACCAGAGCAGCCACGTCCAGGTGGACTTCGGCACCCCGTGCCAGAGCTGCAATCAACAGCGTACGGATCGACTCAAGCAGAACGTAAGCCAGCATGATGCCGCCCAAGGCTCCGAAGAAAGCGAGGATCGACATCTCCGTCAGCATCTGCCGGATGATGCGAAAGCGGGCAGCACCCACAGCCGCGCGAAGGGCAAATTCGCGTTCGCGCTTGACCCCGCGCGCAAGAAGCAGTCCCGCCAGATTGACACAGCCGATGGCAAGCAAAGCGAGCACAGCAAATGTCAGGATGATGAGCGGCGCCTCAGTCTTGCCTACGATGTTCGTGGCGATGCCGACTATTTTCACCCGTCGCCCCTTCGATGCGGGTAACGCCTGGCCAAGATCGTCGAACACCCGATTCATGTCGGCCTGTGCCTGCCCGGACCGAACCCCTTCTCGCAATCGGGCGATGACGGGCAGCCAGTGGGAGTCCCGTGATTCGGCCAGTTCTTTCGGCATATGAAGCGGCGTATAAATGGCATTTCGAATGTTGACGGGATAGCGAAATCCCGCCGGCATGACACCCACTACTGTGTATGACAGGCCATCCAGGCGAATGATATGGCCGATTACGGAGGGCTGCGACGCGAACTGTTGTTGCCAAACCTCATAACTCAGAATAGCGATGTCGTTCTTGCCCGGCTGATCTTCGCCCTTGGTAAAGGTTCGGCCCAGGAGCGCAGCGACTCCAAATACTTCGAAGAAATTGTCGCTGCTCTCTACTTTTGCAAGAGCTATTGGACCTGACGGCCCCTCGAAGTTGGCGCTGCCGTAGCTATTGAAGACCGAAAGTGCCGCGAAGGCGTGGCTCTCGCGCCGCCAATCGATATACTCGGGATACGAAGCAGGCTGTGTGTAACCTTGGGGCGACCATGTCTGCAACGAGACGATCCGTTCCGGATGATCAAACGGCAAAGGCCGGATCAGCACCGCATAGATGCTGCTGAAGACCGCCGTGCTCATGCCAATGGTGAGCGCCAGCGTGAGCACCACGATCACACTGAATCCTGCGCTCAGTCGAACCTGGCGAAGAGCATAGCGGACGTCTTGCATCAGACCGTTCATTAATTTGCTCTCTTCTTATTCGCCCCTCATGGCGACCATAGGATCAACTCGCATGGCGCGGCGAGCCGGAACATAGCAAGCCGCGAGGGTTACGACCGCAACTAGGGAGGCAACCGTGACATACGTAATGGAGTCGACCGGACTGATCCCATAAAGCTGGGTCGCCAACAGCCGCGCCAAAAGGAACGCCCCTGCCAATCCGAAGGCAATGCCGGTTAAAGAGAATCGGGCACCTTCTTTCATGATCAACAGGAGGACGTCGCCGCGCTGTGCGCCCAGCGCCATACGGACACCCATCTCCCGGCTGCGCTTTGACACGAGAAAGGAGAGGACTCCATAAACACCCACAATACCAAGCACGAGCGCCACCCCCGCGAAAGCCGCAAATAGAAACGTAGTGGATGCCGGCGCAGAAGCGGCCTCAGAGACAACCGCTCGCATCGACTTGACTTCGCTCACGGGAACGTTGGGGCTGGATGCGACCAGCGTGTTGCGCAGGAGACCGGCGGCTTCGGGATTGTTGTATGTCATGCGAACGGCGATACTCATTTCCGCCGGCACACGGCCATCTTCAAGGGTCGCAGCCGCAGTGTAGGGAACGTAGGCAGTGCCCCTCATGTAGTCGGGCTCGCTGCTTGCGAGATCGTAGGCGCGGACGTCGGAAACAATTCCAACCACGGTGCGCCAATCGTTTTCTCCCAGAAAGCGCAGGTGCTTTCCGACGACATCGCCCTGTGGCCAAAATCGTCGGGCGGTGCTGGCGGAGAGGAGGACGACCGGAGGCCCTCCCGCCTCATCGGACTCGTTGAACCATCGACCCGAAATCAGCGGGATCCCCATTACGCGGAAATAGTCTGGCGTAACGATCTGCAGCCAGAACAGAGGCTGCGTCTGACTATCGGATGCGATCGTGAAATCTTCGAGATCAAACGAACGTTTGGCGACCCGCCCCCCGAGTGGAAGGGTGTTAACCAACGCGACATTGGCGACGCCGGGAGAGGAGCGCACGCGATCGAGGAGATCGCGATAAAAGGCGAGGCATCGGGCAGGTTCATGACAAAATGACTGATCCGGTGTGATTCGGGCAGTCAGCAACTGGTCCGGGCGAAAACCTGTGTCGACGTGCGACAGCACCCAGAAGCTGCGGATCAGAAGGCCAGCACCGATGACGAGCATGACTGACAGCGCTACTTCTCCGATCGCGAGCAATCCACGGATCCGGGGTGAGACAGAAACGGATGCGCCACGCCCTGCCGAATTCAGCGAATCAGAGAGAGCAGAACGCGAGGACTGAAGTGCGGGCGCCAATCCGAAAGCCAGGCCAGACAGCATCGCAAGAGCTCCCGTGAAAAGCAGTACGCGCCAGTCGAGGCTGACGTCCAGCAGGCGAGGAGTATCCGCCGGAAGAGCAGACTTGAGAGCGGCCAGTCCGGCAGCAGCCAAAGCGAATCCGAGCACCGCGCCGAAGGCCGATAGCAACAGGCTTTCGGTCAGCAACTGGCGCGCCAAGCGTCCTGGTCTCGCGCCAAGCGCAGAACGAATTCCCATTTCCTTCTCACGCGCAGCAGCGCGAGAAAGCGTCAGGTTCGCGACGTTGGTGCAGGCAATCAACAGGACGAGGGCTACTGCACCCAATAGGAGGAGCAGGCGGGTCCGAACATCAGCCACCATACCGTTTCTCAGGCTGGTCACGGTTACATCCGCATTCCAGCTTGCCGGCATGGTCCAGGGAAAGAGCGCACCCACATGAGATTGAAACAGACGAATCTCCGCGCTGGCTTGAGCTATGGTGGCACCGGGACGAAGCCTGCCGATGACGGGCATATAATCGCCCGCCCAATAGGTCGAGGGATTCTGCGGTTCGTTGTGCAATGGAACCCACAGCTGCGTTCTTGAAGAGGGGAAATGAAAAGCGGCAGGCATCACTCCGACGATTTCGCGGCTCACACCCTCAAGTTCGATGGACTTCCCGATGATGTCGGCGTCGCGGTTGAAACGCCGCTCCCAGAGATCATGGCTGAGAATCACGTAGCTGTCACGGCCGGGCGCGTCATCCCCGCTAGCAAACGTTCGTCCAAGCTCAGGGCGGGTACCAAGGATCGATAACAACTCGGCAGAGACGGCGGTTCCACTAAGGCGGATGGGCTCGCCCACATGAGTAAGATTAAATTCGTGTCCTTCGGCATATGCACCCACGTCCATCGTGTGGATCTGCTCTCGCATGGCGACAAATGCGCCTTTCGGATAGACGATCGAAGAGCTGCCAGCCAGGCTGACTAGCTCCGAAGGATGCGGATAAGGAAGAGGGCGCAACAAAATGCCGCTGACCAGGCTGAAAATCGCCGTATTGGCCCCGATGCCCAGCGCAAGCGTAAATGAGGCCACCGCAGTAAAGCCGAGGCTTTTGCGCAATTGCCGGAACCCAAAACGAACATCCTGAAACAAACTCATCATTTTGTACTTCACCTCATTCCTTATTCGTAGCGCAACGCGACCATGGGATCGACCCTGGCGGCACGATATGCAGGCCAGAACGCCGCGAGCAGCGCGGCGCTCAGCAAAATCAATGGCACCAGTACCATCGTGGCCCAATCGAAACGCGCCACGTGATACAGCATCGATTCCAATGCGCGGGAAACCAGAACAGAAATACCAAGGCCAAGCACACAGCCCGCGAGGCCCAAGATGGTAGCGCGCGCAAGCACTTGGCGGTAAATCCTGATTCGATCCGCGCCGAGGGCCATTCGAACTCCAAATTCCTTCGTGCGCTCGCCCACGAAATACGAAATCACTCCGAATAACCCGATCGCCGCCAGCAGCAAGGCGATGATGGCGAAAGTACCGAGTAGCAGCACAGAAAAGCGTCTTTGCACCACCGACTCCGATACCAGAGTGGCAAGCGTAGTTGAGTTATAGATAGGCAGGTCTTTGTCGACGGACCAGACCTGCCGCTGAACTGCGGCGAACATCCCTTCGTTCCCTGCCACAGTGCGCAACACGAATGCAGTACGGCCGCTGGCGCCGCTTTCGACCTGAAACATGGAGTTGTAAATCATCGGCGGAGGATCGGCGTTGAGTGCGGAAATGTGAACATCGGAGGCGACTCCGATGATCGTAAAGAGGGCGCGATCACCCCAATGAAATCGCTGCCCGATGGGATTCATCCGGGGGAAGAACTGCCTTGCCATGGTCTCGCTGATAATGGCAACTTTGGTCGTATCTGGGCGATCATCCTGGGAGAAATCCCTGCCTTCGAGCAACAGGATCCCCATCGCGCGGAAGTAGCCGGGACTCACCAGCGAGTTCTGTGCCCAATGAAACTCGTCAGCGGCAGCGTGCTCCAGCCTGAAGCCGATCTGCCGTTCATCGCTGAGCGGCAGATGACTGGCGGCCGCGACCGCTGTCACGCCCGGCAAATGCTCCAGGCGATCGAGCAATTCGAGCTGCACCGCCTTTCGTTTTTCCGGATCGGGATAGCGTGCGCGGTCGAACAGTGTGCGCACCACGTACGCGCTTTCGGGGTTGAATCCAGCGGGCGAACTGAGCAGGCGAACAAAACTCTTCAGCAGCAGGCCGCCAGTCACCAGCAAAACAACCGCAGCAGCCATTTCAAAGACTGCGACGGAGTGCTGCAAACGCTGGGTGGTTCCAGTCGGACCGGCTTGCGTGGATTCCCGCAAGGCGGCCACGGGTGCGGCTTGTGAGAGGCTCCACGCGGGAACAAAACCGAACCCGAGGGCAGAAATCAAGGAAACTGTGACCGTAAACAACAGAGCCAGAGGATGAAGACTTACCTCCTGCAACCGCGGAACGTCCGCTGGACCGTAACGTTGCAGGCCGAGAATACAAGCCTCGGCGAGAAGAACGCCCAACGAAGCTCCCGCGAATGAGAGCACAACGCTTTCCGCAAGACATTGGCCAAGCACGCGAGACTGGCTTGCGCCGATTGCGCTGCGGATCGCCATCTCATGCTGGCGGTGGCTGGTGCGCGCGAGCAAAAGATTCGCGACGTTGGCACAGGCCACCAGCAGGACGCAGGCTACGGCAAGCGCCAACAGCCAAAGCAGCGGGCGCGCTTTCTGGGTTGTGTGTTGAGTGAAGGGGTAAGCTTTCGGCGCAACTCGCAGTGTGCCGGAATATCCGTATTGCCGCATGAAGCGGTTGGCGATACCGTCGACGTCCTTCTGCGCCTGGATCAGAGTGACGCCGTGCCTTAGCCTTCCGATGAGGCCGACTCCGAATTCGTTTATGCGATTTTCAGGAGCGAGGCGCGAGGGATGGAACGCGATCGGAACCCAGAGATCCGCCATCTCAGAAAGAGGAGCCCCGTCGAAGGGAAAGCGGAAGGAATCCGGCATCACGCCGATCACGGTGTAAGGCTGCTCATCGAGCTTCAGGGTCTTGCCCAGAATGTTCGCATCCGCGCTGTAATTGCGGCGCCAGAGGCGGTAGGACAGAACTACAACGTGGCTGCTTCCGCTTCGGTCCTCGTCTTCGCTGAAAGTCCGCCCTAGCACTGGAGAAACTCCAAGCAGGGGAAACGCTGATGCAGACATCTTGGCAGCATTGATGCGCAGAGGCAGGCCCATGCCGGTCAGATTGAATCCTTCGGTCTCGTACGCTGCCACCTGGGAAAACGAGCGATTCTGGCGGCCATAATCCAGATATTCGCCGGCGGCAACTCCGATTTCGTCGCTGCCCAGTCCAGGCAGAGTCTCGGTAACGGTCACCAGCTGCTCAGGGCTTTGGTAAGGCAGCGCACGCAGCAGCACGGTATCGATCACGCTGAACAGCGCAGTGCATGCGCCGATGCCCAGAGCCAAGGTGAGAATCGATACCGTCGTGAAGCCGGGCGATTTCCTCAGCACTCGGACGCTGTAGCGAACGTTTTCGATCAAAGTCTTCATAGTTTTTACTCGTACCGCAGTGCAACGATGGGATCGACCTTCATCGCCCGGCGCGCCGGGATATAGCAGGCCAGCAATGCAACGCACACCAGCACAATCGAAACTGCTGCGTAAGTAAGCGGGTCGGTCGGTTTCACACCGACCAGAAATTCTCGGATGAGGCCCGTCAACCCGACTGCCAACCCAATTCCGATGCCGATGCCCATCACTGTGAGCTTGAGCCCGAGTTTGCCGACAAGGTTGAGGACATCGGAAGGAACAGCGCCCAATGCGACCCGAATGCCAATCTCGTGAGTGCGCTCACCGACGAAGTACGACATCACACCGTAGATACCGACCATGGCCAGGAGCACCGCGATTCCGGCGAAAATCGCAAGACAGCGCATATAAAACTGCCAGTCGCCCATGGACTCGGCCAGAATGTTGCCCATGGTGCGAATTTCGGTGGTCGGAATATCCGGATTCAGATCTCGAACGGCTTTTCTTAAGGCATAACCGAGATCAGCTTCGTGACCGCTAAGCCCGGGAGCAGTACGCACCATTAAATGCTGATCCAAGAGGCTTAATACCGAACCGCCGGGGAACACTGCCGACTGCTGAAGATAGGATGTGTAGACAAATGGTGAGGCGGGCTGTCCGAGGCTCCAATGCTTCACGTCACCCACAACTCCAACGATCTCGCGCGGGTGGTCCTCGTCAATCGGCCACGGATCGTATCGGAGAAGCAGTTGCTGGCCGATGGGATCTTGGTTGGGAAAATGGCGGCGCGCGAAAGCCTCGTTGATCACGACTGCCCAAGGTGCGGTCTGATTGTCATGCTCATCGAGGTAGCGGCCCTTGATCAGAGGAATCCGCAACGTGCGGAACAGATCGGCACTTACCTCGATACATCCGGCGTCGGGCCTTCGGTCAGGAGGTGGAACAGGCTTTCCCAGAATCGAAAAAGAATACGTTTCTGATCCGTGGGTGGGGAGGTTGCTCATGATTCCGACGGACTCGACACCGGGCAGAACGGCGACCTGCGCGAGCAGCTGCTGGTAAAACGCGCCCACCTGGGGCAATGGCTTTTCCATGTCGCCGCCTGGTACTCGCACCAGGTATTTGTCACCTTGTTCGGGAACCTGGATGGCGACCGTGGCGAGATTATCGGTATCGAAGCCCGGGTTGGTCTGGTGCAGATGCACGATGGTATTGATCATCAATCCAGCGCCGGTTAGCAGCACCATAGCCAGAGCCACCTCCGTTACGGCGAGAGCATGGCGAGCCCAACCACGTAATGCGGTCGACGTGCGACCTTCTCCTTCACGCAGGACTAGGTTTAGATCGGCGCGGGAAGCTTGAATGGCGGGAGCGAAACCGAAAAGGAACGCGGTGAGAACCGAAACTCCCAGGGTGAAGAGGAGAACTCTAGTATCGAGGTTGATGCTTGCGGCGAGGGGAAAATCGGAAGCCAGCCAACGAAACAGAGGGATGCCCGACAACGTCAAAAGGACACCGACGCCACCTCCAAGCAACGCGAGCAGACCGCTTTCCGCAAACAGTTGTTGAATCAGTCTGCGCCGGCCCGACCCCAACGCCGATCGCAACGCGTATTCCTTGCGGCGCATTTCAGTTCGCGATTGCAGGAGATTTGCGACATTGACACAGGCAATCAGCAAAACGAACGCCACGGCACCAAACAGGGGATAGAGCGCTTCTCCCAGAGACCCAAACAGTTGCTGATGCAGCGCTACAATCTTCTTACCCACACCTTTGTTGGTCGCAGGGTAGGTCTGCGCGAGCCGCCGCGCGATGACATCCATTTCAACCTGGGCCTGCGCCAGGGTCACTCCCGGTTTCAGTCGGGCGACGGGCACCAACCAGTGGTCGATGCGGCCGGAGTAACGAACATTGGTTGGGTCGATTGGAATCCAAACGTCGTTTCTCCTGCCAAAAAAAGAAGTGAAGCTCGCAGGCATGACTCCCACAACGGTGGCGACCGCACCATCGATTTTGAAAGTTTTTCCCAGGATCCCGGGATCACGGCTGAATTTGCCCTGCCAGAAGGAATCGCTGATCACGACGCTCTCGGAGTTATCCCGCATTTCCTCAGGGAGAAAAATTCGGCCAAGGATTGGCTTCACGCCCAGCACACTGAAGTAGCTTGCGGTCGTGTATTGCACGCGAAGCGGTTCGGGCTGACCTAAACCTGAGAGAGTTGAGCTGTCGTTACCACTGACCAGCGCAATATCTTCGAAAACGTGATTCTGCTTTTTCCAATCCACACTCTCCGCGATCGGCGGCGGCCGGTAAGAATCCGGCTGGCTCTGCTCCGTCTCCCAAATCACCACCAGTCGTTCCGGATGTTCGTAAGGCATGGGCCGATACAAGACGGCATTGAGCACACTGAAGATCGTGCTGTTGGCGCCGATCCCCAAGGCAAGTGACAGAACAACCACGGCAAGAAAGCCAGGCTCTCTGCGCAACTGGCGAACCGCGTATCGGAAATCTTGTGGCAGCCCTGTCATTGGAGTCTGATTATCCTATTCGTAACGCAGTGCGACCATCGGATCGACCTTGGCGGCTCTGCGAGCCGGAAAATAAGCGGACAGCAGCCCGATGACTGCGATCGCGGCGCAAACAATTGCCATCACTTTGGGATCGCGCGCCCCCGTTCCGTACAACATGCTCTTGAGGACCGGAACAGAAAGCAGCGCGGCCACTGCACCAATCAAAATTCCGGCCCCCACCAGGATGGCCGCGTCTGTGAGCACCATCTTGATCATTAGGGCCCGTTGCGCTCCGAGCGCCATGCGCACTCCGATCTCCCGTGTGCGGCGCGACACCGAATAAGTCATTACTCCATACAAACCGACGATAGTCAGCACCAAAGCCAGACCGGCAAACGTACTAAGCAGCTCTACCTCGAATCTGGGCTGAGAAAGCTGCCGGAACATCAGGTCGTCCATGGTGCGAACCTGGGTAAGAGGGATGTTCTTGTCCAAACCAGAGAGGATTCCCTGAACGCTGGCCGACAGACTTTGCGGAGCGACCGAACTTCTCAGGACGGTGTACAAACAACACCAGTTGTCCAGTTGGTAGGACGGCGCGTACATTGCAGGCCTCATTTCGCGCTGGGTGGCGTCCAATCGGACATTTCCTACCACGCCAACAATTACGCGCCAAGGCGGACCACCAGGTTTTCCATTGCCTGCGCCAGGCTTCAGCTTCTTGCCCAACACCTCTTCGCGGGGAAAAAACTTGTCGGCAAAGGCACGGTTCACGATCAGGACCTGCTCCCCATTCATGTCGTCACTTTTAGTGAAGTCACGCCCTTCGAGCAGAGGGATCTGCATCGTCTCGAAATATTTGGGAGTGATCGGCGTAAAATCGGCGCTCGGTCGCCGGCTCTCTGGCGTGGGATGTTCGGGATCTTCAAATGACAGATTGATCCCGTTGTCTCCCAGCGGGAGAATCATGACTCCGGCGGCAGACTGGACTCCCGGCAAGTTCCCAACCTTTTCAAAGTAGTTGCGATAAAACTGGGTCCGTGCATGAAGGTATTGCGCATCCGGCGTTTCAAAGAACATGGACGTCACGTGGGCCGGATTGAATCCCTCGTCGGAATGGAGCAGGTTGGAGAAGCTTGTAATGAGCAGACCAGCTCCGACGGTGAGCACCAGGCCAGTCGCTACCTGGGCGACAATGAGTGACGAGCGAAGCCAGTCGTGTCCGAAAACTTCGCTTCTGCCACTTTCTTTGAGAGTGGAAACGAGATCTGTTCGCGATCCCCTGATGGCCGGGACGGTTCCGAAAATGATTCCAGCGGCGAACGACAATCCAACGGCGAATCCGAGAACTGTGAGATTAACGCCCGCGTCGGCAGCACGAGGCACACTGTCGCCGATGAGCGTCAGGATTGCCGGCGTACACAAGAACGCCAGCCCACAGCCCACCAGACCGCCGCAGACGCTGAGAA
>Ga0187781_10003782_pt1 | contig 11329 bp, 14 predicted proteins | sample 0715_SJ02_MP02_2_FD_132447 | JGI IMG/M metagenome (GOLD analysis project Ga0187781, IMG submission 132447) | Tropical peat soil microbial communities from peatlands in Department of Meta, Colombia - 0715_SJ02_MP02_20_MG | ecosystem: Environmental > Terrestrial > Soil > Wetlands > Peat | place...
ATCTGCGGCTGCTCCAGGCCGAAGATTCCGTCGCGGCGATCGATCAGTCCGACGCGCAGCAGTGCCCCGCTGACTTGTGTAGCGTGCTGGAACCAGACTGCGCCCACCAGAATGCTGGCAATGATCGAGGCGATTGCACCTTCCCATGTTTTCTTCGGGCTGACTTCGGGCGACATGCGGTGCCGCCCCAGCGATTTGCCGACGAAGTAGGCGAAGATGTCTCCCGCCCAGACGGCTAGCAATGTGTAAATGACCCAGATCGCCCCGGCGGGCTGGCGGCGCAGCTCGACAAGCAGAGCCATGGGAATCCCAACATATGCGAAGGCAAACGTAGATGCCGCAGCGGCAGGATAGCCGATGGACATCTCGGGTCGGCGCATGGCAGCGGTCAGGAAGACAAAGGGTGCGAGCGCCGTCGCAACCACGATCCCGTAGATGGTCGAGGTGGCTTCGATCAGCGGACTGCGGTTCGAGGTAACGACGATTTGGAAGACGAAGAATATGCCCACGTATGCGTAAGTGAGGTTCGAGAGCGGCTCGACGCTGTAGTGACCGGTGAGTTTAAGGAATTCGGCGATGGCCAGCAGCGCGACCGCGGCGGAAACCAGGACCAGCAGGTAAGCCGGGGCTTTCAGAACCAGAAGAAGAACGATTGGGATGAGGACGACGGCGGTCGCGATGCGCTTGAGCATTAAGTGGCGGTTCTGATGGCCTCAGGGTGGGCGAGCGGTTTTGCGTGATCATGGGTGTGGCCGGGGTCTTGGCCGAGTCCTCCGTAGCGGCGTTCGCGCTTTTGGTACTCTTCGATGCCTTCGAGAAGATGAGAGCCGCGAAAGTCGGGCCAGAGGGTTTGGGTCACGTAGATTTCCGCGTAAGCCAGCTGCCACAGCAGGAAATTGCTCAGCCGCATTTCGCCGCTGGTGCGGACGACGAGATCGGGATCGGGGAGGTCGCGCGTATAAAGATTTTCGCTGATGGCCTGCTCGGTGACCTCGAGATGATCGAGCCCGCCGTTGCGAGAAGCGGCCTCGGCGAGAGAGCGAAATGCATCGACGATTTCGCTGCGCGCGCTGTAATTAAGGGCGAGGGTAAGGATCATCCCCGTGTTGGAACTGGTGGCGTTGCTGGCCTCCGCCATTTCGCGCTGCACAACCTCAGGCAACTCGTGCTGGCGGCCGATATAGCGCAGGCGAATGTTGTTGTCGTTCAGCGTCTTGACCTCCGCGTTGAGATAGCGGCAGAGCAATCGCATCAGGAAGTCCACTTCGGACTTCGGACGTTTCTTCCAATTCTCTTCGGAGAAGGCGTAGAGCGTGAGCGCGGGAACGCCGATGCGGGCTGCGGTTTCGACGGTGGAGCGGACGGCGGTCACTCCGGCGCGGTGGCCGGCAACGCGCGGCATGTGACGGCGGCGAGCCCAGCGCCCGTTTCCATCCATGATGATGGCGATGTGCTGAGGCAGACGCGCGGGATCGAGACGCAGGAAAACTTCCGATTCCTTGCGGTTCATCCCAGCCGGAACCGTGTGTCGCAAGAAAACCTCTCGAAGTCGAAGCTAACACAGGGGTTCTGCGGAGTGCAATCACACTTGTGAGCCGTGCTGCGAGCCGCAATTCGCTCAGCCAAGCTGAGCTCACCGAGCCTCTTCCGGAAGTATCAACAACGTCAATTTCTCAGTGTGGCGGATCACCGTCAGCGCACAACGTGCCCCGACCTGCGCATCGGTGAGCAGGCGATGCAAATCGTCTACGCCGGCTACTGGCTTGTCGTCCAGCGCAACAATCACGTCGCCTTCGCGCACACCGGCTTTTTGCGCCGGGCTATTCGATTCGACGCCCACTACGACTACTCCTGTTTCTTTGAGCAGGTTGTAGAAGCGCACCACTCGCCGATGGATGGGAACCGTTTGCGCCGAGATGCCGATATAGCTGCGGCGGATGCGTCCATCGCGCAGCAAGCGGCTGGCAACGAACTTCGCCGTGTTGATGCCGATGGCGAAGCAGATGCCTTGCGCGGGCAGGATAGTCGCGGTGTTCACGCCGATGACCTCGCCCAGCGAGTTGACGAGCGGACCTCCGGAGTTCCCCGGGTTGAGGGCGGCGTCCGTCTGAATGACGTCTTCGATCAGGCGGCCCGAGTAGGACCGCAGTGAGCGGCCGAGCGCGCTGATGACGCCGGCGGTTACGGTCGACTGGAAGCCGTAGGGATTGCCGATGGCGATCGCCATCTGGCCGGGGCGAAGCTGCTGGGAGTCTCCCAGCCGGACGGCTTGCAGGGTCGGCGCGTCATTTCCAACCGAATTAATGCGGATGACGGCCAGGTCGGTGGCCGGGTCGTCGCCGACAGTGTGAGCCGGAAAGCTGCGGCCGTCGAGCAAGGTGACGGCAATGCGAGTTGCGTCGTGGACGACGTGGCTGTTGGTGAGGATCAGTCCGTCGGGCGTAAAGATGAAACCGGAGCCTCCGCCGCGGCGCTCGTGCGGCTCGCCGGAGCGGCTGCGGCCAGCGGCCTGATGAACCTCAACGTTGACGACTGACGGGCTGACTTTCTCTACAGCGGCGATCACAGCTCGAGAGTAAGCGTCGAGTAGTGGAGCGTCAGAAGTCGGTGGGGTCAGTTCCACCGGAAATGGTGAATTCGGGAGCTCGCTGGTTGAAACGAATTCGGGACTAATGTCGCTGCGCTGCATCGCTAGATAGATGAAGATGAGCGTGGGTTGGATTCAGTGGGGTAAAAGCGGCAGGTGTTGAGCTTTAGCATAGGTCAATGAGTGCAATCGAGAGTTACCTCGATTCTTGGAGGTTTGAAAGTTCCTACAAATCCCACCCTGTAGACATTCACCGCGGGGCCACGTGGAATAAATCGGCTCATGCCCAGTTATCGAAGATGCAGCGCGGATTTGGCGGCCAGTAAGAAACACCGGCAAGGCGCGCGACTCTCAACGTTCCAAATTAAGGAGATCGTTCATGGAACACAGCATCTTCAACCGCATCCGGCTTTTCACAGCCTTGTCAGGCATCGTCCTCGCGTTCGCAGGGTTTGCCCACGCCGCTGCTGTCGGCACACGACTTTCGCAGAAGGCGGAGAGGGCCAAGAAGGGTACTTTGAACATCGTGGCCGCCATCAACGTGGGTGGACTCAGACTCGAACCGGGTGAGTACGAGGTGAGGCTAGTGAACCGTGCGGCCGGAACGGTTATCAGGTTCACGCGCTACACCTACGACCCATACGTACAAGAGGGTCTATCTTCGCATCAGTGGGAAACCGTCGGCGAAGCGGAGGTTACGGTACAGGCGCTCGGGTCCAAGGCCAAACACTCGCAACTGCTGCTCGCACCGAACGGCGACGAGGTAATCGGTTTGGAGATCGGAGGTAACAGCGCCGACTATTGGTTCTAACCTTCTTGTTCTAACCTTCGGTCTCAGGCCGAAGCGTGCCATCCGCGTTTAATTCTTACGCCAGCAGCGAATAGTTGCCGCTGGCGTCTTCCGCTTCCGAAATCTGTTTCAGCTCGGGATAATGTCTCACCAGCGTCTCCGGCGCCCGCACTTTTCTTCCTTCCAGCATGTGCCGCAGTTCCAGCGCATTGACGGGCGCCTTCGCGTTGTAGTGATTGTTCGCGATCACGTACGTTGTCTGTGCTTGTTCCGCGATGATCTCAATCTTTTCTTTCCACTTTTCGAGTTCGGCCGGTTTGTAGAGATAGTTGTAGCGGTCGTCGCGGTTGTCAGTGTCGAACCACTGCTCATAGTTGCGCCCGTGGAGCCGGACATAGCCGACGCCGGAAGTCACGTGCTTGGTCGGCGCTAACGAACGGCCGAGCAACGGCTGATCAATGTTGCAGAAGCCGACGTTGTGGCGCAGGAACTCGGCTAATGTTTCGGGCTGATTCCAGCTCTCGTGGCGCACCTCAACCACGCGCGGATACTCGATGAACTGACGCAGAAGCTGTTCAAGGTATTCGCGGTTCAGGCTCGTGTTCTTGAACGAGACGGGAAACTGGATGAGCAAAGCGCCGAGCATTCCCTCCGCCGCCAGCGATTCAAGCCCCTCGCGGGCCAGATGCTCATCCTGGTCGTTGGGGCGGATGCTGGCGGCGGAGGTGGGCTCCATGACGGCGAGCGGCGAGTGCGTGAAGGAGCGATGCAGTTTGGCAGTGAAGACAAAATTTGAATTCACCGCTTTTGCCTTGCGGCACCAGAGGCGCGCAAGTTCCGGCCTGATGTGCCCGTAGAACGACGTGTTGATTTCGATGACGTCAAAGAAACGTGCCAGGTATTCGACGGGATGGATTTTCTTGCGCGTGACTTCAGGCGGGTAGAGGATGCCATCCCAATCTTTGTAGGACCAGCCAGCGGTGCCAACGCGGATTGAAGCGCCGGTGGACATGGCAGAGGATGTGGGCAGGGTAGCACCGAACGTGCCTCAATTGTGGGATTCCCTAAGAAATCCAGCCTGCAGCCCCAGCGGAGGTCCCAACTAAGCCAATTGCTAAACGGCAGACTCGTACTTAGTAGAGCAGGATCGCCACCCAGTAGATTCCTGTTGGATAATTTCCGTTGCGCGCGTAACAGGAGCCGACGGCGAACCGCTGAACATCTGCATTTTCGAGCAGCCGGGAGGCCGCCGGCGGCAGGATCTCCGGTTGACTCTGCGTATAGGTGATGATTTTGCGGTTGCTATAGGAGGCTGCAATCAGCCGCGCATTTGGGTGATCCTCTGCTGCGAGTCCACAGGCAGCATCATCGAGATGCGGCGCCGAAAGCTGCGTCAGCCGGGTCAATCCTGCGCTCAGACGAACCTCGCCGATGGAGTGACCTACGATTCTTGCGGTTTCACGCGCGGTGTATGAGGGTACGACATGGGCAAAATCCTGGACCACGTATAGGCGGCCGTCGCTCCAGACCGCAGCGATGCCGATGAGATTGAACTGCGGGTCGAGGAGATTCTCGCGGTGCGGCGGAGAGCGCATCAGGACATCGGCCGCGCCTTCTGCGCAAGTCGCGTTCGCGATGTTTTCTCCGGCCCGATCTAGCGGCAACAAACTCACGTCCGCAATTCTTTGCAGCAGGGAGGGCTCGCCCGGAAATTGATGTTCGAGTCGCCGCGTAGCGACCATCCGTTGGGCGTGCAGGCGCGCGGCTTCGCGCAGGCTGTCTTCCATTTGCACTGCTGCAACACCCGCCTGCAGGCGGCTCTGATTGATGGAATTGAGGAGGGCTGTTTCGGCTGCGGCATCCTCGTTGGTCGCGGGTGCTGCAGATGGTTTGTGGGAGGGCTGCCGAGGGTTCGCTTCGTTCGCTGCGTTCTCTTTTTCTGTGACCGACGAATCGCTTTCCTCAGCCCGAACCACACACGAGCATAGGGCCACGGCTATCGATAACGTCGCTACCGGAACTGCCAGGGCCCGAAGCATGAATCTTTGGTCAGCGTTCGGGCGCGGGGATCGCCAAAGTTCCGCTTTCCAACTCTCACGCTAGCTTTTAGAATCCAGTTCAGCTACTTACCATGGAGACCATTCTGCTGGTTACCGTGCTCGTGGGAATCTTTGTCCTGCTTGGGTTTTCGCTGGTTCTGCTGCGCCGTATTTCTCCCCGCTCGCAAGTAGATGTAAAGGAGGAGGTTGCCGGCGCGCTTGCTGTCTCGATCGAAAGACTGGATACGACCCTTGGCCAGAAGATCAGTGTCAGCACTGCCGACATGGCCACTCGGTTAGAGCAGACCAAAGGGGACCTGCGGCAACAGGTGACCGACCGCATCCAGCAAGGGTTTTCCGAGATTCGCAGCTCCGTCGAGCAGCAACTAGCCGCGGGCAGGGAAGAACAGAACCGCAATCTAGCCGAGGGTCGAAGCGAGTTAACTCGTTCTTTGCTGCTGACAACCCAACAACTTAAAGCCGAGTTCCAAGGACTCAATCAGCAGACCGCGCAGAGTCTCGACGGAATTCGCGATCGCGTCGATGCCAAGCTCGTTGCCATCACCGAGCAAGTGCAAACCAAGCTCGATCAGAACATCAAGGAAGGGTTCGCGCAGTTCGAAAAAGTGCAGCAGCACTTGAAAGCGGCGGAAGAGCAATTGCGGGAAGTGGGCGCGCTGGGCCACTCAATCAACGATTTGAATAATCTGCTCAAGTTGCCGCATTTGCGCGGGCAGTTTGGCGAGGCAAGCTTGGAACGCCTGTTGTCCGATTTTCTGCCGTCGCACATGTTTGCGCTGCAGTGCGCGCCCGGCGAAGGCGCCGGACGCGTGGATGCGGTCATTTATTTTCCGGATCGCAAGCTGCCCATCGACGCAAAGTTTCCCCGTGAGCAGGTGATTGCCCTGTTTGAGAGCAGCGACGAAGCGGAGATTGAAGAAGCGCGCCTGGCCCTGGTTCGCGTGATGAAGGCCGAGGCCAAGCGGATCCAGCAGTACATTCAACCGGAAAACGGCACCACCGACATCGCGCTCATGTATCTACCCAGCGAAACGCTATACATGGAAGTGATCCGGAATCGCGAGATTGGCGACGCCTTGAACGCCCTGCGAGTGTTTCCGGTCTCTCCCAACACCTTGATGATGACCCTGCAGACTATTGCGCTCGTCCATAAGTGGTACGAAGTCGCAAGCCGGTTTGAAAAGAGCCGCGCGGAGCTCGCCAAGGCGCAGAAGTCATTCGACTATTTCCAGAACCAATTCGAAAACGTCGGCAAGAGCCTGAGCAAAGCGCAGGAAGCCTTCGACAAGGCCACGACGCACCTAAAGGCCTATCGCGGCAAGGTGACAGCGCTCAGTGGCCAGGAGCAACTCGAACTGGATACTCCCCAGTCCCAGGAAACGTCACCGCCTGAAGAGAAGCCTTTGCCCCTGCTTGACAAAGCCAGTGCCTAAGACAATTTGCGAGAAGCAACCGGGTAGGGACGCCCGAGCCACGATTTGCCCATCGTTTCGCCGGAACTGCTTAAACTCACTAAAGTCCCGACAGCATTTTGCCGATGATCCACATAGCCTAACCGTCGACGGGAGCACGCTGACCCTAGCGAACATCCTTCTTTTCAGGGGGAGCGCGACCGGAGGAAATTTGGAATCCGATCAGCTTGGAATTAACCAGTCTCGAAGCTTCCTCGACCTGCGAGGCTGTCCGCGCTTCAAGCTCGATGTTGAAATCAGGATTCATTCGCACAGCAGCGGCCCACTCACCGGATACACCATCGATATCAGCGAGTCCGGGATCGCCGCGATCCTGAAGATGGAAGTTTCTCTCGACCAGCTTGTTCAACTGGAGTTTACGCTGCCAGAGGGCACCGTGGAGGTAGAAGCGCTCGTCAGGCAGCGGAGGGCATTTCGCTATGGTTTCCAATTCGTCGAACAAGGCCCGGCACGGGAATTGATTGCTCGGGCCTGCCGCCGCTTTTCCATCGAGCGCATGTTATCCAGATAAAGGCTATCCAGATAAATGTATCCAGATATTCGATTCTCCCAGTAAACGTTGCTTCACTGCCGCTGATCTTTTTGCCTGAGAAAAACCGACTTCGACCTCCCTGTTTTCGGCCCGATGGTTAACTGGCCGTCATTGTGAAATTTCCATTACCCGTACACGACGCCAGTGTCCCGGTCAGCGTCCAGGTGCCCGTAATCTTGCCGTTATTCACCGTGCCCTGTAGCGTGAGAATGTCTTTTTCCGATCCTGTCGTCTCGATTGTCATAGCAAACGCGCCCGACACGTTTCCGTTGAAGTTTCCTGTAAGGGAGAACGAGCCCGTTTCGGTCGTCTGTTGCGATGCGAAACAGTTGCCCGAAGTCGTGAAGGAAAAGTTCACAACATTCAAATTGCTCCCGCTGCCCTGTGTGAACGATGTTTGAAACGCGAAAGCCGGGGTTCCTTCTGTATTCATCAGCGTTGCTGTCCAGCTTCCATTAATATTTCCGCCGCCCGCGCCGTTGCCACAACCTGCCAGGACCAGCGCCAACACAACGACGCCTATGATTCCGCTTTGTCTCATACAGTTCTGTCTCATGAAGTTCTCCATTTTCGTTTCAGTCCAATTCGGGATAGCCGTCCAGGGAAGCAGGTCAAGCGGACGTATTTATACTCGAGCTGGTTCCTGGAGGAACTTCCGCCAAGATTCAACCCGGATCTTCGGTGTTAGTTGCAGAAAAAAGATTGTGGGAGCGCGCTGCTACGAGACAACTCGCAGGGGCGATTGGGAATCTAACGCAGGCTCTTGCAGGTGACCGGCGCCTTGTACTTCCCAAACGCCGTCAAATTTCACAAAGTAAGGTTCAATCGAGACTTCGGGGAAGCTTCTGACCAGCAATTCTCCGGCGCGCAGTAGTTCGGCACCGTGATGAGCGGCTTCGGCGGCGCGGTCTCCCTTGAAATGCGCGAGGCCGCCGTAGGTCGCGCAGTCGGAGTGGCTCATGACGAGCACGCGCTTGGTCTGGTGCAGGCGGATCGACATGCGCACCTGCTCGAGGATGAAATCCTGCTCGAAGTCGTTGCGCGGGGAGGCCAACGTTTTGGCGCCACCCGCGACGATGATCATGTCAGCCTTTTCGATAGCCTGCTTCTTCAGGAATTTTCGTACCGCGCGGTTGATGCGGTAATCGAAGCAGCAGAGCACGGCAGCATCGGCCACGTAGGGTTCAGGCGGTGAGTCGAAATGAAAGATCTTCTTCATTTGTCATCCTAAGCGGATCATGGATTTCGCGATGCGGAATTCCGGCGGACTCTCTTATGTACTTTCGCTCCTGTACCCGCAGGTGCTTTCCTCTTCAATTTGCTCCGATTGTAATCAACCGCGGCACGGACGAGATTCTTAAGAGCACGCGCATGAATCTTATCGCCCTCGAAAAAGTCGATCGCTCGCCACTGCTTGCCTCCGAGGCCCGCGTTGAAGAGCTTATCAGGATCTGCGAGGTGCGCCCCGTGTGCAAAGGTCACCTTCACTTTGTCCTTTAGGACGGTGGCGACCGCGATGATCCCGTCGCGCGACCACACCGGGCTTCCCATCCACTTCCATTCCTCGATGATCTCTGGGTTTGAATGAAGACGGTCTGCCTCAAGACGGTCGGCCTCAAGGATCGTCTGGCGGATGCTGGCCAGCGTTTTGCCACGCCAGTCCGGGAGTTTTGCGATCAGCTGGTCGATGCGTTCCGATGGATTCATTGGATCCTTACACCTCGACTTCTTGTCAGGTTTTTACGCCAATAGTTTCGCTGCAGCGTCTTGTTTGGCCGATCTCTTCGAAATAAGTCGCCGGAGGACATGGCCTTTCCACGTCCACAATCCCGAAAGGAGCAAAACCGGAAGAAAGACATACCGAACAGTGGGGGCGTAATTTGGAGTGTTCGAAGGTGAATCATAAATGTAACCGAGTATGGGAATACCACAGACGATATGAATCCAGCGAAAAATCGTACGTTTCGTGGCTTCGGTCATAATTAGTTTGTCCTACTTAATTATCGCTGATACCGGTCATTTACTCTGGCCTTGCCCTCAGCGGCCAGTTCGGTGTTTCAACACCGAACTGGTTGGCGTACTCGGCGACCAATCGCTGCCAGCCAGCGAACTTCATGGCATCGGCGCCGGCGATGCAGCCCAGCGGCACACCCGCGAGGAGCCGATCAAGGACGTCGAGGCTGATGTGCCATCCCGCGGCGCCCCAAGGCATATATATGCCATGCAAGTAACTCTATTGCGCAACCTCTTGCGGAAAGGACACAGTGTGAATCCTTCGATCAGCGACCGATTGCAGGTGGCCTGTTCGTGCCTCGCCGATACGACTCTGCTTTTTTCAATATCGGCGGTCCCTATCCTTGCCGTAGCGGCACGCCACCAGCGGAAAAAAACATGAACAAGGCGCGTACAAATTCCTCAACATGCCCCGGCCAGCTCTACGCTTATGCGCCGCGTTTCGTCTTCAGTTCCGTCAGCAGTTGCTCGATACGATCTTCTTTTTCGAGCGCGGCTAGGCGATCCTCGACGTCGTCGGCTAAAAGTTCGGCTTTGGCCTGGCCCACCGCTTCTTCCCGCGCAACTTTGCGCTTCATGCGATCGAAGGTTGCGGATCGTGAATTCGCCGTCATGCCGGAATGCGCGTCGCCGGCGCGGCTGGCGGCTCTTGCGCGTCGGTGCTGCGCGATGAGCAGATCGGCTTTGGTGTTCGCTTCCGCAAGCTTCTGTTCGAGCTTGCGCAGAGCCGACTTCAGGTTTTCGACCTGCGCCTTCTGATCTTCGACCTGCTGCGTGAAGCCAGCGCTCATTTCGCGGTAGCTTTCAACACGGAGCAGGGCGGCGCGCGCCAGGTCGTCCTGCTTCTTGTCGACGGCTAGTTCAGCTTTGCGCATCCATTCGTTCACTTTTTCGTCGTTCTCCTGTCTCTTTTTTTCGAGCAGGTGCTGGTCGGCGATGGCGATCGCGACCTGCGTCTTCACCTGCAGAAGCTGGTTCTGCATGTCGAGAGTCACCTGCTTGATCATCTTTTCCGGGTCCTCGGCCTGATCGATCAGGTCATTGAGGTTGGCCCGAACTAATGTAGAAACGCGCTCCAGTAATGCCATAAGTCACCCCTTCTTCGTTCTCAGTTGTCACTGCTCAGTTCTCAGTGAATCCTTGTCTTTCGTGATCCGTCCTTGGTCGTTCGCAGTCCGCGCAGCGCGCGAGACCGCTCAGGTCCGCTTTAGTTCCCATTTGATTTTTCCTGGCCAAGGCTGCCGATCAGCGTGATGGCGATGTAGACGGCAATGCCGGCGGCGACCCAGATGCCAATGTGTCCGGTGGCCGCGCCAATGGCGGCGCCCATGGCACCGCCGAGCGCGACAGAAAGTCCTAACGATCTTGCGTGATGTAGTTCGTCGTGCACGGCGTCCCCCTTCAGTTTTGCTAGCGGTTCGTCTTCGTGTCGTCATTGTTGGACGACTTGAAGAAACGTCGGCCTGCAATCCCACCAACCAGGCCTGAAAAAATACCGACGGCAATTGACCCGCGTGTATATCCGGCCACGGAGGCGACGGCTGTTCCGGCAACAGCGCTGATGGCGATGCATAGCGCAATTAATCTCGCAGAGTTCGCTTGCTCGGACATGAGGTGCCTCCCCGGTATGTTTGCTTGCTACTTGCCTGCGCCTTTGTCCGGCTCCGCCGGCTTGGGCGTTTGCGCCTTGTCGCCAATCTGGCGCACCTTGCCCAACAACTCACCCAGCGGCATGCCGCTTAGCGTTTCGAACAGCGCCGGGACCTGCGCGGCCATCTTCGTGATGTCGCCGGTGATCTTGTTCATGCCAGCAGCATCTCCGTTGCCGGTCGAAACCACCGTGATGCGATCGACGTTCGCCAGCGGACTGGCCAG
>Ga0187781_10003783_pt1 | contig 11329 bp, 10 predicted proteins | sample 0715_SJ02_MP02_2_FD_132447 | JGI IMG/M metagenome (GOLD analysis project Ga0187781, IMG submission 132447) | Tropical peat soil microbial communities from peatlands in Department of Meta, Colombia - 0715_SJ02_MP02_20_MG | ecosystem: Environmental > Terrestrial > Soil > Wetlands > Peat | place...
CGGCTCAGGGAGGTCAAGAGGCCCTTGAGGACCACGTTTTCGACGTCTCTCGGGCAAAAACAGCACCTCCGCAGCATAATGGTCAGGGTGGTGCTCGATGGCGGCGCCTCGGGGCTCGGCGAGGTGCCCACGAGTCTGGCATTCGAAGACGAGACAACGGGTGTCGCAAGAAGGGTACTCGAAGAGTCGACAGCGAGGATCAGGGGCTCTTCCATAGACGAGTACGGGACGTTGGTGGATCGGCTGCGCACGGAAAATCCTCACGCTTTCATGACCATATCTGGTCTCGAGGTGGCGCTCTTCAGGGCGCTTCTTTCGGCCAGGGGCTGCTCTGAGCAGGCGTACTGGGGCAATGCGTGCCCCCTGATAGAAACGGACATTACCATTCCCTTCTTCACGGACAGACGGCGCCTCATGCGCTGGATCGATTGGACAATCTCGAGGGGATTCAGGATCTACAAGCTGAAGATGAGCGGCCATGTACAGGGGGACAGGCTCATCCTGTCTCTTCTCCATGGCATCCTCAAAGAAAGGGTTCCGGGATTCCGTCTCCGTCTTGACGCCAACCAAGGATACACGGCAAGGACTTTTCTCGACATGCTTCGTTACATAGAAGAAAACGGTCTCGAAATAGAGCTTTTTGAACAGCCCCTTCGGAAGGATGATTTCCGCGGGTTTGAGGAGATACGCGCATATGCCTCGATTCCCATCATCCTCGACGAGACGATCCTCAACCTCCGGGATGCGAGAAGGGCCGTAGATAATGGCCTCTGCGACGGCGTCAACATCAAGCTTGCGAAGAGCGGTGTGGCAGAATCACTCAAGATTGCGGAATTGGCCAGACAGAACCACATGAAGCTGATGATAGGGTGCATGACGGAGACCATGGTCGGCCTTTCCGCCGCCATATTCTTTGCTGCCGGCACCGGCTTCTTCGACTTCATCGATCTCGATTCGATCCATCTCCTCTTCGGAAAGAACAGATGGCCCGGCTTTGCCCTTGAAGGGCCTTCATTCGTTATTGGCGGCGATGGAAAGGCGCGGAATCGAATCAGATAATGGCAGGGGAGAACCGCTGCTGGAACTCTTCGGGTCCGAGGCATGTGCAGGATGCCAGCCGCCTGAGCTGCTTTCCTTCGAAATCTTCCGGCTCAAGCCTGATCATGTACTTTCTTGCGACCTGATAGATCTGCGAATTGATGTCTACCTTCCGCACCTTGCTCTGGCCCGATGCGTCGATGAACTCGGAGAAGGGAATGGACTGTATATCCTGGGCGTCGGAGATGATCGTGCAGCCGGTTCCACCCCTTTTCAGGAAGCGGACCGCCCCGTAGCCGAGGTTCCTCGTGTAATCCCGATCAAAGGGGATTGGGTCCGCACCCCGCAGTTCGTACCCGATCCCCTTGTCCACAATCGTTACCTTCAGCCCGCAGGCATCGAGGGTCTTTTTCGATATTCTTCTCAGGGTATCGCCCAAAGGCACCTCTGAGAGGCGGAGACGCCCCATCTCGTCCTTTTCCGCGACGCCCTCCTCCTCCGAGTTGAACACTATTCTCTCTGCCATGCCCTCGGCAAGGACCGCGACCCCATGATCTCTCCCCATGGAGAGCCTCTTTATGATGGCGCCGGAAAGCACGTCAGATACCTGATTGATGGAAATGGCCTTCTTTTCAAATTCTTCCGGGATGAGGGTAATCGTTGCGCCTGCCGCCTTGCCTATTCCCAGGGCCAGATGGCCTGCTTGCCTTCCCATGGTAGTGACGAAATACCACCTTCCAGTGGTCCTCGCATCTTCCATGAGATTTGTGACAATGCGAACACCCTCGTGGCGCGCGGTTTCGTAACCGAAGGTGGAGAGTCCGCCGGGGAGCGGGATATCATTGTCTATGGTTTTCGGTACGTGGACGACTCTAAGATTCCCTTGCGCCTCTCTGCAGATCCAGTTCGCCATGAAGAGCGTACCCTCTCCGCCGATCGCGAGGAGGTAATCTATGCCGAGACGGCCTATGGTGGCCATCATCACCCGGAACCGCTCCTGCACGTTGTCGGGGTAGTCGCGGGACGTCCGCAGGATGGAGCCGCCCCTCGTGGGAATCCTCGTGACCTCGTCGATAGTGAGCGGCCTTATATCACCCTCCCTGCCTTCAAAGAGGGTCTTGAACCCGCCGACGATGCCCACGACGTCCATGCCCTCATTGACCGCCTCTATGGTTGCCGAGCTTATGACGCCATTGATCCCCGGGGCCGGACCTCCGCCAACGACTATGGCGAGCACTTCCTTTTCCATGGGGAGTAGTCTGCATCTTATTGAGCGCCATTTCAATTGTTTTTTTGTGGCCTAGTCAATTCCCCAGGCCTTTTGCCAAGTGCATGGAGTGCGCCTCGCGGCAGTGATTCTCTCTGTCGAAAGGGCCAAAAAGGCGCGTTGAGGCATTGCGAGAACCCGTCTGAATTCTGATATATTATGGGGCCAGATGCGTATCGGTTTCCACCTTCCCATTGCCAAGGGCTTCGACCACACGCTCCGCAGGGCTCTGAGCCTCGGGTGCGAAGTAGTGCAGATCTTCGTAAAGAATCCGCGGTCGTGGGAAAAAAAGGCGTGGACCGACAAGGACAGAGAAGCCTTCGGCAGGCTCTCGGGAGCGCTTCCCGTAATAGCCCATCTTTCCTACTTGCCCAATCTCGCAAGAGCCGATGAGGAGGCAACGCACCTTTCGGGCCTTCTCCACGAAGCAGAGCTGTGCGCTGACGTGGGGATAGGGAGCCTGATCGTTCATTGCGGGTCGAGACAGGATACTTCCAAGGGCGTCGATGCCGTGGCGAGGAGTGTCGGGGAAGTTCTGCAAAGGTTCCCCCTTTCTGTGCTCCTGGAGAACTCGGCAGGTCAAGGGAAGGCCATAGGCAAGAATGTCGATGAACTGGCGGGGATATTCGAAGCGGTGGGGGACCGCGACAGAGTGGGGTTCTGCCTTGATACGGCCCATCTCTTCGAAGCGGGCTACGATGTGAGAAGAAAGCCCGTATGGAAAGAACTAATGGCCGAGATCAGCCGCAGATGTGGACCGGACAGCATAAGATTCTTCCATCTGAACGACTCGCAGACGGCCTTGGCAAGCGCGGTCGACAGGCACTGGCATATCGGCAAGGGGGCGATCGGCCTGGGATGTTTTCGTTTTCTCGTGAACGAGAAAAAGTTTGCCCATCTTCGGGGCGTGATGGAAACTCCGAAGATGGGCAACATGGACGAGGAAAATATGCGGGTTATGAGATCACTACTTTCTCCTCTGGTGTCTCGTCCTTCTTCTTAGCTTTCTATACTTGTGCTTCCTCATTTTCTTCTTTCTCCACTTGACGACACTACCCATCCTTCACCTCATGGTTTTCTCAAAGAGTCAAACTTTTCGGATTTTCGCTTTGCTGGTCGGTAAGAGGATAACCTCGATTCGCTCTTTTTGCAATAACATAATGCAAAAAGTGCCTCCCCTTGGGAGAGAAAACTAAAGACTTCATCGTCGGTGAGCCTCAATCCACTGCCCGTTGCAGCGTGCCTTTCGAAAGGAGCCCTTTGGCCATCGAGGCCTTTTCCAGTCTTTTGGAGGAACAAGCGAGCTTCTCTCCATATTGCGGGGATTTCCAGCCTCTTTCGGTTGAAAAGGGCACGGCAAAACAGGTATAATAGGGCATGCGCCTGTAGCTCAACTGGATAGAGCAACGGCCTTCTAAGCCGTAGGCTCCGCGTTCGATTCGCGGCAGGCGCGCTGTTTCACCGCACCTTGAGGGGAGCTCGTCGATACCTAACCAACTAAGATTAGGAGCATACAGGAGCTCTTAACATGGGGCTATGGCCGATGGCGCGTGGCTGTCATGCGAGGGCTTGCCAGGAAGCAAGGCATGGCTGAGAATATCTATCTTTTGGTCGATTCCGGCAGCACCTACACGAAAATAGTTGCCCTGGACGTGGCACACGACGAGGTACTCGGCAGGTCCCAATCTTTCACGACAGCGCATACTACTATTCTCGACGGATTGAAAGAAGCCATGGGGCGGCTTACCATACGCGGCCTCCCCGTCGATGAGGCGACCGTGCGGAGAAGCAAGAAACTGGACTCGAGCAGCGCTGCGGGGGGCTTACGCATCGTTGCCGTGGGTCTTGTGCCTGAAACCGAGGTCCCCCGAACTCTTTATTGACGTTGAGTACCTGTTGTACGGGATAGGACTGTTGAGCAGTGTCGAACCAGAGGCGGCGCTGCGGATTGCAAAGAAACATCTGGCGAAGCTGTGCGCTTCTTAAGTCCTTCGAACCGATGATGCAGCACACATGAGGAGAGAGAGCCTCTTAGGATTTGTCATAGGGCTGTCAGGCGGCTTCTTCGGCGGCATAGTAGGTTTGGGTGGGGGCGTCATCATGATTCCCATGATGACCGCCTTTGCAGGCTTCCCACAGCGGGAAGCCCATGGGACGAGCCTGGTAGCCGTTGTCTTCACCGGGGCTATCGGAGCCCTCACCTACTTTTCCCACGGTCTCGTCGATTGGAAAGCCGCGCTGATTCTTGCCGCTCCCGCCGTGCTTTTCGCGCGTCTGGGAGCCGTCTGTGCCCATTCAATGCAAGAGAAACAGCTGAGGAGAGGTTTTGGTGCCTTCATGATCCTTGTCTCCCTCTTGCTTATCGGAAAGGGTATGATCCCTGGGACGGGGGGATACCTGGGCTTTTGGTGGAAAGTCTTCGTAATGTTGCTCACGGGAGTGGGCACGGGGTTCGTTTCGGGAATGATGGGAGTCGGCGGGGGATCCGTCATGATCCCGGCACTGGTCATCCTTGCCGGCATGCCTCAGCACCTGGCTCAGGGCACGTCCCTTCTCGCGATGGTTCCTGTGGGAATGACAGGAGCGTTTACGCACTACCGGCTGGGGAACGTCCATGCCTATCTATCTCTCGGCCTCGCGGCCGGCGCCATGGCAGGCAGTTTTCTGGGAGGAACAGCAGCAATCTTGCTCTCGGACTTTGTCCTGAAAGTCATCTTTGCCTTAATCGGGCTTTACATGGGGGTGCGATACATAAGGGCCTAGATCCCAGTCGGCTCACCTTATTCCAATTCTAAGTCGGCGCTATCTTTGTTGCCTTCGTCATCTGCTCCTCGATGTACTGCAGCTGTACACCTTCGTCGCTCCTTCCTCGGCGCCTCGATATCGTCATGATTTAGAATTGGAATTAAGCCCGGGACCCTCTTCCCTATCGGCTCTCTTATGCCCGCTCCTTCTAGTGGCCTTCTTCACCATAGAGTCTCATGAAATGGCGGATATACGCAGAGACGGTCCGCCGGGGCTCGTAGATCCCCGAATGGCCGTCGCAGAGGACATCGGCTTCCAGCCCTAGAAGCCTTTCCATTGATCGGCGCCATGCCTTCGGGTCACAATCGAAGTCGGCCAAAAGCGGCGCGCCGAGATCCTGACCGAAGAGGATCCTCTTTGCGTCGGTGTCGATGTAAGGGGAGATGGAACCGGGCGTGTGGCCCGGCGTGTGGAGAAATGAGATTTTGTCCGCGCCGAAGGGGATCTGCCCCTCGGATCCCCTGATCCTCACGTCAATCATTAAAGGGTGAAACTCGACCTCGAAACAGAACGCCGCGGTCAGCCTATCATCACCGCGCTCGACGATGTCCGCGTCAAGCTCGTGCATGTAGAGTCGAGCTCCAAGACGCTCCCTCAAGGAGGATGCGCCGCCCATGTGGTCTATGTGACAGTGGGTTAGTATGATTGCCGCGATGGAGGAAGGGAGAACGCCCGAGGCCTCGATGTTGGCGATCGTTTCGTCCAATGCCATTCCGAATCCGCTATCGATGAGCACCGGCTCTGCCATATCGATGAGGTAGACGTTGCAGTCCCTGCTGTCCGTAAGATCGGGTCCCGCAACCCGGTGAACGCCCTTTATCATAGTCCGTTTCCTCCGATACGAAGAAGCGTAATCGGAACCTCGCCAAGCTTTTCGATCATACCAGGGCGAGCAAAGGTGCCTGCCTTTCGAAACAGAGCCTCATCCGCCTTGCGGGAAAGAGCCCGGCTGCCATATATTATGCCTGACACCGTGGTTTTGTCACGGCCCCCATACAATAGATAGCGAAACCCTAATATAAGGCCCGAGAGAAGCGGCTGACCCCTCCTACGAGTGCACGAGTTGCGATACTTGTTCAGCTTGTGCCTTGGCAGTGCCGATGATAGAATCCGAGAGAGGCGCCTGAGAAGCCAAGGGGATCGGGGGGCACGTTAGCAAAATGAGGGTGAGCCAAAAGGCGTTCGATCGAATAGTAGAGACGGCCATTGAGCGCATACCAGAGGAGATACGGCGCCACCTCGACAATCTCGTCATTTCCGTGCGGAGGGCGCCTTCCCAGGACATGGAGCGCGAGATGGGCATCGATCCTGGCGAGGATCTCCTCGGGCTCTTTCAAGGCGTTCCGATGATAGAACGGTCGGTCTCAGCGCCCTCCCTTTTTCCCGACACGATATTCCTGTTTCAGGGGCCTCTCGAGAGGATGTGCAGGACCGTCGAAGAGCTGGAAGAACAGATAGAGATAACGCTTGTGCACGAAGTGGCCCATTTTATCGGAATGGGCGAAGAGAGGCTCGCTGAGCTGGGATATGCGTGACCAGGAAGCGTCCGTGCTGCGCCCCCTTATGGGCCGTGAGCTTCATATTGAGGGGCGCCGGCGGGAGGCTGACCGGGAGCGCTCCGCAAGCCCCACCCTGTGGGCGGGGTCGAGGAGCGCCATGAGTTGGGCTTTATTCCTTTCCGGGAAGCCCCGCCCGGTGGGCCGGGAGCTTCATTCTATTAACCTCTCTTTCGAGCGCTCGTGGGCTCATAAGTCTTCAAATGCGTCGAAGAGAAAAAAATTATTAAATTGTTTTAAGATTTCCCTTGACATATTATTTCTGACTCAATTATCATTAATCAGCAGTATTATTCAATCTTTTCGAAAGGAGTTTAGTAGGATGCCAGTAGGTAAGGTGAAGTGGTTCAACGATTCAAAGGGGTATGGGTTCATCGAGCAGGACAACGGGGGGGACGTGTTCGTACACTATTCCGCTATCAAGCAGAATGGCTTCAAGACACTCAAGACAGGGGAGGCCGTAGAATTTGAAATCGTGAGCGGGCCGAAAGGGCCGCAGGCATCTAATGTGGTAAAAGTCGAATAAGAAGGGGGTCTATTTCCCCTCCTTCTCCTTTTTTTTCGTTTCGTTCCAAAGGGCGTCCATGGCTCGAAGGTTGCCTTTTGCCAATTCGAGATTAGCCTCAACGTGGGCGAACCGCCTGACGAACTTGTCATTCGCGCGTCTTAGAGCGGCTTCTGGATCGATGCCGTGGAATCGGGAGATATTCGCCATGGTAAAGAGAAGGTCTCCCACTTCCTCCTCGATCCGGTCAGCGGCGCCCGATGCTTCCGCCTCTTTCAGTTCGTCTATCTCCTCGCGCATCTTTTCGTAGACGTCCTCCAGGTTCTCCCAGTCAAATCCAATTCTCGCTGCCCGCTTCGAGATGACGTAGGCGCGAAGCAGGGCGGGGAGAATCCGGGGAACGTGAGAAACGGGAGAATAGTCCTCCTTCTCCTCCTTCTTTATCTCTTCCCATCTCTTTTCCACAGGCTTAGCCTCTTTGCCAGGGAAGAAAACGTGGGGGTGCCTCCTGTACATCTTGTCGTATGCGCCGCTGATCACCTCCCTGATGGTGAATTGCCCCTTTTCTCCACAGATTTGGGCTATGAAAACGATGTGGAAGAGTAGGTCCCCCAACTCCTCCTTCAAGGCCTGATGGTCCTCCCGATCGATTGCCTCGACGACTTCGTATACCTCCTCAAGGAGGAACGTTCTGAACGATTTCTCCGTTTGCTTCTTGTCCCAGGGGCAGCCCTGCGCTCCCCTCAGTGACTCCATCAAATCTACGAGCTTCGCGAATTCTTCCATACTATCTCCGATATGAAATGAGCCGCCTTTTCCATGGTTTCCTTCTGCATCTCCAGAACGGTTTTTCCAGCCTCTGCAAGGCCCCGCCTGATTTCAGGGTCTGTGAGGATGCGTGTCATGATCGAGAGGAGGTCTTCTGCCCCCCGCGCCATGAAGCCTGCGCCGCGCGAGAGGATTTCGTCGGCTATGGTCTTGAAGTTTTCCACGTACGGACCGAACAAGACAGGGGTGCCCACAAAGAGCGGCTCGAGAACATTCTGACCTCCGTAGGGAGCGAGGCTGCCCCCCACGAAAGCAACAATGCTTCTTGCGTATATGTCGAATAGGTCCCCAACGGTATCGACCAGCACCACATCTCCCTTTGCGCCCTGATCCCCCTTTATGACGGAATAGCGCGCTACCTCATGGTGCGCCGAGAGTTGTCTTTCCATGGCAGCAGCCAGGCTCAGGTCACGGGGCGCCACGAAAATGGAGAGATCGGGAAACCGCTTCCTGATTTCGTCGATCACAGGGAAAAGGATGGGTAATTCCTTTTCCTTCAGGCTGCCGAAGGTGACAACGTTCTCTTTGCGGAAGGCGTGAGGATTTCCTCCGATTTCGCGGTAATACTTGAGGTTTCCCGTATTGACGACGTTCGAGGGGGCCATGCCTAGCGAGACGAACCTGCGGGCGTGCTCTTCCGATTGGGCGAGGACTAGGTCTACGGACGACAGCACTTTCGAAAGAAAGAAAGAGAGTCGCGAGTATCGACCTAGGGTGCGGTCCGAGATCCTCCCATTCACGATTATGACCGGTATGCGCCTCTTTTTGGCCGTCCATATGAGGTTAGGCCAGATCTCGGTCTCAACGAGGAGAAGGGCGGCGAGCTTCGGCCTGCCCATGAAGCGCACGATGGAGGCTTGCAGATCAATGGGCAGGGATCGGACGACCAGGGAATGGCGAAACTTCATGCGGATCAAGTCCCTGGCATAGTACGTGTTTGTCGTAATGAGGAATGGATTGGTCATTTTCCTGCGTAAGTAGTTTACTAGATTCTCTGCGATGACGGCCTCTCCCAGGGAGGCCGCGTGTATCCACACGCCGTTCTCGAGGCTCCGGTCCAGGGGTCTGGGGAAGAGCCGCTCACCGAGATTGGACCTGATCTTTTTCTTCGTCAAGGAATATACGACGAAAAATGGCAGGGCCAGAGAGACAAGGAGACTGTAGGTCAGCTGCCACATACCATACGATCCGCTTCTTCTGTCAGGGAAACGAGGGCCTTCTCCAGTTCCTGGCGTTTTGCCTCAACAGCGCTGCCACTTGCGTCCCGGGGCACGTAGAGGGGATCCCCCCACAGGAAAAGGACCCTGGAGAAAGGGTAGGGGAGGACAAAGCGGTCCCAGGATGAGAAGACCATCTTTCTGCTCGCGCTGTACGCGACTGGCAGAATGGGCCGCTGGGTCAGTTTTGCGAGCTCGACTATCCCCGGCTTGATGCGGTATCGGGGACCCTTGGGGCCATCAGGCGTTATTCCCACAATAGAGCCTTGTTGCAACTCCGAAAGGATTTCCCGTATTGACGATACGGATGCCTTTCTGAAGGAGCCCCGGACTGCGCCGAGGCCGAAGTACCTTATCACCCTCGCGATGAACTCACCGTCGCCGTGGCGCGAGATGAGTACCTTAGCGCGGCGCCCCTTATAAGCAAAAGGCATGGCGAGTAATCTGCCATGCCAGAAGCAGACGATGACGCCCTGTCCGTCCCCCCATAATCGATCCGCCTTTTCCCGGTCTACCTGCGTGATTCTCATAGTTGCCCCCAAGAGGATGAGAAATAGGTAGACAGCCGGGGGCAGGAGATTGAGCATGATGAGGTATTTGAGGCGCTTAAGCATGCCTCGGTCTCTTGGCCATCCTTATGACTTTCTTTTTCTGCGCCTCGTCCCTGAATTGCAGCTCATAGAGCCTCTTGTACGGTCCGTCAACCTCGATCAGCTCCCGGTGCGTCCCTTCCTGGACAATGGTACCCTCCTCGAGAGCGATGATGCGATCTGCATTCATTATGGTCGAAAGCCGATGGGCTATTACAATGGTCGTCCTGCCTTTCATGAGGTTCTCGAGGGCTTTCTGGACCTCTGTCTCGGACGCGGTGTCGAGGGAGCTCGTTGCCTCGTCGAGGATGAGGATAGGGGCGTCCTTGTAAAGGGCCCTGGCGATGGCTATCCGCTGCTTCTGGCCGCCCGAGAGCCTGACGCCCTTCTCCCCTACCACCGTGTCCAGCTTCTTCGGCATCCTGGAAATGAAATCGTAGGCGTAGGCCGACCGGATCACCTGCTCTATTCTGGCGGCATCTTCAGCGATGCCGTGGACAATGTTTCTTGCGATCGTGTCATTGAACAGGATCACATCCTGGGTGACGAGAGCGATGTTGCGTCTCAAGGAATCAAGGGTGAGGTCCCGTATGTCGATCCCGTCGATACTGATTGACCCGAGGGCTACGTCATAGAACCGGAGGATCAGATTGACGAGGGTTGTCTTTCCCACGCCGCTCTCCCCCACGATGGCCACGGTCTCATTTCTGTCGATGCGCAGGTTGATGTTGTTGAGCACCATCTTCTCTTCGTACCTGAAGGAGACGGCCTTGAACTCCAGGAGCCCTTGCACGTGGGCAAGCTCCCTCGCATCAGCCTTGTCAGCGATCTCGGGCTGTCGATCGATGATCTCGAATACCCTCTGCGCTGCTGCAAGTCCCTGCTGGATGTTGTGATTCTCCTTGTTGAGCCGTTTTACTGGCTCATACAGGAGAAGCATGGCCGCAATGAAGGAAAAGAGATTCCCCGGCGTCGATCTTCCTGAAATCACGGCATTCCCGCCGTACCAGATGATCACCGCCACGGCAATGCCGCCTATCACGTCCGTAATGGGAGAAGAGAGGGCCCTTATTTTGTACCGTTTCAATACGATCCGGAAGAGGCTCTCATTCTCCTCCCGGAATTTCCCGTATTCGTATTCCTCCATGGCAAAGGCCTTGACGATCCTCTGGCCTGTTATGGTTTCGTGCAAGAAGCTCGTGAACTTGGCCATGGCCCTCTGATTCCGGGTGCTGTTCTTTCGCAGTTTCCTTCCGAAGGAGGCGATGGGGTACGTGACAATGGGCATGACGATGAAGGCGACTATGGCCAATCGCCAGTCTCGGTAGAAGATCACGAAGACGAGGCCCATGATGGTGAATATGTCTTTGAGTACGGCGGTAAAGGAATCGGAGACTGCGCCTTGGACCAGAGAGATATCGTTCGTGATGCGGGAGATAATGGTCCCCGTGGGGGTCTTGTCGAAAAAGGCGAGGGGTTGTGATTGAAGGCGCTTGAAAATGAGGTTCCTGATGTCCGTTATC
>Ga0187781_10003785_pt1 | contig 11324 bp, 7 predicted proteins | sample 0715_SJ02_MP02_2_FD_132447 | JGI IMG/M metagenome (GOLD analysis project Ga0187781, IMG submission 132447) | Tropical peat soil microbial communities from peatlands in Department of Meta, Colombia - 0715_SJ02_MP02_20_MG | ecosystem: Environmental > Terrestrial > Soil > Wetlands > Peat | place...
AACCGCAGGGTGAAAAGAATACGGTGCTGCGGATTGATGCGCTTTTCGTCGAGGATAACAGGCACGCCGTGCACCAATCGAATGGCTCGGTCGAGAGCGCTGAATACAAAGATGTTCAGGATCATATTACGGCGATTGAGTTATTGAAGAAGGAAACCGCAGAGGCGCTGCGCGAAAAGCAGGAACATGAGACGAAGAAGGACTTCGGGCTGGCGAATGATACGGAGTTATTAAGCACCCCTCCCAGTTCAGAAGAAAGTTCAAGCCGCCAGGATGCGCCAAACTTTGCCGCTTCTCCGGCGGAGATGGAATCGAAAACCAGCGCCGCTTCAGACGAAACGCCGGAACAGCATCTCGCCGCCCTGCGGCGACAAGTGGAGCGGCTGGTCAAGAAACCCGGGGCTGCGCTCAAGTCTGCTCCCTTCCATTCCGCGAGCACAATAAGATCGCTGACGCCGGGGACAGAGGTTCTGGTTGTGATCTTGACCCCGTACTGGCTCGGGGTCGAGACTCACGAAGGCGACCACGGCTGGATTCGTCGAGATCAGCTGGAGCTGTTGCCATGATGCGACCTCACTTGGGGTTGGCGCGTCGCGTGACTCGTGCCGGCATGTTGACAGCATTGCTGTATTCAGCGAACGCGATCAGCTCCGCGCAAACGAAACCGATCGAGCGCACATTCCGCGAATCGAAGAGTGCGGTCGAAAAGGCACTCAAACAGTTGCAGCCTTCGCTGAGCGGTCATCTGCCGACTGTAGAAGGATTCGCGCAGGCAGGCGATCGTCCGCTGAGCCGCTACCAGCGAGCGTTTTACCAATGCAACGTGCAGGTGAGCGCTGCGCCGGGCGGCGGAACGGTAGTGCGCCTGAGCGCGAAAGTAACTGCCTGGTTTGCCGACGCCAGTGCGGCGAATTCCGGCTACCGCTTGCTGAATTCGAACGGCCGGATTGAGACCGACATTCTTGACCAGTTATCGGAACAGTTGGTGAGCACATCGGTGGCTGGCGAGCGACGGATTCCGGCTGAGAATTCAAAGACTGCGACGGCGTCGATGTCGACGCCAGCCGCGACGGATGAGGCCGCGATTTCCGCACCGACTCCGAGTTCAGTCGCGACGCGAGCATTTTCGTCCTCGCCGAGTCAGGGACTGGCCGCATCGGAAGCGCGTGTTCCGCAATCTGGCGACACCAGTCCCTCGGCAAAGGAAGTTAGCCTGCGTGCAGAAACGTCGAGTTTGGAGGATGTTCTCAAGAATCAGGCTCACCCGCACAACCTCGTGGCAGTGAAGAAAACCGGGACCGCTGTCGTTGCTTCACCCAGCCTGGCCGCTAACACACTTTTTCTGGCTGACGCACAGGACGAATTCGAGATGCTGGATTTCACTGCTGACTGGGTGCATGTGCGGATCTCTGGCCTTTCGCGCGGCTGGATCTGGCGGACTAGTCTCGAGATGCCGGAGGGCATCTCCGATATACCCCGGAACGCAGCCGAAGCAGTGCCAACTGCGGCGGATCTGTTTCAGGTGAGCCGGGAAGAGACGGCACAATTTCCGGGAGACTGGGAACCTTTACGGGACAAAAGCGTGAAGATCATCTCGGTACAAAGAATTCGCGAAAATGAGCAAGGCGGAGGAGCGAGCGCGAAGCTTGAGTTTGCCAAGTCGCTGCTCGACAAAAACTATGAAGATCTGGCGAAAACGCCAAGTCTTTCGGGATTGGTGCTGATCTTCGATGCGGTCGACGGCGGGATGATCGCGATCACGGCGCCGACCCTTCGGCGCTGGAAAGCAGGGACACTCAATGATGCGGCGATGTGGCATCAGTGTTATTTTGATCCGCCCGAAACTTTTACCGCGTCGAGCGCAGCCGGCAGCCGGTAGTTTGCCAGGAGTTGCATTTTAATGAGAGCATCGTTAATTAGTTGAACCGTGGTAAATGCAACGAGATTTAGTAAGTTCAGAATTTTGTCTTGACTTTCGACAAATGAAGCTGTAGGAATGCTTTCCTTCGCTGGATTGTGATCGAACGTTTTTCGATGGCCGGCTTGCAGCGAACCGCAGATTGCGGCGGACGGGCAAAGCGGCGAGTGTGGGGTCCATGTTCCGAAAATTTCTTGCTGGGCGCGCACGTCTTTTGTTGCGCGATTACGCTGAGCTGACGAAAGCTCGCATTACCACACTGATTGTCGTCACCGCGTGGTGCGGATATTTCTTGGGCGCGCATCGCGGTAGTGTGTCTTCGTGGTCGCTGGGCCTTTTTCACGCGCTGCTCGGCGTGGCTTTGGTCTCAAGCGGAACAGCGGCTTTGAACGAAGTGTTGGAAGCCAGTGTGGATGCGCGCATGCGGCGCACCGCGTTGCGGCCGCTGCCATCGGGTCGCATGTCGCGGGCCCACGCTGCCGCGGTCGGGTTGACTCTGACACTGGGCGGGTCTGTGTATCTTGCTGTTTGTGCCAATTTGCTCACGGGATTGCTCGTGTTCTTGACGGCGCTGGTTTACCTGGCCGCATATACGCCATTAAAAAAAGTGTCGCCCCTGTGTACCTTTGTCGGCGCATTTCCTGGAGCGATGCCGGTCGTGCTCGGCTGGACCGCCGTCCGAGGACGCATCGAGAAAGAAACTCTGATTTTGTTCGCCATCATGTTCGTCTGGCAGTTCCCCCACTTTCTTTCGATTGCGTGGCTTTATCGTGAGGACTATGAGCGCGGCGGCGTCCGCATGCTGCCGGTAGTGGAGTCGAACGGCAGGTCTACGGTATGGAGGATTCTTGCTTATTCGGCTGCATTGATCCCCGTTAGTGTGTTGCCGACAGCGATCGGCATGGCGGGGAGAGTTTACCTCGTGGGTGCCGTGATTTGGGGGGCAATGCTGTTTCGGGTGGCAATGGGGATGGCGATGCCGCAATTGCCAGCGACGGTTGCAGCCTCCAAACCGCCCGCCCGGCGCCTGCTTCGTGCGACGATTATTTACCTGCCGGTGTTATTCGCATTGATGATGGTGAATGCGGGAAGATAGGCGTCAGACTCCCGTGCGGCGGGAATCGCGGGTTCGAATCAAATTCTCGTTGCCTCGCACTCTAGCGGTTACTCCAAGTCCAATTCAATTTTCTTTGCCACGGGGTCAAGCTTCACGATGCGGAAGCTTCGAATCTGCCCGGCTCGCAATCCCTCTGGCTGGTTGGAGGCCAGTGGCGCGCCGCTCTTCCATCGTGCTTGCAGCATGGAGCCTAATGAGGAAAGATCAGGCTTCGCTGAAGGTGGAGTTGATTGAGGCCTAGCTTCCTTGCTCGCTTCGGGTTCCGCTTTTTGCTCAGCGGACTCGGCTCGCATTCGACACGATGCCTGAATGCCTTCGCCTAATTCCACGCGAGCATTTCGGCCAGCAATCTCCAAGAGCCGACCGGTGACCACATCGCCCTCTTTGTGCGCGGCAAGATATTCGTCCAGCCCGGTGGGCACAAGTTGCTTCATGCTCAGACGGATGATGCGTCGTTCGCTGTCAAGCGCAATGACTTGAGCCTTCACGATCTGGCCGGATTTCAGCACTTCTTGCGGATGATTGATTCGCCTTTCGGCGCTGATTTCGCTGACGTGAATCATTCCTTCGATGCCTTCGGCAAGCTGCACGAAGGCGCCAAACTTGGTAATGCTTGTGACGGGACCTTCGATTATGGTGCCGGGAGCGAATTTGTCCGCGGCGCCAGTCCAGGGATCGCCCAGTGCCTGTTTCAAGCCGAGCGACATGCGCCGCTCGGCGACGTTAACGCCGAGGATCACGGCCTCGACCGTCTCGCCGACCTTCACCAGATCGGCGGGGTGTCTGACTTTTTTCGCCCAAGACATTTCTGAGATATGGATCAGGCCCTCGACGCCGGGCTCGATTTCCACGAATGCTCCGAAATCAGCGATACGAGTGACGGCGCCGCGCACCCGGTCCCCAGGCTTGTATTTTTCAGCAACGGAGTCCCATGGATGCGGTTGCAGCTGCTTCATGCTGATGGCGACGCGCCGCTTGTCGTGATCGATCTTCAGGATTTTGGCGTCAATCTGTTGGCCTGTAGAAAGCACGTCGGACGGCTTGTTCACACGATGCCATGAAATCTCGCCAACATGAAGAAGAGCATCGGCTCCGCCGATATCGACGAACGCGCCGTAATCGGTCAGGTTGCGGATTTCGCCGCGCACCGTGTCGCCCTCTTTGAGCTCGGAAAACCGCTTCTGCCTGGCTGCCGCCTCTTCATCTTCCGCGATGATCCGGCGGTCGACGACAACATCTTCGTCTTCGACGTCAAGCTTGATGATGCGACAACGGATTTCCTGGCCAACGAGTTTCTCCATTTCGGCGGCATCGCGTGTAGCAGTGCGCGACGCAGGCATGAAGGCGCGGACACCAATGTCGACGCTGACGCCGCCTTTCACCACGCCGGTCACGGTCCCAACAATGGTGGATTTCTCTGCGAATGCTTTCTCCAGCGAAGCCCAGTCCGTTGGGTGCTCGACCTTACCGCGCGTCAGTTCGTAGTAGCCCTCGGGGTCCCGCCCTTTGACTGTTACCTGCAATTTGTCGCCCGGCTTTACACTTTTGCCGGCTAACGCGCTAAGGGGCAGGATGCCTTCGCTCTTGAATCCGATATCGAGAATGATCGATTCCGGCGTGACGGCGATTACCGTTCCTTCGCGGCTTTGGGCGCCCGATTCGGTTTTGCGGGGTTGAGCCTTTTCGTAGGCGGAGAAAATCTCCTGAAATGATTCTGTGGGCTCGTCGGCGAGATTAGGGTCGGCCGTGTCTGGATTTGGATTCAAAGGATCGGACATGGAAGCTTGCGCACGTGAGCGTGACTTCGCTATAGGATAACACCGAGTAAATCGCTGAATTCGGTGTCGTGTGACACGAGACGCAAACCAGGGACCGCTTGCGTCTGGAACGCCGACAAACCCGGTGCTAGAACATCTTTTCAAGGAACCATTCTGCGAGGACTTTCATGAAAGCAGCGATGCTTGCTTCTCCCGCCGAGATTTCGCATCGTCCGCTGCGAATTGAAGAAGTTGCGCGGCCTGAGCCGGGCGCCGGGCAAGTTCTGCTGCGGGTGCTGGCTTGCGGTGTCTGCCGGACCGATCTGCACATTGTCGAAGGCGAGCTTCCTCCGCTCCGTGCGGCCCTGATACCGGGGCATCAGATTGTAGGCGAGATCTTGGAAGCCGCGCCGCCAGAACTGCCGCTTGGTAGCAGAGTCGGCGTCTCATGGATCGGAGGCACGGACGGCGAGTGCTGGTATTGCCGTAATCAGATGGAGAACTTGTGTGACTCTCCCACGTTTACCGGCTATAGCGTGAACGGGGGATATGCCGAGTTCGCGGTTGCGCGCTCGGATTTTGTGTTTCCGCTTCCGCCCGGACTTGACCCGCTGAAAGCTGCTCCACTGTTGTGCGCGGGAATCATCGGTTTTCGCAGCCTGCGCGTCGCGGGCGTCAACCCAGGGGAAAAAGTTGGATTATTTGGCTTTGGTGCCTCGGCGCATCTTGCGATTGAGGTCCTGCGCGCCTGGCGATGCGAGGTTTATGTTTCGACGCGCGGAGAGTCGCATCGCAAACTAGCCGAATCGCTCGGCGCTAGGTGGGTGGGCTCGGAGGTCGAGAAACCACCAGTCGAGCTGGATAGAGCTGTAACTTTCGCGCCGAGTGGAAACGTAGTCGTTGCGGCACTCTCCAGTTTGCGCAAGGGCGGAGTGGTTGCGATCAACGCAATCCATCTGGATCGCATGCCAGAGTTTGATTATGACCGCTTGCTATGGGGCGAACGCCAGATTCGAAGTGTCGCCAATATGACACGCGCAGATGCGCGCGATTTCCTTGAAGTTGCTATCGAAATCGGGCTCAATCCTAGGATCACCATCTTTTCGCTTGACCAGGCTAACGAAGCACTTTCCGCCATCAAGAACGATTCGATCGACGGAGCGGCAGTTCTGATTCCGTGATGCCATGACGTCTGTTCTACGCAATGCCGCGCCATTGCAGTGAATGAACGGCAGTCGTGCAATCGCGCTGCGAGGCCGCCACGGCGCCACGGTCCCCTGAAGTTTCACCGCTAATTTGCCGATGGATTTACTTGAATGGGTGTCCTTTGGATACCAGCGGAGATCCTCGTGCCCACGAAACTTAGGCAGTACGCATTACTCACGGTTGCGCTCATGGCTGCTGTAACCGAGGCGCACGGTGGCGCTTGGACGCAGGAAGCAGGGCGCGGGCAGATCATCCTGACATCTTCATTTTTTCGCACCGATAGTGAGTTTAGCAGTTCCGGACTCGCTGAGCCTTTCGCTAACGGAGGGCACTTCCAGCAGCTCGCATTCAGTTCTTACTTCGAGGTGGGGGTTACTCGCCGAACGACGTTGCTTGGCACTGTGAATGCGCCGGTGCTGCATTACTGGGATTCTTCAGGCAGTGCGAGCAGCGCGGGGCTTGGGGACACGGAACTCGGTGTTCGCCGGCGGTTTAATTCTGTTGAGTCGCCGTGGGCGGTCAGCGGACAACTCGTGGTGATGTTTCCGGCGTATCCGGCAACGCGCAATCCTGCTCCTGGCAATCATCAGGAGGACGTAGAGGCGAGGCTGCTCGTTGGACGGGGCGCGAGCTTCGGTGCACACCACTGTTTTTGGGACGCGGAGGCCGGTTACCGCTATCGATATGGCCCTCCGGCTGATCAATTCCGCGCCGATTTTACATCCGGAATCGATCTGACAAGGCGGGTGATGGTGATGGGTCAGATGTTTGCGATCAAAGGCATGCGGAACGGACAAGCGTTCAGCGTGACGAATCCGAATGCGCAGTCGGACTTTGATTTGTACAAAGCGCAGGCGTCGTTGGTCGTCAAAGTTGCCCGAAGCACTCGCGTTCAAGCCGGCTGGAATGACTCTTTTTCGGGCCGCAACACTGGCCGCGGTTCGGCCGCGATCTTAGCGCTATGGATCAATTTCTGACGCACAATGCCCGCGCCGCCGACATACCGGCCTGCCCAACAGACTGGCCCAGCCCAGGTTCATGCTCGAACTCTGCATGCGCCGCGGTTACGGATCGGCGAGATGATGGTTGCCGCAGGCCTGATCACGCGCGAACAGGTTCAGTTGGCGCTTCAAAAGCAGGCGGCTTGGGGATCAAAGCTCGGAGACATATTTCTTGCCATGGGTTGGGTAAAGCCATTGAGCTTTTACAAAGTCCTGGCGAGTCAGTTCGAACTTCAGTTTGTCAATCTGCTTGAAGAACCCGCTGACGAGCTCCTGTTCGAGGCAGCCGATTACAAAAACTACGCTCAGCATCTATATCTGCCCTGGCGCCGCAAGGACGGCGTGCTATGGTTCGCGACATCGGAGCCAGGCTCAGCCTATTTGCGCGATCGTTGGGCCGCACGCCGCGACATCGGTTTTGTCGTCACTTCACGCTTCGATATTCTCTGGGAACTGCAACGTGTGGCCGGACCCGAATTCAGCCAGCAGGCGGTGTACGAACTTGTGGAATCGGATCCGGATCATTCCGCCAGCACCGTCGTCACCGAACAGCAGAAGCAAACTATCTGCATACTGCTTCTGTTACTGGCGGTGAGCGTCTACATAGCGCCAACCGCGACCGGGATTGTCTTCAACGCGGCATTGAATCTCTTGCTGTGCCTCGGTTTCGTCTTTCGCACCCTCCTCTGCTGGATCAGCAGTAACGACGATGTGGGGCTGGTAATCTCCAACCGGGATGTTGCCGGCCTGCGCGAATCGAATCTCCCCGTCTATACGGTGCTTGTTCCCATGTATAAAGAACCCGAAGTGCTGCCCATCATGGCGGCAGCTCTGCGGACTATGGATTATCCGCGGTCCAAGCTCGATATCAAGCTGGTGCTCGAAGAAAATGATTTTGAGACCATCAACGCGGCCAAGGCGTTGGCGCTCGATACCACGTTTGAAATCATTCGCGTGCCTCATTCGGAACCGAAGACAAAGCCGAAAGCCTGCAACTACGCATTGCGCCTGGCACGCGGAAAATATCTGACCATCTACGATGCAGAAGACAAACCCGACCCCGATCAGTTGAAGAAGGCCGTAGCGGCGTTTCGCCGGTGGGGAGACAAAACAGCCTGTGTACAAGCTCGTCTGAATTACTTCAACGCGCAAGAAAACTGGCTAACACGCATGTTTACCCTCGAGTACAGTCTATGGTTCGACATGTTTCTGCCTGCGCTCGACTTACTGAACGTGCCAATTCCCCTTGGGGGGACTTCCAATCATTTCGATACGGAGAAACTCCGGGAAGTAGGAGCTTGGGACGCGTTTAATGTAACTGAAGATGCAGATCTAGGTTTGCGGTTTGCGGCCATGGGGTACCACGTTGGCGTAATTAACTCAGTCACGTATGAAGAAGCCAATTCCCACCTCGGAAACTGGATTCGCCAGCGCTCGCGCTGGATCAAGGGGTATATGCAGACGTGGCTGGTGAACATGCGCCACCCGATTCGCCTCTATCGCAGAGTGGGATTCCGCGGCTTCTGGTCCCTCCAACTCTTTGTTGGCGGGAGCATTGTTTCGGGGCTGGCGTATCCGCTCATGCTCGTTCCCTTTTTGCTCTGGGTGATAACGCGTACAAATCCACTCCATCAGTTTTTTCCGCCAGCGGTCCTGTTTATCAGTGCGGTGAATTTGGCAATCGGAAACAGTTGCCTGATTTACCTCTCGATGCTGGCGGTGGCGAAACGCAAAAACTATTGGCTGTTGCCGCACACGATTACGATCCCTCTGTATTGGCTGCTGCAATCGATTGCCGCGTACAAGGGACTATTTCAACTCGCGGTGCGGCCGTTTTACTGGGAAAAGACCGTTCATGGCATCAGTAAGTACACCAAGTCTGAACTACAGCGTGCCCGTTCCGTCAGCTACTAAACGCCAACGACGATGGCGCATAGCGGGTGGAGCAACGGTCTTGATGCTGCTCCTCGCAGCTTTGCCATCGTTCACAGGAGGCGTCAAGATAGCGGGGCTCTTGAGCGTTGTGTGTTTGGCCTGGTTGGCACACCTTGAGTCAACTTCCGTGCCGTGGTTCTGGAGCTACCCGGCCACTCTGCTGCTTGGCGCGCAACTGTTAATTGTGTTGGTGAGCCGCTTGGAGGCGAGTGTGCCACTTGGATTCGAGGCACTGGCCTCGGGAGTCCTCGTGTATCTGATGTTTTGGGCGCTTTCTGTATGGCATCGGCGCGGCCTGCAGGCACTCGCTACCTTGGCATTTTTGCTCGCCCTTGCTCTGTTCGGCCGGCCTACTGCTTTGGTCTGCGGCGTTTTCCTAAGCCTCATTTTTGTCGCCAGCTCGCGACGCCAGTTTGGAGGCTACTCTAAAGGAGCCTTCCTTATTTTCACTCCCGCCGCCCTCTGTTTTCTCTTCACGGTTCTGCTGCGGGTCTTGGCCGTTATAGTCATTCACCTGCCAGTCCTGAATTTGAATCTTCTCGAGATATCCGCCTGGCGTTTTGTTCCTCTCCACGGGCTCTGGCTTAGACCGTTGCTGCCTGCTCTGATCGTCGCCTTTGGAACTGTCTGCTGTGCCCTCCTCGAAGGCAGAAGGGCGCGGATCGAACTCGTATATTGCATGCTTCTGCTGTTTTTACTGGCCGGCATCGTTCTGCGGCCTACACTCGACCGCGCAGCACTTCTGGACGCGACAACGATTGCCTACGGAGGCGCGATGTGCCTGATCGGTACGACTCCTCCGAGGCGAATTTCTTCTCGGCTGTGGCTGCTGCTGTCGATCGTTGCCGCCCTCGGAGTTTCCGCTCGATAAGCGCGGCGCGAGAATTCGCCCGAACACTACCAAGCTCAAGAAAACCTCGTTTCTAAATAACCAGCGCCCATTCGATGTGGAATACGAATGAGAACGTCGCGCTGGTCATGAAAGGGATTTGGTGGCGGCGGTTGGACTCGAACCAACGACCTACGGATTATGAGACCGTCGCTCTAACCACCTGAGCTACACCGCCACGGTTCTCGGCGTCGATACTGCACGCCCAGAAATTTCAAGGCAGGCTCTTCAGTGCAACCTACGCTGAAGAGAGTGCAAACGGAACGGCTTATGAGCCTGCCAAGAAGCTTCTAATTAGAGTATCGCATAGGAGAGTCGGGACGCGGAACAGGGCAGCTTGACGATACGGGGCGAGCTTCGGGATCACGACCGAAAGTTGCATCTGACTGCTCATCGCGCTCTAGCGAGCACCAGCGTGACGTCGTCTGGCTGTTCTTTGTCACCGATCCACTCATCTAAGGCGGCGGTTACCAGCGTTGTGATGCGCTCCAGCGGAAGGTCGCGGTTGTGGCGCGCAATTTGGATGAGGCGTTCTTCGCCGAATTCGCCGTAATCGCTTTCCGGTTCCGTCACGCCGTCGCTGTAGGCAATCAACAAATCGCCCGGGTGCAGCTGGACAGTTCCCTCGGGGAAATCCATCTTGTCAAGCAGACCGACCACAGTTCCGCCGCACTCGAGCAGCCGCGAAGAGCCATCCTCGGAGATCAGGATGGGCGGAAGGTGGCCGCCATTCGAATAGGTAAGCCGCCGCGTTGTCCCGTCGTAAATGCCGAGAAACAGCGTGGCGTATTTCGCGTCGGGAGTACTTTGATAAAGCTGGTGATTCAGCAGCCCGAGCAATGCCGCTGGCGAAACTTCGGCTCCGGCCAAGTCGCTTGCGGCCATTCGGCCGCGCCCTCCTGATGCACCAACAATGGCGGGCTCTCGCAGGAGAGGAATGCCTTCGATGCTATAAGCCCGCACGGCAGAGTGGATAGTTGCCATGAGCAAAGCCGCAGAAATTCCCTTGCCGCTGATATCGCCGACCGCCAGAATCATCCTGTCGGAATCGAGCGCCAGAAAGTCGTAGTAATCGCCGCTCACCGTCCGCGCGGGCCGGCAGAAACCATGCACCTCGAGCGATTCCAGTTGCGAAATTTCCTTCGGGAAAAGTTGCGCCTGCACCTCTTGGGCGATCGACAACTCATTCTCAAGACGCTGCTTTTCCTTTTGCTCTTGCACCAGCCGTTCGATTGAGGCAGTCATCGAGTTGAAGGAGTTTCCGAGCGCGGCAAGCTGGTCGTTCGACTTGACCGCAACTCGGTGGCTGAAGTCCCCGCGGTTTACATGCGTCGTGGCTTCATAAAGATCGGATACGGATGAAGTGATGCTGCGTGTCAGCCTGGTGCCGACCCACAGAGCGAGACCTACGATAATGGCGAAAACCACGGCAATCGATTTCAGAATGTACTCGATTCCTTGAGCATAGTCGCCGAGCACAGCGAATAAACGGGCATACAGG
>Ga0187781_10003786_pt1 | contig 11321 bp, 13 predicted proteins | sample 0715_SJ02_MP02_2_FD_132447 | JGI IMG/M metagenome (GOLD analysis project Ga0187781, IMG submission 132447) | Tropical peat soil microbial communities from peatlands in Department of Meta, Colombia - 0715_SJ02_MP02_20_MG | ecosystem: Environmental > Terrestrial > Soil > Wetlands > Peat | place...
CAAGGCCGCAACCAGGCGCTGATGAATTTCGCGGCCGATGCGCAGCCGCAGATGCTTGACCTCGGGATCTTTACCCAGCAGTGCGCTGGTCACTGCGCCGGCGAGTTCGGGTTCATCGGCCACTAACAGCGCGATGTGCCGCAGTACCGCGATAACGCGGACGGTCGGGTCTGGCGAATCGGTCGTCGGCACCGGAGCAGACGCTAACCGCCGCCAGAAAACTTCGGCAACGAGGTGTTCCTTTGATGAGAAGTATGTGTAGGCTGTCGCCGCGCCGACTCCCGCCTCGGCGGCGACCATGCGAATCGTCAAGCCGGAGAAGCCTTCTCGGCCAAGGATTTCAATCGCGGCATGGCCCAGCCGGTCAACAGTGTCGGCTTGCTTGGCGGTCAGTCGCCGTCTGGTCGATTCCCGAGCTACCGGGTTGGACACGTGTCCGGACACTACTACAACGTCGCAGGTGCGGCAAGGCGCCTGTTACGGTTCAGGTGATGACGTTCTCCTCAGATCTTTCGGCTGCCGACGAGCGGACCATCCAGTTATTTGAGCTGGCGGATCGGGTCACCGGGTTCATGCCCGTCGACGAGGGCCGGGCGCTGCATGCGGCCGCGCTCCGTTATCTCGATCATGGTGTCGGCGTAGAGATTGGGACGTACTGCGGCAAGTCCACGGTGCTGTTGGGGGCGGCGGCGCTCGCCCGTGGCAGTGTTCTCTACACCGTCGACCACCACCACGGTTCCGAGGAGCACCAGCCCGGGTGGGAGTATCACGACACATCGTTGGTCGACGAAGGCACCGGACGTTTCGACACCCTGCCTGCCCTGCGGCGTACGCTCGACGATGCCGGCCTGGACGACAACGTCGTTGCGGTGGTGGGCAAATCGACCGTGGTGGCCGGCGGGTGGCGTACACCGCTGCAACTGTTGTTCATCGACGGCGGGCACAGCGAGGCAGCGGCGCGTCAAGACTTCGACGGATGGGCGAAATGGGTAAGTCCCGGAGGCGCGCTGATCATCCACGACGTCTTCCCCGACCCGCGTGACGGTGGCCAGGCGCCCTACCAGATCTATTGCCGCGCGGTGCAAAGTGGCGCATTCGTGGAGCGATCCGTCACCGGTTCAATGCGGGTCCTGGAGCGGATATCGGGCGAACCCGGTGTGCTGGTTAGCGATCCGACGGGCTGATCGCACACTCACAGTCGTAGTCGCCCTCCAGGCCGGACGGCAGATCGGTGCCACGGAAGACACCGTGACCGGCGGTCGTGCTCGACAATGCGTCAGCGGCGAGAATCACCGCTGCTCCGGTCCACGTGGTTCGCTCTACGGGCCAGCGCTTTCCGTCGCTGAACACCAGCCCGGTCCAATAGGAGCCGTCGTCCTCACGCAAGTGCTGCATGGCGGCGAACTGCCGCAGCGCCGCCTGCCGGTTGCCCATCGCATCGAGCGCCAGCACCAATTCGCATGTCTCCGCGCCGGTCACCCATGGCCGGTCATCGACGCAGCGGATGCCCAGACCGTCGACGACGAAATCGCCCCACCGCTCGGCGATCCGCGCGCTCGCCGCGGGACCGCGAACCGCACCACCGAGGATCGGGTAGTACCAGTCCATCGAGTGATGCGGCTTCTCGGTGAAAGCCGACGGGTGGGCAGTGATCGCGTGGCCCAGCCGGCCCAGCGCGACCTCCCATTCCGGTTGCGGCTCGTCGACATAATTGGCCAGGGCGAGAGCACAGCGAATGCTGTGAAAAATGCTGGCGCAGCCGGTCAGCAGCGCTTCGGCAACCGGGCCTGAAGTGCTGCGCGCCCAACAGATTTCGCCGCCTTCGAGCTGCAACTCCAAGACGAAGTCGATTGCGGCCCGCACGGTCGGCCACATCGCGACGGCAAAGGCGTCGTCCCCGGTGATCAGCACGTGGTGCCAGACTCCGACCGCGATATAAGCGCAGAAGTTGCTATCGCTGTTGGCGTCTTCGACGACACCGGCGCGAAGCTGAATCGGCCAGGACCCATCCGCGCGCTGCTGGTGCCGACACCAGTCGAACGCGTGTTGCGCCGGGTCGATCAGGCCCGCGGCGGTGAGCGCCATCGCGCATTCCACATGGTCCCACGGGTCGGTGTGCCCGCCCTCCGACCATGGGATCGCGCCCGATGGCTCTTGCACCGCAACAATCGATTCCGCGGTCTGTCGGCATTGCGCAGCAGAGAGGACGCCGGGGACGCCCGGTGCCTCATACCAGTTCAACGGCGGGCACCGGTTTCTCGAAGTACAGCGCGACACTCTTGCCGATCAGCGGGTTGAGTGTTGATTCGGCCAGCCGGGTCATCCTAGGCCGCTGCATCATGTCCCAAACCAGCATCTTGTGATAGGCGACGACTGCGGGATGTTCTGAATTATCAACGCCTACTAAGCATTTCAGCCACCAGAAAGGTGCGTGCAGGGCATGTGAGTGATGGGTATGAGTGAAGGTCATTCCGCGGCCGGCGATCTTGGCGCGCAGCCGGTTTGCCCGGTAAATCCGAATATGCCCGCCCTCGTTGCTGTGGTAGTCGTCGGAGAGCAGCCAGCACAATCGTTCGGGCAGCCACCTGGGTACGGTGACTGCCAGCCTGCCACCGACCTTGAGCACGCGAATCAGCTCGTCGATCACCTTGTTGTCGGCCGGAACGTGTTCGAGGATCTCCGAAGCAATCACGCAGTCGAAGGTTCGATCCGGATAGGGCAATGCCAGCGCGTCACCGACGACGGTTTCGGCGTGAGCCGACGGCGGCACGTCACCGGCATCGGCCATGGCGCGCAACATGGTGTCGACGTTGGTCAACTCGGTGGCATCTTGATCGAACGCGACCACATCGGCACCCCGGCGGTAAGCCTCGAAACTGTGCCGACCCGCCCCGCACCCGACGTCGATGACCTTGGTACCGTCACCGATACCGAGACGGTCGAAGTCCACCGTCAGCACGGCTCGCCCACGGCCTGCGCCGAATCCTGAACGGGCAGCTGCCGGGTGATCGCGCGCTCGTAAACGCGGGCGGTCTGCGCGGCCACAGACCCCCAGCTGTATACCTCGACGGCCCGGCGGCGACCGGCGACGCCGAGTCGGTGCAGTTGTTCGGGGGAGACCAGCAGCTCCGCCAACACCCTGATCAGCTCGGCGGCGTCGCCCGGCCGGACCAGCCTGGCGCACTCGCCGTCGGGTCCGAGCACCTCGGGCAATGCGCCGGCACGGCTGGCCACAATTGGTGTACCGCTGGCCATCGCTTCCACGGCCGGAAGCGAAAATCCTTCGTAAAGAGAAGGGATACAGGCGATTTCAGCAGAAGAGAACAATCGCGCCAACGCGGCGTCGGACAGCCCGTTGGAGATGTGGACGATATCGGAGATTCCAAGTTCGGCGATCAACTTTTCGGTGGGGCCATTGGGTTCGAGCTTGGCTACGAGCTGCAGCTCCAGGTCGTGTTCGGTCCGGAGCTTAGCCACCGCCTGCAGCAGATGCCCGACGCCCTTGAGCGGTCGGTCGGCACTGGCGATCGCGATGATGCGACCGGGAATTCGCGGCTGCGTGGACGGTGCAAACACGTCGGTGTCGACACCCAGCGGCACCACGTGAAGCTGGTCCGGGCGGACGCCGAAATCCGTGATGATGTCGGTGGCCGACGACGACGAGACGGTCAGCAAGTCCGGAATGTTGCGGGCGACGCGTTCTTGCATCTCCAAAAAGCCATACCACCTGCGTACCAACGGTTTACGCCACCACCGCGCCGCGGCGAGATCCAGCACGCGGTCGCGGGTGATCGGGTGATGTACGGTCGCCACGACGGGCAGGCCGGCCGCTGCGATCCGCAGCAAACCTACGCCCAGGCTCTGATTGTCGTGCGCGACATCGAAGCCGTGCTGACGTCCGGCCAGCAGGCGGGCGGCGCGCAGGCTGAAGGTTCGTGGTTCAGGGAAGCCCGCGGTCCAGACCGTGGCCAACTCGCGCAGGTCGATGCGGTCCCGGATTTCGCGGGGATGCGGGATCCGGAAGGGGTCGGGTTCCCGATACATGTCGAGGCTGGGTACCTCGGTCAGCACCACTCGGGGGTCCAGGCCCGCGGGGTAGGGCTGACCGGAGAACACCTCGACGTGGTGGCCCAATTCGACTAGTCCGCGGCTAAGGTGACGGACGTAAACCCCCTGGCCACCGCAGTGGGTTTTGCTGCGGTACGACAGCAACGCAATCCGCATACTCACGTCCATCCCGGACTGGCGTTACCCACAGATGTCACGGCGAAAGGTTCGGAAACGACGTCAGGGAGCTTTCTGGACACGTGTCCGGACTATAGTTTGACTATCTACGTGATGCAACGCACCGGTGCCGACGCCGACTTTGCCGATCCTACCCAGCAGAAGAGCCGCGATGACTGGGCCGTTCGGTTGTGACGCAGATCAACCCCCAAGTGTGACGCACGTCATTGCGTAAACGGGCTAAATTAGGTAAGCCTAACCTCTCATCGTATGTCGACGTGGGAGTGGCTCATGCCGGACAACTCAACTGCCCTGGAATTCGCCTATGACCTGACCCTCGACGAGGTCCGGCGGCGCACCGCCGTGCTGGAGGCCATCGGTGCGGACTGGGATCCGATTCGCGCGTTGGCCGACGAGGAGAAGGCGTACGCCATGCTCTACTCGAATCTCGACGCCGAGCAACAGCGCCATTACGACAACCTGGTCAGCGCCGGGGTGCTGCCGGAGCGGGCGGTGGACCATGCTTCCGATTGACCCGGACGCGGACAAGAGCCGCCGCGCCTGGCTGGCCTGCCCGAGTTGTGATCACGGCGCCGCGTGTGGCGATTGTCGCGGTGGCCGCAACTGCCACACCCATTGGCAATACCTGCTCGGCAACAGTGCCGCGGTGGTGCACCTGCAGTGCCCGACCTGCGCGCACCTGTGGTCGCTGGATACCGCAGCATCGCGCCGCGACCGCCGCCACGCCGCCTGAGGTTCGCACCCACCGGCGATACGGTGGGTGTTATGCGCGCGTTGATCGTTGTCGACGTACAGAACGACTTCTGCGAGGGTGGCTCGCTGCCCGTGGCCGGCGGCGCCGCGCTGGCGAGCGCGATCAGCGAGTATCTGACCGGCGGCGCCGACTACCGCCACGTGGTCGCCACCCAGGATTTCCACGTCGATCCCGGTGATCATTTCTCCGACCGGCCCGATTATTCGTCGTCGTGGCCGCCGCATTGCCTCGCCGGGAGCGCCGGCGCGGAATTCCATCCTGATCTCGACGCCGGTCGGTTCGAGGCGGTCTTTCGGAAGGGCGCCTACGGCGCGGCCTACAGCGGCTTCGAGGGTGTCGACGATTCCGGCACGCCGCTGGCCGATTGGCTGGCCCAACACGATGTCGACCAGGTTGACGTGGTGGGCATCGCCACCGACCACTGTGTCCGCCGGACCGCCGAGGACGCCGCGCACGCGGGCTTGGCCACTCGGGTGCTGCTGGATCTGACAGCAGGCGTGGGGGAGGAGTCCACCGCAAAGGCCATCAAAGCGTTGCGGGCCGCGGGTGTCACGATAGTGCCAAGCGCATGACGGGCCAGGCGGAGTCGGCACTGCTGGCGGCGGTGGAGCTCTCGCCCCAGGCGGCGGCGGCGCACGACCGCACGGGCTGGGTGGGGCTGTTCACGAGAGACGGTTGTATCGAAGACCCGGTGGGATCAGGACCCCACCTGGGACATTCAGAGATCGGCCGCTTCTACGACACCTTCATCGGCCCCCGTGACATTGCCTTTCATCGCGATCTCGACGTCGTCCACGACCGGGCCGTCATCCGCGATCTCGATCTCGAGGTGGTAATGGGTTCGGCGGTCACCATGACTATTCCGGCATTTCTTCGCTACGACCTGCGCGAGGCCGACGGCGAATGGAAAATCGCTAAGCTACGCGCCTATTGGGAGCTGCCGAGCATGATGCTGCAGTTCCTACGTCACGGCGTATCCGCCGTGCCGGCCACCATCCAACTGTCGCAAGGGCTCATCCGCAATCAGCGGCTACGCGGGACCGCCGGGTTCGCAGCCGGCTTCCGTCGCGTCGGTTCCCGCCGCAAAGAGCTGGTAGCTACCTTCGTGGACGCGGTGGGCAGAGGAGACAAACTCGCCGCACAACGAACGCTGTCGTCTGATGCCACCATGACGTTCGGCGACGACGACGCCGCAGAAATCGTGGACTTTGTCGCGCGATGTCCCGCGGCCCGGGTGCAGAAGCGTATCGCCGCGGGCTCCACCGTCGCCGTCTCGATCAGCTCGGAGCGTGGGCGCGGCGTCATGTTCGCCGATGTTGCCCGGCGCCGGAACGAAATTCGCCGGATTCGCTACTTTCCCGCTAGCAGCACCAGTGACGCCGCTGACAACCCTAAGTAGGCGCCCGGGAAGGCGATGTTGTAGAGAACACGGGCCCGAAGATGAGCGATCACCGCGCCGATGAAGAACAACACCAGGCCGGTGGCGGCTGCGATCCCGATAGCCGGCAGGCCAACGACGCCGACGAGAAGTCCGATGGCACCGGCGAGTTTCAGGGTGCCCAGCATCGGCAGCCAGGAACGCGGCACGTGCACCCTGGCCGAGTTCGCCAGCACAAAGCCGGCGGGGATGAAGTCGGCTATTCCGACTGCTGCGGTGATGATCGCGGTGATCACCGTGACGACAACGTATAGGCTCATTACTGCTGGTCTCCTCTTCTACCAGGGAGCGTTCGTCGGATGTGCTCACCTCCTTGACGGCTTTCGCCTGGGAAAGGTGACCATGAGAACCATCGAAGATCTCGCCCAACGGTTCGACAGCGATCGGCGACAACTGAAGTCGGTCGCCTTCCACCTCCTCGGCTCGGCAGCTGACGCCGAGGACGCGGTGCAGTCCGCCTGGCTGAAGGCCAGTCGGGCAGACCACGACACGATCGAGAACCTGACGGGTTGGTTCACCACAATCACCGCCCGCGAGGCACTCGACCAGTTGCGGACTCGCAAACGGCGAGCAGAACAGCCGCTTGCCGATCTCCATCAGCTCGAGCAGATGGCCACGGCCGCCACCGCGGGAGCGGACGAAGATGCCCTGCTCACCGATTCCGTCAGTCGCGCCCTGCTGGTGGTTCTTGACCGACTCTCACCCGCACAACGCGTCGCCTTTGTACTGCACGATGTGTTCGCCTTGCCCTTCGACGCGATCGGCGAATTGTTGAATCAGTCGCCGGACGCCGCCAAGAAGCTGGCGAGCCGGGCGCGCGGGCGACTGCACGCCGCCGGTTCGGCCGAGCCCAGCCGAACGGCCGAACACCTCAAGATCGTCGAAGCGTTTCTGGACGCGTCGCATGGCGGTGATATTCGTATGTTGCTGGACCTACTCGCGCCAGACGTGGTGCGCCGGGTGGACCGCGAGCTGGTGCCCGCCGATGTGCCGACCGAGCTCCGCGGCGCCGCCGACGTCGCCGAGGAAACCCGGCGGTTTACGGCGCGCGCACGGGCCGGCGTGGTGGTCCTCGTCAACGGAGTCCCCGGTATCGCGATCGCGCCGACGGGCCGCGTTGAGGCGTTGCTGGAGATCGGCATTGAAGACGGCAGGATACACAGCATCGACATCGTCGGCGATGTTGATCGCTTGCAAAGCGCGGTGCTCGCGCTGCCATAGTGACGACGGAGATGAACTACGAACACCGGCCTTACTAAGCAGTTCGATCGGCGGACGCTTTTGCTTGGCGCCGGCGCGCTTGGCGCGGCGGCGGTATCGCTGCCCACTGGATGTAGTTCCGATGACGATGCACTGACTTTCTTCTTCGGGGCCAATCCGGAAGAGGCGGCTGCCCGGCAGCGAGTCGTTGACGCCTTCCAGCGCAGGCACCCCGACATCAAGGTTCGGATGCTGTTGTCCGGGGCCAATCCGTTGCAGCACATGTCGATCTATTGCGCCGGCGGCAAGTGTCCGGACGTGCTGATGGCGTGGGACCTCACCTACGCCGGATTGGCCGCCAGGGGAGTGCTACTGGACCTCAACACCATGTTGGCGCAGGACAAGGCTTTCGCCGCCGACGTGAAGGCAGACGGCATCAGATCGCTGTATGACACGTTCACGTTCGACGGCGGTCAGTACGCCCTTCCCGAGCAGTGGTCCGGAAATTTCTTGTACTACAACAAGAAGCTATTCGCCGAGGCCGGTGTGCGCCCGCCGCCCGGGCGTTGGGACCAGCCATGGAGTTTCGGCGAGTTCCTCGATGCCGCCAAAGCGCTCACCAAGCGCGAGCGATCCGGCAGGGTCGGTCAATGGGGATACGTCGACAGCTGGGTCCCGTTCTACGCGGCCGGGCTGTTCGGCATGAACAACGGCGTCCCGTGGTGCACCCCGCGGATGAACCCGACGCACCTCAACTTCGACAACGAGGCGTTCCTCGAAGGTGTCCAGTTCTACGCCGATCTGGCCCACAAGCACAGCGTCGCTCCTACCTCGTCGGACACCCAGTCGATGTCCACCATGGACCTCTTCACCTCGGGCCGGGCGGCGATGGCACTTGGCGGACATTGGCGATACCAGACGGTCGACTTGGCCAAAGGCCTGGATTTCGATGTCACCGTGCTGCCGACCGGCCCGAAAGGGCGCGCTGCCCGCTCGAACATCGGCACAACAGGGCTCGCCATCGCGGCGGGCAGTCCCCGCAAACAGCAGGCGTGGGAGTTCGTGAAATTCGCCACCGGCCCGGTCGGACAGGCAGTGACCGCGCAATCGGGCCTGTTCGTGCCGGTGCTGCGGTCCGCGATCACCTCGGCCGGCTTCGCCGAGGCCCACACCAGGATCGACAATCTCGCGGTGCTGACCGGCGGGCCGGCCCATTCCGAGGGCCTGCCGATCACCCCGGAGTGGTCGAAAATCGTCGCGCTGATGGACCGAAACTTCGGCCCGGTTCTGCGTGGCGTGCGGCCGGCGACATCGTTGGCGAACGGGCTGTCACACGCTGTCGACGGGGTACTTCGTAACCCATGACCCAGATCAATGAATCCACCGGGGTGATCCGACGACGCCGATTTTCCAAGCGGCGTGCCCGAGCCGGGCGGATGTTTGTCGCGCCGAACTTGACGGCGGTCGCAGTATTCATGTTGTTCCCCCTCGGATTCTCGCTCTACATGAGTGTGCAGAACTGGGACTTGTTCCGGCCCGCGAAGTTTGTCGGTTTGGCCAACTACCACAACCTCTTCACCGGAGATCCGCTGTTCGCCATCGCGTTGCGCAACACGGTGGCTTACACCGTCGGCACCATCGTCCCAACGGTACTGATCAGCCTCGCCGTGGCCGGTGTGCTCAACCGAAAAGTTGTAGGAATCAATATCTTTCGGGGAATTATATTTCTGCCGCTAGCGGTGTCGTCGGTGGTGATGGCGGTCGTGTGGCAGTTCGTCTTCAATACCAACAACGGTCTGCTCAACATCATGCTCGGCTGGATTGGGATCGGCCCGGTCCCATGGCTGAACGACCCCAAATGGGCGATGCTCTCGCTGTGCACGGTTAGCGTTTGGCGTAGTGTTCCTTTCGCGACCGTCATCCTGTTGGCCGCCATGCAGGGCGTGCCCGACAACCTCTATGAGGCGGCCAAGCTCGACGGCGCAGGGGAAGTACGACAGTTCGTCTCGATCACTGTGCCATTGATCCGCGGCGCCGTGTCTTTCGTGGTGGTCATCTCGATCATCCACGCATTCCAGGCATTTGACCTCGTTTATGTTCTCACTGGGGGCAACGGCGGGCCCGAGACCGCAACGTATGTACTCGGGATCATGCTGTTCCAGCACGCGTTCAGCTTCCTGGAGTTCGGCTACGCTTCGGCCTTGGCGTGGGTGATGTTCGCCATCTTGCTGGTATTGACCGTGCTGCAGTTACGGATTGGCCGTCGTCGGGCCGCCCTGGAGGAACGATCGTGGGCTTAGCCGAGCGAGTCATCAAACCCAGCGTTGCGCGCGGCATCGTGTTGTACACCGCGCTGACCGTCATCGCATCGTGTGCGCTCTTCCCGATCCTATGGGCGGTGTCGGGATCCTTGAAGGACGAGGGCGAGGTAACCACGCCCACCCTGTTTCCGGCACACCCGATGTGGTCCAACTACCGTGAGGTGTTCGCCCTGTTGCCGTTCTGGCGAATGTTTTTCAACTCGGTGTTGTATGCCGCGTGCGTCAGTGCCGGACAGGTGTTCTTCTGCTCGCTGGCGGGGTACGCCTTCGCGCGTTTGCGGTTTCGGGGCCGCGATACGTTGTTCATCTTGTATCTGGGTACTCTGATGGTTCCGCTGACGGTCACCGTGATCCCGCAGTTCATTTTGATGCGGGTCGCGGGACTGACCGACACGCCGTGGGCGATGATCGTGCCGGGATTGTTCGGCAGCGCGTTCGGTACCTACCTGATGCGCCAGTTCTTTCAGACCATCCCGGCCGAATTGGAGGAAGCCGCCATCCTCGACGGTTGTACGCCGTGGCAGATCTATTGGCGGATTCTGCTCCCACACGCCCGCCCGGCGGTGATGGTGCTGGCGGTGCTTACCTGGTTCAACGTCTGGAACGATTTTCTCTGGCCGCTGTTGATGATTCAGCGCAGTAGCATTGCCACGCTCACACTCGGGTTGGTACGGATGCAAGGCGAGTATGTCGCCAGATGGCCGGTGCTGATGGCCGCATCCGTGCTCATCCTGCTGCCGCTGATTCTGGTCTATGCGATCGCGCAACGCGCCTTCATCCGCGGTATCGCCGTCACCGGGCTTGGTGGGTAGCCCATGGCATCGGTGACCTTCGAAAAGGCGACGCGGCGTTACCCCGATACCACGCGTCCGGCAGTCGACCAGCTGGATCTGAACGTGGGTGACGGCGAGTTCGTCGTACTGGTCGGACCGTCCGGCTGCGGCAAAACGACCTCACTGCGGATGATCGCCGGACTGGAGACAGTGGATTCGGGACGAATCCGCATCGGAACCCGCGACGTCACCGATGACGACCCCAAAGACCGCGACGTGGCAATGGTCTTCCAAAACTATGCCCTGTATCCGCACATGACGGTGGCCCAGAACATGGGCTTTGCGCTGAAGATCGCCAGAATCACGAAAGCCGAAATCCGCGAACGGATCCTGGATGCGGCGCGGCTACTCGACCTGGAGCCATACCTGGATCGCAAACCCAAGGATCTGTCCGGCGGACAACGCCAGCGCGTGGCGATGGGGCGCGCGATAGTGCGGCGACCGCAAGTGTTCTTAATGGATGAACCGCTGTCCAACCTAGATGCGAAACTGCGCGTGCAGACCCGCAACCAGATCGCCGGATTGCAGCG
>Ga0187781_10003787_pt1 | contig 11317 bp, 11 predicted proteins | sample 0715_SJ02_MP02_2_FD_132447 | JGI IMG/M metagenome (GOLD analysis project Ga0187781, IMG submission 132447) | Tropical peat soil microbial communities from peatlands in Department of Meta, Colombia - 0715_SJ02_MP02_20_MG | ecosystem: Environmental > Terrestrial > Soil > Wetlands > Peat | place...
AGTTATGAGTCGCCGTTTGTTTAAGGTATTAATTCAGGGGCTAAGCGAGAACAAAGCCGATTACATCAGCGATTTTAGCTAGGTATGGCGGAGAGGGAGGGATTCGAACCCCCGATACGGTTGCCCGTATGCCGCATTTCGAGTGCGGTGCTTTCAACCACTCAGCCACCTCTCCGGAGCAATGCGAAAGGCTTAAGCGGCGTGCGGCGTATTTAGCCGCCGCAGGTGCGGGATACAAGAAGGCAAGCGGCACAACGCGCCGGAAAGGAGCGGCAACGGTCCAGAAAACGCCAAACCCCCAAAGGTTTGCGGCGCCTGCGACCCGAACGTCGCAAAAATCCCTTGTGACGGCGCGACTAGAGCTCCCGGCCGAGCTTGCGATCGAGCGAGTACGGTCCGCCGCCGCGCAGCGCGATGGCGAAGCACAACAGACCCCAAAGCAGCGTGTATTCGTAGCCGCGGCGCAGCCAGCCGAAACCGTCGCCCCAGTAGGCGGCCGTAATGATCAACAGCTCGATGGCGGCAGCGGCGGCAAAGAACCGGGTGAAAAGGCCAAGGATGAGCGAGATACCGGCCAGCGTTTCGATAGTGGTCGAGGACCAGAACCACAAAGCCGGCGGCGTGAAGCCGAGATCGACGTAGCCTTTGAGGAGGGCGTCGGTCGGTCCGATCATGATTTTATTCCAGCCGTGCACCAAGAGATTCCAGCCCACGGCGACACGAACAACCAGCCACGATAGCGGAACGACGGCGTCGTAGAACGGTTGCAGGCACGGCAGCAGAAGTTTCGGTTCGGTCTGCGCTTGCGCCATAATTTCCTCCCGGACAATTTTTTGGATCGATATGACCGCAAATCGATATGACTACAAAAACAACAACAAGTGCCGATTGCTTGCCTATTTGGCTGCTACCACAAGCGAATAGCGCTCATCCGCCGCAAGACATTGCGCTTCGGGCAGGCCGAGTTCCTTGCGCACCATGTTGGTGCCGAGCACCAGCGAAACCATCTTATAAAACGCGTGCCGGCGGCTCATTCCCTCGCGTCCCATGCCGCAATCGGACGAAATCACCAGCCGCTCCGGCGGAATGAATCGCAGCGCGACACGGATCTGCGCCGCCACTTCGTCAGGATTCTCGACTTGCAGCGTGTGATGGTCGATGACGCCGATGGCGATCTTTTTTCCGGTGATCGTCTTGCCGATCGCTTCGAGGTCCATGCCGCCGGAACTTGACGACTCGAAGGTAATAACGTCGGCGTCAACCGTGTTGTAGGTCTCAAGCGCCGGCTTATAGCTCTGCACCTGCGCGAACATGCGCTGCTGCGATGGATTGCCCCAGCAAGAATGCGCCCAGACTTCCGTCTTCGCGCGCAGGCCCTTGACGGTGCGGTTGAAGACTTCGACCATCAGCTGCGGCGTGATCACTTTGTCCTGAATCTTGCGCACCGCGATCAGATGGATCTGCGGCTCCTCGATTTGAATGACCGGACAACCGGCGTCGGCGAGCTCGTGATATTCCTCGTTGAATGCTTCCGCGATGGCGAACATGCGGTCCGGCACGCTCTTGTAGTAGCGGTCCTGCAGCGCAAAGGCGACGATTTCGGCCGAAACCGCGCCAAACTTGACCGGCCGCGTGGTGAAACGCTGCGCCGCTTTCCACATCGCCATATATTGGAGATTCCCGCGCCCGACCGGCCCGGTGATGACCGGCATGACGCGCGATTCGAGATAGTCGTGCAAAATGTGCCCGCGCGGAAACCAGATGCCGCCGCGGCCGGCCGGCGTCGCCCGAGGATGTTCGATATCAACACCGCTCATGTGGTTGGGCGGATAGGCCGTCCAGCTTTGACCGCCGACATCGTCGTCGAAGCGGCAGTCGCCGTCAGTGAGGATGTCGAGGCCGGCCAGCTCCTGATCGCGCAAGTAACAGGTCAGCGCGTCTTCGTACTGCTCGCGGAACCGGCGGCTGACCATGGCTTCGAGAAAATGGCGGGTGCCGAGGTTTTCCGTATACCAGCTCGGCCGCGGCAGCGAGCCGGTGATCGTCGTCGGCAGTTTGATGTCCTTGGTGCCACGGTACATGTGTTTGTCTCCCCGAATTCGTGGCAGCTTTCAGCGACTGGCTCGATCAACCTCACACTTTGGCAAGTCGTATTGAACGATGATAAGCGGATCGCGCCCTCAACTGCCGGTAAAGACCGGTTTGCGCTTTTCCATGAAAGCGATGCGGCCTTCGGTGTAGTCGCGGCTGGCGAAGCACGCCTCCACGAGCTCGACCGAGCGCGCGAGATTGCGTTTCGATTCGTCCTTGAGAATTTCGCCGACGGTGAATTTTACTGCCTTGATAGTGAGCGGCGCGTTAGCGCAGATCATGTCGGTCAAGTTTTTGACGTAAGCTTCGAGTTCCGCCGCGGCGACGACGCGATTCACCAGTCCCATCGCCAGCGCTTCCTTGGCGTCGAATTGGCGGGCGGTATAAAAGATCTCCTTGGCAAAGGCTGGCCCAACGATATCGACGAGCCGCTTTAATCCGGCATAGCCGTAACCCAGGCCGAGCTTTGCCGCCGGCACTGCGAAGCGTGAATTGTCCGAGCAAATGCGTAAGTCGCAGCATGTCGCAAGGCCGAGCCCGCCGCCGATGCAATAGCCGCTGATCATGGCGATCGTCGGCTTCGGAAATTCGGCGATGCTGGAATAAGCCGCATCCGATTTCATATTATAGGCGCGCACCGCTTCGAGCGTGGCGCGCTCGTTTTCGAACTTGGAGATGTCGGCGCCGGACACGAAGGCCTTGCCGCCGGCGCCGGTGAGCACCACGACACGAGTTTCATTGTCGGCGCCAAACCGCTCGAGAATTTTCTTGGTCGCCTCCCACATCTCCAGCGACACCGCGTTCTGCCGCTCGGGATTGTTGAAGATCACCGTGCCGACGCCACCCTCCTGTCGCGCAAGCATTTTGTCGGTTTGCGTCATTCCGTACTCCTTGTCTCCACTCGTCAGGTAATTCGGATCCGGCGCCTACACGGCTTTGGCTTTGTGCAAAGCCGTGATGTCCCGCGCACTGAAGCCGAACTCCTTGAGTATCGTATCGGTATGCTCGCCCAGTTCCGGCGGCCGCGCTACAAGCCGCGACGGCGTCCGCGACAACACTATCGGCTGCCCGATAAGCCGCATCTTGCTTTTGTCCTTCTTGGTCACGCTCTGCGCGATTCCCAGATGATCGACCTGCGGATCGGCGAACATCTGGTCGATCGCGTAGATCGGGCCGCAAGGCACGCCGGCGGTGTTGAAGCGCTCGACCCATTCGGCGCTGGTCGCCGCGGTGAGATAACGGTCGATTTCCGCGCTGAGCGCGTCGCGATTTTTCGAGCGCGCCGCGGCGGTCAGATATTCCGGCTTCTCCGTCAGCGTGGTCGCGCCCGCGGTCTCGCAGAACCGCTGCCAGATTTTCTGGCCGGTGGTCGCGATGTTGATGTGGCCGTCCTTGGTCTTGAATACGCCAGTCGGGATGCTGGTCGGATGATTGTTGCCGGCTTGTTTGGCGACTTCGCCGCTGACCAGATAACGGGCGCCTTGAAAATCCAGCATGAAGATCTGCGCCTGGAGGAGCGAGGTTTCGATGTGCTGGCCCTTCATGGATTTTTCGCGCTCGAGCAAGGCGACGAGAATGCCGAGGGCTGCGAACAATCCAGCCGCGAGATCGGCGACCGGTATGCCGACGCGGACCGGACCCTGGCCGGGCAGGCCGGTGATCGACATCAGGCCGCCCATGCCCTGGGCGATCTGGTCGAAGCCCGGCCGATTGGCATAGGGCCCGGTTTGGCCGAAACCCGAAATGCTGGCATAGACGATGCGCGGATTGATCCGTGCGAGAGTCTTGTAATCGATGCCGAGGCGTTTCTTCACGTCGGGGCGAAAATTCTCCACCACAACATCGGCCTTCTTGACCATGCGCTTGAATGCCGCCAGGCCCTGGGGCGACTTCAGATTCAGCGTCATGCTGCGCTTGTTGCGATGCAGGTTCTGAAAATCGGGCCCCTCGCGCGGGCCGCCCATCGGCTCTTCAACGCCGGGCGGCGATTCGATCTTGATGACGTTGGCGCCCCAATCGGCAAGCTGCCGCACACAGGTCGGCCCGGACCGCACGCGCGTGAGATCGAGCACCGTAAAGCGTGCCAGAGCTTTCGAAGCGCGGGGAAATGGCATTGCCGGTCTCTCCGATAAAAAATTTCCGTCAAAAATGGGGTCGCGAAGGCAGAACTTCCCCGATCCTGGCGAAGTTGTCTACGGGCCCTAGTGCGCGGCCCCGGCGTGCGGCCTTGGCGCAGCGGCTTTTCGCGCGGAGCTTTAGTGCGAGACAAGTCGTCCGCTATTGAGGTATCCGGTAAGATACCCGCAGCCAATGGCCATTTTTCCGGCGCTTTGGAGGGACGATCATGAACGAAGATGTGCTCAATGTCAGTCTGCGCAAATTCCTCAAGAAGGTCGGCATCACCTCACAGCGCGAGATCGAGCAGGCGATCCGCGGGGCGCTCGCCGATGGCCGGCTGAAAGGAAACGAGGTGCTGCCGGCCAAGATGGTTCTTACCGTTGATGGCGCCGGCCTCGCCGTCGAGATCGAGGGCGACATCGAACTCGAATGAAAGTTGCCGCCGTCGTCAATCAATGCCGGGAAAGAACATGATTGCAGTTTGTCGCGCGCTCCTCGTCGTTATTCTGGTTGCCGTGGCGCCCGCCACCACATTCACGCAGGATCGCGACCGCGCCGGCGATCACGAAGGCGCCAGCCAGGAGATTGCGCGGCCGGACGAGGACGACGCGCAGCAACGCGGCGCGGAGCACCGGCGGCATGGCGGCGCTTCCGTGCTTGCCCTTTTGCCGAGCGATTCGGTTACCGAACACAGCATCGACCTGCCGACCGGTAGGCTCGCCTATACGGCAACGGCCGGAACATTCGCGCTGTTCGACCAATCCGGGGAACGTTCGGCGGCAATCTTCTACACCGCTTTCGTTGCCAAATCGGACAATCCAGCGTCGCGGCCGGTGACGTTCGTCTTCAATGGCGGGCCGGGCGCCGCATCGGCCTTTCTTAACCTAGGACTTGTCGGCCCGCGCATCGCCGAATTCGGCATGAATGGGCACGACGGCGCGAACGTGCGTTTGATCGACAATCCCGATACCTGGCTTTCCTTCACCGACCTGGTGCTGATCGATCCCGTCGGCACGGGCTGGAGCCGCACCGTCAAGCCGGATGACGCTCACGATTTCTGGTCGGTGCATACCGACGCGCAGTCCATGGCGAAAGTGATTGCGCTTTACATCGCCAAAAACGATCGCGCCGCTTCGCCGAAATTTATCCTGGGCGAGAGCTATGGCGGCTTTCGCGCCGCGAAAGTCGGGCGCATTTTGATAAACGAGCAAGGCATCATGCCCTCCGGCATCCTGATGCTTTCGCCCACTCTCGAAACCGCGTTTCAGTTCGGCGGCGAAGACCTCGCGCTCGGCGCCGCGTTGCAATTGCCGTCTCTGGCCGCGGCCGAGCTCGAGCGCGCTGGCTCTTTCAGCAAAGAGGCGTTGGCGCAGGCGGAGCATTTCGCCCTCACCGACTATCTCACCACGCTTGCCGGTCCGCCGCCGCAAGGCGATGCGGCCAAGATCTTTTATGAGCGGGTTGCGAAAATAACCGGCCTGCCACTCGATGCGATCGCACGATCAAACGGCTTCATCCATGACGCCTATGTAAAGAATCTCGATGGGGGCGAACATAAGATCGTCAGCCATTATGACGCGACCTTCGCATCGGACGATCCGTATCCCGCGACGCCGGCGCCGCGGGGCCCCGATCCAATTCTCGACGGGGTCGTGCGTGCCTATGGCGGCGCATTTGTCGGCTATGCGCGCGACGAACTCGGCTTCAAGACCGACATGTCGTATACGCTGCTGGCCTCCGACATCGCAAGCAAATGGAATTGGGAGCTTGGCCACGGACCGGCAACCGTGACCGACGACCTGCGCGTGCTCCTGGCCCTTACCCCGTCGTTTCGGCTTCTGATCGCCCACGGATATAGCGATATGGTCACGCCCTATGGCGTATCACGTTATGTGCTCGATCATCTTCCATCGTTCGAGGGGCGCACCGCGCTGAAGCTCTATCGCGGCGGCCATATGTTCTATCTCGATCCGCAATCGCGCAAAGGCTTCGCAGTCGACGCCCGCGTTTTCTATCCAGCGCCGTGATCCTCTGCCTGGAAACACGCCAGCGCGCCAACCGGGCAGCGTAAACCCTTGTGGACCTCCGACATGCCGGGCCGTTTTCCTCGATTTTTCGGGGACGCGGCGCTTTGTCTCACTCCAGCGAGGCACGGGCCCCCGATCGCCCAGGCGCACGGCACGTGATTTTCAATAATTAAAGAATGATTGCAGCCTGGATGTTAGCCATTCAACACGCCCGCGCATTGCATTTCGCGGCATAATGCGACAATCGTTTGATTGAACGCCGGGGCCGTTTAGACCTAAATGGGCCGCCATCAAAAAAGAACCACGAAGCTTTTGGGGAGTGAATGGGATGTCCAAGGAAATTATGCGCGCATCGGTCAAGCGGCGAACGGTCCTTAAGGCTGGCCTCGCGATCGGCGCAGCGCAAATCGCCAGCCCATTTATCGTCAAATCCCTTGCCGACGAGCCGCTCAAGATCGGCCTCGATAATCCTTTGACGGGCACTTACGCGGCGCTTGGAAAGAACGAACTGTTCGGCGCGCAACTCGCGTTGTCACAGATCAACGCCAGGGGAGGCATCCTTGGCCGTCAGGTGCAGCTCTTGGTGGAGGATTCCACCAGCGGTGACGCCGGCACGGCCGTCGAAAAGGCGCGCAAACTGATCGATCGCGACCAAGTCAATTTCCTGGTTGGCAACATCAACTCGGCGCTGGCGGCCGCGATCGCCAATGTGTCTTACGAAAAAAGTGTCTTCCACGTGGTGCCCGGCGGCCACACCGATCCGATCACCGGCGCCAATTGCCACTGGAACGTATTCCGCGTCTGCAACACGACGCAGATGGAGGCCAACGCTGTCGCCGGCTCGCTGATCAAGAACGCCGGCAAGAAGTGGTACTACATCACGCCCGATTACGCGTTCGGCCATACGCTGCAGGCGGGTCTGGAAAAGGCGGCAGGCGCGCTTGGCGGCAGCAAGGTCGGCGGCGACCTCACTCCGCTCGGCACCGCCGACTTCTCCTCGTATTTGATCAAGGCGCAGGCGGCCAATCCGGACGTCATCATTTTCCTGGTGGCGGGGGATGACGCCGTCAACGCGCTGAAACAAGCCGTGCAGTTCGGCCTGGACAAGAAGACCCATATCGCCGGCGCGCAGCAGGAACTCGAAGTGTTGCTCGGTTTGCCGCCGGAGGCGCGAATCGGGAGCTGGGTCTTCGAATGGTACTGGAAGCAGCCCAATGTTCCGCATGTCGATCAGTTTGTCGCCGACATTCGCAAGGTGAGCAGCGGTCACGTTCCGACTGCGCGGACGTGGTTTGGCTATGTCGGTATCTGGACATGCGCTCTCGCGGCCGAGCAGGCGAAGTCGCTTGATGCAGTCAACATGGCGAAAGCGATGCAGGGCTTCAAATTGCCGCCCGAAGTCTCGTTGATGCCGGACGGCGCCTTCTATCGTGCCGCGCAGAATCAACTCATTCCGGATCTGTATGTCGGCAACGCGCAATCGGCGGGAAGCGGCGACCCCGAGGATCTGTTCAAGGTCAGCGAGGTCGTCAAAGGCGAGGATATCGCCGGGAGCGTGGAGGATACCGGCTGCAAAATGACGTGGCCGGCCTGATTGCCGAAGAAAGACCGGGCGCCGCGACACGGCGCCCGGAATGGCGTTCGGGGAGAGGGGTTAATACCAGGCATGTTTCCGAATGTGTCCGCGCCGACGCCAGCTAGGCCGCGTCGTGAAGAGTCGCTCATGACGTTGTACCGCGCATGACGCAGCTCATTCTTTTCAATGTTTTCAACGGTCTCATCGTCGGCGCATTCTATGCATTGATGGCGCTCGGCCTGTCGCTGATCCTCAATTTGTCGGGCGTCATCAATTTTGCGCATGGCGGGTTTTTGGCGCTCGGCGGCTATATCGCTTTCACGCTCATGCCGTTCATTGGCTTCTGGGGCGCCCTGATCGTCGCCCCGATCGCGACCGCGATGCTCGGGATCGTCGTCGAACGCGTTCTTATCCGCAGATTGTATGGCCGCGATCCTCTCTACAGCCTGCTGTTGACGTTCGGATTGGCCTTCATGTTCGAGGACGGCACCCGGTTCATTTGGGGTGCGCAGAGTTTGCCATTCCAGGTCCCGAGCGTGCTCGTGACGCCTTTGAGCAGCGACTATTTTTTTCTGACGGGCTACCGGCTGTTCATGGTGTTCATCGTCGCCGTAGCCGTTATCGGGCTGTTTCTAATCCTAACCTACACCAAGCTCGGTATTCGCATACGCGCCGGCACGCTTGACCTGGAGACCGTCTCGGTGCTCGGCGTCAATGTCCGCATGTTGCGCAGCATGAATTTCGGACTCGGCGTTTATTTGGCCGGGCTTGCGGGCGTGCTTGCGGTCGGACAACTCGGCTTGCAGCCAACGATCGGCTCATCGCTGATTATGCCAAGCTTCGTCGCGATTATCGTCGGTGGGCTTGGCAGTCTGCCCGGCACGCTTCTCGGCGGACTGCTGATCGGCGTTGCATCGGGCGTCACCACGGTGTTTTTCCCTTCCGCAACCGAGGCCGTGATTTACGTCATGATGGCCGCCGTGCTTCTGGTCCGCCCGCGCGGTCTTCTCGGCGAGGAAGGCAGGTTCTAGTGGACGCCCTCGGCATCAACAAGAACACGGCGAATCTGGCGGTCTGGCTATTGCTCTTGACCATGCCGTTCTGGCTGCCCGCGATCGGCGGCTATATTGAACTCGGCGAACGCGTCGTCGTGCTTGGGCTTGCTGCGATGTCGCTCAACTTTCTGCTGGGCTACACCGGCGTCCTATCCTTCGGCCACGCGGCCTATTTCGGTCTTGGCGCTTATGGCGCCGGCATGACCATCCGCTACCTAGTGCCGAGCACTGGGCTCGGGATCGTCGTCGGCACATTGGCGGGAACGATAGCCGCGGCGCTCATCGGCCCGCTAATCGTACGGCTTCGCGGAGTCTATTTCGCCATGGTCACCATCGCCTTCGGCCAGGTGTTTTATTTCATCGCGTTTCGCTGGAACTCAGTCACCGGCGGCGACGATGGGCTCACCGGCTGGACGCGAATGCCGCTTAATCTCGGTTTCACCACCATCGATATTCTCCATAATTCGCGAGCTTTCTATTATTTGATCCTTGTAATCTTCGCGATCTCGGTCGGGGTAATGGCATGGCTGCTGCGTTCGCCATTCGGGCGGACCTTGATCGCCATCCGCGAGAACGAACGCCGGGCGCGCTTTCTCGGCGTGCCCGTCGACCAACATATCTGGATGTCCTGGGTGATCTCCTGCTGCTTCGTCAGCGTCGCCGGAGCGCTTCATGCGCTGCTCAATAACTTCGTCGACCCGCGAGCGCTGTATTGGACACAATCGGGGGATTTCGTCATCATGGCGGTTCTGGGCGGCATGCGCTCGTTCTGGGGGCCGCTGATCGGGGCGGCGATCTTCGTCGTGCTCCAGGATTATTTGTCGAGCCAGACCGAAAACTGGATGTCCTTTGTCGGATTGTTTTTCGTGCTGGTCGTGCTGTTCTTCCCTCGCGGGATTCTCGGAGCGATCAGGCGCAGGGTAGCGTCATGAGCCTGCTACGGGTCAAGAATGTCTCGAAATATTTCGGCAGTTTGGTCGCCGTGAACGATATTTCGATGACCGTCGAGCCGGGCGAATTGCGCGCGATCATCGGGCCGAATGGCGCCGGCAAGACCACATTCTTCAACCTGATCACCGGCTTCTTTACCCCATCGGCCGGCCGCATCGTTTTCGACGGACGCGACGTCACCGACCTCTTGCCCGCGCGCCGGGTCTGGTGCGGCATAGCAAGGACGTTTCAGGTTACCGAGGTCTTTCCGGAGCTGACGGTGCGCGAGAATCTGCGCATTCCGGTGGAGGTCGCGTCGGGCTTTCGCTTGAGCGCCTGGTTGTCGCACGCCGAGGACGAGAAGATCCGCAGCCGCGTGAGTGAACTCATCGATATGGGCGGGCTTAAGTCGAAGGCCGATCGCCAAGTCGGCGAACTGTCTCACGGTGATCAGCGTGCGACCGAAATCATGATGGCCCTAGCGCTCAAACCGCGGCTTCTGTTGCTCGACGAGCCAACGGCCGGCATGGGGGACCAGGAAACCTACGACATTACTCAGCTCATTCGCCGTCTGCACAAGTACGGCAAGCTGACGATCGTGCTGATCGAACACGATATGCGTGTCGTATTTCATCTCGCCGATCGCATCATGGTGCTCGATCAAGGCAAGTTCCTCGCCGAAGGCACGCCGCAGGAAATCGCCGCCAACAAGGCCGTCCAGACCGCCTATCTCGGCCAGGCGGCGTGAGCGAGGCCGAATGACCGCAGCGTTGATCGCCGAAGGGCTTCAGACTTACTACGGCAAAAGTCATATCCTGCACGGGGTGAGTCTCGAAGCCGCCGAGGGACAAGTCACGGCGCTGCTCGGCCGCAATGGCTCGGGCAAGACCACGACCTTGCGCAGCCTTATGGGACTGACGCCGCCGCGCGATGGCCGGGTTGTGATGTTCGGAACCGATACGACCGGCTGGCCACCATTTCGGGTCGCCGCGCTCGGCGTCGGCTACGTGCCGGAAGGCCGTAGGATATTTCCGAATCTCACGGTCGATGAAAACCTGCTGGTGCCGCTGGAGCGATCCGGCCCGTGGACCCCCGATTCGGTGTATCGGCTGTTTCCCCGGTTGCAGGAGCGCAGGACAAGCCGCGGCCGCCAGCTTTCCGGCGGCGAGCAAGAGATGCTGTCGATCGCTCGCGCGCTGCTGCTCAATCCCAAACTCCTGATTTTGGACGAGCCTTCGCAAGGGTTGGCGCCCCTGATCGTGCGTGAAGTTTTCCGTATCGTGGCGCAGATGCGCTCGGAGGGCATTACCGTCCTGCTGGTCGAACAGAACGTGCGCATGAGCCTCGAAGTCGCCGATTACGCCTATGTGCTTGATGACGGCCACGTCGTCTATTCGGGCCCGGCGCGTGAGCTCGCGGCCGATGAAGCGCGCGTGCAGTCGCTTGCCGGCGCCAGCGCCGAGGAATGGAAGCCGGTCCACTGACGATATCGTGCTACTGAGACTAACTGGAGTTCTTTG
>Ga0187781_10003788_pt1 | contig 11314 bp, 8 predicted proteins | sample 0715_SJ02_MP02_2_FD_132447 | JGI IMG/M metagenome (GOLD analysis project Ga0187781, IMG submission 132447) | Tropical peat soil microbial communities from peatlands in Department of Meta, Colombia - 0715_SJ02_MP02_20_MG | ecosystem: Environmental > Terrestrial > Soil > Wetlands > Peat | place...
CCTGAAATGAGTGGCGGCGGTAGTATCTCTTGCCGTGCCGCTCGACGTAAACCTCGGCGGACCGCGGCAGCCAGACTTCCTGGCCCGTGGAAACGAACTTCACTCCGACGTAATTGATGATCTGGTGTTGCTGCCAGAGTTCGATCTGGGGAATGGGTTTCAGCAACTGGGACTCCAGGCGCACCACCTGCCCTTTGCCGGGGTCAATCCAAACGCGCCCTTGGAGAAAGACGGCCCAGGCCGCGCCGTTCACGACGTAGGACTCGATACGCACCGGCCGATCCTGGCGTTGCGCAAAGTGCATCTGCCAATAATCGTGGTCCTGCACGTGTATCAGCCCGTCACACTGATACTCGAAGTCCACGGCGTAATCGGGGTGAAGCACCAGCACAACGGCCGGGAGGCCGGTAGTCGCAATACTCGCGGGGAAAAGGCTGCGGTCCGTACCGCCGTCGCGGAATTCTTCCAGGGCGAAGGTGCCGCGCGCGTCCTGCGTTATCGTCACCACATAGGCGAATTTGCGAGTCTCCGGTTGTTTTCGTTCGCCCGCCTTGTCGATGGGGTAATGTTCGACGGTCTCCGTGGCGGTGAATTTTTCCATGGAGCTGACAAACTCGCGCACGCGTTCACCCGCGCTGTGCAGCACCTGTTCGGTGGGGCATGCGACACCACTGTCGACCACTACGCCTTCATCCTTCCAGTCCACCGGTTTCCAGTTTTCTTTTTTGGGAGTCGTCGGAGCGGTGGAAGGAGATGATTCTGCTGGCGGCGCTGTCGCTTCGGCGTCCTGCGCGGGTTCGCGTTTCGGTTCTGAGGTTGAAGCAGCATCGCCAGGCTTTTCGTCTGGCTTCAACGAGCTCCGCCGCTTCATCACCACGAAGAGCGTACGCTCCGTACCCCCGGGCGCTACCTCGGTATGCAAAACCGCGGTCAGAAATGCCGGAGCGTTGACCTGGACGGTGTATTTTCCCGGGGGCACGGCATAAAAGAGCATCTCGCCCTTAGTCTCGTCCAGTAAACCAAGCAATTCGTCTCCCGATTCCGGCAGGGCACGAACGTAAGCGGCGCCCAGGAAAGGCGTTTGATCCTCCAAGCGCAGGCAGATCTTCAGGGCGCTGAACTGCGCTGGCGTGCCAGGCGGCAGCAGAGAATTAGCAGAGGCAGGCTGATCTTGAGCGGGCACAGCCGCGGCCGGCGCCACGCTGCTGCAAATCGCGACGCAGAGTATAGAGGTCACCAGGCACGGTCGACGCATTCTCTTGTCCTCGCGTCTTTGCCGAAGGAATGGCAATGCTATTGCGTTTGGACGCCGGCAATGGGGCGCGCCGCTGCGCGGCTGCAGGCAATCCCCATCCGCCGGTATCTTAGCGCACTTATGGCCGCTTAGTGGAACGCACTGTTTTCCCCCTGTCAAGTTGCTTCGCGACGCTGTAGAATGCCGGGAAATTTTCAGCTGCAGGAGCCCGCCATGCGCTTTGCGCGAGTGGTTACAGGTTTTGTTTTGCTGGGTCTGTTTTCGGGTTGCTCTCTGAATGCAAACTCTTTCGTTGTCAGATCGAGAAGACTGACGGTGCTTGGCACGCTGACCGGGGAGATGGCCATCGGTGGCAAACGCGGTGACTGGTATATCCAGCTCAATCCGGTGATTATGTTGGACGGCACGCAGATCAGCTCTCTCGAAATCAAATCCCCAGACACGCAAAGGCTGGCTTCGCTGGAGGACAAATTCGTCCAGGCGAAAGGTAAGTTAACGTTCGTTTCCGGCGGTCAGACCGCGCAGCGGCCGGTGTTTGAACTGTCCTCAATCAAAGAACACAAGAGCAAGGGGGCGAGACCCTGAGAGTTTTGGAAATTCGAGATTCGAAAAACGAAATTCGAAGAGGACGCTCTCGTGGCGCGGCGACCCTAAGGAGTTAAATGAAGCGAGGAAGTGCAATGCCGGTACTCTCCGCGGCCCTTGTCCTCTGCTTCATAGCTGGGTGTCTCGGGTGCGGAAGTGGCCCTGCGTCCCTCCAGTCAAATTCTCAGCAGCAGCCGTTGCCCGCAGGGTTAGGGGGTTCCGATTACGGCTGGTATCACCTCGATCCTCCATGTAGTCGTGAACCCTACGGTGTCATCTACAACTACAACACGGCGTCCGAAACGATTAATAGTCAGCTCGAGCAGATGTACAACAACGGCCAACGCCGGCTGCGAATTCCGATCTACTTCGCGCGCGGGATCAATTCCGGCACCATCATGGATTCCACCGGAGGGAACCTGGCACCGCAATTTCGATCTAACCTGGGCGGTCTTCTCGCGGCGATTAAGGCGGCGGGCTTTCTCGAAGTGGAGGTCGGATTTTTCCCGCAGGCGAGCAACGATCCGACAAGTTGGACGACCTTCAGCAGCGACTACTTTCAGGAAAACTGGAGCGTGATTCAAAACCTTCGTCCGATTGTCGTGAGCAGTGGGATTCCCTACCACCTCGATTTGCAGAACGAGGGCATTCCACCCTTAGGCTACGATGCTCTCCTGCAATATGACCAGATGCTCTGGAATGACTACGTCGCGGCCTACGGCAGCAGTGACACGTTGGGCTTCTCCATCATTGCCGACGCCGCCCATGTGGGACAGGTCAGCACCGTCTACGGGCCGAGTCCCTATGGGAACAGCGGTTCGCCGCAACTCTTTGATGTTCACATCTACGACTTGACGGGCGCCGAGTTCGGAATCGCCTTCAACAGCCTAAATGCCCAGGGGTATCAGGGAGTGCCATGGATCATCGGCGAGGCCTACTACAATGACGCCACAGAAGCAGCGGCGCTTCGGCAACAGGCCAACAGCACGGCTCAGAAGGTCTTATACTTGACGGAGTGGCCGGAGACTTCCAACCAGAGCTGCGATCCGAACGTCAACGTGGCGCCGCCGTCGGACTTCTCGAACTATCAGGCGCAGAATTTCTGATCTATCGGGTGATCTGAGCCAGAATCGCTCTTGCCTCGGCCCGTGGGTCTCGCATTCAGACTAGCGGGCTTGCAAAGTCAAAACTCAACGTTAATGCGGAAGTTGGGGCTTACCGGCGTTGGTCCACGCCGTCAGCCAATAGGAACCCACATCAGTGGAAGCATCGGACAGCTGCCGGATGAGAGCTTCTGCGGTCAGGTTGTAGAAGCGGTCGTAATAATCGTCAGTATAGGAACTCAGCCCGCGTCTCGCGCTGCGGTCGGCCAATAGGATGGATTCCACCTGGCTGTGGGCGCTCAGGCACATGTCGAAGGCAAAGTCTGTGGGATCGCTGACAAAAAAGGCGTCGTGCGGATTCATCGGGAAAAAGGAGCCGTACCGGTCGACCAGAATGGCATTGAAGCGGTCGTTGACGCCGCTTTGCCCGGTCATTTTGCCGTCGAAGTTTTCGGTGGTGTTGAAAGGATCGTGGGCCTCGGCCACGTAATTTGCGAGGAACGCGGCGTCGAGTTTCGCTTCGTCCCAGCGTCCATTCCTGAGATCCTCGGTTAATTTTTGGCTGTAGACGCCGATCTCCCAGGGCAAGAGTCCCGTGGATTCGATTTTAGATTTGCTGTATTTGGTCAGAGCGGCCTTGTAACTGCGCGGCAGGGCATCGAAGGGGAATTTGCCGTAACGGTCCAACTCGATGAAATGATTTTGGCGCTCGTAGGGACGCTTGTCGAGCTGGTTCAAGGGATCATTAACATGCTGAATCAAAAAACTGCGGTTGGCTTCAAAGAAGGGCCGCAGTTCGTAAGGCAGGGTGTCGACGGCATGATTCACGACCAGGCGCTGTGCGCTGTTGCCCCACGGCAGCACGCGGGCAGGAAGCAGCAAGCAGGCGAGCAAGAGCGTCGCGACATTCCGCATTCTTCGGGGGCGACACTGCTGGCAGCGAGAATTCATGGGCCACGCTTTAAGCCTTGGGAGCAGGATGCAACGCGCTCCGGTGACGGCTATATGCAAAGTAAATCACAAGTCCGATGACCAGCCACACAAAAAAGCGTATCCAGTTTTCCAGCGTCAGACTGGCCATCAGCACGACGCAAGTCAAAATCGAAAGCGCCGGCAAAGCCGGCACCAGCGGCACGCGGAACCCTCGCGCGCGATCTGGTTGAGTTTTGCGCAGCACCAGCACTGCGCCTGCTACCAGCACGAAGGCAAATAGCGTACCGATGTTGGATAGGTCCGCGAGTGTCCCAATATCGAAAATTCCGGCGGGAACGCCGACCACAATGCCTGCAATCCAGGTCGCAAAATGGGGCGTGCGGAAGCGATGGTGCACTTTGCAAAACGCTGAGGGCAGCAAGCCATCGCGAGACATGGCGAACCACACGCGAGCCTGGCCGTACTGATAGACCAGCAAAGAGGAGATCATACCCATGAGCGCGCCAATGGTGACCCAGCGCTGCAGTTTGTCGAGTCCGATGTTGTGGAGAGCGGTGGCCACGGGGGCGGCGTCGCCTTTGAAAATATGGAAGGGTTGGATGCCTGTCAGCACGACCGCGACTCCGACGTAGAGAGCCGCGCAGATGAACAAAGACGCCATGATGCCGAGGGGTAAGTCGCGTTTCGGATTCCTGCATTCCTCCGCCGCTGTGGAAACGGAGTCGAAGCCAATGTAGCTGAAGAAGACGATTGCTCCGCCGGTCAAAATACCTTGGAAACCATTTGGCGCAAAGGGTTTCCAATTGATCGGGTTGATGTACTTGGATGCAAAAACAATGAAAATGAAAATCGCCACCAGCTTGATGCCGACCATCACGCTGTTGGACGTAGCCGATTCCTTGATGCCGATCACAAGCAAAACCGTGAGCAGCATCACGATGAGAAAGCCAACCAGGTTGAAGTGCGGCAGCCAGCCGATGGCAGGCTGATAAGCCGGAGTGCTCAACCAATCCGGTAAATGAATCCCGAAGGAATTCAAAAGGCTGTTGATGTAAGCAGAAAATCCCACCGCCACGGCCATGTTCGATACCGCGTACTCCAGGATCAGGTCCCAGCCAATGATCCAGGCGACGAGTTCGCCCATGGTCGCGTAGGTGTAGGTGTAGGCGCTGCCGGCGATGGGAATCATGGACGCGAGTTCGGCGTAGCAGAGCCCTGCGAATCCACAGACAATAGCCACGAGAAAGAAGGAAACGGCGATGGCGGGTCCCGCGCCGGGTCGTCCGGCCGCGCCCAACGCGTGCCTTCCATGCATCAGCACGTCAAGCACGGGCGCCTTCAGTAGGGAAGGCACCAACACTTCTTCGCCGGCCGCTGCCGTGCCGGTCAGCACGAAGATTCCTGTGCCGATAATCGCGCCAATGCCGAGCGCGGTCAGGCTGATCCAGCCCAGGGTTTTCTTCAATCGTTTTTCAGGATTTTCGGAGTCGGCGATGAGCTGATCGATGTTCTTACATCGAAAGAGTTGTGGGTCCACCCAGACACTCCGTTCGCGTCCGCACGCGTGAAGACCCTGGCGACTGCCGGACACGGTATGTGGGAATGATAGCGACTCACTTTAGCGCGAGTGTGCGTAGTGGCGCAACCGGAGGAGGAAGCCTACAGCTGACAGTCGACAGCTAAGAAGTCGCAGAAGACGGCCGCTACAAAGGAGGAATTCAGATGCAAGACGGCTGTGGGCTGTTGGCTAACGGCTGTTGGCTTGTGTGGGGAACACAGGCTGAAGCCTATGCTACGGGTTTGTCAGACTTGCTGGAGTTGGGCGTAGCGCTCGATGAACTTTTTGGTGCCGCGGCCGGGGAAGCTGACGCTGACGCGGCGGTCGTCATCTTCGCCTTCTACGCCCACGACAGTGCCGACACCGAATTCGGGATGGCGTACCTTTTGGCCCAGCAGAGGATCGGCGTTTGCGCCGCGCCTGATTTTCGGAACGCTAAAGGAAGGCGTCGAGGACGAGCGCCGCGGGGTGTTGCGGGGTCCCGATGGCGGAGTGGTGCCTCGCACACGGCGCAAAAATTCTTCGGCGGAGTAGGAATACTCGGGGTCCGGTTCGTAACGGCGCGATTCTCCAATGTCCGCCATGGACCCGCGCACCGTCTCGACCAGCTCGCTGGGAATCTCTCCCAGGAAGCGGCTAGGCAGGGAAGCGCGCATCCGCTGTTCATCACCGAAGATGCGGCGATATACGGCCCGGGTGAGCGTCAGCGACTTCTTGGCGCGGGTCATGCCGACGTAAACGAGGCGGCGCTCCTCTTCAATGCCTTTGTCTTCGTTGATCGAGCGGCTGTGCGGGCAGATGCCGTCTTCCAGACCGGTCAAAAACACGTGGTCGAATTCGAGGCCTTTGGTGCTGTGCAGCGTAATCAGGGTGACGCCGGGCTTTTCTTCGTAGGCGTCAGCGTCGCTCACCAGCGCGGCGGCATCGAGGAAGTCGGTAAACGATTCGCCGGCATCCTGGCCTTCGGCCACCGCGCGAACCAATTCCTCGAGGTTTTCCATACGCGAGACGTCCTCGGGAGTGTTGCGGTCGCGCAGCATGGGCAGGTAGCCGGTTTCCTCTAGCAAGTGACGCAAAAAATCGGCAGGCTCTTTCTGTTCATAGCTCTGCGCCACTCGCAAAACTATGTCGCGGAAAGCGCGCAGCGGGGCCACGGCGCGCGTAGAAGTGGGATTGGTCATGAGCGACTCGATGGCCTCCCAAAGGGAGAGGCCTTCGCGCTCGGCGATGCCGCGCAGCGTGTCCACGGTGGTTTTGCCGATGCCGCGCGCGGGCACATTGAGCACGCGGAGGAGCGAAACGTCATCTTCGGGATGCAAAGCCAGGCGCACGTACGCGAGCGCGTCTTTCACTTCTGCGCGGTTGTAAAAACTGAAGCCACCGACGAGTTTGTAGCGAAGACCGCGGCGGCGAAATACTTCTTCGAAAGCGCGGGACTGAAAGTTGGTGCGGTATTCGACGGCGCAGGTTTGATCCGGGTCTTCGTTCAGCAGGGTTTCGAGTTCCCCCGCGATGAATTCCGCTTCGGCCTGCGCGTCGCGAGCTTCGAAGTAGCGCAGCTTGGCGCCGGCTTCTTTTTCAGCGCGCAAGGTTTTGCCGAGGCGGTCGGGATTATTGCTGACCACCGCCCCGGCGGCATCCAGGATGGTTTGCGTGGAGCGGTAATTGCGCTCCAGGCGAATCACGCGCGCGGCCGGAAAATCCCGGGAGAAGCTCAGGAGAATGGAAACATCGGCGCCGCGCCAACGGTAGATGGACTGGTCCTCGTCGCCAACGACGCAGACGTTCTGGCGCTCATTGGTCAGCAGGCGCAGGAGATCGTATTGCACGCGGTTGGTATCCTGGTATTCGTCCACGTGAATGTAGGCGAAGCGGTTGCGCCAGCGCTCGCGCACCTCGCGCGCATCGCGCAGGAGATGGGCGGAGCGAAGCAGGAGGTCGTCAAAATCGAGGGCGTTACTATCTTTCAGCAATTCTTCGTAGCCGGAATAAATGTCGGCCACCTTGCGCGTATCCGGGCCGAAGGCATCGGCGCGCAGCTGTTGCGGGCTCTGCGCATGATTTTTGGCGTAGCTGATACGGCTGAGGACATTGCGCGGCGTGAGAGCATCATCGTCAATCTTCAGGCGCTCCATGACGAGTTTCACGGCGGAGAGTTGGTCATCGTCGTCGTAAATCGCGAAATCCTTGGCGAGTCCGGCGTGCCCGGCTTCGCGGCGCAGCAAACGCGCGCAGAGGGAATGAAACGTGGAGATCCAGACCCTTGCGGGGGGAACGCCGGCACGAAGCAGCAGATCCGTGACGCGGTTCTGCATTTCTTCCGCTGCTTTGTTCGTGAAGGTGACCGCCAGAATGGCTTCCGCGGGAGCGCCCTTGGCGATCAGATTCGCCATTCGGTACGTGATGGCGCGCGTTTTTCCGGTGCCTGCACCGGCCAAAATGAGAACCGGCCCTTCGGTGGTCTCGGCGGCTAGGCGCTGTTCGGGATTGAGCTGCTCCAAGAAATTCTGCATGGGTTCCGTTTGCGATTAAATTTTTGAGGGCACTCCATGGTAGCCGACTGTGATGTGCGCGGCAAACGGTGGCTAAGAGTCGGTAGTCAGTGGTCGGTAGTCTGCAGTGTGTAGGCAGAAGATCTTCGCTTGAAGCTGCGATTGGCTGTTGACTGTCGGCTAATGGCTGTCGACTACGCAGCCGAAGTGCCGACTGCTGACTACCGACTGTTTGCTCCGTGCTATTGGCTGTCAGGTTTTGCGTGGCTGAGATCGATCTCGAAGTATGAAATAGGTTCATTGTTGCCCATAACGGCGAGATTCGGCACATACAGCCGGGCGTTCTGCAACAAATCCACTTCGCCGCGAATATCGAAGTACACCAACCCTTCCACGGTGCTATGCGCGCCGATGACGTTCGAGGGAACGGAGGCGTTTTGGCAGGCGTCCCGCAAATTGGTCCAATTGGAATCCCTGGTGGTTTTGGGTTTGCTGATGGTGGGAATGGGCAGCGGAGAGCGATGCAATGTCGGATCTTTGGACTTTTGCTTCAGCAGGACGGTGTCGGCGACATCGTCGGGTGACAAAGGCTCAAGCTCTTGGCGATTGTCCTCGTCGATTTGCAAAATCAGGCGCATGCTTTGCAAATTTACTTTCACGCCCTTTTCGTTATCGTTACGAAAGCTCACGTCCAAAGCGACCACGCCACCCGAGAACGGAGATTTCTTTGAGAACTTCTCCTTGTACCGGCTGGCGGTTGTCCACGGGTCGACGCCGATCGCCATGCCTTCATGGGAGTCGGCATAGGGAGCATGCAACGGCTTGGAAGTTTGTTGCGCATTCGGAGATTGCGCCGCGACGGCTATGCACAGCAGGAGCAGAGAGGAAAGAAGTTTAGGCATGAGGCTATAATAAACTGTTTGCACCTATTGGCCTTCGATTCCGGAGGGTGAAGCAGGGTTGCCCTTTGCCGGAGTGTAGACGATCCAATTCTGGAACAAAGCGGAGTTAACGCCGAGTGTATTTTCTTTACAGCGTGTTGATGGGCCTGGCAGCTTTGTTGACGTCGCCTTATTGGTTGCTGCAAGGAATCCGGTATGGAAAATATCTTTCCAATCTGAGTGAGCGGCTGGGGTTTTCGGTGCCGGAGCTTGTGGGGCTGCCCTCGCAACGCGCGGGGGCTATTTGGATTCACGCGGTGTCTGTGGGCGAGGCGCTCTCGGGAATACCGCTGGCGAAGCGCTTGAAGGAGAGCTATCCGCAGTGGCCGCTGATTGTTTCCACGACAACGCAGACCGGCTACGCACTAGCTAAAGAGCGCATGCCCTTTGCTGATGCGGTGATTTACTTTCCGTTCGATTGGAGCTTTTGTGTGCGCCGGGTGATGGATGCGGTGAAGCCTGCTCTTGTTCTGGTGCTTGAGACGGAGATCTGGCCGAATTTTTTGTGCGAAGCGCGGCGACGCAGAGTTCCTGTTGTTTTTCTGAGCGGGCGGATTTCCGACCGTTCGTTTGGACGCTTCCAGAAATATCTCCGGGCCTTCGGATTTTTTCTTCGGCCGTTCTTGGCGTCTGCACTTGGCAATGCTTCTGCGTTCTTGATGCAGACCGAGAGCGACGCAGAGCGCATTCGCGCATTGGGCGCGCCCACAGAGCGCGTGACGGTCAGCGGCAATCTGAAATACGAGATGGCTCTGCCGGAGCCGACGCCGCTTTCTACGTGGCTGGAGCAGGAATGCCAACGGCGGCAACGTTGGCCGGTGATTGTGGCTGGCAGCGTGGTGGCGACGGAAGAGCCGCTGACGTTGATCGCTTTCGGCGTGGTGCAGGGAGATTTTCCGAAGGCGCTGCTGGTGCTGGCGCCGCGCAAGCCGGAGCGCTTTGCCGCGGCAGCGGATTTCATTACCGAATCGCACCGAAGATTTGTGCGGCGCTCGGAGTTGCCGGTCCCAGGCCCCGGTATTTCGCCGGCCAGTGGGACGAATTCTCACGGCATCCCTGACGACGCGACGGTGTTCCTGCTGGACAGCATCGGCGAGTTGGCGTCGTTGTACCGTTTGGCGGACGGGGCCTTTGTAGGCGGGTCGCTGGTGAACGCCGGTGGGCACAACATTCTGGAACCCGCCGCTTTTGGCAAGGTGCCGGTCTTCGGGCCTTCCATGGAAAACTTTGCGGCGATCGCCTCGCGTTTTTTGGAGGCAGGCGCGGCTGTGCAAGTCGGCAGCCCGGAGGACGCGGGCGTGGAATGGATCGAGTTATTGAAAAATCGAGAAAAAATGAAGCGCATGGGGGACACGGCGAAGCAACTGGTTGAGACGAGTCGCGGCGCTTTGGACCGCGCCCTTGCGGAAGTTGCGAAACACTTGAGCGGTGCGGCTCCATGACGCTTCCGCTGCTACTGCGCTTCCTGCTGTGGCCTGTGTCGTTGCTATACGGCCAACTCGGCCGCTTACGGGCTTGGCTGTATGCGAAAGGATTTTTCAAGCAGCGTCGTTTGAAAAAGCCGGTGATCAGTATCGGGAATCTCACTGTGGGCGGCACGGGTAAAACGCCGATGGTGATCTGGCTGGCGCAACGCTTGATTGCAGAAGGGAAGCGCGTCGGGATTCTGAGCCGGGGTTACAAGGGGAGTCACGGGACGAGCGACGAAATTGAAGTGATGAAGTCTCGCTTGGGGGATCGCGTCGTGTTCGGCGTGGGCGCGAATCGCTTCGCGCAAGGGAGGCGGCTGGAGGCGAGTGTCGACGTGTTTGCTGGACGATGGATTTCAGCATCTGGCGCTGGCGAGGGACGTGGACATTTTGCTCGTCGATGCGTCGCAGCCGTTAGCGCGGCAAACGCTGCTTCCCACGGGCAGGTTGCGCGAACCGGTCTCCGCCATGGCACGAGCGGATATTCTGATCTTCACGCGCACAGAGACCGTAGGCGGTACCGCCGCGGCGATCGAAAAGTTCCAAGACTTTCCGGTGTTCTCGGCAGCCACGCGTCTCGTCGGCTTCCGGCGTTTCGGTGACAGCGTTCAGACAGCGCCCGTCGAGCACGTCGGTCCGGGCCCGTTTTATGCGTTCTGCGGGATTGGCAACCCTCACGCTTTTTTCCAGGATTTGCAGAACTGGAACTTGCCGCTTGCCGATCGCTGTGAATTTGCCGATCACCATTGCTACGATGCGCGCGACGCGCGCGAGTTGGAGGAGGCTGCGCTCCAAGCGGGCGCGAAAGCGCTGCTGACAACGGAGAAGGATGCGCAGAATCTGGGGAATGTGAAATTCGCGCAAATTCCGGCATATATCGTGCTGATCGAATTCGAAATTGCCAAAGCCGATGCGTTGTTGTCGCTGGTGCACGCGAAACTCGAAGCCAAGGTGCCGGTGGCATGAAAATCCTGATTC
>Ga0187781_10003789_pt1 | contig 11312 bp, 14 predicted proteins | sample 0715_SJ02_MP02_2_FD_132447 | JGI IMG/M metagenome (GOLD analysis project Ga0187781, IMG submission 132447) | Tropical peat soil microbial communities from peatlands in Department of Meta, Colombia - 0715_SJ02_MP02_20_MG | ecosystem: Environmental > Terrestrial > Soil > Wetlands > Peat | place...
CCTATATTGCCGCTGCAATCGAGATCTTTGGAGGTGTAGCGATTCAATGGCGCAAAACGGCGCGAACCGGCGCTATTGCGCTTGCCAGCATCTTCTTAGTCTTTGCCTGTTCATCAATGCGAATGGCGATCCGCAGATTCACTCGCCTAACTAATGCGTTCTCAAAGAAACTGGACAATCTCAAAGCCGCGTGCGCTCTACACTTCGCCTATTACAATTTCTGCCGGATACACCAGCAATGGAAGCTGGGTTGACGGATCACATCTCTTCGACTTCATCCGGTATACGCACTAAATGCAGCCCGACTAGCACGCTGAGTGCCCAACCAACTTGTGGTTCTCGCCAGTAGCGGGTCGTGCGCATCAAGACCGGAAATTTGTCACCCGTGTTCAAATCTGCAGGCAGCTTAACGCGGTTACTGCGATCTCCACTCCGTCGCGCATCTTGAGATAGGTCGAAGTCGAACGCCGGATGCCGACAGGCGTCATCTTCTCGCCGGGAAATTTCGTCACTCCGCCAACAACTGTAAGCAAGATCGCAACCGTGAGCCCCAGCCCAAATACTCCAGCCCTGACAATTTTCAGTCGCTTGCGCATGAGATTCTCCTTGACCGATTGCGTGTTGCGGGCCGAAGGATAAAAGCCTACTCGTCAGCAAAACCCTCCATACCGATCCATAACTGCGCCAGGAGCTGCAGATTCTTCTTGTAGGTACGAGTGACTGTGAACTCCCTTCCTCCCCGCAGGCAGAGTACATACTCGCCAGTGGGGCATGAATGAATCTCCTCAACCAATGCCGCGTTCACCAGCACAGAGCGATGAATCCGCACAAATCCGTGCAGGTTGGGCTTTTCCTCAATGACCGAGATAGACTCGCGTAGCATGTGCGAACTTGAAGTATGCAATAACAAGACATAGTTTCCCTTGGCTTCGACCGCGATAAGGTCGGCCGCATCGATGAAGAGAATTCTGCCCTTGGCTTTGATCGCAATTCGCGCAGACTTCCCCATAGCAAGCGTCCGCACTCGGGGTAAAGCTTTGCTGAGGCCGGTTGATCGCCTTGCTGCTCTTTGCCGGAGCCCGACGGGGAGAGGTTCACGAATGCACTCGTCCGGGCGCTCGACCGCCTCATCAAACTCTTTTTTCCTCAAAATCGCAGCCGCGTGCTCACGTCTCGCCCAGACGGAAACGACGTGCGGGTCTGGCAGCGGCAGTTCTTTGTGCACGGCTTTTACGACTTCCCGATTATGCACGTCGTCGTTGCCCAAAAATCCCCGATCACGCGCTTCGTGGGAGAGAAACCCTACGCTTGGAAACATCGGCTCATTCTCTCGCATGGCCGCATCCCCTAATTGGGCGTGACTGGGTCCGGCGTTTCATCCGTTCATCATCTGAGCCTTGGATTTACCGGTTAAGACGATCTCCGTTCTTTTTTTCTCGGTACGTCCTCACGCGGCGATGACCTGGCTCAGGTCGATAAAGCCAGCGTCAGGATTGCGATCCACCCGTCTTGATTGATGGCTGCGCCTTTCTGGTTCTTGGACGTCAGTGATGATCAATGGGCGCCGGCGTTCCGTCCGACCAATTGCTTACAGGAACGTCAATTGTGGTGTAACGGCCCACTTTCTCTTCGTGCGCGTCCAACGGGACGTCGTCCCCCAAGTCGGATCCCAAAGCTTTCGGGTCGATTTCGGAAACAAAAAACATTACATGGGGAAGCCACGGCCCCTTGATGCCCTCATTCAAATACCCCTGCTTGGACAACATGAAGGACATCGTGCCAGGCTCGGGTGTGGGCAACTCCCCTTTTGCGATACGGTCTACGATGGCGTCCTCGATCTGAATGTTCGAACTTCCGGCAAGCGCCAGTTCGGTCTTTTTGAGGTAGATCGGAAGAAAAGATCGCACACCTGGAGCGCTAAGACAGATCGGACCGTGTATCTTTGGGTCCCAAAAAGCCTGATTGTTTTTCGATAAGTCCCATGATCGTCCCACCAGGCATACGAAACCGTTCTTCCCCTCCACGGCTGTTTCATAGCCATGCCGTCCAAGGACTAGCACCGTGGCCCCGCTCGAAACCGAGTTCGGGCCGGCGCTGCGGGCCATCGCAATCTCCGTATCGCGGTCCATCAGATATGGATCGATTGAGGCCATGGTGGACGGCGCTGACTTGTCTTGCGCTAGAGACGCTGCGCCAAAGACAAGCGTCAGAGCGAATATCAGAAAAGTGCCTGCTGAGCATCTAATTCTCATTTACGTCCTCCAACCCTGACGTGAAGTAACGGGTCTGTCTTTGTAAATCGAACCCCGTGCTAAGTCGCTCGTGATCACGTGCTTATCGCGCTCGAACCATCCTCAGTCATAACGAAGCGTACCTTTCAATGAGTTGAGCCACGGCCTCTGGTTGCTCGTCTACAACGTAATGCACGCTGTTCTTGATGACCTCGAGCTTGACATTTGCGCAGCCATGGGCCCGCAAATCCTCGGCCAAGCGCGGCATGAGCTTCTCGAAAGGCGAGTTTTCGCCGGGAGCTAGCACCAGAGGCACGCCGATTGTGCTCCGCTGCGTCGCATTGAATTTTTCATTCGCAGGCAAGGCCCGTATATTTCTAAGATCGCGCGCAGATGTTCAGGAGCAGCGTAGGACTTGGCGTAACGCGCCACATCAGCGTCGCTGAAAATACTGCGATCATCGCGAGAAAGTGGCGGAAGTAAATAGCCTCGCGCCCCGCGATGAGTTGCTCGGGTAAATCAGGCGTCTGGTGAAACTTGATATGCCACGTGAAGCGGCTAGCTTTGACCTCCTCCCAAGAATCAAGACCCGGCAGCGGAGCGTCGAGCAACATCACCCCGCGGCTGGTTTCCGAGCGGCCGGCAACTCGGCCGGGCGGATCGAAAATTACGAACCTTACTAAGCCCGGATGATCCTTGAGCAGCACCTTTCGTTTCCAAGAAAGAGAACCTCGCTTCAAAGTGAAGGGATATCCATCTGGTCGAAGGTGCGGCTTTCGTGAGGGCAGTCCCAGATGCGATCGCAGAGGGCATAAATATCGCCGCAGAGCGAAGTCTTCGACCTTCGATGTCGCCTTCCGATGTTTTTCGCAACTGCCCTTCGGCAACACGAGCTCGCCACCAAGCCCGAATGGAATGATGTGCTCGTCCGAGAGGTTGTCGGTCGCATCGCAATACGCACACTGGTTCAAGGCGGCGTAGCGCTTCAATGGATATGCGACTCCAGCTACCTTCTTAACTGCTGACCCAGCCATAATTTACTCTAGCACTCCTTAAACGTAGTTCTGTCCGCCTTTCTTCGATACCTTGCAACGAGCACGTCATGCAGGGGCCCCACCTGCTCTCTGCGGTCTGAAATGTCTTCGGCTCCACTTACTCCTTGAACTTCAATCCATGAAGTCGGAGAGCCTGCTGTAAATCTGCATCGTCGGAACGGATGGTTTCTGAAGCCCTTACGTTGACTTGAAAAGGCTCGAACAAAGCCCAGTTTTCGACATCGTGGCCGTATTTCGATCGGTAATAGATTCCGGCTAACCCCTCAGAAAACGCCACGCGCGACACCAGCTGCGTCAGACCTCGCGCGGCAGTCATCTGCAAAACAGAAGCGTCCAAGTCGCCGATGCCGAATGTCTTCAGATACCCAGCGAGGACTGTCCGCAATCTGCTGATCCACTCGCTACTGCAAATGTCGGCATACTCCCCGTTCGCGGTCGCTACTCCCATCATCCGTTTCTCAAGCCATTCCAGGGGGACTTCGCCAAGCGGACAATAGTCATCTTCGCCCTCAATCTCAGCTAATTCAGCCAGGAGTTTGGGGTCAACTCGGAATCGGCCGAGTGTTTCGAGAAAACAGCCGAGCCTTTGTGAGGACGCGTACAGAACGCGATACATTCCTTCGGGATCGTCAAAGCGATTGCCGAATGTTCCATCCGGTCCCGCCGTCGCCCAATCGGGAACAGACCAGGGATCAGGCTTCCTCCCCAATCGATAAATCAAGCCGGGGACTCTCAAGAGAATGGCTATCCTCCGGCCAGGAATGCGCGTGCAGCACCAAGGAGCTCTGGGCCCACTGTTTCGATATTCTCTTCGCGGAGAAGCCGTATCGGTACGCGATCATTCAATTCTGGGTTCAAACCCGTGAACCACGCCTGAACAACGCGCGGTCCTTCGTGATCCCTAATCATCTTTGCAAGTCGATAAGCCAGGCGCAATCGCTCCTCAACTCCCTTGTACGCCTCTGAGCCTGCCATCCAACGATCCACCGCTCGTGTGTCTTTCACCGAGGCGATGTAGGCCGTCAACTTCTTTCCCAAGATCGACGTCAGTTCGGCGACTAGTTTGGGGAATGCCAGGGTTGTCGCTTCACGGTACGCCAACAAATCCGGTCGTGGCGGAGTCAACACAGCCATGTTTCATGTCTCCCGTACGACACTAGTGTAACAGAATAACGCCTAAATGAACAATTAAATCACATACAAACACCATCGACAATGCCAATGGCGAATATAAAGCGAATATGCTCGTCTCTCGCTATGACGATAGCGATCTTTCCCGCTTACTCCTGGAAATCAGCTTGCTGGAATCGGCGTATCGGAATGGCAGTGACCCCGATAGCGACATCCTGCTCACCACGGCAAAGCGTTACCGTATTGACGCTGAGAAATTGCAGAAGGCTGTGGCGCAGGAGTTCGCCGCCAAGAAAAAGACTGTTCCGATCAACACATTGCGGTTCTTTCGCGAACCGTCGATCTCGATGAATTCAAGACCGAATCCGAAGCACAAAAAGCGGTAGACGCTCTTCGCATAACCGTCAACGAACAGACTCCCCGGCAGCAGCTGAAGGAGATCAGTTTTGAGACTCTCGTTCAGCACTACCGGCAGCATGAGATGCCGGACATCTTCTACAGGAAGACACAGCTTCCTGCCGAAGTGGCCGAGGATGATAACCGCAAGTCGTATGCCACGCAGGATACGTACGAAGGGTATTTGAAGAAATGGATTTTGCCACGTTGGAAATCGTATCGCCTCCCGGATGTAAAGGCGGTACAGGTCGAACAATGGCTGAAATCCCTTCCATTTGCGCCGGGCACCAAGGCGAAGATCAGAAATATCATGAGCGCCTTGTACAGCCATGCCCTTCGCTGGGAATGGGCTACCCACAATCCCATCACCCACGTTCGGCAGAGCGCCAAACGCAGAAAGATTCCGGTCGTTTTAACCATCGAACAGATCAAGGGGTTCATTTCACACCTGAAAGAGCCTTGCCGTACGGCGGTCCTGCTCGATGCATCAAGTGGTCTGCGAGTGGGGGAATTGCTCGGCCTCAAATGGGAGGACGTGGACTTCGAGAAGTTGGAAGTGAACGTCACTCGCTCTGTCGTCAAGCAGAAGATCACCCGCTGCAAAACGGAAGCTTCGCGCAAGCCGATCCCGCTCGACGCGGAATTGGCGGACGTTCTGCTGAATTGGAAACTTCGATGCGCCTACCCACAGCCTGGCGATTGGGTCTTTGCGAGTCCCAAGACGAAAGGCAAACAACCATACTGGCCGGGGGCGCTTTTTCGCGCTCATCTCAAGCCAGCGCTCAAAGCCGCCGAAATTCCGGGCGACGTGGGCTGGCATACGCTGCGCCACACATTCGGCACTTTGATGAAAGCGAATGGCGAGGACATCAAGACCATTCAGGAATTGCTACGCCATTCGAACTACAAAGTGACGGCGGACACCTACACGCAAGCCATCACACCCACCAAGCGTGCTGCTCAGACCAAACTGGTGAAGATGATTTTGCCAGTGAAATCAGCGGCGGCGGGACGGAACTAGAGTCCCGTTTTTTCTTATTGAACCTTTCTGAACCTTTGGCGGGAGGACCCACTTTTCATAAGTCTTTTGGATTGTTGGCGTCCCCGACGGGATTTGAACCCGTGTTACCGCCGTGAAAGAGAGGCTCAGGCTACTTAGTATTGCTTTTTAGAGTTAGCATAAGTTTGCATAAACCCGCGTCAAATCTGGCGTTTCCGCTAACTTTCACCTTTCGGAGTTAGTACAGGTTTGCACTGGTTTTTAGACTCTATCGTTACACCATCGTTACAGCAGAAAAAAAGGCCCGCCAGTTTGACGGGCCGAAAAGGTGCAAATTTGCACATTTTAGGCTTGGGCGGGCAATTGGAGCATGGGCAGTTTTCCGAGTTCCGGCGCGAACGCAGCATCTAAGCCGTTCACCGCGCTCTTGAGATAGCTGGAATTCAGATGGGTGTAGCGCTTCGTCATTCTAAGGTCTTTGTGTCCGAGCTGATCGGCCACGGTCGCGAGGCTCGCTCCCGACATCGCGAGCCAGCTCGCGCAGGTGTGGCGAAGATCATGCAATCTGAAATCCGCGATCTTCACCTTGCGGCAGGTTCGCAGAAAGCACAGCGACACGTTCTCCGGCGTTACGTGCTCGCTCGGAGGAAATACGAGGTCTGTAGACCTCGCATCCTGCGGCAACCCCCCAGCAAGCAGCCCGAGCACGCGCACGGCGCTGTCGTTCAAGTACACGATGCGGCCGTCCCCGTTCTTCGTCTGGGGCAGAAGGATGCGCCCGCCCTTCATGTCAACGTCCAGCCAGCGCAATCCGAGCACTTCGCCCCTGCGCATTCCGGTCAGCGCGAGCAGTAGCACGATGGGCTGAAGCCAAGTCGGGCAAGCTTGAGCCACGGTATAAAGTTCCGTGGGCTGCAAGTATCTCAGGCGACCTGGAGGGTCTTTCCGGCCCTTCACTTTCGCCGCTGGATTGAACGGGATCAGCCCGAGTTCGTCGGCGTGTCCTAGCATGTGCTTCAGCACATTCAATTCCCTGTTGACGCTTCCCGGCTTGTCCTTCAGGCGGTCGGCGACGAAGCGCACAACGTCGGCACGCCGGATGCGTGGAAGTTGCATCTTGCTGAACACTGGTTTTAGCTGCTTCTCGACGATACCTTCTGTCCGTCCATATCCTTTCGGCGTCAACCGCCCACGCTGGTATTCGAGGTACTCTTTCGTGAACTCGTCGAACGTTTTTTCCGTCCACTCGACGATGCCGAACCTGCGTTGCTGCTCGGCCTTCATCAGTTCCCGCTCGCGTATCATGCGGGCCTGTTGCAAGGTCGGCGCTTCCGTTGACTCCAGCCGTCTGCGGCCTTGTGCGTCCGTGAAGCTGATCCAGTATTTCCGCCCGCGCATGTACACGCCATCGCGTCCACGGGAGTGTTTCTTAGGTTTCGGCTCAAGAGGCACGACGTTAGTGCTGTCGGCCGGATCGAAGATTCCTAACTCTCTAGTTGCCATGACCCTTATTTCTCCTTTCCTTCTTTCAACTGCGCTCGATAGTCGCTCCACCAACGACGCTTCGATTCAAGCTGCGCTGGTCGTGCACACTCAGGTGAACAGTACTTCTGGCCTTTCTTGCTGGATAGAAAATAAGGCGCTGGACAATCAGGGTTCGCACATCGGAGCAGACGCCGTGTATTGCGCCTGACGTGGTAGAGCAAAGCTTCGAGAACTGTGGGCCGTGCGGACGGTTCTATTAACCGCTCGATTTGCACGGCGCGGAACGGGTCTGCAGCGCTGACGTACCAAGTGCGTTCCCTGTGGGCAGTCGATTCCGCGTCTGCCAAGTACCAGTTTCGATGACGTTCATCCAGGGCACACCATGCCTTCCGCAGTAGCCCTCCGAAAATTCGCAAGAGTCGAACTGACTGCGCCTTTTTCTCAGGCGGAAAGACTTCGGGATACAGGCGCAACATGCGCCGATAGCCGCCTTCTATATCGAGTTGCGGCACTTCCTCGAAGTAGCGTCTATGGTGCCGACGATAGATTTCTGTCGGGTCGTCATCTGGCATGTTTGCCCAATCGCATAACAGCCGCTCTGCCCTCTTGACAGAAATCACCCCTAGAATTTGGTCGCTCGTTTTACGGATAGACTTCTTTGTAGAACTCATTATCTGTTTACTTTCTAGAGATAGCGTACTACGCTAGCACTCGTTAGTAAAGCTTTTTCTAGTAGCCACAGAGGATGACATGAGCATGAAGCGTTGCAAAGCAGAATCGCCGTCCCGCTTGCGGCGAGCCATAAACGCAGACATGGTCATCCAGCCTGAATACGTCGGCGTGGATGAGGCGCAAGCCCTGACTGGCATCAGCAAGTGGACCTGGCGCGTCGCCGCGTATCGTGGCCGCGTAGAGTCCTGCAAAATCGGAAACCGTTTGCTGATTCCACTTTCTGAAATCCGTCGTCTGATCCGCGAAGGAACGCGACCACGCCGCGACGGGCTTCCCGCTGGCGTTCCGTCTGCCCGACGTGCGCGCGTGAGTTCGACGGGTAGCGAGGCTCAAGTCGAGGCTCGATGAACCTCACGGACGCCGATCTCGCGATGTTCGGCCGTTTCCGCATCCCCGAGGAGATGATCGAGGAAGCTGGCTGCTTTCGCGTCACAGACCCGGAGGCCCGCGAGTATGGCTTTCGCTACGCCAGCGAAAAGGACTTGTCCGGAATAGTCTTCCCGTACTTCGATCTGAGCGGCCGACGTGTCACTGCTCGCTTGCGTCGCGACTCCGACATCGGAGCAGACGGGAAAACCGAAGCCAAGTATCTTTGCGCGTGGGGCGACCGTCGACATCTCTACTTTCCTCCGCGTAGAGCATGGTTCACCGATTCGAGCGTACCAATCCTAGCGGTCGAGTCAGAAAAGGCTGGCCTGACATCGCTCGCCTGGTCGGAGAGAACAGGCTACAAGCTTTTCCCCGTCGGTCTCGGCGGATGCTGGGGATGGCGCGGCAAGGTCGGCTTCAAGGAACTGCCGGACGGCGGGCATGAAGAGGAAACCGGGCCGCTGCCGGATCTCGCGGTCTGCAACGGTAGAACTGTTTTCATCCTTTTCGACGCGAACGCTTCAAGCAATCCAGAAGTGCGGAGAGCGAGAGCCGAGTTGGTGCGCCAACTGCGGAAACAGCGCGCCCAGGTCCGCGTGCTCGACCTGCCAGCGAGTCCCGGCGTCAACGGTCCCGATGATTTCTTGGCGCTTCACAGCGATGACGAACTGCTTCGTATCATCGAGAAGTGGCGCCAATACTTCCACAGCTACGGCGAGATCGTCAGCTCCGCGTCTGCCGAATGGCTGATCACGAACTTCATCGAGATCGAGGATCTCGCGGCGATCGGCGGACCGAGCGGACACGGCAAAAGCCTGCTGCTGCTCTCGATCTGCCGCGCCCTGCTCACCGGGCAGCCGCTTTTCAATTTCAGCAAGTTTCAGGTTCCGAAGCCGAACGCACGCGTGCTCTACCTGATCCCCGAGGTCGGGCTTCGAGCGTTTCGGCGGCGCCTCGAATGGTTTCGCCTGCTGCCGTTCGTTCAAGCGGAGCGCCTCTTCGTGCGCACCCTGAGCCTCGGGCCCGTGGTCTCGCTCAACGACCCGCTCATCTTGGAAGCGGCCAGAGGCGCGGACTGCTTTCTCGACACCGCGATCCGCTTCTCGGAAGGCGACGAATCGAGTGCCGCCGATAACCGCGATGGCTTGGCTGCGACGCTCTTCGGCCTGAGTCGAGCAGGGGCAAGGTCGGTAATCACCGCCCATCACAGCCCGAAGGACTTCGCCAAGCAACCAGAGTTGACATTAGAAAATTGCCTGAGAGGTTCCGGCGACATCGGGGCGATGCTGACGACCGCGTACGGCATCCGCCAGGTCAACCGCGACACGAATCGGATACTCATTCAGTGCATCAAGCCGCGCGACATCGAGCCGCTGCCCCCGTTCGAAGTTCAGGGTCGACCGTACATCTCCGACGTTGGAGACTTCCGCGTTATCAGTGAACCGAGCGAGAAATCTCTCGCCGAGAGAATCGGGGAAACAGAAGCGCAAAAGGCACACATCCTTGCTGACGAACTCTTCGCCGAGGGCAAGTCCGCGAACTTCGTCGCCGAAGAACTCAAAAGGCGCGGTCTCGGAAAAAGCCGTGCGCTGATAAGCGTCTGGCAGAAGCAGTTCGGGGAACAGCAATGTACTGTTTCCGAAGGTGTTTCTAAAAGTGTTTCCCCCTATAGGACGGGAAACACCGGAAACACCCCCGACGGTGAGTGTGAACACCCCTTTGATGGGGATGTTCGTCACTCTACATTCTCCGTCGCTTCGAAAAACAACGGAAACACCTTAACTGATTTGCCTATGAAGAACATAGAAGAACTCGGAAACACTGGGAAACAGTCAGAAACACTTTCGGAAACAGGAGCGGCCCATGCCTAGGAAATGCCTGTGCTGCGCTCACCCAGAACGCAAGAAACTCGACGAAGAGATCACGGCAGGACTTAGCTCGGCGCGTTCGATAGCGTCTCGCTTCAGAGTCTCACCCAACTCCGTGCTTAATCATCGCCGTCACATTACGGGCGAGATCGCCGCGTCGTATTCGAAGCACGCGGGAGAACTCGAACAGATACTCGCTCGCGTTGATCGGCTGATCAAATTGTTCGAGGCCCATTTGAAGAACAAGCCGCGCACCGCTCTAAGTCTCGACTGGATTCGCGAATCGCGAGATTGGCGCGGATGGCTCACGTTCCGGGCGAAGGCTCTGGGGAAGATAGCGCCCGCAAAAGACACGCCACGGCGCGAGGGTGACCGCTTCGACATCGTTTTCATCGACCCAAACGGCGGACAAGCACGGATCCCACTCGGCATTTACGAGCGACTGAAGCTTAACGAGAAAGAGCGTTTATCTCTTGAGCAAAGCTGTAACAGCCCGAGGGCTGAGAGCGTAACCGACTCAATGCAAAAGAGTTCTGGGAGCGCGGATGACCGCGCGCCTGAAATTGTAACGATAGTGTAGCTAAAACAAGCGGAAAGCCGCTGATAGGAGCGCTTTACGAGTTCGACCGCGACACTTTCGATGCCCGCGTGGAGCGAATGTTTATTCCGCCCGAGCAGGTACAAGATCATCCGGGGCGGCCGTGGCAGCGGGAAAAGTTGGGCGATCGCGCGCGCTTTGGTCCTGAAGGCCGCAGCCCGCAAGTTGCGAATCCTGTGTACTCGCGAACTGCAACTTTCGATTGCGGAGTCCTGCCACGAATTACTGTCGGCTCAAATCAGGAAGATGGGGCTGGGGCATAAGTTCGAAGTTCTGACGCAGAACATTCGCGCCAGGAATGGGGGTGAGTTTCTGTTCATCGGTGTCGGCTCGAATCCCGAGAAAGTCATGTCGATGGAAGCCGTGGACATCGCGTGGTGCGAGCAGGCCGAGCGGATGAGCGAGCGGAGTTGGGAAATCTTGGTTCCGACCGTGCGCGAACCGGGA
>Ga0187781_10003790_pt1 | contig 11311 bp, 7 predicted proteins | sample 0715_SJ02_MP02_2_FD_132447 | JGI IMG/M metagenome (GOLD analysis project Ga0187781, IMG submission 132447) | Tropical peat soil microbial communities from peatlands in Department of Meta, Colombia - 0715_SJ02_MP02_20_MG | ecosystem: Environmental > Terrestrial > Soil > Wetlands > Peat | place...
CGCTCAGTAGCATTTTCGGGGGTCTTCTAACCCTTCCCCTAGTGGCGATCGTCGATCCTAGGCCTATCTAATGGGTCGATACTTTCAGATCAAACAATTTTCGCGAGTTTTCGCACAACCTCGGCCGAGAGCGCCGTGCGTCGCTGACTGCTTAGGAATGTTGCCAAATGCCGGTTCCCAGCGCAACGCGGACATGAACGATGCCTATGACAACTTCTAGCAGAGCTGCGGACATGTAATCCGCACTTCGTCAGCGGACGCTTTCTGGAAAAATCGACCCTTCTAAGACATTGGCGGTTAACCGCTCTTGGCCGGTAAATTTGTCACTGAAAGCGGCTAGCGCAAGTGCTCTGCGGAAGCATGTTTGATGTTCTGCTCTTGTCATCAAGCAGGTGACACAGTGGGCCCGAGCACTGCGAGGATATCGCCGGTATCCGTACGAGAAGGCGCTCCGCCGTGTCTCGAGTTCCCCTGCTCAAGCAGGCGCGGACAAAGCGCACCACAGCGATACAATCGCTCGACAAGCAGCACGCGGGAGGTGTACTTCAGATGAGCAAACAGCTAACCGCTCCCGCAGGTCCTGATACCTGGAAACGCCTGGCAACCCAGCTGCGTGCCGACAGTATCCGCTCGACGACGAGGGCGGGTTCGGGCCATCCGACCTCCTCTATGTCGGCAGCGGAACTGATGGCCGTTTTGCTCGCGTCGCATCTGCGTTATGACCTCGACCATCCCCGCGCGCCGGGAAATGACCGGCTGATTTTCTCAAAGGGCCACGCCGCGCCGCTGCTGTATGCCTTGCTCAAGGCAGCGGGCGCGATCTCCGATGCGCAGCTGATGACGCTGCGCAAGCGTGGCAGTGCGATCGAGGGCCACCCCACTCCGAAACTTCCCTATGTGGAAGTCGCCACGGGATCGCTGGGCCAGGGACTGGCAGTGGCTGTCGGCATGGCGCTGGCCGGCAAGCGCCTCGAGCACGTCAATGATCGCTTCTGGGTACTGCTCGGCGACAGCGAGATGGCCGAGGGCAGCATCTATGAGTCCTTTGAGCTTGCCGGCTTCTACGGCTTGTCCAATCTGATCGGGATCCTAGACATGAACCGCCTCGGGCAGCGCGGCCCGACCATGCTGGGCTGGGACGGGGAGACCTATGCTGCGCGCGCGCGTGCCTTCGGCTGGGAAGCCACGGTGATCGATGGGCATGACGTGGTGGCGATCGATGCGGCGTACACCGCGGCCGAGCGCGCCACGCGACCCACCCTGCTGGTCGCGCACACCATAAAGGGCGCGGGCGTCTCGTTTCTCGCCGATAAGGAGGGCTGGCACGGCAAAGCGCTCTCGCCCGAGGAGGCCGCGCTTGCACTGACCGAACTCGGTTGGTCCGAGGGCGCCGACGTGCTGCTGGTGAAGCCAAAACGCGCAACACTTCGCGAGCTTTCCTCCGCCACCTCGGCTGGAACTGCGCAGCTGTCCAGCTATAGCCTCGGTGCGCAGGTTGCAACTCGCGCCGCATTTGGGGATGCGCTCGCAGGGCTCGGCGCCTCGAATCCGCGTATCGTTGCGCTCGATGGCGAGGTTGCCAACTCCACCTATACAGACAAGTTCGCCAAGGCGCACCCGGAGCGCTACTTCGAGATGTATATCGCGGAGCAGCAGCTCGTATCGGCCGCGGTGGGCCTGCAGACACGCGGCTGGCGGCCATTTGCGGCGACTTTTGCAGCATTCTTCACCCGCGCTTTCGACCAAATTCGCATGGCTGCGATCTCGCAAGCCACTTTGAACCTCGTCGGCTCACACGCAGGCGTATCGATCGGCGAGGATGGCCCCTCGCAGATGGGCCTAGAGGATCTGGCGATGATGCGTGCCGTGCATGGCAGCGTGGTGCTCTATCCGAGCTGCGGGAACGCGACCGCGAAGCTGGTGGTGGAGATGGCGGGGCGCGACGGCATCCAGTACCTGCGCACCACCCGCGAGAAAACTCCGGTGCTGTACCCGCCGACCGAGGAATTTCCGATTGGCGGGTGCAAGGTTCTGCGCCGCTCGGAACGCGATCGCGTCGCCATCGTGGCTGCGGGCATCACGCTGCACGAAGCCCTGAAGGCACACGAACAGCTGTGTGCACGCGGCGTGATGACGCGCGTCATCGACCTATATTGCGTGAAGCCGATCGACCGGGCGACGCTGCGCGAGGCGGCGCGCGAGTGCTCGGCGGGCTTCCTGGTAGTGGAGGATCATCATCCTGAAGGCGGATTGGCCGACGCGCTGGCCGAGGCGTTCGAAGATAGCGCGGTGCCCCCCATTCGCCGACTCGCAGTGCGCAGCATGCCCGGATCAGCGACGCCGGAGGAGCAGCTCGGGCTCGCCGGCATCGACGCAACCGCCATCATCCAGGTGGTCAGCGCGGCCGCCTAATTGCTGGCGGTTTTGTTAGAGCCTTCCTCTACCGGGCCTGGCGCCAAATATGCTGGACCATTGACGGAGCACGGCCGGAGTACCGCGGCCGTCTAATGGCACGTCTGAACGACTGCATCACGCCCATGACGATTCGTGCTGCGAATGTCTCGATATGGCCAACCGCGAAAGTTCTGGGCGGCAGCTCCTGAGCATCAGAGAATGAGATGGTCGAAATGCGCCTCGACCGGGGCCGGGGAATTGGGCGCACGAATGCGGATCGTGATCGAATACGGAACGCCGTCCTTCAGACGGATATATTTTCCGTAGCTCCCTGCTCCAAGCGGGATCGACGTGAGCGATTCGGTATTCCGGTCGGCGCCGCCTTGGTCCTTGCGCTCGTAGGTGACCTGCACCTGCGCATCGTTGATCGGTTCCTGGCTCGCGAAATCGCGCAGCGTCACATTCACGTGAAAATAATCGTTCCCCGCCGGGACACCGCCGTGCATGGTCCGCTCGATCGAGTCCGGTGGAAAGGAAAGCAGCGTCTTCGCCGAGACCACACCGAGAAAGACCTCGACGTTTCCGGCGACCGCATGATTCGGCCCGGTATTGGCGATGCCGGCGCCCGAGAGCGCCGTTGCTTGCGCCGTAGGAGCAGCCTGCGCGGCCCGTTTTGGATCGAACATGTACAAAATGGCGCTGCGCAATTCGGAGTCGGTGAGATCGGCCTCCCCGCCGCGCGGGGGCATGCCACCGTGGCCGTGGACTGCGGAACGGACCAGATAATCGACACCGTATTTCATACGCGCTGTCCACGCTTCGCGATCCCCGATCCTCGGAGCTCCGTTCAGGCCCGCCTGGTGGCACTTCACGCACTGGCCCTTGACGACCTCTTCGCCGGTGCGCTCCGTGGCGACGCGTCCGGCTTCGATCGGATCGGTCCAGTGCCCGCCAGACCGGTTGACCATGTAGGTGATGGCACGGCTGATTTCGCCATCTGTGAGCTTGGGCACGCCGCCATGGGACGGCATCTTGCGGATGCCCTCGAGCGCGTGCACTGTAAGGCTGCTCAGCCCCTGCTTGGCGCGTGCGCGCCAGGCGGCCTCGTCGCCGATCTTGGGTGCGCCGTCCGCACCGGTGGCGTGGCAACGGCCGCAAACGGCATCGACCACGCTCTTGCCGCTGTGTTCGCCGGCGGCGGCGGTATCCCCCGGCCAGAGGGCGGCCAAAGCTATTTGCGGCACGCTCATCGCGATTCCCACGCATAGCGCAGTCCAGCCCCAATGCGCGGCTGCCACGCCGGCTCGTGCGACAAGGTCGATTCTCATGTCAGTCTCCCAGCGGGCGGATTTGCACCGGGCGCATCCCGTTTCAAGCCGCCGTGTCCTCCTTCCAAGGCGAAACAAAGCGCGTCGCCACCCAGAGCAGGATGAAGGGCACAACGAGCACGGAGCCCGCGGCGAGTACGCCCTCGCGCCCGAAGATTTCGGGTCGGTATTCGAGCAGCCCCTTGCCCGTCTTGGAGATCTCCTGCCCGCCAATGACGACGTTCCAGCGCATCATTAGCACGGCGCACATGACCAGAACGCCGCAGGTCGTTGCGAGCACGACGAGGCGGCGCCCGTCAACACCGCTCCATACAATATAGGTCAGGGTCAACAGTGGTACGAGTGAACCGATTCCGAATTGCAGTATGAAAAACGGCACGATCAACGGCCCCGTAATGAAGGTCATGATCGTGTCGATGCCCTCGCGCCCGCGGTACACGAGGCTCGCGAATTCGATTCCTTCCAGGATCAACGCGAAGATGAGAAAGCCCCACAGCGTCACGGCCAGACCGCGGATGCACGCGAGGTCGATTTCCACGCGGCGCGCGAGGCAGGTGAGCACGTAAGCGACGATGACCAGCGCGGTGCCGGAGATCATCGCGGAAAAAAGGAAGATGGGCGGCATGAGGTCCGAGCTCCACCACTCGCGCGACTTGAGCGATCCGAACACGAACCCGACGTAGCCGTGCAATCCCAGGGCCGCGGGGATGCCAATCGCCGCGAGCGCATAGATCCACTTGTGGTCGGCTTGCATCGCCGCCGCAGACAGGTCGTCGGATCCGAGCGCGACCAGCCGGTACCACCACCGCATTGGCTTCCAGCCGGTTTTGCCGAGTTCGACGATCTGGTCGCGGTAAACGAACCAGTTCTCAAGCAACAAGAGGATCACGTAAAACAGCGCCGCAAAGCCGAAGATGGCGAAAGCGGAAGTCAGGTGCGGTGTGATCATCGCGTTAAAGGCGCGTTCCGGGTGACCTAAGTGAAAGAGCAGGGGCAACGGAACGCAAACCATGAGGCACAGCGCGAGTAGTATCGAGAACTTGGCCACAGGAGCGAACTGGCGCAGGCCAAATACGTGGTAAAGCGCCCCAACCGTGAACGACCCAGCCACCAGGCCGGTGAGGTAGGGATACACGACGATCAACACCGACCAGGGAATAACGGTCTCGTTCGGATACACAAAGCCGCTGAATGGGGCGGTGGCAAACAGCGCGTCCATCAAATGACCCCCTTGTCCAGGCCGACGTAAAAGACGTTGGGCCCGTTGCCCGTTTCCGGGCGCAAAACCTGGACGCGGTTTTCGCGAATGAACCGGCTCACTACGCTGTCCTTGTCGTTCAGGTCACTGAACATGCGCGCGCCGACGGGACAGACTTCCACGCATGCGGGCAGCAGTCCCCGGGTGATCCGGTGGTAGCACCACGTGCATTTTTCGGAAACGCCCTTCTTGTGGTTAAAAAAGCGGGCGCCGTACGGGCATGCCTGGACGCAGTACTGGCAGCCGATGCAGTATTGATGGTCGATGAGCACCACGCCGTCGTGCGTCTTGTAGGTGGCGCCCACAGGACAAACCTGCACGCAAGCCGGATGGGTGCAGTGGTTGCACAGCTTCGGCACGAAGAAGGCTTTTTCGACCTTTTGCTCGCGATAGCGGTTGGCGAAACGGTAGGTCGCTTCCGATCCCGATGCCTGGATGTTCACGGGATCGGCCTGGCTGTCGATGCGGGGCTGTTCCTCGCCCTCCAGATAGACGTAGCGTTCCACCCAGGTGCGGAAGTGGTGCGCATCGAGCGCGACGCCATTTTCGCGTTTGCAGGCTTCAACGCAGCGAAGGCAGCCGATGCATTTTGTCGCGTCGACGGCATAGGCCCAACGGTGCTTGTCCCAGTCGTAATCCTTCGACGGGTAGGACTCGTCTTGCGCGGCGCCACCCGCACGGCGCACCGGCACCATGCAAGCGGCCGCTCCGGCGCATACCGCGCCACAACCCACGTTGCGCATAAAAATCCGCCGGGCAGGCCGTACGGGTTTGTCGCCGTTGTCCATCTTCACCCTTTCATCGGGAAGCGATACCGCAGCTTTGCAACGCGTAATAGCGGGAGACCGCCTCGATGTCCGCATCGGCGAGATCGCGGGCGACGGCGTTCATGATCGGACTGTTGCGGTCGCCCGCCTTGAAATGGCCGATTTCCACATTCAGGTAGGCTGCGTTTTGCCCAGCAAGCCGCGGCAGGCTAACGTTGGACGTACCGCGCCCGCGCTCGCCATGGCAGGCCGCGCAGGATTTGGCAAGCTGCTCCCCGGCCGCTAGCTGCGCTGCGGGAACACGTGTGAAATCAGCCTTGCAGGCCTGGGTCGAGAAAAATGTGGCAAGCTGCACGATCTGCTCGGCCGTCAGCGATTGCGCAAGCGGACCCATCGTGTCGCTTTTGCGCGCGCCCACTTGGAAGGAGGCGAGTTCGCGCGTTAGAAAAGCTGCGTTTTGTCCCGCGAGGTTCGGCCATTCGGGATTTACGCTTACACCAGTTGCGCCATGGCAGCCCGCGCAGACGGCCGAGGCCGTCTGCCCAGCGCGAACGTTCACGGCAGAGGCGGCGATCAGGGGCTCGACCTTTGGCGCATGCGGGTTGTGGCAGGAGATACATTGCGGGCTCGTCGGATGGTTCGGGGCGATCTGGCGCACCGCACTGACCGGCCGGCCCGGCATCTGTTCGTGACACTGCGTGCAAAGCGTGTTGGTATCCGCCGGGATCGTCACGTTGCCGCCCTCGGGATGGCCAGCTGCGGCGTTGTGGCACACCTCGCAAATCACCGCTTGGTGCGCTTTCTCCTTCCACTCCGCATGGCGCAGAACGTGACAAGAAACGCAGGCCTTTGGCGTCTGGAAGGCTGGCGCCATCGACGCGAGCTCGCGCACCGAATCCGCGCGGTAGTGCCCGAAACGGTAAAAAGAGTCTTTTGTGAAATAGGACTTCGCAAATAGCGCCAAAAAGGCGCACACGGCAACAACTACGACCAGTCGAACGACATGCCTTGGCATCGGATCGTCCCGGATTCCGCAAGTGGAGTCCGTGCACGCGTCGCAATCTCGTTTGCTTCGGCTTTCCACCAGATAGCGCGAAGGTTATTCCTTGCACTACAGCGCCGGTTGACGTACGTCAACGGCCACCGACCGCAATTGCGGGCGGTGACGCACCTTGCGTCTTCATTGCTCTTGCGTGCGGCTACAGCCCATCAGGCTATCGCATGCTATTGCTCGTAATCATCAAGATTGGACTTGGTTGGCCTGATAGCTGCGAATTGGCCCGATTCTCGGCGCGCATCAGAGCAGTGTCCCAACGTCCGCCCTCGCGGGCCTTGTTGCAGGTTGCTCGGCAAGGCAAAAAACGGCAAGACTCTTTGGTTTCAATTTGAACTCGCAAGGTATCTTCTGCCACCGTATGAAACTTGTTTTCGCGGGTTGCGACGATGAATCAGGGCAAGCTGATCTTTGCGCAGTTGATGCAGCGTCTTGCGCGAACGACGTTTCCTCGCTGCGTGGCCAGGTACTGCGGCGAGCACAAAACCAAGGTTTCTCGTGGCTGGACCAGTTTTTGTGCATGGCCTTTGCGCAGCTGAGTCACCAAGAGAGCTGTCGCCTCATCGAGGCCCGGATAAGCGCGCAACGACCAAACGGGTGACGGTTGCTTTATGGGTCCTCGCGTGCCCCCTAGCGACCAGTCAGTTAGCGAAACTGGAGGGTATCTACCCCCTAATTTTTTGCTATTGCACCCGCTGCGACTCGTAGGCTCTGGGCTAGATTTTCGATGTACCACCTTCCGGCATGGATCAAGGCCCCGACACTTCAAAGACCACGCAAGGCGACGGCCGCGGCGCGATCTCGGAATCGGGCAACGAAGCCCCGAAGGACGCCGTCGTGTACTACGCCAATGCGCGACGCCAAGTGTTGTCCAGTCATTGCGCAATGGTGGGTCTGCTGGCCCGCAAGTACCTGGAAGTGCACTACCCCCGCTGGCCGCACTGGGCACTGGGGGCCTTGCATGCAGGTTTTCTTCACGACCTTGGCAAGCTTGACCCCGCATTTCAGGCGCAACTGCAAAAGGAGGAACCGCCAAATACCACCGCAGGGCCTCGCATCCACGAGCTGAGCTGGGCGCTCACGTACCTTGCTTTTGACCCGGCCAATGTGCGTAAGCTCTTACCTAGCACCCTGCCTTGGCACGTCGTCCAGTACGCGGTTTTCTGGCGGCAGACAAACACCTCTAATCCGTGGGAACAGAAGCGCTTTGCTACCTTGGAACAGATATGCAAGCGTGCAGGCGACTGGATCCAAAGCTTTCAGCCCGCACTTGTGGTCTTACTTGCCGACATTCGGTCCAAAACTAACTTGCCGGTTTTTGAGGTCGACCCGCGCGCACGTCCGGTAGGCAACGTCGAGACACCAATTTTCCGGCAAGGACAAAAGCGGGCGTTGGACGAAATGGTTGCGGATCCGACAAAAAAACCGCCGCAGGAGTCGATGGACACGGCGATTCGGACCGGCCTTAATTTTGCGAACCGTATGGTCTCGGCAATGAGCGCACTTGAGCTCGAAGAGGCTGTGCAGGCGTGGTGCAAGGCCAAGTACCTGCCCGACCTCGTCATAGAACGCGAGCGTGACGACTATACGACTGTTCCGCTGGACGCCACCTTTACGCAGCCACTTTCGACTTGACAATCTTTTTTCTACGGCACTAGCGGTTTTAGCGGCCCGTATGGTCCAATTGGATGGTTCCAATTACCTTGCTGCTTTTGTCGTTTGTCTGCGCGTTTGCCAATATTTGCGGCGATTACCAGCAGCTACCGCTTGTCAGCGTGTAGTTGATGCTGGCCTTTGGCCCAAGACTGTTAGTCGTGAAGTAGTTTGTTCGCCGGATTTCGCCACAGTTCGATAGGGGTTTGACCGACCGGATCGGGTGACGCGCCGTTGTGCCTGGGTCGCGCGCGCGAGAAGTCCTTTTGTTCAAGCGTTCGGGCGTAATCCAGGCCAGGATTCGACCCGGTGCTTCTTGCCAAGGAGCGAAATCCACCGAGCCTGGCTTGCCTTCCATTGGACCCGACTGACCGCTTTTTGCAACTATGGCAAACGGCTGCCATTAGACAATTCTGTTGAAAAACTTCATCTTCGCGATGGCTGAAAAAAACCTTCTCCTCTAGGAGGCAACACCACTTCGCCGGCGCACTCGGCCTGGCGGCCGGTTCCCTGTGCCCTTTGTTCCTGATTATTGCTCCCAGGCAAAGACGCGTTTCCAATCGTCCTTCATGCTGATCACTGTCCAGCCTTGCCTCTTTCCTTGGTCGTACAGTGCCTGCGTGAACGTGCCGACCTTGGTATTGGGTAACCCCTCGGCCGGGCCATAGGCGTACTCGCGCTTGGCATCGTCGTGCAAAACGAGCATCGCTAGCCGCGCGCCGTCCCCAGCGTTCGTATACTCCAGCATCTGCTGATCGCCAATCGAGTTGCCGAACGCCGCGCGGGGGCGGCGGCCAATCATCAGATGTATTCCCTCCGGCTTGCCGGCGAAGTCGTCGTTGAGCAGCACGTCGGGCACCTTGGTTAAAGTGGGCCTGCCGTCTTTTGTGTAGCCGTACTTGGTTGCGTCGGCGCTGCCTACGACCTGCTCGGGTGGGATGCCGTACACCTGCTCCGAGTAGGTGCGCACAAAGTCCTGCCCGCCGCCCGTGACGATGTAGGTCATGTAGCCGTTGACGCGCAGGTATTGCAGCACTTCTTGCATTGGCAGGTAGGTGAGCTCGGTGTATGGCCGCTTCCAGCGCGGGGCCTTGGCTCCCGCGATCCACTTCTTCACATCGGTGCTGAAGTCTTCCGTCGACATCCCTGTAAGTGTTGCGGCAGCGATCTTCACTAGGTCTTGTGGCGAGAGCTTTGCTATTGCCTCGTGGTTGCCCGAGAGCACCGTTTTAAATGGCTCGATCTTCGCAAGCGCCGGTTTTCTCTTGACGGCCGTGGGTACCCGTTCCAGGCAGTACATAACCTGCGCGCTCATCGGGTGCTCGACCCACAGCGTGCCGTCCTGGTCGAAGGTGGCGATTCGCTCCTCGGGCGGCACGAACTTCGGACTCGATTTATCGGTGGTGTCCCTCACAAAAGCCACAATTGCCCGCTTGGCAGCGCCCTCATTCCATGAGGGCAACGGATCCGTTTGCGACCACGCGTGCGCCCCAAGGCCAAGCAGAGCACCGGTGAGCAAAATTCGCACAAGGACGGGCAAGGAGCAAATTGCTCTCACGCTGCGCCTGCGGCTTTTGCTGAGGTCTATCGTCAATAGGGTAAACATACTATCTCCCCGGAAAAAGCAATGCTAGGTGCCCGCTGGACCATTTCCGCCTCGAACAGCCGCCCGGGCCTTTTGCTTTGAAGCTATCAACGATGCCGCCATGGCAAGGCTTTCCCGAATGAGATGAAGCTCAGTCCAATCTTTGCGTCGCGCAACCGCGTCTGGACGCGCGATCGTTATCCATAGTCCAACTACTTAGTGCTTGCGATCAGATCACTGGCCTTTGCGCTTCCACTGTCGGGCAGGGCATGCTCACTAAACCCGCACAAGGCACCCACGACAAAGGCCAACGTCGCATTGCTAGCTACCTGGGACAGAGCGTACGTGCCGATTTGGATGTCGACCAAACCGACGATCGCAAAGAGGGCCAGCAACATGGTGAGTGTGGCAGCGAAAAGCAGCCGGATTCTCGGCCGCAGATAGTCCTCATCGGCAGTCGTCAAGTCGGCGAGGCTGGGCACTACCGTACGTAAGGCGTACGAAAGACAAACACCCGCGAAGCATCCGATCCACAGCAGCATGAAATTTGCCAAAACGTTGTGGTTCACACCTAAGAGCTGAAGATGCTCAACGAGCGTGTTGCTGGAAAATAAATGGAGAACAAGATAGGTGACCGCAAAAGGAATCGACATCACCGTGCCCCAGAGGACAAGGGACCTCAGATGTGCGTTTTTTATCGGGCCTGTCACCTCTTCGATTAGGCTTGCCTCGATTCTATTGACCTCGCGCTTGGCAATGTCCGTCGCAACCACATCCTCTAAGCCCCATCGCGCCGCGTTAAACAAGCTATAAAAATGTAGCCTGAACTTAGCCTCGGCAAGGGGTTTGCCCGCGGGGTACACCGTGCGAGCAGCGAGGAGAACTTGCTCAATTTTGACCTGCAGCTCGATTTGTTCTCGGCTCGGCGGCTGCGGTCCGTTCGGATCCATTTCAAAAACAAGCATCCTCCCAAGCTTGCTTGACGGGTCGGGCTCCGGCGACGCGGTTGACGTTTTCAGTTCGTTTCCATCCTCGTCGGCGACCAGAACCTTGAAAGATCCTCGGGACCGGGGCAAACCCCGCTCTGGGCCATCTGATGCCCGAGTCTGATTACCCGCTTGCGTTTTTGCGTCGTTTTGCGACTCGGGCGCCACCTCAACATCGACCGCAATTTCGCTCTCGGTTGATCCGGGAGGCGGCGTATCCTTCGGCGCGCCAAAGGAAGGCGACAGCGTCGCAAACTCGGCAAGTCCAGCATTCATATTCCATCTC
>Ga0187781_10003791_pt1 | contig 11306 bp, 16 predicted proteins | sample 0715_SJ02_MP02_2_FD_132447 | JGI IMG/M metagenome (GOLD analysis project Ga0187781, IMG submission 132447) | Tropical peat soil microbial communities from peatlands in Department of Meta, Colombia - 0715_SJ02_MP02_20_MG | ecosystem: Environmental > Terrestrial > Soil > Wetlands > Peat | place...
GGATTGTAACCACGCGCATGACGTCTTCGGGCTGCAGCGGCTCTAAAGCCGCGAACACGCAAGCCCAGCCTTGTTCCCACCAGTTCATCACCTCGGCCCGCGTAGTTGCTGCCGTTACCTCAAATTCGCGATCCCGGAAGCGGTCGGGCTTCTCCCCATCGCTGGCGAGAAAGTCGGTAAAGCGCGACCGCATGTTGCCCGCAAGATGCTTGACCAGAATCGCCACCGAATTCGCTTCTGGATCCAGGGTGACGAAGAAATCCCGATCCTCCAGCTGGCTCATCGCCCCTTCACCCATACGCTTGTGACCGCGTAGCTGCCTGCGTGCTTCATCCAGATAATGGGTTGCCAAATCAGTCATAACGATCTCCGGTTTCGCTCAGGATTTCCGTGCGCGGATGGGACCGGGCGGAAACGCTTCAACTCGTGACCGAGTGGCCGCTGGCGCGCTTCCTCCGCATGGTGTCGACGGACCTCGAATGCCATGGCATCACCTCGAATGTTTCCGTGGTCGCTGCCCCCAACCGCCGCCGCCCGGGGACTCAATCCGTATCCGCTCCCCGGCCAGCAGGCGCCTGCTGAATTTTCCCGGGAGCGCCTCGGTGGCGCCGTTACGTCTCACCAGGGTGGCTTTGCCCGGCGCACCGGCACTTCCGCCCGAAAGTCCCCAGGGTCCGCGCGAACGGCGGTCGGAGAGCAAAGTTACCTCGCATTCGGTCAGCACCTCGATCTCGCGAAGGACTCCTTCCCCGCCAGGAAACTCTCCGTCTCCGCCACTGTCTTGCCGCAAGCAATACCGGCGCACGCGCAGCGGATAGGCGTATTCCAGGGCTTCCGCGGGGGTATTGAGTGAATTCGTCATATGCGTGTGCACCCCGGAAATGCCTGGCTTTCCTGGGCGAGCGCCCATCCCGCCAGCAATGGTTTCGTAGTAGGCGAACGGCTCTCCCGTGGCCGGATCGGTGCCCCCGACCGTCAAATTATTCATTGTTCCCGAGGCTGCAGCCGGGATACGCTCGGGAATCGCCTGGGCCAAAGCCCGCAGCAGGACGTCGACGATGCGTTGCGATGTCTCCACGTTTCCGCCTGCCACGGCGGCCGGAGGACGTGCGTTCACAATGGTTCCCGCCGGCGCGATCACTTCAATGGGACGCATCAGTCCCGCGGCCGCGGGAACGTCTTCCGTGAGAAGGCAACGAAACACATAAAAACACGCCGAGTAGGCGATCGCCGCCACGGCATTCACGCTGCCTTGAACCTGAGCATCGCTTCCCGTGAAATCGACCGTTACCATGTGGTGCGGCCGTCTCCGCCCGCCATGGGCAGGCTCGATCCGTATGGTCACCGCAATTCTGACCGGTTGCTCACTGATCCCATCGCCGTCAAGCGAATCCTCCGCTCGATACTCTCCCACCGGCACCCGCCGCAGAAACGCGCGCATTAACTCTGCGGAATACTTCTGCAACTCCGAGGCCGCCCGCTTTGAGCGTCCGACTCCGTAGCGCAAACAGGTTTCACGCAGTCTGGCGCCACCGGTGTGGCAGGCGGCGATCTGGGCCTCTAAATCACCCTCGCGTTCTTCTGGCGTCCGCACGTTGTTCCGCAGCATCGCTAGAACTTCGCCATTCATTGCGCCAGCCCGCATCAGTTTCACCGGCGGGATGCGCACACCTTCTTGGTAGATTTCCCGACAAAGCCCCATAGAACCAGGGAAGGCGCCGCCGACGTCGGCATGGTGCGCCCGGGATGCTACGTAGAAGTCCGGCTCGGTGTGGCGCGGGCGCCCTCGTCCACGCTGGTAAAGGAATACCGGTGCGACCAGGGTGATGTCGGGCAAATGCGTGCCACCCCGAAAGGGGTCGTTCAGCACGACAACGTCGCCCGCATGCATACGGGTAGACTCGATCGCGGCCGCGACCGACATTGGCATGGATCCAAGATGAACCGGCATGTGGTCGCCCATGGCGATCACTTCACCGTTGCCGTCGAACACCGCGCAGGAATAATCGCGCCGTTCCTTGATGTTGGGCGAGAACGCGGTTCGCCGCAGCGCCGCACCCATTTCTTCGGCAATGGAGTGATAGAGATTCTTGAAGATCTCGAGCTCGACCGGGTCGCGCCGCATAAGGCGATGGTAACAGTGGTGCGTCGGAACTCGATAGTCGGCCATCGTCGCGATGCGGAATGATCGGCGCACTTCACGCGATAAGGGACAGAGCGCTGCCGAGGACCGGCAAGAATGCAGAATTTTGTTGACACCATATGTAATCCTGCCGCAATATTTTGCGTTATAGGATCAGAGCCCACAACGAATAGGGGTTTTGTCCTTCCGATTAGGGGCCCAAAGTCGTCCACCCTGGCAAGGGAATATCGTTCAACGGAGGCACCTTCATGGCAACCAAGAAGAAGGCAAAGAAGAAGAAACACTAACCGTCAGCGAGACGATACCTCGCATATCCGACGAGTTTTCACCGGCCTCTTGAGAGAAGCACCTCCTGAGAGGCCTTCTTTTTGCGTATTGCTTCTCGGCGTCTGCCAGCACGGTCCCGGGAGGACAGCTATTGCGCGAAATTGTGCGATTCTTCCCCCCGCCTGTGTCACAATAGGCCAGGTGAGCGGCATGGCCGCGTAATCGCGAATGACGCCTGGAAAAAAAGGTACGACAAAAGCCAAGACGGACGAAGTGCTGATCCCCGACAAGCTCTACTTCCGCATCGGAGAGGTGGCGAATCTCTGTCGCCTTCCGGCCTACGTTCTGCGCTTTTGGGAATCTGAGTTTCCGCAGTTGAAGCCAGTGAAGAGCAGCACGGGACAGCGCATGTACCGCAAGCGCGACGTGGAGAGCGTACTGCGGATCAAGCAGTTGCTGTATGAGCAGGGATTCACCATCAACGGGGCACGCCAACAACTGCGCGCGGAAACTAAATCCGATAAGACGCAGGCAGCCATTCCGTTTCCCACACATTCCACGCCCGAGCTTCAGCACATCCGCCAGGGCTTGCGAGAGATTCTCGATCTGCTGTCTGTACGCAAGACGGGATAGCCACGAACCGACCTTCCCCATTACAACCGCGGTGCTGTTTCAGCGGGGCCCTGGTAGCCGTGGAAGCTAGAGTGACAACATCCCGTTCCCGTCTACATTCGTCGCAAGCTCGGCTAGACCGCAGTGCGCGAGGCCGCGCTGCGGGAATGTTTGAACCGGAAAAATCGGTTGACGACCAGGGCTACCAGAAATAGAGACATGATCCGCAATGCGAGGTAGCGAAGGTTCTTAGACGTCGCCTCGTACCTCGCAATCGGATAGAGATACGAGCAGTACGCCGCTGCGGCGAACAGAGTCCACAACATGGTCATCCGGGCCCCCCAATAGAAAGCGGCGGTGGCGACCGGAAGGTAATAGATGAAAAAGTAGTTGCTGTACATACCCACCTCGCCAGTATGGGCAATGAGAAGCGTGGCCAGCAGGGTCTCGAGCAGAGGGACATAGAACTTGCCTCGTATGGGAAATCGCCCGATGATCCTTGTCTCCAGCAACTGCACCAACGCCATGGCTAGCAGGATGAATTGCTTGTGCGTTTCGAGTTGCGGCGGCAGTGCCGATAGTCCGGCTAACAGAGCAATTGAGACGGTCATCCAGATCGCTTCATCGCGGGAGAACAGCCGGGAGTCGGGAGCGAGAATGGCAGCCACCGGTTACACCCAAAGCCCTTGGGACGGTCACAGCTTCTCCCTCCCGATCAGCAAGCGTGAGGCCAAAAAGGCGGGAACCCATGCTGCCGTACCTCGCTCATTGGACGTGACATAGAGAATAGCCCCAGTGCGATGGGGCGAGAGCCGCGAACGATGGTTGGCCGAAATCAACCACACCTGATGGTTATTCGCCATCAAGATCAGCGGTTGAGATTTCGGCTAGTAATCCGGGATGGAGAAGCCTCCGCTAAAAAAGCCGGGCCAGATATTTGTCGGGGCAAGTGTGAACTCGTCGTCCTGAGCGCGCGGAGCGAAAACTGAGCGTCACCGGCAGCGGGCTTGCCTGCCTTTGTGGGGTGGTCTTTGGCAAAAACTGAAAGGGCGGTCGAAAGCCGCAGCACTCGTCAACTTGAACCGCACTTGCCATCTGTCCTAGAATCGCTGCTCCATGGCATCCGAACCGCTGGAAGTCGAGCGTCTCGAACGCGGAGTGCTGAGCTTCCGAGGGCCACTCACCATGGAAAACGTCCCGCCCTTTCTCAATGCGGTACGCCGCGAAAACGCTCCTACCATGATTCTCGACCTTAGCGGCGTTCCTTATGTGGATTCCTCCGGTCTGGGATCTCTGGTGAGTGCCTGCACTTCGTGCACGAAATCCGGGCGCAGGATGGCGTTGACCGGTGTGAACAAACGGGTGCTGAAAGTTCTCGAGATTACCAAGACCGAAAGAGTGTTTTTGATGTTTCCTACTTTGGGGGATGCGATCGAGGCTTTCACTAACGCGGGTACAGCCTAGAGCAGACTTCGCACTTAAGCCGAAGGCCTCGCGGTGGAATTGAGACGCAGCAGTCGCTCTACGCCACCCGTCCGGGGTTCGGCTTCTTTGCAGGGCTCCCGGAATTTACGGCATCGAGGCGAATGCGGGTGACTCGGGATGTCTCTTCGATCAGATTGCTGGTGAACTTGCCCCCTTCGCCCGCCATCACCGAACCTGCGGCCAGTGCGAAGCGCAACGCGTCTGCCTGATCTTCAAAGTAAAGAACCACTTGTCCCGCCATAATGTACGTCTCCCCTGGGGCAAAAGCCCTCGCGAGCGTTTTCGGAAGGTTCAGCGCTGCTATAGCTTTCGACGAAAGTGGGCGCGCAGCTTTAGCTGCTCTGATTTTCAGAGTTTATGTTTTGCGATCAAAGTAATTGTTTTGATTCCCCACGCTCGCCAGCTCATTTTTGCAGCGCAATGGCCCGACTGGCTCCGCTCAGATATCATGTTGCTTCGCGAAACTTATTTATGCGAAAGACCCTCGTTCCGCTTCTGGTCCTGCTCCTGTTCGCCCTGCCATTCTGGTCGCAATCCGTGAAAGCTGTCCTCGGCGCATGGGAGGGCGAATCAAAGTGCACCGTGGCCGATTCTCCCTGCCATGACGAACATGTTCTTTACCAGATTGCCGAAGACAAGAAAAATCCGTGGCAGGTAAACATCGATGGTTACAAGATCGTCGACGGGGCTCCGGTTTTTATGGGCACACTGACTTGCAGCTACGAGTCCAAAGCCGGTGCGCTGAGCTGCACTGCAAGCACCAGAGACAAAGACGATTGGGAGTTTCATGTGTTTGGCGACGCTATGTCGGGCAGGTTGGTGCTGGATGGCAAAACGCTGTATCGCCGCATCGCGCTGCACAGGGCGCAGAAGTGAGGTGAAGCCGGCAAATGCCCGTGCTCATATCGATGCTCCGCGGGGTGAACCTCGGTTCGCACAACCGGATCGAGATGGAAGCCTTGCGCGCGATGTACGAGTCTTTGAAGCTCGAAGATCCGCGCACCTACGTCCAAAGCGGCAATGTCATTTTCCGAACCAAAGGTAAGGATACGGCGAAGCTGGCCGCGAAAATTCAAAAAGCGATCGAGAAGACGTTTCAGTGCCGCCCCGAAGTCATCCTTCGCACAACAGACGAGCTCCGGCGGGCGGTCGCCGCAAGCCCGTTCAAGAAGCGCCGCGATTTGGAGCCCGGCAAGATCCTGATCACATTTCTTGCGGGCGTCCCGCCTGCGGCGCATGCCAGGCTTGACGGCCTCAAGTCTTACCCCGAGGAACTACACCTTATCGGCCGGGAACTATACATTTACTTTCCGAATGGTGTGGGGAAATCGAAACTTCCATGGTCTTCGGTGGAGAAGCTGTTGAAGGTAACGGGTACGGCGAGGAATTGGAACAGCGTGCAGGCAATCCTGCAGATTGCCGAAGAAATGGAAGCTGCAAACTGATTGAGGAAAGTTAACCGGACCCGTGCCGAACCAACGGTCATTTTCAAACAGCCGGAACCTGCAGTCCTCGGCGAATGAGAGGAGGAACGATCTCGGACACCGTCCTTAGGTAGTTCCGCGCTGCGCATTTTCAGCCCAAACAAAGCCGAGGGCTGACCGCCGATGCCCGGTTCTTGGGCGGCTTTATCTGCGGAACTTCTGACCAGGCGGTCACTGCAAACAATGCTCACCTCAGGCTCGAAAACAGGAGGTTTGCCCTAGTCCGAATCAGGCATTGGGTGTAGGATTATTTTCGTCTTTATAGAACACCGCCAAGGCACGCCCTTATCGTAGCGTTTCACCCAGGCAACCCGGGGGAGCCGGATGCGAATGCTTCTTGGGGCATGCCGATGACAAAGTGGCATCTCGCCCACGGGATTCTGGGGTGAGCAGCGAGGAGATGCCGTGTCGCCCGCCCGAATTCCGTATCCCACAGCATCTCTTCAGGTTTTCGTTCAATCTCAACTTGCCCGTCGCCCAGGTTCGGCGGGTCGCCACTCTCGAATCAATCTCGAGAAAAGCACTGTTTCTGCGGACACCGATGACCGGAAATCGGCCAGGACACAAAAGAGGACGCGATGAAATTTTCCGACGCGATTGAGGCGCTGCTAAAAGCCAAAAACGAGAGTCGAATTTTCTCGATCGAGCCGGACCAGTCGGTTTATGAAGCGATCGAAAAAATGGCAGAACATGGTGTCGGGGCCTTGCTGGTGATGAGCGGGAATCGACTCGTCGGAATTCTTTCCGAACGGGACTACGCACGCAAAGTGATTCTGAAAGGGCATTCGTCGAAGGAAACCCCGGTGCGGGAGATTATGACCAGCCCGGTGATCTTCGTGACCCCGCGGAACACGGTGGACGAGTGCATGGCCATCATGACCAAGAATCGCATTCGTCATCTCCCGGTCTTGCAGGACGATTCGGTCGTGGGAGTGGTCTCAATTGGCGATCTAGTGAAGTGGATTATCTCTGGTCAGGCGCAGACCATCCAGGAACTGGAGGGTTACATTTCGGGAGGGTATCCCGGGTAGGAGACTGCTTATGAGGGAACCTTTGCCATAGACATTCGCGGTACGGCAGGGCAAGGCGTCGCGACGCCGGGCGAGGCGGGCAACTCCGGCCAGCGTCCCTGTCATAACCCTCAGCCCGCCCTTCGCATCGTATGTAGTCGTTGGCGAACGCTTCGCCCCCTAGTGAAGGGGTCCTCGGGGGCCGATTTCGGCAGCCCGCACCCGTATAGGCTCAATGGGCGGGCGGAACTATCATGGCGGAAAGCAGCTGTCTTGAAGCGGCACCAACGCAGGGCTATGATTTCCAGACAGCGGGGGCCGATGGGGAAGCTAATACCAGCTGACGACGGCGACTTGAACCCGCCGCCTTGCGGGGAGGTGAGCAACCTTCTCCGTGCCTGGAGCAACGGGGACCGCAGCGCCCTCGAAAAACTGACGCCGATTGTCTACGACGAACTGCACCGCCTAGCCCGACACTACATGAGGTCAGAACGCAGCGGGCATAGTCTGCAGACGACCGCCTTGGTGAACGAAGCCTATGTCCGGCTCACCGACTACAAGCGCATGCGCTGGGAAAACCGCGCCCACTTCTTTGCTGTTTCGGCGCAGCTCATGAGACGGATTCTGGTAGACCATGCCCGGCGGCATAATCTGAAGCGCGGAGCAGCGATTCGCCACATCTCGCTCGAGGATGCGGCCGCGGTGCGCGAGCGGGACCAGAACTTGGTCGTGCTCGACGAGGCCTTGCAAGCGCTAGCCCGTTTCGACTCCCGCAAGGCACAAGTTGTGGAACTTCGATTTTTCGGAGGACTGAGCGTGGAAGAAACAGCCGAGGTCCTCAAGGTCTCTCCGGTGACGGTGATGCGCGACTGGAGCACCGCGCGGGCATGGCTTTATCGCGAAATGAAGGGCGAATCTCCCAATGGATCCCGAACACTGGAAACGGATCGATAGCCTGCTGCAGGCCGTGCTGGAAAGCCCCCCGGGCGAGCGAGACGGATTCTTGCGCCAGGCTTGTCTCGGCAACGGCGAACTGGCGAGCGAGGGTCGACGGAATTACATCTACACCCGGCAACGGGACGGATCGGGCAGGGAGAAATTGCTTGAGCAAGCGATTCTGGATCTGACCGCGGTGTCGCCAGATGGGCGATGGATCGCGGTCCTTGAGAAGGAGGACAGGGATAAGGATCACCCCCATCGAACGCTGGCGTATCCGAATGGAGGGGGAAAACCGGTGGCACTGTGCGCGATGTGCTATCGATGGTGGAGTGTGGACGGAAAGTACTTGGACGTGCAATTCCACCCCGCACCTCATTCCCTCGAAACCTACTTGTTGCCGGTGAGCGCCGAAAGCCGACTGCCGGACCTGCCGCCGGAGGGCCTTAGCGGTCCTGAAGATTCAAGGAAAGCGATTCGAGTCACCGTACTGCCAAGGGGAGTGGATGCGGTGCTTGGGCCGGAGAAATACTCCTGGACAATCACCAACATTCGGAGAAATATTTACCGCATTCCGATTTCATGAACTTGCTTAGCGGCGGTTCGCTATACCTAACTCAGGATGCAACAGCTGTACTCTCGAGAACTTAATGGACGACCACGGTGATCGGCTGATCAATTGCTCGTCACGCCGGAAGTCCTTGTTAGCTCGCCGTGGGGGCGGGAAGTATGCCATTTCGACTTGCGTTTCTTTTGCCTCGCATTTTCAGGCCCAAGCCTCCAACATTGCTATGCACGATTTGCAAGAGGCCGGTCCCAATTGAGACTTCTAAGACCGACGAAAACGGTCAGCCCGTTCACGAGCACTGCTACTTTGAAAGACTGAGATGGAAAAGAATTAGAAACGGTTACGCATGAAGGCTGGCGTCCCTTTCTACGCGACATAACCTCCCTCCGGATGCCCAGGCGCCGTTTCGAAGACCGAATCAGAGAACTGTGTGCCCGCCTTCCTTATGAAAACGAACCGGACTGGAGTCAAACGGAGCTGCTACTGCAATTGGCTTTGCAGGGAGCACGTCTTGCGCCTGGCAAGCTTCACCGGAGCCCTCGTCGTTGCTGCCCTAGATCCTGCTCCCGACATTTCTGCCGCAAACGCCCCCTTTGGCCCGGCAGGGTCCCCCAAAGTCGCGAGCAGTGCGCCGGAGCAAGATTCCGTCTCGCAAGCATAACGACAGTTATTCGCATCGCTCTAATCAGCCGTGTTCCAGCTGGTTTCAATGCGCGGCGGATGCAACATGGTTTGCAGGACAACGCAATATTGCTCCGTCTTCTCCCGCAACAGCCGTAGTTGCTCCGAGGTCGCCTCGGGAGCGTCCACGTGGACCTGTACGCGAATTGCTTCGAAGCCGACCGGCACCTCTTTAGAAATGCCAAGCGTCCCTTGCAGATCCATGTCACCTTCGACGGTTACCTCGATGTGTCGAGCGGGAACTCCCAAAGCCGTTGCTACCAGTTGACAAGTAAGCTGAGCGCAGGCGGCGAGTGCTCCCAGTAGAAGGTCTCCAGAGCACGCAGCAGTCCCAGATCCGCCAACACCTTTGTGAGCCTCCGCCTGATACACTGCGCGGCCTATGTCCACAGAGCAAGACAGCGGCGTGTTCGTCTCGCCCCCCTTGGCGGTCAACGTGATCCGCGAACTTTTGGGATCGCGCCGATACAGCTCCTTCAAGGGCTTCTGAATCGTTCTGATATCCATCAATATCCTCGAAATTACGTCCGGAGCTTCCCGATAGCCGATGGGTGAAACTCGCGCGAACAACCATGCCAAGACCCGAGCATCACTCGAAGGGTGGGCTTTCCCCGCCCTGCCCATCCACAGCCACCTGATTCGGGAAAACACTTTCTCCCTATCCTGGGCCCGATAACGAAAAATATCGAGCTTTTCACGGCCTGCGCATTTGTCTTCCCTTGGCAACCGGAAGACACATCGCCAGAAATGCGGGAAACGCGTCCCCGGTCACGCGTGCCGGAATCCAGATGTTGGAAGAGATCGCTTCATCGCCCGATGGTAGCGCACCACGAAATGGAAATTCATCCACGAAATATGCAGAGTTGAACCAGAAAAACTTCGTCCAGGATACTTCGGCCAGCGATGCTGCGAACCTTTTCGACGAAGCTGCCGAGAAGAGATTCGTCGAGCAGTGCACTGCGTAGGCAGCCCCCACCCGACTGAGTCTGGGCGCAAAGGAACACAGGTGAAAAACACGGCCGGATCCCGCTCCGGCCGTTGCCCTTTCACCCGACGGCTACAACAGCTCCATCGAAGCTGTTCCGCAGATAGGTTCTGTTGGTCTAAGTGCCCGTCTTGACGGCTGACTCCGATGCGCCCAGGGACTCCGCGATCTGCAATCCCTTGGGCGATCCCAACCCAGTGCAGGCGTCCCAACCCGGAACCGCGGAATAGGCTCCGTTGTTTCCGGAGGTGACGTCGTTGAAGTCCGCCGCTTCGTTCACCTGCTGGTACAGCGGTGGATTTAGGAATCCGACGGGCTTACCCATGCTCTGATTGATGAGCGCAATCAGTCCGGCCCACAGCGGAGCCACCGCGCTGGTGCCTCCAATGACACCCGATTGCCCGTCGACAAGCGTGACATAACCGGTGGCCGGATCAGCATCTCCGGCCACGTCGGGAACACCGCGACCGACATTGTGATTCGGGTTGGCAGATGGCGGAACAGCTGCTCCGCTCTGATAGCTGGGAAGCGGAAACACATCGCTAATGCCGCCTCCGGTTGCCCCTCCCTGGTCGGCAAGTTCGTTCCATACGGTTTCGCTCGTGATAGTTGTAGCGGAACCGATCAGCCGGGTGCCGCCACAAGCCAGCACGTTCGGACTCGATGCCGGGAAGTCGACGTGATTCAATCCGTCGTTTACACCGTCGGTTGAACCATCGTCTCCTGCGGCCACGCAAATGCTCACCCCCATCGCGGCCGCAGCCTGAAAAGCCTCATCCATGCTGGTCATGGCTTGTTGCGTCCAGGAAGATTCCGGACCGCCCCAACTGATCGAGAGGATCGAGGGATTGTTCGTGCTGTCGTGGACGGCGGTGGTGATGGCGTTGAGAAAGCCGGCGTCCGTGTTTTCGGCAAAGTAGGCGGCGATTTTGGCGCCCGGCGCGATCGCACCGGCAACTTCGATATCCAACATCACTTCGCCATCAGGGCCATTGGGATCGCCAGTCGGGCTGTTGCTGCCGTTGCCGACCGAAACCGCAATAACTGTTGGAGTCGTGCTCAGGTTTAACTGATTCCAGTAATTGCTGAGATCGGTTTGATTGAATCCTCCGCCCAGCTCGATGAGGCCGATACA
>Ga0187781_10003792_pt1 | contig 11305 bp, 10 predicted proteins | sample 0715_SJ02_MP02_2_FD_132447 | JGI IMG/M metagenome (GOLD analysis project Ga0187781, IMG submission 132447) | Tropical peat soil microbial communities from peatlands in Department of Meta, Colombia - 0715_SJ02_MP02_20_MG | ecosystem: Environmental > Terrestrial > Soil > Wetlands > Peat | place...
GGTATGCACGCGCGCAAATCGATTCCCGCCGCACCGGCCGTGGCGTACGCGGGCGGCGTCGCATGCAGCCGCTCGTCCAGAATGCGGACTTGTAGCTCGCAAGCGCTGTTCATTGCGCGATTCGCGTAGCAAGCCGCTCGGCGATCGCGGCCACGATGCGCCGGGCCTGCTCGAGCTTGCTGGCACGTTGCAGGGTGCGCGTCGCAGTAGCGTCCACCAGCACCAACTCGACGGCATCGGCGCCCAGCGCCTCGGAGACCAAATTGGCCACGATCATCGCTACGCCCTTGGCCTTGAGCTTGGCACGTGCGTACTCGACCAGCCCTTCGCTTTCCGCGGCAAATCCCACACACAACGGCGGAGACGGCAGCGCCGCAACACTTGCCAAAATGTCCGGATTGTTAGCAAGCTGCAGCGTCGGCGGGGCCGCGGAGACGCGCTTTTTGAGCTTTACGGCGCTTGGCGCCGCGGGACGCCAATCGGCCACAGCGGCCACCGCGATGAACACATCGCTGGCCTCGACAAGCGCCAGGACTTGGTCGAGCATTTGCATCGCGCTTTGCACTTCGATGCGGTGCACGCCCCGCGGCGCGGCCAGTGCCGTGGGGCCGCTGACGAGCGTGACTTCGGCGCCGGCCTCGTGGGCTGCGCGCGCCAGGGCATAGCCCATCTTGCCCGAGGATCGATTGGTGATTCCCCGCACCGGGTCGATGGCTTCAAAGGTTGGCCCCGCAGTAAGCAGCACGCGTCGGCCCGCCAGACACTTGTCTTGAAACGCTGCGATCAGATCGAGCACGATCTCGTCGGGTTCGAGCATTCGGCCCAGCCCGACCTCCCCGCAGGCCTGATCGCCCTGGGCCGGACCCAGAATCATCGCGCCGTCGGCACGCAGTTGCTCGACATTGCGCTGCGTTGCCGGGTGCTCCCACATTTCGACGTTCATGGCCGGCGCAAGCAGCAGCTTGCACTGCGGGCGGCGACGCGCTAGCGCCATCGCCGAGAGCAGGTCGTCGCACAGGCCACTTGCGAGTTTGGCCAGAAAGTTCGCCGTGGCCGGCGCAACCAGGATCGCGTCCGCGTCCCTGGACGCTGCGATGTGCGGCATCGCATCGGGCACCCGATCGTCCCACAGCTGCTCGAGCACGGGCATCCCCGTCAGCGCCTGCAAGCTCGCCGGTGCCAGAAAGTGATGCGCGGAGGCCGTCATTACCGCCTGGACAAGGGCACCTTGTTCGCGCAGACGCCGCACCAGCTCGCAGGACTTGTACGCGGCAATGCCACCGGTGATGCCCAATACGATTTTTCGTTGCGCTAGTTCCATTGGGGCATTCGCTTTCAGGTCTTGTGGCGCACACGCAGCCACTCGTCGAGGATCCACAGCGCCGCTCCGCAGCAAATCGCGCTGTCGGCAAGATTAAAGGCCGGAAAATGGCCGCCGGGAAACAGCACCGCAAGCCATTGCCAGTGAAAATCGAGAAAATCGACCACGTGCCCGTACCGCAGGCGATCCAATACGTTGCCCAGCGCGCCACCTAAAACCAGGGCCAGGGAGGCGGCAAACAGTCGCTGGTGTTCGTGGCGCATGAGCAGCCAAAGCAAAAACACGCTCGCGCCCAGACCGATCATTGTGAACAAAGGGCCCTGCCAGCCATTGGCGTCATTGAGCAGGGAAAATGCCGCTCCTCGGTTATAGGCGAGAGCCAGATTCAAAAAGCCGGTCAAAACGACGGGCCGACCTGCCTCGAGCGCTTGCTGCACAAGTGCCTTGGTGAACTGGTCGCAAACGATGACCAGGGCCGAGAGCGCCAAAAAGGGCGTGGCGCCGGCCAGCCTCACGCTGCTGGGCAGACGCATCAGATGAAAAGCCGCGCCTCACCGGCGCCAAAGAGGTTATCTGCACAGCGTCCGCAGATCGTGGGATGCGCGGGCTCCGCTCCCACATCCGAGCAGTAATGCCAGCAGCGCTCGCACTTGGCGCGGCCGCTGGGGTGTACCTCGATGCGTGCGTCTTGCGCACTTGCCGCGCGGTGCAAGTCGGCACGGCTGGTGACCGTCAAGAACTTGAGTTCGTTACCCAGCGACTCGAGCAGACTGTAGCGCTGTCCGTGCGCATACACGTCGATTTCCGCCTGCAAAGAGGAGCCGACTTTGCCCAGTTCGCGCAAGTCCTCGATCCGCTTGAGAACCTCCCCGCGAAAGGCGCGCAGCTCCGACCACTTGGCAAGCAATGCCTCATGCCCGGGTACGGGCGGAGGTTCATGGAAGAGCTGCGTGAAGACCGTGGCCGCGCTGTTGCGCACAAACACCCGGTACGCTTCATCGGCGGTAAACGACAAAAAGGGCGCCATCAGCCGCAGCAAGGTCGCAGTGATATGCCAAAGGGCAGTTTGTGCCGAGCGCCGTGTGGGCGAATCCGGTGCATTCGTGTACAGGCGGTCCTTGAGCACGTCCAGATAAAACGAACCCAGATCCTCAGAGCAAAACGTCTGCAGCTTGGCCACGACGGGGTGAAAATCAAAGTGCTCGTAATGCAGTCGTGCCTCACTTTGGAATTGCCCAACTAGAGCCAGGGCGTAGCGGTCGATTTCCAGCATGTGATCAACGCCAATTTGCTGCGTTCCGAGGTCAAAGTCGCTTGTATTGGCCAGCAAAAAGCGCAATGTGTTGCGAATGCGCCGATACGACTCGACCACGCGTTTGAGGATTTCCTCGCCGATCGACATCTCGCCCGAATAGTCGGTGGCCGCGACCCACAGCCGAATGATTTCGGCCCCCATTTTTTCGGCGAGCTGCTGCGGATCGATTCCGTTGCCCAGGCTCTTGCTCATTTTTCGGCCTTGGGCGTCGACCGTAAAGCCGTGCGTGAGCAACGCCCGGTACGGTGCGCGCCCATCAATGGCAGAGCCGATCAGCAACGAGGAGTGAAACCAGCCCCGGTGCTGATCGGAGCCCTCCAGGTACATGTCCGCCGGGTAGCCGAGCTTTTGCGCATGCGAGCCGCGCATTACCGTGCGGTGTGTCGATCCGGAATCAAACCACACGTCCAAGATGTCGTTGACCTTCTCGTATTGCGCCGCTTCTTCGGTCGGCAGCACGTCCTCGATGCGCGTGCGCGACCACGCTTCGATCCCACCATCTTGCACGCGCTTTGCGGCTATCTCGAGCAACTCCAGTGTTCGCGGATGCAGCTCGCCGCTAGTGCGGTGCAGGAAAAACGGCAGCGGCACTCCCCAGTTGCGCTGGCGCGAGATGCACCAGTCCGGGCGATTGGCAATCATCGCGTGGAGTCGCGCCTTGCCCCACGCCGGGTAAAACTCGGTGGTTTCGATGGCGCGCAATGCGGTTTGCCGCAGCGTCTCCCCAACGGTTTCCGTTTGCATTAGCCCGCGCGTGTCCGCGGTGGCGCCGTCCATGCGCACGAACCATTGCGGCGCAGCCCGGTAAATGAGCGGGGACTTGTGACGCCAGCAGTGGGGGTAGCTGTGGGTTTGCTGAGCGCTATGCAGCAAATTGCCTGCCGCTCGCAGCGCATCGATCACTTTGGCGTTGGCCTCCCAGATGCGCATGCCACCAAACAGGGGCAAGTCCGCAACGTAGTAACCGTCGGCTTGCACCGGGTTCAGGATCTGATCGTTGGCCATACCGTAGCGTTTGCACGACTCGAAGTCCTCGATACCATAGGCCGGCGCCGAGTGAACGATGCCCGTGCCATCGTCGGCGCTGACATAGGTTCCCAAGTGCACGGGGGCCGAGCGCGCGTAGCCGGGGTGCAGCGCCGACAGCGGATGGATAAATTCGATGCGCTCGAGCGCGTCGCCTCGAGCCGTGCCTACAATGTGCCCGCGCAAACCGTAGCGGCGCAGACAGGCCTCCACGAGCGGCACGACCAATATCAGGTAACGGTCGCCGCAGTCGGTCAGCGCGTAATCAAGGTCCGGATGAAAGTCCAACGCCTGATTGGCGGGAAGCGTCCAGGGCGTGGTGGTCCAGATGGCCGTGTAGCACGGCTTGTCGATACGCGAGAGGCCAAAGATCGCCGCTACGCGATCGTACGCCGCCAATGCCAGGGGAAAGGCCACATCGACCGCTGGTGAGATCCGGTCGGCATACTCGACCTCGGCCTCGGCAAGCGCCGAGCCGCAGTCAAAGCACCAGTTCACGGGTTTTAAACCTCGGTACACGAAGCCGCGCTCCATCATGCGCGCCAAAGTGCGAATCTCGTCGGCCTCGGTCTGGAAAGTCATGGTGAGGTAGGGGTCGGCCCAGTCCGCCAGAACGCCAAGACGCTTGAAGTCTTGCATTTGCAGCGCGACTTGTTCGGTAGCGTGGATGCGGGCTCTTTGCTGAACCTCGGTTCGCTCTAGCTCCTTGCCGAACTTGCGCTCCACGTGGATCTCGATGGGCATGCCGTGGCAGTCCCATCCGGGTAGATACACCGCGTCAAAGCCGGCAAGGGACTTGGACTTGACAACGATGTCCTTGAGGATCTTGTTGACCGCGGTGCCCAGGTGGATTGGCCCGTTGGCGTAGGGAGGGCCGTCGTGCAAGATAAAACGCGGGGCGCCGCGGCGCGCAGCGCGAATTGCCTCGTAGACCTGCGTCTGCTCCCATGCCTTCACCCATTGCGGTTCGCGCTTGGGCAAATCGGCGCGCATCGGAAAGGATGTGTCGGGCAGGTTCAGCGGATAGCGCGAAGGGCGCTTGGAATCGTCGGCGTTGGCCATAAACTGGGCGAAGTCGGTTCTTACCGCGGACATTCGTTGGGCGAGGGCGGGCGAGGGTTTTGAAAGACCTCGCGGGCGCGTTGCGAGTCGCTGCGGATGGCAGCGGTGAGCTCCTCGATCGAATCGAACTTTTCCTCGTCACGCAGCTTTTGCAGAAATTCGACGCGTACCAGACGCCCGTACACCTCGTCGGCAAAGTCAAACAAGTGCACTTCCAGCAGCCAGCGCCCGCTTCGATCGACCGTCGGACGCAGGCCCACGCTGGCAACGCCGGGCCGCGGGGTTCCGACGCCGAACACACGCACCGCGAAAATCCCATGAGCTGCCGGGCGCCGGTGCGCCACTCGCAAGTTCAGGGTTGGAAAGCCAATCTGCCGGCCCAGCTTCGCACCGTGCAGCACGCGCCCGCTAATGTGGTACGGGTGCCCCAGCAAGCGCGCGGCATGGGCCAAATCGCCCTTGGCCAGCGCGGCACGCACGGCGGAGCTGGACACACGCACCCGATCTTGTTGCACGGGTGCAAGTTGCTCGACCTCATAGCCCGCCGCGCCCGCGCGCTGGCGCAGCAGCGTGATATCGCCTCTGCGACGCGCACCGAAGCGAAAATCGTCGCCCACGATGAGCCATCGCATGTCGCAACCCTCCAGGAGAATCTGATCGATGAAGGACTCGGCGCTCAAATCGCACAGCCGGCGGTTAAAGTGCAGCACGAAAACGCGCTCAATACCGCAGGCCTTCAGATCTTGGATCTTGTCGCGCAAATTGGCCACCCGGGCCGGTGCCGCCTCGGGGGAGAAGAACTCGCGCGGATGGGGCTCGAAGGTCATTGCCGCGGGCACCAAACCGCGCTCCTGGGCCGCGTTTACTACACGCAGCAGCAGTGTGCGGTGCCCGCAATGCACACCGTCGAAATTGCCGATGGCCAGGGCGCACGGCGCCCGCTTGGCCGCAGGCGGCAAGCCGCGAAAAACCTGGATCAACGAGGCCGAACGCACTATGGGTGCCCGCAGCGCATCTCAGATGACAATCGATAATTATAGCGGTGCGCTTGGAAGACATTGATTTTCCGGTGCTTTCCGCGGAACAAGCTGAGGTACCCAGTACAATTGCGCCCGTCATGAAAAGCCTCGTGTGTTTGATCTCGGGTCGCGGTAGCAACTTGGAAGCGATCTTGCGCGTGCAGCAGGAGCAAAACTGGGAGCAAACGCTGGGAGCGCGCGTGGCCGCCGTGATCTCCAACCGCTCCCAGGCGGCCGGTTTGTCCATCGCCGCCGCCCACGGTGTGTCCACCCACGTGCTTGCGCACGATGCGTTTGACGCGCGCGAAGACTTTGATGCGGCGCTCAGTGATCTGATCGGGCGCTACGAGCCGGCGCTCGTGGTGCTGGCCGGCTTTATGCGCGTGCTCACGGCGCCTTTTGTTGCCAGCCACCAGGGCCGTCTGATCAACATCCATCCCTCGCTGCTGCCGGCATTTGCCGGTCTGCATACGCACCGCCGAGCACTGCAGGCGGGCGTACGCGTGCACGGCGCCACGGTGCATTTTGTCTCGGGCGAACTCGACGCCGGCCCGATCATCGCGCAATCGGCTTTGGCAGTGGCACCAGGGGAGTCCGAGACGCACTTGGCCGCGCGCGTGCTTGTCCTGGAGCATGCGCTGCTACCGCGTTGCATAGCGTGGATTCTCGCCGGCAAAGTGCAGCTGCAGGGGCAGCGCGTTCTCACCGAGGGCTTGGGCGCTGGCGACTTGCTAACCATCGCAAAATGAACGCCCCAGCGCCGCTGCCCGGCACGCGCGTAACTTCGCAGGTCGTCGACAGTCTGGCGGCGTTACTTGCGCAGCTGCTGCGCTTTGCAGCTCCGGCCGATGCGGTCATGTCGCGGCATTTTCGAGCCGATCGACAACTGGGCAGTCGCGACCGCTCGCTGGTTGCCGAGGCCGCCTTTGACGCCCTGCGACGGCTCGCCAGCCTGCGCTGGATCATGCAGACCGCCGACCCGCTGCGTGCGCCGCACCTGGCGGCGCTGATCGTGCTGGCGCGCCAGCACGGCATCCAGGCGCTGGCGCCACGCGCCCTGCGCGGTAACCAACGCGCGGTGCAAGGAGCGCTGCAGATTTCGCTGCGACACGCACCGATCCACGTGCAGGCCGAAGTGCCGCCGTGGTTGCTGCGCATGGTCAGCGAACAGTACGCCGATGCGCGCGAACTGCTGGCTGCACTTGCGCAACCCGCGCCGCTGGATCTGCGCGTGAATACGCTCAAGACCGATCGCTCGGCGGTGCTCGCCGAGCTGCGCAGTGCGACGCGGCTGCACGCGCCTTTACAGGCCGACGCGACGCGCTTTGGCCCCGACGCCATACGGTTGCCGGAAAAACCTGCCCTGACACGCTGGCCGCTGTACCAGGACGGCCTGGTGGAGGTGCAAGACGAGGGCAGTCAGCTCGTGGCGCGGTTGCTTGCGCCGCGACGTGGGCAAATGGTTGTGGATTTTTGTGCAGGAGCCGGAGGCAAAACTTTGGCGCTGGGCGCCTTGATGCGTTCAACCGGGCGTATCTATGCGTTTGACACCCACGCACGGCGTCTGGCGGGCTTGGGCCCGCGCCTGGCTCGAAGTGGGCTATCCAATGTGTATCCGGCGGCCATCGCCAACGAGAACGATCCTCGCGTAAAGCGCCTTGCGGGCAAGATCGATCGCGTGCTGGTGGATGCGCCCTGCTCGGGCACGGGCACGCTGCGGCGCAATCCGGACCTGAAGTGGCGCATCGATGAGGGCGAAGTTGCACGCCTGCAAGGCGTGCAGCTTGCACTGCTCAAGGGCGCTGCGCGGCTGCTCAAGCCTGGTGCGCGCCTTGTGTACTCGACGTGTTCGGTCCTCGCACAGGAAAACCAGACCTTGGTGCAGCGATTTATCGACGAGCAGCCGCAATTTGCGCTGCTTGATGCCGCGCCGATACTTGCGGTGCAGGACATCGTCGTGGATAGCGCAGAGCGTTTCGCACCCTGGCTCGTGCTGCTGCCGCATCTGCACGGTTGCGACGGTTTTTTTGCCGCCGTTTTGGAGCGAAAGAGCCCATGAGTGGCGAAACGCCCCTTGGCGAGCTAGCGCAAGCCATCACCGAAGGCCTGGCGCGCCCGCGCCACGCCTGGGAAGCGGTGGCAATTGCGCTGGCATTGATTGGCGCCGCGATTTTGGCCGGCGTCATTGCGCGCCTGATGGTCCAACGCTACCGTGCGCGGCTTGGGGCGCCGCCGCCGGCCGATGCCCAGGCACGCATTCGACGCTTTTTGTTTCCGTTAATAGGGCTGGGGCTGTTGTGGCTCGCAGAGTTGGTGCTGCGCCTTGCGAACGTGCTGGCCAGTGCGGCCGATGCCCGCTTGCTGCGCCTGGCCGCCTGGCTGCTGGGCACGCTTGCCCTGCTGCGAGTGCTCTTTGCCGCCTTGCGGCGCGTGCTTCGCAGCACGGCGATGATCGCGGGCCTGGAGCGCACGATCGGAGCGCTGGCAGTTGTGTCCGTTGTGCTGTACGCCACGGGCGTTTTGGGCGATGTCGTTGCGTGGTTGATAGCAACGAAAATCCCCTTTGGCACCGCAACGGTCGTGTCGCTATGGTCAATTTTGGTGGGCAGCGCAACCACACTTGGCGCATTGCTTGCAGCGCTGTGGCTCGGTGCGCTGATCGATGGCCGGTTGGCAGCGCAAGGCGCGATGGATCCGAACTTGCGCACGGCTTTGGGACGCACGTTGCGGGCCGTTTTGTTGATCGTTGCGGTGCTCATTGCTTTGGCGGTTTCGGGCATCGATCTGACGATCTTGTCGATCTTTGGCGGCGCTTTGGGCGTTGGCCTGGGATTGGGCCTGCAGCGCATCGCGAGCAACTACGTCAGTGGTTTTATCTTGCTGCTTGAGCGCAGCTTGCGCATTGGCGACTTGGTCAGTGTCGACAAGTATTCTGGCCAGGTAACCAAGATCAACACGCGCAGCACGGTGTTGCTCCAGGCCGACGGCACCGAGGCGGTCATACCCAACGAGATGCTCGTGTCGCTGCCCGTTGTCAACGCCACGCTGAGCAATCGCAAGCTGGCGCTGACGGTGTCGATCATGATCGCGCCCGACGAGGACATTGCGCTGGTACGCCAGCTGCTGTGCGAGGCGGCACGCGGCCAGCCGCGGGTGCTGGCCGATCCGGCGCCGACAGCGGTGCTCAAGGAATTTCGCGCGGGCAACCTCGTGCTGGAGCTAAGTTTCTGGATTGCCGACCCGGAAAACGGCCAGCAGATCGTGCAGTCCGAGGTGGCCATTGCGGCACTGGAGCGCTTGCGTGCCCGGCATATCGAATTGGCCGTCCCGCTCGGGGATTTTCGGGTGCAGCAGGCCGCCCGTGACTCGGATCCTGGCAACAAATCGATGTGCTGAAATCCGCGGTGATCGCCAACGCAATTGTCGGGTATTGAGCCCCGTCCTCAGCCTATAATGGACGCTTTTGCAGGCGCTGATGTACCGCCTGGTACTCGCCGGCCCATGGGGCGGCGCAAGGTTCTGTGCGCGGGGGGGCTTTGGCCCAGCCCGCAAGGGACGGCAGCAGCCTCCCGATGATGGAGTCGCAATGGATCAGTTCCTTACTTTTTTGAACGATGGCTTGTTGGGCCTTACGCTCTGGCAGCGGGTGCTTGTGACGCTAGCGCTGACGCACGTCACGATCGCATCGGTGACGATCTTCTTGCACCGCTCGCAAGCCCACCGCGCGCTGGACCTGCATCCACTGCCGAGGAACTTTTTCCGTCTGTGGCTGTGGCTCACCACGGGCATGCAAACGCGCGATTGGGTCTCGGTGCACCGCAAGCACCACGCCAAGTGCGAGACGGTCGACGACCCGCACAGTCCTCAGACCCGTGGGTTGCGAACGGTGCTGCTGCGGGGGGCCGAACTGTACATGGCCGAAAGAGCCCGCATCGATACGCTGGAGCGCTACGGGCGCGGGACCCCCGAAGACTGGATGGAGCGCAACGTGTACTCGCGTTGGGTCTGGCAGGGCTGCGGCGTGATGCTCGTAGCCGATGTGTTGCTCTTTGGTGTTGCCGGCATCGCGATGTGGGCGGTGCAGATGATTTGGATTCCGTTTTTCGCGGCCGGGGTCATTAACGGCGTAGGGCACTACTGGGGGTATCGCAACTTTGACTGCCCCGATGCCAGTACCAACATCGCACCGTGGGGGATACTCATTGGTGGCGAGGAACTGCACAACAACCATCACACCTTTCCGACCTCGGCCAAGCTCTCGGTGAAGTGGTTTGAATTCGACTTAGGCTGGTGCTACATCCGCGCACTGGAGGCGCTGGGCCTGGCTACGGTGCTGCGCCGCGCACCCGTCTTACGTGGTGTTTCGCAATCGGGCCGTGCCGCCTCGCCAATCGACCTGCGAACGCTGCAGAGCTTGATTAACAACCGCTATGACGTCCTGGCCCGCTTTGCCAGGGAAATCAAGCGCGACTTTCGCAAGGAGCTGGCCAAGCTGCGCCTTTCGGCTGCCGACCGCGAACGCTTTGCCGGGCTGATGCGCTGGCTGCGCAAGGACGTGGCCGCGATGCCCGAAGGGCAAAAGGACTCGATGCAAGATCTGCTCTCGCGCAGCCGACTGCTGCGCACGCTCCTTGACATGCGCGCCGAGCTTGCCGCGATTTGGCAGCAGTCCAGCGTTTCGCGCGAGCAAATGCTCGCGGGCCTGCAGGACTGGATCGCACGCGCGGAGGCTAGCGGCATTGGGACGCTGCAGCAGGTAGCAGCGCGCATTCGCGGATACGCTGCCGTCGGCGCGTAGGGCCGCGCAGGCGCAAAAAAATCCCGGCTGAGGCCGGGATTTTTGCATCTGCTGTGCGCAACGCAAGCGAGCTTTGCTGCGCTCGTTATTTGAGCTTGGTTTCCTTGTAATTTACATGCTTGCGCGCGACCGGATCGAACTTCATCAGCTCGAGCTTTTCGGGTTTGGTGCGCTTGTTCTTACTGGTGGTATAAAAGTGCCCCGTACCGGCCGAGGACTCCAGCTTGATCTTTTCCCGTGCTCCCTTTGCCATTGGCGCTTCTCCCCTTGCGACTGCTGGTCGATGAAAGGCGAGGCGCCTACAGCTCGCCCTTAGCCCGCAGATCTGCTAGTACCGCTTCAATTCCCACCTTATCGATCGTACGCAACGCTGCGTTTGTAACGCGCAGACGCACCCAGCGCTTTTGGTCTTCGAGCCAAAAGCGTCGATACTGCAAATTGGGCAAAAAGCGCCGCTTGGTCTTGTTGTTGGCGTGCGAGACATGATTGCCAACCACCGGCCGCTTCTTGGTAACCAGACATACGCGTGCCATGTTCGTTCCTTCTGGGCACTAAATTGCCCAACGCAAAGCCGAGCATTCTAACCCAAGCGCCAGGCAGGTACCGGCAAGCGGTGTGGCACATACGAGTGCACCGTGGCATCGGCGATCCCAATCGCAAGGCGGTCTACAAAAGGCCGCGTTCGGCAAAGGAAACCGCCTGGGTTGCCGCCACCACAATGTGGTCTAGCACGCGCACATCGATCAGAGCCAGTGCGCTTTGCA
>Ga0187781_10003794_pt1 | contig 11299 bp, 9 predicted proteins | sample 0715_SJ02_MP02_2_FD_132447 | JGI IMG/M metagenome (GOLD analysis project Ga0187781, IMG submission 132447) | Tropical peat soil microbial communities from peatlands in Department of Meta, Colombia - 0715_SJ02_MP02_20_MG | ecosystem: Environmental > Terrestrial > Soil > Wetlands > Peat | place...
TCTGGATCGAATAAGCGACATCGGCGGAGGTAAAGGGCTGGCCGTCATGCCATTTCACCCCGTGGCGCAAATGGAAAACATATTTGCGGCTGTCGTCGCTGACTTCCCATGACGTGGCGAGGGAAGGTTTCGGTTGAAAGTTGAAGTCGTATTCGAGCAGTCCTTCGACGACTTTCGGGCTGACCTTCAGCACATTCGTCGCGGTGGTGGCGAGATCGACCAATGCCGTCGGCTCCGGCGTGACGATGAAATTGAGCGTGCCGCCGCGGGTCTGTGCGTGTGCTCGAGGCGCGGATATCGTGACGATCAGAGCGACTGCGATTCCAAACGCGGCATTGAACAGGTGCGAGAGGCGCGAACCTCGGCGCCGCAGCGCCGCCTGCGATGTGACATGAGCCATCGTGAAGTTGCGTGATAAAAGAGAGAGGGAAGAGACTTCGGACCGGACCGGTTCAGACTGCGGCAGGCGCCGACGCCTCGCGTCGCGCGAGCGCGGCACGCAGAGGCGCGGGGTCGACCCACGCATCGAAATCGAAGTCCTTGGGAATGAAGCCCCACTTGAACAGGAATTGCTTGAAGTCGGCCAGCGCCGCAAGGGCCTGCGGGTCGAGCCCGATACTCAATTGCCGATGCAATCCGCCAGGGTAAGCGCGCTGAACCCAATGCTCGGCAGAACGCGTTTCGCGCGCAACATACTGCGCGACTTCGCCCGCATGAGCCTGGGCCCAATCGCCGGTGTCCAGCGTGCGAGCGAGTACCCGTTCGACCAGATCGGGGCGCTCGCGCAGCAGTTGCGCGTCGACGGTCAGCGGTCGCGGCGTGCCGTTGTTCGCGTGCAGCAGGCGATTGGGTTGCGCGGTGATGTCGACGAGAATCTTCGCGTTGAGCACATTCGCGATATCGAGACCCGTGGCGCCCTTGACGAACACGACGTCGGCTTCGCCGCGCAGCAGCGCTTGAGCTTCGCGGGCGAATTCATGCGAGCGTTGTGCGTTGAGCCAGTCGGCGAGCGGCGCATCGGCCGCGGGTTTGGCATCTTCGAGACCGCGCGGCGTATGCGGCAGGTCGACGAGATCGATATCTTCGAGTTGCACGCCGAGCACGTCCAGCAATGATGAGAAGCCGCGCAGCGCCGTTGCGCGATGAAAATCGACTACGCTCGCACGCGTATTGAGCGGAAAACCAAAGCGGCGTCCTTCGAGCGCCTTGGGCGTCGCTTCGAGTTGCCGGTCGAGCGTGATCAGTGCCTGAAATTCGTCCACCCAGCTCAGGCCGATCAGGCGCGTATCGCTGCCTTGAGAACGTGCCCACAGTGCAGGAATGTTGCCGCCTTGGCGAAACGACCATGGCTGCGAATGCGTGAAATGCGAACGTCGAATGGTGACGTCGTCGGCATCCTGGAGCGCCTTGACGTCGATGCCATCGGCGCTGAATTCCTGTTCGAGCCAGCCTTTCTGCACGGTAATGCCGAACGGCGTGGGGGCTGGGCAGCGGGTGTACCAGAGTCGGCTCATTCAATCACCTTTGGGTTAAGAAGTGTCAGGCAGTCAGTGACGCAGCCCTGCTTCACGCAAGAGCGGCAACACGCGAGCGCCAAAGAAATCGAGGTCCGGCTGGAAGTCGAAGAAGCTCAACTGCACGCCGTCGATACCGGCCTGATGCAGGCGCACGATGTAATCGGCAATCTGCTGCGGTGAGCCGACGATCGAGATGTTGCCGCCGACTGCGCGCGAGGCGGCCTGATTGCGCTGTTCCGCGTTGCCGCGCCACGCATGCGCGTCGCTGTCGAAGCGATGGAAGCTGCCTTCGTCGCCGTGCGCGACGATCGCATCGCGATAGGCGTGCGCTTCGGCTTCGGTCTCGCGGCAAATCACCATCGGATTGATCAGGGTGCGGATGGTGCGGCCGTGCTTCGCGGCCGTAGCCTTCACCCGTGCCGTGTGCGCAGGCAGCGCAGCGAGCGCGCCTTCGATTTCGGAGCCGGCGGGGCTGGTGATGAACACGACGTCCGAATAGCGCGCGGCGAAGTCGATCCCCGCATCGGAGCCCGTTGCATTGACGAGCAGCGGGCGGCCGTATTGCGGTTTCGGCGTGACGAAGGCCTTGTCGAGTTTCCAGCTTGAAAGCTCGGGCGCAAAGCTGAAGTTGTCCGGCTGGGCCCATAGCTGTTGCACGGCATCGAGAAACTCGCCCGCGAGCGCATAGCGGTGGTCGTGTTCGATACGCTGCCAGCCGAACATTTCATGTTCGATGGCGCGATGGCCCGTCACGACATTGATCCCCCAACGTCCCTTCGAAATGTGATCGAGCGTCGCGGTAAACTTCGCGAAATGCAGCGGATGCCACGGGCCGTACAACACGTGGCTCGTGGCGACGAGAATGATGCGCTCGGTGCGCGCGGTCATTGCCGCAAGCGACATGAACGAGTCGAGCGCCTGGCCGTTGAATACGCCACCGTAGCCGCCCTTGGGCAGCCATTGCGAAAGCGCAAACACGAGATCGAAACCAAGCGACTCGGCTTTTTGCACGAGCGCCAGGTTGTAGTCGAAATTCCAGTCGGTGGTGCGCGGCAGCGTCGAGGCGCTCCAGCCGCCTGCCTGAATCGGCAGGAATAGCCCGAGCAGCAAGGGCTGTTCGAGCGCGCGCGCCACCGGGCTATCGGCGAACTCGGCGGGCGAGCGAACGGGCACGAAGTGCGTGGCGTCCGATGCGTGCGTCGGCGTTTGCGGTGGGGCGGCTAAAGGCGATTGAGTCACAATGAATGTCCATGCCGTTTGGCGTGAAGGGCGTTCGTTTGATGGCGCGCCCGGCGGTCTCGCGTGATGAGCGGCGAATAACTTGAGCGGCAAGCCCGAACGGAATTCCCGCGGGCAGGCTCACGACGCGCATCAACGCAGTGGATCACGAGCAGTCTCGAATGGAAAACAATGAATTCTTCTTTTCATGTGCTGCCCTCCCTTGTTGCTGAGCGGTTGCCAAGTGGTTGCCAGGCGGTGCTCGTTTTGCGGAGACATCGGGCAAGGCAACGCGAATCAGGTTTGCGCCTTCCACACGATGTCGCGCACATTGACCTTCTTCGGAATCAGGCCGAGCGCGAACAGACGGTCGGCGGTGTTCTGCTGCGCGTCGAGCAGCGGGGCGTCGAGCGCGGTGACGTCGAAGCTGGCGTTCTGGTTCACGAGCGCCATCACATCGGGCGGAATGCCGGTCGCTGTAGAGAGCGCGGCAGTCACCTCCGCGGGATGCGCCTTCGCCCACGCGGCCGCTTCTTTCGAACCGTCGATATATTCGCGGACAAGGTCAGGATGCGCGGCGGCAAAGCTGCTGTTCGCCAGCAAAAAGCCCGAGGTCGGCTTGATGTCCCCTGTGTACGCGAGAACCCGTGATGGCGTGCGTTTTTGCGCGACCGTGAAGTACGGGTCCCAGATCACCCATGCGTCGATATCGCCGCTGTCGTAGGCGAATGCGGCGTCCGCGGCGCTAAGCGAAATGCTCTCGATCTCCGATAGCTTCACGCCGGATTTCTCGAGCGCCGCGGCAATGAGGTCGTGCGAACTGGAGCCCTTTGCGTAGCCGACTTTCTTGCCACGCAGATCGGCAAGTTGTCGTATGGGGGAATTCGCCTTGACGAGAATGCCCTCACTCTTCGGCCCCGACGGTTGCGCGGCGATGTAGTCGATATGTCCGCCTGCGGCTTGCTGGAAAATGCAGCCCACGTTGCCGGAGTTGCCGAATGAAATCTGGCCGATGTCGAGCGCCTGCAGCAACACCAGCCCGGATGGAAACTCGACCCAGTTGACCTTGATGCCGCGCGGCTCGAAGCGTTTCTCGAACACCTTGAGTTGTCTTGCGACAAGCGGAATGCCGGTCTTCTGAAAGCCGAGACTGATCGTGTCGGGCGTCGCGGCGAAGACCTTCGTCATCGGCGTGATCAAGGTTGAGCCGGCCAGCGCTGCGCTGGCGGCAAGAAATTGGCGACGTCCCGGCATGCAGCTATCTCCTGAGCAGTGAATGAATGTTTGAATGGGGTTTTGTCATCAAGGCCAGCGCGGGCAGTGAATGATTCAACGCGACGTGAAAGCGCATTGGACTTCAGGTCTGTCCAGTGGGCGAAGGTCGCACGCCGTTCAGATAGAAGTTGCCAACCGCCGCGTATTTCCAGCGCACGGGGTCATGCACCGTGTGAACCCGCGCGTTGCGCCAGTGCCGGTCGAGATTGAATGAAGGATGCGTCGAGCGTGTACCGGCCAGCTCGAATAGCTTGTTGCTTGCTTCAATGGCGATTTCCGTCGTCAATGCCTTCGCTTCCGCCACGGCGATCGAGGCGCTGGCTATCGTGTCAGGTCCGGCGTCGGCGATCGCGTGGTCGACCGCACGGCCGGCGCGCTCCATCATCGCTTCGGCTGCGTGCAGGCGTGTCGTCAACTCGCCAAGCTGGTGGATCACATAAGGATCGGCGCCGATCGGCGGTATTGCGCTCGACGCGGAAGCCGCATCGCGCTCGCGGATGAAGGCAATCGTCGCGTCGATGGCGGCGCGCGCGATCCCCGCGTCGATGCCCACGTGGCTAATCTGCGTGACGGCGTTTTGCGGCCAGTGCGCATAGCTCAGGTGGATCGGCAACACGTTGAGCGCGGGCACCCAGACGTCGTCGAAGATCACGGTGCCGCTTGCGGTGGTTTTCTGGCCGAAGCTCTGCCAGTCGTCGACGATCTTCATGTTCGGGTGCCCGGCAGGCACCACGGCCACCGTACGGCGCCCTTCGTCGTCCTGGCCGATGGTCGATACGTAGTCAGCGAAGAGCGCGCCGGTCGAATAGAGCTTGGTGCCGGACAGACGGAAGCCGTCGCGCTCCGGCGCAATGGTCATGGCGGAACCGCTCGGCAGCCGCCCGCCCACATCGACATTCGCATTGCCAAAGCGGGCGCCGCGCAGGATCTCGCCGAGGAAGAAGGACCGCTGTTGCGCGTTGCCCGTTTTCCAGATCCAGAACACGGCGCTGTTGTGGTTCTGCTGAATCTGCGCAATCGAAGGGTCGGCCGCGGCGAGGATCGCGAATACGCGCGCAACCGTGGCGTACGACACCTGGGCGCCGCCGTATTCGCGCGGCACCGTCATCGCCCATAGTCCAGCACTCGAGCAGGCATCCAGTTCTTCAAAAGGCAAGATACGTTCGCTATCGCGGCGCGCGGCATGGACGGCGAAGCGTTCTGCGAGCGCCTGCGCGGTGCGCAGCGCTTCGTCGTCGGACTTGAGAATGTGCGCCGGCGAATACGCGCGAGGGGTCACTCGGGCGGTCTCTTCGAACGCGATGTCTGAAGCGGGGGCGGTCATCAACGACTCCGGGGCGATCCGTTCATTCAGGAACAGGGCTTAAACGAGGGCTTTCCATCAAACGTGGGACACGGCGATGGCTTCCTGCGCGACTGATGTGGTCGCGTGTCCTGGCGTCGTAACGGGCACGCCGAGTTCGGTCAGCAGGCGGCGGCGTAATTCATTCAACGCGGGATGGCCCGGCTCGCGCGGGTGATCGAGCGCAAGCGGAATATCCAGCGAGATGCGGCCTTTCGCCAGCACGAGCACGCGGTCCGCGAGCAACAACGCTTCATCCACGTCATGTGTCACGAGCAGAACGGCAGGGCGGCGCCGTTGCCACAGATCGAGCACCAGCTGCTGCATCTTGAGCCGCGTCAAGGCGTCCAGCGCCGCGAAAGGCTCGTCGAGCAGCAGCAGTTGTGGGTCCTGCACCAGCGCGCGAGCCAGTGCGGCCCGTTGCGCTTCGCCGCCGGAGAGCGTCAACGGCCATGCCTGCAGCCTGTGCGACAGGCCCACGTCGTTGAGCGCGGCCAGCGCTTTTTCACGGGCGTTCGAATGACGCAAGCCGAGCGTGATGTTGTTCACGAGGCGCTTCCATAGCACCAGCCGCGGCTCCTGGAAAACCACCGCGCGTCGTGCGGGAACGGTCACGGTGCCTCGCGATGCGACGTCGAGACCGGCCAGCGTCCGTAACAACGTTGATTTGCCTGAGCCGCTATGGCCTAACAAGGCCGTGAAGCTGCCGCTTGCGATGTCGAGGTTCAGTGAGTCGAGCACCACGTCCTGACCGAAGGCGCGAGTGAGTCCACGCAGACGAACTACGGCTTCAGAACCAGTATTGAGGGTTTCGGCAGACACGATGCGGCCTCAGCGTTTTTGCGGCGCGGGGCGCCAGACGAGCGCGGCGGCTTCGAGCTTGCGCACGAGCATGTCGGCAGCGAGACCCAGCAGCGAGTAGACGATCAGCCCGACGAAGATGATGTCGGTGCGCACGAACTCGCGCGCGTTCATCACCAGATAGCCAATACCGCTCGACGCATTCACCTGTTCGCCGACCACGAGGCTGAGCCAGGCAACACCGATCGCATAGCGCAAGCCGACCAGCGCCGAGGGCAGGGCACCCGGCAAGACGATGTGCCAGATCATTTCTGTGCGCGTCAGCCCGACGGTGGTCATGGCCTCGATCACCTTGGGGTCGACGCCACGAATACCGGCGTACAGATTCAGATAGATGGGAAACGCCGTCCCGAGCGCGACCAATGCAATCTTGGGTGCTTCGCCGATACCGAACCACAGGATGAAGAGCGGCACCAGCGCAAGATGGGGCAGTGTGCGCATCATTTGCATGGGTGGATCGATGGCATCCTCGCCGGCTTTCGACAGACCCGCGATCAACGCGGCGACGACGCCGATCGTCACGCCGATGGCGAGCCCGCTCGCGGCGCGGCCGAGCGACACGAGCAGGTTGCGCTCCAGTTCGCCGGAGATGGTCATCGACCAGAACGTCTCGGCGATCGTGATGGGCGCGGGAATGATGCGCGTCGAAACCCAGCCGCTCCAGCATGCAATCTGCCAGGCGAGCAGCACGGCCAGCGGCGAGACTGCGCGGCGATAGCGAATCGCTGGAAGACGTCGACGTTGTCTGCGTTCGCTGAGCGTGTGCGGCGGCAGATATTCGGTTTTTACGGACATGACCGATGCTTTGACATACAAAAATTATTATTGAGCAGCGAGTTGCGGCGACCGCAATAGACATAAGAAAGTACCGGCAAAGAAGCGCAATTGACAACGAACGATAGTTGCTATTCTTATCTGATTCGTTGGGTCACGAGCCGTGGAAATGACGCATCGGTGTAAGCAAAGCAGAATCGCTTGGTTCGTTTGTGCAGAGTGGGTCGCTATGCTGTGCGGCGAATCGTCAATGGCAGATTCAACGATACGGATACCAGGGCGCAATGCCCTGCGCACGAGACTAAAATATAAAAAGGATACCTATGCAATATGGAAACGGGATGCGCGGAAAAATTCTTGGCGCGCTGTTGGCTGCCGCCTTGATTGCCATCGTTCCCGCCTCGGTCATGGCAGCGCCCAATCATGGGGGGACCTTGACATGGCTCGTCGCGCCCGAACCCGCTTCGATCGTTCCTTTGACCACGACCGCCGGAGGTAACGCGGAGATCGGCCCCAAGGTGGTCGAGGGCTTGCTGACCTATGACAAGGATCTCAATCCCGAACCGCTGCTGGCGACCGCATGGTCGGTGAGCCCGGACGGCTTGCAATACCGCTTCAGTTTGCGTCATGGCGTGAAGTGGCACGACGGCAAGCCTTTTACTTCCGCGGACGTGGCCTTCTCGATCCTGACGCTCAAACAGGTGCATCCACGAGGCCGCAGTACTTTTGCCAACGTGACCGATGTGAAGACGCCGGATCCGTATACCGCGATCGTCGAGCTATCGAAGCCCGCGCCGTTTCTCCTGACGGCACTGTCGGGTTCCGAGTCGCCGATCATCCCGAAGCATCTATACGAAGGCACCGACATTGCGGCCAATCCATACAACAGCGCACCGGTCGGTACGGGTCCGTTCGTTTTCAAATCGTTCGAGCACGGCAGCCATATTCTTCTCGAACGCAATCCGGACTACTGGGACAAGCCCAAGCCGTATGTCGACAAGATCATCGTGCGCTTTTTGCCTGACGGCGCGGCACGTGCGGCAGCGCTCGAATCGGGCGCTGCAAACCTGGGCGACCAGGTCATTCCGTTATCGGACGTCAAACGGTTCGCCACGCTGCCGAACTTCGATGTCGATACAACCAACTGGCCGTATGTCAGCAACCATCAGCAGTTGATTTTCAATCTGGACACACCGGTCCTCAAGGACAAGGCGGTGCGCAAGGCGATTTCCCAGGCGATCGACGTGAACGCATTGAATCGCATCGTCTGGTACGGCTACGGCACGGTGTCTGCAGCGGCAATCGGCGCGGCTAACACGAAGTTCCATGACGGCGATATTCACTACTTTCCCTATGATGTCGCGCAGGCCAACGCCGCGCTCGATGCGGCCGGGTTGAAGCGCGGACCGGACGGCACGCGCTTCCGTTTGCGACTGCTGTTCAATCCGTTCCAGGATCCGCGCGCTGCCGATTTTGTCCGTCAGTCGCTTGCACGTATTGGGATCGATGGCGAGATAGAGAGCTATGATTTTGCGACTTACGTGAAGAAAGCCTACACGGATCGCGCGTTCGATATCACGCTGGAAGCGCTCTCCAATACGTTCGACCCGACGGTGGGTGTGCAGCGCGTGTTCTGGTCGAAGAACTTCAAGATCGGCTTGCCGTTTTCCAACGCCGCGCATTATTCGAATCCGGACGTGGACCGTCTGCTCGAAGCGGCATCGGTGGAAACGGATGCGGCGAAGCGTCGTCAGCTATTCATCCAGTTCCAGCAACTCGTGCACGACGACATTCCGTCGATCGAATTCGGCGCGAATCCGAACATCACGATCGTTTCGAAGAAGGTGAAAGACTACGCGCCGACCGGCGAGGGCCTGCGTGGCAATTTCGCGGACCTGTACATTCAGCCATAAACGAAGATGGGGGTGTGCGCGAGCCGAAGTAGCGATCGGCTCGCGTCGAAGCCAATGCACTTCGGATGCCGGCTTATGCTTCGTCCTTCAGATTGCGCACGCAACGAAATCCCGCATACACGTATTGGTACCGCGGTTGAAACCAGTTGCGGAACGTCGGTCGCAACATGCACGCCGCGGTCCGGGCCGAGCCGCCCTTGAGCACGTAATGCTGCCCATCGAAGAAGTTCGCCGAGTAGCCGAGGTAGAACGGAAACGCCTTGAAATCCGGCAATGCGTCGAACAGCGTCGACGTCCACTCCCAGCCGTTACCGAATTGTCCTTCGACACCGAACGCGCTCACGTTATCAGGATGGCTGTCGACCGCTTGCGGGTCCCAACTGCGGAAATCGAAATTGCCCGAATTCGCTAACGGCGCGCCGTGCGCGGCACGTTGCCATTGCGCTTCGCTCGGCAGCGCCTTGCCTGCCCAGCGCGCGTACGCGCTTGCTTCTGCGTGGCTGACGTAGACGGGCCAGTCGGCAGGCAAGGGTATGTCGTCGAACATGGTGCGCAGCATCCAGGCGCCATCACGCCGCGACCAGCCCGCAGGATGCTCGATCTGTTCGGCCTCCTTCCACGCCCAGTCTTTCTCTGTCCACCATGAACGCTCGCGGTAGCCGCCCGCATCAATGAAGGCGCGGTACGCACCATGGGTCACCATATGACGGTCGATCTCGAACGCGGGTACCTCCACGCGCTCTTCGCCAAACTCGTTGTCCCAGCCGAACGCACCGTCTTGCCTCGGCATGCCGAGCGCGGTCGAACCGGCGGGCACCCGCACCATCGATTCGTCGCGCGGATGAGCCGGATCGGGCATCGTCGCGATCCCTGCTGGTGGGATTTTTTGTTCAAGCGGCAACTGATGCAGCATGTAAGCCAGCGTCTCCGCATGCATCAGACGATGCTCGATCGCCACGTGCAGCAACTGCTCCGCCGACCCCGTACGCATCCCTTCATGCGCAATCTCGAACGAGGCGAGATGCTGATCGATCTGCGCACGCGCACGCGTGGCGTAATCGCGGACGATGTCGAGCCCGGGCCAGTCGCCCGGGGCGTCGGTCGGAAAGCCGTCGTCGACGGGATCGATGCCAAAGGCAAACAGTTGATCGAGAGAGGGATCGAAAGCGGGGAGGTCGAACAGGCGCTGATCGAACAGATTGCGGTCGAACGCTTCGAGATGGCCGATGTAGAACACGATCCGGTGACGCTCACGGATCGGCCGCTCGTAGAGGAATTCGGGTTTGACGACCGCAAACAATGCGTCGGTGACGCGGCGGGCTTCGATGAGGCGATTGACGAGCGGATGTTGCAGGGCAGGTTCGCGGTTCATTGCGCCGGGTCTCCTTGTGGGGGACAGTCTGAAACTGTACCCGCTTGCAGGAGACATGCCAAGCGAATCGGTCCTCGGAACGGTTCGCCGTGCGCCGCGATGTTTGACGTAAAGGCGAGCGCCAACCGCGAGCTTGGCCGCTTATAGCTTGCGAAGCCCTTCGAAATCGACGATACGGATGAACTTGCCCTGTGTGTCGATCAGGCCGCGCTTTTGAAACCGTGACAGCGTGCGGCTGACGGTTTCGAGCGTCAGGCCGAGATAGCTTCCCATGTCTTCACGCGTCATGCGCAGGTTGAATTCGTTCGACGAATAGCCGCGCTGCGCGTTGCGCTCGGAGACGTCGAGCAGAAACGCGGCAACGCGTTCATCCGCGCTCAGCGAACCGAGCACCATCATCTGCGCCGATTCGCGGACGATCTGCTCCCCCAGCAGTTTGTGCAGCCGCTCCTGCATCGCGCCGATCTCACGGCACAGACGCTTGAGTTCCGCGTAGGGCACGATGCACACCGAACTGTCCTCGAGCGCCACGGCGCTGCAGACATGCACGCCTTCGCTGATGCCGTCGAGGCCGAGCGGCTCACCCGCGATACGCAGGCCGGTCACCTGCTCGCGCCCGTCCCGGTGCGCCATCGACGTTTTCAGCGAGCCGGAACGCACGGCATAGAGATTGTCGAACTGATCGCCGCTGCGATACAGCGCTTCGCCGCGACGGATGGTGCGTGCCGTGCAGATCAGGGCTTCGAGCTTCGGCATATCGTCGGTTCCCACACCTTGGGGCATGCACAGATGGCGCATGGCGCAGGCGGAACAGCGGGCCGTGTCGCGTGCCGCGCGGACCGGAGGGAGAGGGCGGCGGGGCCGGTCGGTGGTGGGCAGCGGGAGGGTGGCGGTAAGCATGATCGAAACCCGTTTGAAAGATGTGTCCTCATTTTCGCACCCGCCTGCCGCCGCCCTTCGCGGCAAAACGCCACGTCGTTGCCATGCGGTACGTTGAGCGGCGTCACGGTGGGAGGCGAGGCGCACA
>Ga0187781_10003796_pt1 | contig 11294 bp, 7 predicted proteins | sample 0715_SJ02_MP02_2_FD_132447 | JGI IMG/M metagenome (GOLD analysis project Ga0187781, IMG submission 132447) | Tropical peat soil microbial communities from peatlands in Department of Meta, Colombia - 0715_SJ02_MP02_20_MG | ecosystem: Environmental > Terrestrial > Soil > Wetlands > Peat | place...
GCAATCGCTGGCAGGTTTCCCCGCCGCGAATGTCTCGCCAGAGTCCGCAGTGGCCTCGCGCGCTTTTCCTGTTTTCCTGATTTGCGACACCGCGGACACCACGCTTCCCTGCCGCCACGCCGAAAAGATTTGCGAGGCTGCCCGAGGGCCAAAATCGCTTTGGGAGGTTCCGCGCGCATTTCACACGGCAGCGCTGGCGTACCAGCCGCAGGAATTTCGCCGCCGCGTGCTGCACTTCTTCGCGGACCCGGCGACGCCACCGTGATTTGCGCAAACGCTTAGTTCGGTGGTTGGACCAACTCGCGCGTCATGGCTTCGGACTGCGCCTCCCATTCATCGCTCAGCCGCCGCACGGTTTCGCGCATGCGCACGGCGAGCGTGGCGATGGTTTCCAAACGGTGCTCCGCCTGCTGCGGCAGCGGCACCTTTTTCCTGCGGAGTTCCACCAGCAAGAGTTCGGCATTGCCGAGTATCCCGGTCAGGGGGTTGTTCAATTCGTGGCGGAGAATCTCCCCGAAGTCTCCGGCCTCCAGTTCTTCAGGATGATCCTCCGTTCCCAAGGGTCGCGCCATCCTCGCGCTTCGCCATGCGCTGCGCCAACACAGTCGCAGTTCCACCAAGCTCATTGCCACCGGCAGGCAACCCGCGGCGCGCGTCACAAAATCCACTGTTCCGCCTGCCAGCAGTGCCTGCAGACCCGCCTGCTGCTCCGGGCTTCCCACCACCACCGTCGGCGCGTAACCCGCAAACAGGGTGACCACCGCCCTCAGCGAAGGAGTTTTCTCGCGGCCCGCACTGGCGTCCGGCTCCGCGTTTCGCTCCTCGACCAGAATCACCGCCGGGATGCGCGCTTCCAGCAGTTTGCGTGCCGACTGCCATTCACTCACGCACTCCAGGCGGGCCGGATTATGACGCTGCCCCCATTCATCCTTCACTTCTTCGCTGAATTCCTGCTCTCCGCACACCATCACGAATTCTTCGCGTCTGCTGTGATTCTGTTTCCCCATGGCGTTACCCAACTCTCTAGGCTTCCTTGGCCTTGGCACTTGCCCGGACGGCAGCCATCTCCTTTTTCTTTCCCAACATCCCGTGAACCGCGCCGCTCAATTCTTCCATGCGGAATGGTTTGGCCACATGAGCCAGGTGATGGCGATCCAGAAATTCCTGTGCGCGCGGCGCAACGATGTCGCCGGTTACAAACAACACATTCTCACGAAGCGGATTCTGCCGCTGCACCAGCGTCAGATAAAAGCTCTGACCATCCATGCCAGGCATCTTCAGGTCACAGATTGCCAGGTCATAGGATTCCCGCTCCGCCAGCCGCGCGGCCTCGCGACCGTCCAGCAGGACGTCCACGCGCATGCCTTCGTCGCGCAAAACATCCGCAATCAGGCTGGCGACCGTTGGTTCGTCCTCCACTACTAAAATCCGCGCCATCTTTCCTGCCGGCATACTTTCAGCGCGACATTCTCTGCCGTTGGCGGGAGTTCTCCTGCGGCCAATCCGGCACTTTTCTCGTCGTCCTGCGTCCCGGCTGCCGGAGCAACCGGCAATTCCACGACGAAGCGCGCACCCCCCTGCGGGGGACTTACCAGCGCGACCGTGCCGCCGTGCTGGCGCACAAAGCCCCGCACAATCGCCAGTCCTAAACCGGTGCCCACACCTGGCGGCTTGGTGGTAAAAAAGGGATCGAAAATGCGCGCCTGGATCGCGCCAGGAATTCCCGGGCCGTCGTCCCAGACTTCCAGGGTGACCCGGCTGCCGCCGGCGAATCTGGTGCGCACACCGATGGTGCCGCCGGCTCCGCTGTACTCGATGGCTTGCTGGGCATTCTGGAGCAAATTCATCAATACCTGCTGCAGTTGGCCGTAGTCCCCCTCAATGAGTGGCAGCCGCTCCTGCTTTTCGACGATCAGGTGCAGGTGGCTCCCGGAAAACGCCAGCCTCTGGAGTTCCAGGGTGCGATCCACCAAATCATTCAAGGAAACACGCCGCCACTCCGGCAACGATTCCCGCGACAATACCAGCAACTGCCGCAGGAAAGCCGTGGCGCGCTCGGACTCTTCCAAAATGTTCTGCGACAGCATGGCCCGCATCCCATCGTCTTCCTGTGACCCCAGGCGCTGCGCGTTCACCAGTATGGTTGTCAGCGGGTTGCTCAATTCATGGACGATCCCGGTGACGTGCTGCCCGATGGCCGCCAACTTTTCCGACTGCATCATGCGGGACTGGAACATGCGCTGTGCGCTCATCTCCCGGTACACTTCCACACGTCCCAGTCTTCGTCCATTGCCCCCGACAATCGCGCGTGTGGACCGCTCAATCGTCTGCGGAAGAGGCCCTTCCATGGCCAATTCCTCGCGCATCCTCTCTCCCGCGCCTTCCGCAAAGGCTTTCCAACGGGCCGCGAACTTTTCGGGCTCCCGGGCATTCTTCGCCGTGTGATGTATCAGGTCCTCGAGACTCTGCAAGGCAGCGCCGTCGTCCGCGCTGAGACCCAGGATCTGAAGAAAGCGCGCATTCTTCGCGCGAATGCGTTCGTTTTCATCGAAGACCACAACCCCTTCATCCAGCGACTCCAGCACTTGCTGGAGTTCCGCCTCCACTTCGTGGACCTCCCGCGCGCAGCCTAATGCGGCTACCTTCTCCATGGTTATGGAGCAGTGCTCTCCATCGGGAATAGCCGCGCGCCGCAATCGCAACTCAGTCCCGTTTTTCAAGTCCGCCACAAGCGAGTCTTCCGGTCCCGGGGTCCCGTCGAGGAAAACAGACTGCACCCAGCGATGAACTTCCTCCCACTCCCGTGGCCGGAAGACCTCCGCGAAGCGCAAGACCTGATGGGTATCTTCCCGCGCCTCTGCCGAATCTGCGATCAGTTGCCGTGCCCCACGGCTCATCCCGGTGATGAATCCCTGACGGTCCACGATCACCAGTGGCTCTTCAGCCGCTTCCAACAGGGCGCTTTGTCGGGCCTTTTCGTTCAGTGCACGCGCGATGCGGTTTCTCCGCTCCAGTACCTGAGCCGCCAGAAGCGCGCGCAGCTCCAATCGCTCCAGCATGCCGAGAGAACTCCTTCCCCAGGGAAGCCCGGCCACCAGCACCGCGTTCACTTCTCCCTCGAATTCCATGGGGATAGCCACAATTCGGGAGATGTTTCGTGCCAGTGGAAGGCGTTCGGCCTCCGCTCCGCAAACTCGCCGGGTTTCCACCGCTTGGCGCCAAAGATTTTCCAGTGGCCCTTGATCCAGGCTGTGCGCCCACTCGGGATCTCCGCTCTGTCCGCAGAGCACCAGGCGATTCACTTCGCCCGCAGCCACTGGGGTGTTCACCGGCAAAGCGTTGCTCCGCTCGCCAAGCACGGCAAACACGGCGCCGGCCCCGCCTTTTCCCTTTTCCCCGGTGCAGCTTTTCGCCAACTCGCGCAATAAACCCTCGAAGTCTTTGGGTTCCCGCAGCACATCCTGTATGCGCCGCCAGAGCGTCAGGTCCTCGTGGCGCTCGCGGGCCAGCCGGCGCTCTTCCTCCATTTCCAGCAGAAGGCCGAGCTCTCCCGCGATGCGTTCCACCTTGGTGCGGGGCAGGAGTGTCTGTTTTTGACGGGTTCCGGCAAGGATCAGGCCGCCGAGGATGCGGTGCCCGATAATGGGCACCCAGAGGACGCGCTGGAGTTCCACGAGCGGCCCCAGTATGGGCACACTCCTGGTGCTCTCCAGTTCGTGTTCGATACTGCTTGCACCGCTGAGAACTTCGCGGGGGAGAGGCGCTTCCGCGGAGATCCTTCGCCACTCCGGCGGCAAGTCACCAGCGTTGCGCTCCCAAACTCCGCCGCTGAAGACAACCGTACCCCTGTCTCCCTCCTGTGCAGCCGGCTCGAGCCAGATCCCGATGCGTTCGATAGATGGTTCCATCGCCAATTCATCAATGGCGATGCGAATCCACGTTTCATGGCCGGCGCCGGCCCTGGCCGCCCGCAGCACGCTGCCAGCGCTCACTGCCTGCGGCGTCTTTTTTGCGCGGCTCTGCGAGAACATGCCGGGCCCCTTGTGGCCTACGCGGGGCTCAGCTATGCATCGGCTGGACCAAACTAGTGGGACGGGATCTCATTGAAAAAGCAGGGAACTTGAATGGGAGGCAGTTGCCAACTCGATACTTGCGGGAATCCATTCCCAAAGTGAATCGGAGTGCGTTCTAGAACCCGGCTAAGTCTCCGCACGCTCGATCTGGTACTGCTTCAACTTGCGGTACAACGTAGTCTTGCCGATTCCCAGCATGCGGGCTGCCGCTTGTTTGTCGCCGCCAGTCTGCCGCAAAGTGCTCAGAATTGCACGGCGTTCCAGTTCCTCCAGTGGCAACAACTCCTCTTTATCCGGCGCGCGCTCCGTGGTGGGATATTGCAGATTCGTCGGCAGGTCATGGACACGCACAAAAGGGCCAGAACTTAAAGCCACCGCGCGTTCAATAGTGTTCTCTAACTCGCGAACGTTTCCCGGCCAGTCGTAGGCCATCAACTGCCGCATGGCGTCTTCGGTCAGCTCCAGGTGGACGTCGTCGGGGTCGGCGAATTTCTCCAGAAATGCGGTCACCAACATGGGGATATCGCCTTTCCTGTCCCGCAACGGCGGAAGCTTGATCTGCACGACATTCAAGCGGAAATAGAGGTCCTGGCGGAAGTTCCCGCTCTTAATCGCCTGTTCCAAGTCCCGGTTGGTGGCGGCAACGATGCGGACATCAATCGTTCTGCGCTCCGTGGAGCCCACCGGCTTGATCTCTCTCTGTTGCAGCGCGCGCAGGAGTTTCGCCTGCATCTCCAGCGACATCTCCCCGATCTCATCCAGGAACAAGGTGCCGCCGTTGGCCGATTCCATCAGGCCTTGCTTGGCCTGCATGGCGCCGGTAAATGCTCCCTTGGTGTATCCAAACATTTCGGATTCCACCAGGGTCGGTACCAGGGCGGAACACTCCACGGGCACAAAGGGCCGGTCCTTCCGAGGTCCCAGAAAATGCACGCTTCGCGCCACCAGTTCTTTTCCCGTTCCGCTCTCGCCGAGAATCAGCACTGGATGGGTGCGCTGGCTCACCTTCTCGATCAGCTTGTAGACCCGCTCCATGCGCGGGGACATCCCAATGAGCCCGCCGAACCCCGGACGCGTGCGTACCTGTTCCCGGAGCAAGCGGTTTTCCCGTTTTAGCTCCACGGAATGGGCCACCTGCTCGAGCCGCGCGCGCAATTCCTCCACGCGAAACGGCTTGGTGACATAGTCGGCCGCGCCCATGCGCGTGGCCTCGACCGCGGAATCGATCGTGCCGTACTGCGTGAGCATCACCACGGCAATGTCCGGGTAGGTTTGCGCCACCCGCCGCAACAGCTCCAGGCCGCTCGTTCCCGGCAGGCGCAGGTCGGTTAGCAGGATATCCACCGAGGCCATCTCCATCACTTCGAGGGCCTCCTCGGCGGTGCTGACGTCCGTCACTTTCATGCCGCAGTCTTCCGCGACGCTGCGGCAAACTTCACGGATATGATCGTCATCGTCAACCAGCAGCAGGTGCATCGGCGGGGCCGCGCGGTCGTTGCGCGCTAGGCCCTCGAAGGGCACTTTTTCAATCCCCCCACCGTAGGCTGAATGCTCTGACCGAAATCCTTGTACGTTCGCCATTGTCGCTCCATCTCACATGCGATCTACGGCAGGGCTCCAGGGAATAAGTACCGAATGGGGAAGGGGGGCGCATTCCATTCCGGGAAAGCTTTTGCTCACCTCACTTCTATGCCAGAATTATAGAATTGTCAATGTGTGAATTACCAAAACAGGACTAACCGCAATAGTGTACTGAAATGGAACAGCTTGCTCCTGATTCTGGCCTTCTGGTGTGTACTTACTTCGTCGAACTTCGTTCCAAAACGGAACCAGGCCCTCCGGAATAGAGTCCGGGGGCCCGGGTCCGCGAGATGCTTGATGCCCCGACAGCAGCGGGGGACCGCTCAGCCCGGCGCGCCACTCATCTCGATCAACGGGCACCCTGTTGCCACCGTAGTCAAGCAAATGAAGGCGCGCACAGCACCGCGAGAGTTTGCTTCAGCGATCCACTTTGTCTCAATTTGCGAGCGTCACATTGCGATGAGGACTTGCACCTACAGGATATCAAATGCGCTGGGGGGCCCCAAACAAAGAACGGGCGGCTTACACCGCCCGTTCCGTTCGTCTTAGTTTAATTTTTTCTGGCCAGCGACGATTCGCTCGCCAGAGTCGGTGTTTCTTCGGCCTACCCGGCTAGGGCTTGGGCGCTTTCTTAGGCGCTAGCTTGGCTGGGGCCTTGGCCGCTCCCTTGACTGGCGGGGCGGTCCGGCTGATCAACTCCGAGGCATCTTCTGCGTTAAAGGGCAAGCCGAGCACGGACTGTTGGCCCGTGGTGCTCAGGGTCAGGTCGACGCGCCGGTTGTTGGCCAGCACGATGGTCGGCAGGTCCTTGAGGATCTTCCGCTTAACCTCATCGCTCAAGGTGGTGCTCTGCTCGATCAGCGCCTTAACCTGGTCGGCGGTTAGGTTCTGTTCGTCGCCGAGGGCTTTGACGTCGAGATGGTCGGCGGCGATGCCGTGTTCAACGAGATAATGCCTGACCGCTTCAACGCGGCGCTCAGACAGTTTCAGGTTGTACTCGGCGAACCCGCGCTTGTCGGCATGCCCAGTCATCGTCAGATGGGAGTCGGGCTTGTAGCCGAGGTATTCCGTGAAGTCTGCGGCCAGGCTATCAAGTCGCTTCTGCTGGCTTTCGAGCAGTCCACCATAGGGATTGGCGATTCTCGGCTGATCGGTCGGGAAGTAGATGGAGTGCAGTGCCAACCTCCTTTCCAGTTCTGCAGGTGCCTGCACGTTGACCACGTTGACCGTGGTAGTCGCGGAAGTGCGACCGCCTCGCCCATCATCTGCCGTGCAAGTGACGGTGTAGCCCCCGGAAACCAATCCGGTGGAGTCAAACTGCGCTTCGGGGCCATTGCCTGTGATCTGGCCACCCGAGGTCGCGTAGCTGTAGGTGATTGGATCGCCGTCCGGATCGCTGGCGGTCGACTTAATAGCGACGTGTTCGCCGGCGTTAATGGTATTGCGTTCCGGCGCGCAGGAGATGACCGGTGGGCGGTTTGGACGCTTGTTGATGGCAACGTCGGCTGCGCAGGTTGCCATGCCGCCACGGCCATCGTCCACCTTGACATTGATGGTGTAAGAGCCCAGGGCCAAGCCCGTGGGGTTCCAACGCACATCGGGGCCCGTGCCATCTATCGTGCCACCAGTCGCCGTGTAGCTGTAGGTTAGCGGGTCATTATCGGGATCGCTCGCGTTCACGTGGATGGCCACGGGATCTGTCGTACCCTGGTAAACCGAAGGCGCGGCCGCCGCGCAAGCCGCCACTGGCGGATGATTGGGCTCCGGCGGAGCCGGCGGGTAATCCCAGCGGAACACGATACCGCTGCCAATGCGGAAATTGTTCTGCCTGGCGCTCGCGCCCAAATCTGGACCGGAGTAGTCGGTCATCAGATAGTCTGCTTGGACGAAGCGCCATGCGATATTCCGCGCTAAAACCACATCCACACCGCCGCCGAGCGCCATCCCAAAAGAGCCCTGCGCCACGTCGCCAGTGATGTTAGGGTTGCCACGCGCGTTGCCAAACAGGACTTCCGCGAAGGGGACGAAATGGTCGAAGTGCCGGAAGTTCAAGCGAGGCCCGAAGAGATAGGTCCACTGATCGCCCTTGATGGTGGACAGTGCCTCCTGGGTCGCCCCTGGGGGGAGCACATAAACATTCCGAGAGAAGGTATAACCACCCACCTCCGCAACCAGCCCGAGCCAGTTGTTCGCGTTATAGGCAAACGAACCCGTTGCTCCATAGTCATTGAAGTTGGGGTTCGAACCAGGGCTGAAGTTGATGTAGCTGAAGAGTCCCGCAAACTCAAACCTTGGCGTTAGCCGACCCCAAGCGCCACGGTTCCACGGGTTGTTCGCCCAGTCCGAAAAAATGTCCGCCGGCTTGCCTGCGGCAGCGGCTGGCATGGCAAATAGGCGTGACGCTGCCGGGGCGATGCTAAAATCGCGCCCTGTGCTGGTGGCCGCTACGCTATTTTCCGACGTCGCGTTCCAGTTATATGCAGTGATGGCATTTTTCTCCTGCGCCCAGAGTGGCAGGGCGAGAAGCACGACCATGGTCACCGTTACAGCCCATTTCAGCATTGTATTCCTCCCAGAATTTGTACATGAGAATCCCATGTGGTCCATGCGTTTCCTTTCTGATAGTCGACTGCGCCAGGCGAAGGGCGCAAGACAATACACAACTCAGCGCTCGTCTCTTCCCACCGGGGCGGGAACAAAGTTCACTCACTGGTCATCGCAAGCGGTAAAAGAAGCAAGCTGCTGCCGGAAAAGAATAGTCCACGACTAAATCATTCTGCAAGTTCTTACTCATGGGCCCACCGGTCCCCCGGCCACTCACGGAATGGCCAGGCGTAGCAAGCGTTGCAACGAGTTGAACTTGCTCTTTTACGTTAAACTATTCTCATGATGACACCCACAACCCTTCTCGATTTGGACTGGGCCGGCCATCCGCGCTCGATCGCCTCGGCCCTGCTTCGTTCCGGCGACGCTGTCGCACTGGTTGATCCCGGGCCATCCTCCACGGTTCCCAACCTCCGCAAACAACTGGCCGTTCACGGTCTGCGCATCAGCGATCTCGACGCTCTCTTTCTGACCCACATTCATCTGGATCACGCCGGCGCCTCCGGCTCTCTCGTCCGGGAAAATCCGCGGCTGCGGGTTTATGTGCACTCGCGGGGCGCCCCGCACATGGCCGATCCTTCCAAACTCCTCGATAGCGCCCGGCGCCTGTATGGCGACACGATGGAACGGCTTTACGGTGAATTCCTTGCCGTGCCCCAGGCCAACCTATGCATCCTGGAGGGTGGCGAAACGCTCTCCTTTGGATCGCGGCAGCTTCTGGTTGTATATACTCCGGGCCACGCTTCGCACCATGTCACTTATTTCGATGCCTCGGAGGGACTTGCTTTTGTTGGCGACACCGCGGGCATCGCCATCGAAGGGCATCCTTTCATCCTGCCCGCCACGCCTCCGCCGGACGTCAACCTCGAACAGTGGAACGCCTCTCTAGACGCCATCGCCGCGCTGGATCCCAAACGTCTTTTTCTCACCCACTTCAGCTTCTCCGATCATCCCGCGCGGCATCTCGCCAGTTACCGGGAGCGCCTCCTCCGCTGGAGCGAGCTTGTGGCCAAGATTCTTTCCGAGGGAGTGGACGACGCCCAAGCCAGCGAGGCTTTCATCAGTGCGATTGCCGCCGAGGCCAGGCAGTCTCTTTCCCGGGAGGAAGTGGATCACTACCTCTACAACGGCGCCCTGCATCTTTCCTGGCTGGGCCTCGCGCGTTACCACCGTAAGCGTGCCGCCGCTGCTACCTAAACTGCCTCCAAGCAGCGCGCGGTGGTTCGGCGAGCGCTAACCTTCCACGAGGAAGAGTCTTTCGCGATTTAAGTGTTTCTCGAGTTCCAGGCGGGCCAGGAAGGCCTTACGGCGCCGTTTGCTGAGGCGACGCCACGACGCCCGATTGTGAATAGTCGAAGCGGATTAGCCACTCGCTGGGCACACTCTTGCCTTCCAGTTCCGGCGAGCCAAAAACCCACTTGCCCGCCGCTTTCAATGCCAGATCCGCAAAATACCGGCTGGGACCGGGGGATTCGAGTTCCGCCTGCGAAACATTCCCGGCGGCATCCACATGCACGCGGACGCTTACGCGCACAACGCCGTGGATTGTGTTGAGCGCCTTTTCGGGAGCCTGGGGCAAGACCTGCTCCAAGATTTCTCCTCGCGCGAGCGAATCACTGGCAAGCTTGGGCGCTTGCGTTGCGGGAGCATTCTCCGTGCGCAATTTCGCGGGCGCGGCAGACACGGGAGGGGCCTTCTCAGTTGCTACCCTAGCAGAATCCTTCAGTGTTGGCTGCGGAGTGGGCCGTGCCTGATTCCCAGCGTGGTCCGTGGGTTTTGCTTCGGGGCGCACCTGAGCCGATGAGGCGCCGGCGGACGGGGGAGTTACCTGCTGCCGCCGCAGGAATTTGGGCAACACGACAATGGCCGCGACCACCAAGATTGCCGCGAACAGCGGAAGCGCGTAATTGGGGAGGAGCAGCGTTTTCTTTGCCCGTGTGGCTGGTTTTTGCTGTGGTGGCATCACTCTGGAGGGCACAGCCGCTAACTTGGCTACCGGAATGCCACGCTCCGGGGAGAGCGGAACGTCCAGCGGAGAAACCTTTTCAGCCGTGGCCTTCGCGGGCGCGGCGCTCACCGCCGCGACAGATAGCGCTTCTGTTTTCGCAACGTGCCCAGGTTTCAGATGCGCCGCGATGTCCGCAGCGGTCCATCGCAGCGCCGGATCGCGTTTCAGCGCATGCCGCGCAATATCCAGAAACGGCTGGGGAAGGGTTGCCGGAACTTCGGGATCAACGTGCCGCGCTGCTTGCACGTCCGGCGCGTGCTGCGTCAGCGCCTCCACCAGCGTGATTCCTAACGACCAGACGTCGCTCGCACCTGTGACTGGAGATGAGACCAACTCCGGCGCGCCGTAGGAATCCGCGCCCCGCCCGAGATGCAATTCCCCCAGCCGTGTCACCGAATCGATCGAAAGTTTGATCTGCTCGCCGATCGCGTGCACATTCGAGGGCTTGAGATGGCCATGCGCCAGACCTTGTCCGTGCAGATAGATCAAAGCCTCCGCGACGGGAACCACCATCTGGCGGGCTTCTTCCGGCGTCAGCGCTCGCTCCGGCAGGATTTGCGAGAGATTCTCTTCCGCGTATTCGACCACGACATAGAGGAGGTCGCGTCCATCCAGTCCGCAGCGCCCGGAGTCCAGGAGTTGCAGGAAATTGGGGTGAGAAAGCCGTGCGGCGCGCGCCCATCGCGAGAGGTGCAGCTTCGCCGTCCCCGGATGTGCCAGAATAAACTTGATCACTGCGTTTTCCGCTGGCGCACCGCTGCGGCTTGTTAAGAAAACGCCGCTACTCGGTGTCCCGCCCAGATATTGTCTTAGCGGGAATTTTTGCTCGATCACTCGCCCTTCGCACCGCTGCCAGAAATCGGCCATCACACACCTCCGACCAGGAAATCCCTTAACCTGGGGAACCCTTGATTCTCTTCCCCCGGAGTCCCGCAGGCAATCAAATCATTTGGCGGCTACATGTGGGCTGGGAGAGCACGGCAGACGCCTAGGACTGGGCGCTGATTTTCCTCATTCTGGCACGAAAC
>Ga0187781_10003797_pt1 | contig 11294 bp, 7 predicted proteins | sample 0715_SJ02_MP02_2_FD_132447 | JGI IMG/M metagenome (GOLD analysis project Ga0187781, IMG submission 132447) | Tropical peat soil microbial communities from peatlands in Department of Meta, Colombia - 0715_SJ02_MP02_20_MG | ecosystem: Environmental > Terrestrial > Soil > Wetlands > Peat | place...
CAAGGCCGCGAGGTCAGCGACGCTACGCTCTCCGCCGGCGTGCGCGTGTGGCAAGGCGCCGAAGTCTGGGTCGACCCGGAAATCGATCAGGGTTTCGGGTTGGGGAATACGCATGGCATCGCCGGATTTACCAGCGGGGAGGCTTACAAATTCGGCTCGACTTATCCCTATGCCCGCGTGCAGCGGTATTTCATCCGCCAGACCATCGATCTCGGCGGCGACGAGCAGAAGGTCGATGCCGATTTCAATCAGTTCGCCGGCTCGCAGACTGCGAATCGTCTGGTTCTGACGATCGGCAAGTTCAGCATCGCCGACCTGTTCGACACCAACAAATATGCCAACAGCGCGAAATCCGATTTCTTGAACTGGACCATCCTCAACGCCGCCACGTTCGATTATGCCGGCGACGCCTGGGGCTACACTTATGGTGGCGCTGCCGAGTGGTATCAGGGCGACTGGACGCTGCGGGGCGGCGTCTTCGATCTGTCGGCGACGCCGGCTGGCGGCGTAAGTCCTTTGGCTTACGGGCTCGACCCGACCTTCGGCCAGTTTCAGCTCGTCGGCGAAATCGAGCGGCGATATTCCCTTTGGGACCAGCCGGGCGCGATAAAAATTACTGGCGTGCTCAGCCGCGGCCGGGCCGGCGACTACGCTGCCGCTATTGCGCTCTCGCAGGCGACCGGCATGCCGGCGGATATCGACGCGGTGCGCAGCTACACCAGCCGGCCGAGCTTCAGCGTGAACTGGCAGCAACAAGTGACGGAAAACGTCGGCGTGTTTGCGCGCGCCGGCTGGGCCGACGGCAATATCGAGCCCTGGGATTTTACCGACGTCGATCGAACGGTTTCCGGCGGCGTTTCGCTCAACGGCAAGCCATGGGGAAGGCCGGACGACACGATCGGCATTGCCGGCGTAGTCAACGGTATTTCTGCCGTGCATCAGGAATTTTTCAACGATGGGGGCTTAGGCATCCTGATCGGCGACGGCATGTTGCCGCATCCCGGACTCGAAGAGATCTTCGAGACCTATTACAGCTATGCGCTGACCGATTCGATAAAGCTGGCTGCGGACTACCAATTCGTCAACAATCCCGGTTACAACACCGACCGCGGACCGGCGAATGTTTTTTCCGGGCGCGTTCACTGGCAGTATTAAACGTTAGTGCCCACGGTGCCGCGCGCAACTTAGCGGGTGCGATGCCGCGCAAGCACTTCGCGCACCGCCTCGACGAGCTTATCCTCCGGCACCGAGCGTTGCGCCTGCGCCTGTTTCTGCAAATGATCTTCGCGGCCTTTTTCCAGCTTGGCGAGCTCTGCCCCAACGATCAGATCCTTGATCGTGACTTCACCCTTGGCTTTTTCATCGGAGCCCTGGATGACGACACAAGGCGAATTGCGCCGGTCGGCATATTTCATCTGCGGGGCGAATTTGCCGGAGCCCAAATAAAGCTCGGCGCGAATGCCGGCATTGCGGAGTTTCGCCACCATGGCTTGATAGTCGGCGATGCGATCCCGATCGAAGACGGTGACGACAACCGGGCCGCGTTCGGTCGTCAAATCGACCTTGTCGAGATATTCGAGCGCAGCGAGCAGCCGCGACACGCCGATGGAAAAGCCCGTCGCCGGGACCGGTACGTTGCGCAACCTTGAAATGAGTCCGTCATAGCGCCCGCCGCCACCGACCGAGCCGAAGCGCGGCGAGCCGACCTTGCCGTCGGTCGGGAAGGTCAAATCCACTTCGAAGACGGGTCCGGTGTAATATTCGAGGCCGCGGACGACGGAGGGGTCAATGACAATTCTGCCGTCAAAGTATCCCGCAGACTTTGTCAGTCTGGCGATATATTTCAGCTCTTCTAGTCCCGCTTGACCACTCGGACCTAGCTGCACTCGATGTTCTATCCAATCGATCGCTTCGTCTTGTCGAAACTCGGGTCGCTCAATCGCGTCTCGAACTAATTGCGGGAATCCATGCGTCAATGAAGTGGAATACCCTAAATACAGTATCACGATCTGTGCGTGGGCCGAGCTTAAACCAGCTCCCCTTGTGAAATCATTGCTTTCGTCTTTTCTACCAGTTGTTAAAAGTTGCAGGACTGCAGCGGGTCCCAGGCGGTCGAGCTTATCGACTGCCCGCAATACAACGAGTCTTCTTTCAATATTTTGATCTCCTCCTAGTCCTATGGCTTCCAGCAAGCCATCCAGAATCTTCCGCGTATTGATCTTCACCACATAGCTGCCGCGCGGAATGCCGAGCGCTTCCATCGTGTCGGAAGCCATCATGCACAGTTCGGCGTCGGCAGCCGGCGAAGAGGAGCCCACGGTGTCGGCATCGAACTGCATGAACTGGCGGAAGCGGCCGGGGCCGGGTTTCTCGTTGCGATAGACGTGGCCGACACGATAGGAGCGGTAAGGTTTTGGAAGCGTGTCGAAATTTTCCGCGACGTATCGGGCGAGCGGTGCGGTGAGGTCGTAACGCAGCGACAGCCATTGCTCGTCGTCGTCCTGAAACGAGAACACGCCTTCGTTCGGCCGATCTTGGTCGGGCAGGAATTTACCGAGCGCGTCAGTATATTCGATAGCCGGCGTCTCCACCGGTTCGAAACCGTAAAGCTCGTAGACGGCGCGGATTTTCTCGATCATCTGCCGCGTCGCGGCGATCTCGCCTGGCGCGCTGTCAGCAAGGCCGCGTGGCAGGCGCGCCGTAAGTTTGTTCGATTTCTCCGATTGGTCGATCATGTCGCGGTGGTAGCAGTCGCGCCACGGAGGGGCAAGCGATAGGATGCTGGTTGTCCGGCTCGCGCCGAGAAGATGCGGAGAGTGGAATGGCCCAAACGCGTGTTGCTGCGGCAAGCGCTCCCAACGATCTAGAATCCTTCTGGCTGCCTTTCACGCCAAACCGCGGCTTCAAGCGGGCGCCGCGATTGATCGTGCGGGCGAAAGACATGCATTACTACACCGCCGGCGGCGCCCCCGTGCTCGACGGCACGGCGGGATTGTGGTGCACCAATGCAGGCCATAACCGCGACCCGATCGTCGCAGCCATTCAACATCAGGCCGAGGAGCTCGATTATTGTCCGGCGTTTCAGTTCGCGCATCCGGGGGCATTCGAACTCGCCAGCCGGCTCGTGGCGCTGGCGCCGGGCGATCTCAACCGTGTGTTCTTCTGCAATTCGGGATCGGAAGCGGTCGATACGGCGCTCAAGATCGCGCTGGCCTATCATTACGTGCGCGGGGAGGGAACGCGGACGCGCTTGATCGGGCGCGAGCGCGGCTATCATGGCGTCGGCTTCGGCGGCATTTCGGTCGGCGGCATCGTCAACAACCGCAAATTTTTCGGTTCGCTGTTGAATGGCGTCGATCATTTGCCGGCGACCTATAACCGCGAGCACCAGGCTTTCACCAAGGGCGAGCCGGAATGGGGCGGGCATCTTGCAGGCGAACTCGAGCGGCTTGTCGCGCTGCACGATGTTTCGAGCATCGCAGCCGTCATTGTCGAGCCGATGGCCGGCTCGACCGGCGTGCTTCCGCCGCCGCAAGGCTATCTGCAGCGGCTGCGCGCCATCTGCGACCGGCATGGCATCCTGTTGGTCTTCGACGAGGTGATCACCGGCTTCGGCCGGCTTGGCTATGCATTTGCCGCCGAGCGCTACGGCGTCACCCCGGACCTGATCGCCTTTGCCAAAGGCGTCACGTCGGGCGCAGTGCCGATGGGCGGGGTGATTGCGAGCGATCGCATCTACGAAGTGTTCATGCGCGGTCCCGAACACGTCATCGAATTGTTCCACGGCTACACCTATTCGGCGCATCCGCTCGCTTGCGCCGCCGGCCTGGCGACGCTCGACCTCTACCGCGACGAAAAGCTGTTCGCACGCGCCAAGGCACTCGAGCCGCGCTTTGCCGTGGCGGCCATGACTTTGAAAGGTCTGCCGAACGTGCTCGATATCCGTACCGTGGGGCTTGCCGCGGGCATCGACCTTGCTTCGCGCCCAGGCGCATTCGGATTGCGCGCCTATGAGGCGATGGAGCGGGCGTTCCACGACGAAGCGCTGATGATCCGCATCGCCGGCGACACGATCGCTTTATCGCCGCCGCTGATTGCCACGAACGAGCAGATTGACGAGATGTTCGACAAGCTCGCGCGCGTCATCAAGGCGGCGGCATAGCGCCCGGAATCGGTCCGGTACTTTCTACTGCGGCTTCAAGATCGCCCAGCCGACATGGACGGTGTCGTCGCCGCGGCGCATCGGCAGGTCGAACGGCGTGCCCAGTTCGGCCTCCGGCGCGATCGCGGCAAATGCCGCCGGCAGCTGTTTGGGATCGCTTTGCGTCCATACCAGTATCGCGCCTTTGTCGCGCAGGTCGGCAAGATCGATCCAGGGCGTGCGTTTCGGCAATCCGTCAATCAACACCCGCGGCTGGTCCGGCGAATAATGCGAAAGATTGCCGCCGTCCCATATCGACCCGATCACATAGCGCAGCGGCGCGCAATCCGCCGGCTGGCAGGTCATCTCGCGAAACCGCGCCGTCAATATCCGGCCGAGCTGATCGCCCGGAAACAACACGGCACGGTAGCGGTGGTCGATGTAAGGCAGCACTGTGTAGTTGGCGACGAAAGCCACGGCGAAAACCGCAAAGATCGCGCCCCAGGTAACGATGACCGGCGTCAGCCGCGTACTGTCGAGATTGACGCGCGCGGCCATGACTAGCCACAGCCCGAGGAAGAGCCAGAGCGGATAGCCCCACATCGCGATGGCGCCACGGCCGCTCACGGCGGAAAGCGCGATCGTTCCCAGTGCCGGGCCGAATGCTAAAAGCGTAACGATGCGCCGGTCGAATGGATCGGCGGAACTTCTTTTCCCATCGGGCGGCCAGAACAATCCCGCCGCAATCGCGAACGATGGTAGCAGGAAGAAGATCTGGCTGCTGAGAAACATGATCGGGTGCAGAATATGGTCGAACCATCCGCGCACGGCTGTGGCGCGATGGCTGGCATAGGCGAAGGGGAGGAAATCGGTCTGAAACAGCCACGCCACATGAGGCGCCGCGATCAAGAGAGCGACGGCGAGTCCAATATAGGGGCCCGGCGTCGCCCAGACGCGGCGCGCTTGCCGGTCAAGCAGCATGAACAGCGCATAGGGGGCCGCCAGCACGACGACGAAGTACTTCGCCCACAGCGCGGCACCGAAGGCGAAGCCCAACAGGACCCAGGAACCGAGGCGTCCGCGCTTGAGCGCGGCGTGGAAAGCAAAACCCGCGAGCGCCCAAAACGGCAGCTGAATGACATCGTGATTGAATTTGACAGCCGTGTACTGGAAATAGTGCACGCCGTCGACAATCAGGACGGCGACGAGCGCGCCCGTCGCACCGACAAGCGGCCTCGCCAGGGCGAAAACCACGGCGAAAGCGATGAGGACCGCGATCTGCGCCGTGGCATAGTAGGCAATGTCGGCGCCAAAGATGTGGTGCACGGTTTCGATCAGCCACCAGGGCAACGGCGACAACTTGTCATAGCCGAGCTGCCATTCGCGGCCGTAAACAAGAGCTTCGATCAGATCAAGCGGCAGATTAGCGTAAACGAGTGCCGGCAAGACGCTCCAGACGACAAAATGCGCGGCCAGGAAGCAGCCGAACGCGGTCCGCGGCTGGCGCTCGATCCAACGGAAGAATCCAGCGGCCGGCGGCAAAGACGCCGGCAATGGCGCGGCGGCGGTAAGCGTTTCGGGCATCTCGTTAACTGCACATAACCTTTAGCGTTATAGAAGCACGATAGGCCATTCGCTACGTTTAGCATGTGAGACTTGCGTACTTGCGGCCCGGCCACGCTTGTGGACACTTGGAGCGCTAAGCGTACAAAGGCGGACAGTCGGCAGAGAAAAAGGGGTAACTCGCGCCATGGTGCGCATCAGCGCCGTCTTTATTGCCGCTTGCATGGTCCTCATCGCGGGCTCGCTTGGTTTTGCGGTTTATCTGCGTTTCGGCTTCACCGGCGCTGAATCGGCTTTGGCGGCGCTTGGCACGTTGACCGGGCTCGCCGTCTACAATGCCATTGCCGCGCGCAAGCACGACCGGGCCGAAACCAGCAATCAGCTTGCAAATCTTGCGCGCGGTTCAGGCGATCTGGCGCGCCAGCTCGCGGAGTTCGGCCGCCGTTTGAATGCGATCGAAGCCAAAGTCGATACAGTCGTCGACCGCGCTTTGGCGATGACGCAGCCACTCGCAGCCGAAATCGAGGAATTGTCGGCCATGGTCGGGCAGCTTACCGGCTCGGGCACGACGCAGGGGGCTTCGCCGAGCGAGCGCGAAGTGCCGCGTAGCGAGACGGGCGAAAATCGCTCCGTCAACGCGGTGGCCGAGGCACCTGCGAATGCGCCCACCGGGCTCGCACGACAGCCTGGTGCCACCCCGCCCGCCGGCGTGACGACCGCGGATCGCGAGATTTCTCCTTTCGCTGGGCTTAGTCGTGAAGCCATCATCGCCGCGATCCGCAACGCCATCGATGGCGGCACTATCGAACTTTATCTTCAGCCGGTCGTGACGCTGCCGCAGCGAAAGCTGCGTTATTATGAGGCATTGTCGCGGCTGAAAGCCGGCAATGGCGAGATCGTCGCGGCGGTCGATTTCCTCCCTTATGCCGAAGCCGGCTTGCTCATGCCGAAGCTCGACAATTTTGCCGCGTCGCGCTGTGTGCAAATCGTGCGGCGCCTGCTTCTGAAAAACAGCGATATCGGCCTGTTTTGCAATCTCTCCGCGGCGACGCTCGCCGATCCCGGCTTTGCAAAGCTGCTTGAACTGATGGACGCCAACCGCGCCATCGCGCCGGCACTCGTTTTCGAATTCACCCAAAGCGCAGTGCGCGCCATGGGACCGATCGAACACGCAAGCCTCGCCGCGCTTGCCGAACGCGGCTTTCGCTTCTCTATGGACAATCTCACCGACCTTCGCGTCAATGCGGGCGAATTGAACGAACGCGGCTTCCGCTTCGTCAAAGCGCCGGCGCGGCTCTTCTTCAATCGCCTCGGTGCGGTCTCATCCGATATTCAGCCGGCAGTTTCCGACCTCTTGGGCCGTTTTGGCATCGACCTGATCGCCGACCGCATCGAACGTGAAAACATGGTGGTCGATCTGCTCGATTACGATGTCCGTTTCGGCCAGGGCGCCTTGTTTTCGCCGCCGCGGCCGATACGTGCGGATGCGTTTCAAACGGCGGATGGCAATGGCGCCGAAAAGATTGCGCAGAACAAAGCTGCAGACGATGCGTCACAGCCTCAAGTGCCCGCCGCTGTCACTGAGCCGGGCGCCGAGCTTATTCAACTCGCGCGCGCCGGCATGAGACACAGCTGATCGTTTGAGCCGTGGCGGATTTCACCGAACATTTCGAGCCGCTCGCGCGCGACTATGACATTGTGCTGTGCGACGTCTGGGGCGTCATGCACAACGGGCTTGAAGCCTTTCCCGCAGCGTGCAACGCGCTGATGCAGTTTCGCGCGGGCGGCGGCACTGTCATCCTGATCACCAATGCTCCGCGCTCCGGCGCAGCGGTGTCGCGTATTCTCGACCGCCTGAAGGTACCGCGCGACGCCTATGACGCGATCACGAGCTCGGGCGATGTGACCCGCAGCATTGTCGAGGCACGGCTTGCGCAGATCGTTTTTCATCTCGGTCCCGAACGCGATCTGTCGATCTTTGCCGGCCTCGATGTGAAATTCGCGCCGCCGGAAACCGCTGATTACGTCGTGTGCTCGGGGCCGTTCGACGACACCACTGAGACGCCGGATAATTATCGCGACATGCTGGCAGCTTTGCGCGCCCGTTCGCTGCTGATGGTCTGCGCCAACCCCGACATCGTCGTCGAACGCGGCGACACGCTTGTCTTTTGCGCGGGTGCGCTGGCTGACGCCTATGCCGCGATTGGCGGCGAAGTGCTTTTTTGCGGCAAGCCGTATGCTGCGATCTATGAGCTTGCGCTTTCAAACGCGACGCGCTTGCGCGGCGGCAAGACGCCAGCGCGGCATCGGGTGCTCGCTATCGGCGATTCCGTGCGCACCGATCTCAAGGGGGCCGCCGCCTTTGGCATCGATTACATGTTCGTGACATCGGGTATTCATGCCGACCAATACGGTTCGCGCGAAACGCCCGACCTCGGTGCGCTTAATGCGCTATTCGCTAAATCTGGCGTCGCGCCGCGCGCGGTGATGCGCGAACTGGCATGGTGAGTTGAAGGCTAACGAATAGTTGGGCTTTTGGGCGCCGCTGATCAGTGGCCGGCTGGCTCACCGCTCGAGACCGGGCTCGGGGCGTCGCCTGTCGCCGGCTTCGCCGCCTGGCTCGAAACCGCGTTCGGGTCATCGCTTGCGGCCGGCTTTGGCGCCTCGCTCGAAGTCGGGTTTGGGGACTCGCTCGGAGCCGGCTTCGCCGCCTCGTTCGAGACCGGTTTCGACCCTACTTTCTGGCCGAGATAGCGGGGGATCACAATGCGCTCGCCTTCGGTCAAAGCGGCACTTTCAGACTTCTGATTGACCTGCGCCAGGGCCCAGGCCGGCACACGGTACTCAGTCGCAAGCGTCTGCAGCGTATCGCCGGCATGTGCCGAGACCGGTGTCCCTGAATCCCATAATTCGATCGGGCCGGTGGATGCGAAGACGATGTGCAGCGGCACGGCTTCGCCCTCACCGCGCAGACTCATCGACCTGATTTTGGCGGCCAATAGCTCCTGAATGCGGCTGAACTTGTCCAGATTGATGTGGATGATTTCGCTGCGGTCTTTGAGATTGTAGCTGGCGTAATGGCCGTGGAAGCCACGGCCCGGTGTGAGATCGCCGCCGCCCAGGATATTGGATGACTGGAAGAGGTTGAGATATCGCTCGACATTCGCCGGGACTTTACCGGCACCGCGCGTGGGATCGTAAGTGACGAGCAGGCTCACCGGAACATGGGCAGCTTCGAGCGCTTCGGCGAACTGAATAGCGGAATCCCCGCCGATCGAATGACCGATGGCCGCGATAGGCTTGGGGTCGCGGCGGTAATCGCTGATGGCCTGATCGGCTACGCTGCGCCAGCTCATGTGGGAGTTGGTGGTTGCCGCGATGCCGCTGCGGTTGATGCGCTGCGCCAGCTCGTCCATGCCCCAATCGATCGCGGCGATCAGACCATAGAACAGATAGGCGCGCCCGCGCACATGCTCAGCGGTATTTTGCTGCTGGGCTTCGCCGGTGGTGACGATGCCGAGTACGATCGAGACGGCTGCCAGCACGGCAACGATATGCTTCGCCTGAACAGCCATGGGCCTCAAGGTTCGTCCGATGAAGCACCATTGCGCCGCCCGATCACCGATCGCAGCGGCCGGAACCCAATCGTTTTTCAACACGATGTCTTGCAGAGACGAATCCCCATGACTCGCCGCGTGTTTAGAAAGCCGCGAATTGCCTGATTTGCCCTGCTACCCTACCAATTGTGCTGATCATGTCGGCAATAGTGGGGTGAAATTGTGGCTCGCTTTTTCAACGGGAAAATTCAGCCATACGGCGGCGACGATCATGATCGCGATTGCTAAACTGAGCCGATGAAGGTCCTCGCAAGATTAGCGACCGGCCAGAACGCTCTTTGGTGCATCTTCTGGCTGATTGGAACTCCGCTCGTTCTCCTTTGGGATGTGAGCGGGATCTGCACTGTCGTCGGCTGCGGCATTCAGGCCCCAGCTATTGAGGGATTCTTGTTGGTGCTATTCACGCTCACGAGCGTGGCTATCCCGTTTGCCTCAGTCGCCATATGGCGCAGCGCTTCAAATCATCCGCGACAGGTTTGGTGGCAAACGGTTTTCGCAATCGGCGCTAAAATATGCGCGGTGGTTTCAGCGCTGTTGGCGGCGATAGGCTTAGCCGTGATCCTCTACATGGCCTTTATCTTCGCTTACTCTTTTATGGATCGCTTTTGATTCACATATCCCGTCACGTCCAAAATCCCATCACGTCCAAAACTAAAGCGCGCTGGCCTGTTGTCTGCTTCAGCACCTGATTCCAGTGTCGAAATTAGGTTAGCGGCTGCGCTGATACGCTCCCGGTTCCGCTCGCTCTTGGATCGGTTTTCGCCTCGAACCGGCTTTCGCCGGCGCGGCAGCGACATCGAGTGCTTGAACAAGGGGTTAAGCCGAATGGCGCGCCCCCATGTCTCTGGTCAAATCCGAGCACCTTGACTTTGTCGCCGTCGCGACCGCAATTCCTGCGCTCACGATCCGATCCAAAGAAAATCCGGGCCACACTCGGGGGATTCCCGCCGAACGTGGCTTACTTAACCATAGCGACCGCGATGCCAACGAAGACCTTTCGCGTCGTGCGCGACACGGCGCCTGTGGGCGCGCTGCATGGGGCGGTCGTTGCCATCGGCAATTTCGACGGTGTCCACCGCGGCCACAAGGCGGTCATCGCCGCGGCGCTGGCGCGAGCGCGGTCGCTCAACAAGCCCGCCGCCGCGCTTACCTTCGAGCCCCATCCGCGCGCCTTTTTCCATCCCGGCGAGCCGTTGTTCCGGCTCACCGACGAAGCCGCGAAATTGCGGCTGCTTACCGCTACCGGACTTGACGGCGCGATTGTGCTGACCTTCGACGAGGCTTTGGCCAAATTGAGCGCGGAAGATTTCGTCAGCCGCGTTTTGGTGGAACGCTTGGCCATCGGCGGCGCTGCGATCGGCTTCAACTTTCATTTTGGAGCCAACCGCGCCGGCTCGCCCGACTTTCTCGTCGCCGAGGGAAAAAAGCTAGGATTTGCAGTCGACGTCGTTCCGCCGCTGCTGGACCGCGGCCGCCCGATCTCATCCGGGCCGATCCGGCAAGCGCTCGCCACCGGCCACGTCGACGACGCGACAGAATTGCTCGGCCATCCATGGTTCGTTTCCGGCGAGGTCATATACGGCGACAAGCGCGGCCGCGAGCTGGGATTTCCCACGGCGAACCTCAAGCTCGATCCGTCTTGCGCGCTTCGTCACGGCATCTACGCCGTGCGCGTCGCGGTCGGCGGACGGCGCTACGAAGGGGTCGCAAGTTTCGGCCGGCGGCCAACGTTCGACAACGGAGCGGTGCTGCTTGAGATTTTCTTGTTCGATTTTGCCGGTGACCTCTATGGTGCAAAGCTCGATGTCGCCTTCATTGCCTGGCTGCGCGAGGAAAAGACCTTCGCTTCGGCCAAGGAGCTCGTGCAGCAAATGAAAGAGGATAGCCGGCTCGCGCGAGAAGCCTTGGCGCGTTGCGGCGCTGCGTTTCCGCCGATTTGAGGCGCTTGCCGGGCCCGGCTGCGTAATTATCTC
>Ga0187781_10003799_pt1 | contig 11293 bp, 13 predicted proteins | sample 0715_SJ02_MP02_2_FD_132447 | JGI IMG/M metagenome (GOLD analysis project Ga0187781, IMG submission 132447) | Tropical peat soil microbial communities from peatlands in Department of Meta, Colombia - 0715_SJ02_MP02_20_MG | ecosystem: Environmental > Terrestrial > Soil > Wetlands > Peat | place...
CCATGCGCTGCTGCGATTGCTGAAGTGAAAAAATATTTGAGCTCGAATATACCGCGGCTGGTCGCCATGTATTTGTTGGCGGTCACCCGCGACACCGTCGATTCGTGCATGCCGATGGCCTCGGCGACGGTCTTGAGGTTGAGCGGCCGCAAATGCTCGACGCCGTGCGCGAAGAAACCATCCTGCTGGCGCACGATCTCATTTGCGACTTTGAGAATGGTGCGGGCGCGCTGATCGAGCGCGCGAACGAGCCAGGTGGCGTTTTGCAAACATTCGGCGAGATAGGTTTTTTCCGTATCGCGCCGCGCTGCAGCCGAGACTTCGGCATAATAGCTTTGATTGACCAGGACCTTCGGCAAGGTGTCGGAATTAAGCTCGACGATCCAGGCGCCGTCGGGACCGGGCCGGACGAACACGTCAGGCACAATCGGCTGCACTAGCGTCGAGCCAAAGCCGAGCCCGGGTTTCGGATTGAGCCGGCGGATTTCGGCGATCATTTCGGCGAGATCCTCGTCGCCCACGCCGCATAGTTTTTTCAGCGCGGCGAAATCGCGCTTCGCCACCAGATCGAGACGGAGGATCAAAGCTTGCATCGCCGGATCGAAGCGATCGCGCTCCTTGAGCTGCAATGCCAGGCACTCGGCCAAGTCGCGCGCGCATATTCCGGTCGGGTCGAAGCTCTGCAGAATGCCGAGCACGGTTTCGACTTCTTTGACGCTGGTGCCGAGTTTTTCTGCTACGGCCGCCAAGTCGGCACTGAGATATCCGGCTTCGTCCACCAGATCGAGAAGATATTGACCGATCATGCGCCGCGACGGCTCGGGGATGGCGATGACAAGCTGTTGGCGCAGCCAGTCGGCGAGCGTGGTTTCGGCGGGAACGTAGGCTTCCAAATTGTAGTCGCCGTCGGCGCGCCCGCCGCCAACCGAAGCCCATTGCGAATATCCGGCCGGTCCCTCGGCGCCGCGGAGGCTTCCCGCATCGGCTTCGTCAGGAAAGCCCTCATCGACGCCGGCATCCGTTCGATGCTCTACGGAACTGCTGACAGCGCCGTTTTCGCTTTCGCTCCATCCCTCGCCATCTGGGGCGTTGTCGCCCGCTATAGGTGCCGCTTCGGACTCAGCCACAGGCTCCGCGTCGTCGGCGCTTCGGTCGAGCAGCGGGTTGCGCTCGAGCTCACCTTCGACATAGGCGACGAGATCGAGGTTGGAGAGTTGCAGAAGCTTGATCGCCTGCATGAGCTGCGGCGTCATCACCAACGCCTGGCTCTGGCGGATCAGGAGTCTTTGCGTAAGCGCCATGGCTACCCGGGGGCCTGAACTGGTCCAATTCTTGCTTGTTATGCCAGTTACAGCAAGCCGGCAGCCGCGTCGTCAACTGATTTCAAATATTCTTAAAGCTCGAATTGCTCGCCCAGGTAGAGTCGACGCACGTCAGGGTTGTTCACGATATCGTCTGTGCGTCCCTCCATCAGCACCTCGCCGGAATAAATGATATAGGCGCGATCAGTCAGACCGAGCGTCTCGCGGACATTGTGGTCGGTGATCAGCACGCCGATGCCGCGATTGGTCAGGTGGCGCACCAGCGATTGAATGTCGCCAACCGCAATGGGATCGATGCCGGCAAACGGCTCGTCCAGCAGCATGTAATTGGGCCGCGTCGCCAGCGAGCGCGCAATCTCGACCCGGCGGCGCTCGCCGCCCGAGAGCGCGATCGCCGGCGTTTTGCGCAAGTGCGCGATGTGAAACTCCTCCAGCAGCCCGTCGAGATCGCGCCGGCGCCGCTTGGCGTCGCGCTCCACTACTTCAAGCACGGCGCGGATGTTCTCTTCGACGGTAAGGCCGCGGAAGATGGAAGCTTCCTGTGGCAGATAGCCGATGCCGAGCCGAGCCCGCTGGTACATGGGAAGCGCGGTCACATCGTAAGCATCGAGTTCGATGCGTCCTTTGTCCGCGGGAATGAGCCCGGTCATCATGTAGAAGACCGTGGTCTTGCCGGCGCCATTGGGCCCGAGCAAGCCCACGGCCTCACCTCGGCGCAAATAGAGGCTTACGCCTTTGACCACCTTGCGGCCGACAAAGCTCTTCTCCACGCCGTAGACCGAGAGCACGCCTTTTCCATCGGCAGGGGCGCTGCCGTTGCCTTGGCTTCGCCGACGTGGAGCGGTCGGCTGCACTCGCTCCTGCGCTGCAATTTGCTGCTCTTCGGTGGGAGCACGGCGTTCCGGCGGCAATTCGGGTGCCCGCAATTCGAGCGGCGGTTCGGGCGGCGGCGGTTCAGGCGGCGGCAATTCGGGCGGCGATTTGCGCCGGTCGCGCACGCGGCGCGTCCCGCGCGAGCTTCGGGTGGGCGCCGGCAAGCTCGCGATATCGGCGTAGGTGACGCTGATCACGCCCCCCATGCTGCCGAGGTCTATGGCCTCGCCCGCGGCGCCAGGCTCAGGTCGCGAGACCGGGTCACGGCGCCAGCGGAAGTACGACAAGAAATCCAACACGCGGTCCTCGCAAGATCCGGCTCGAGTCGCGGAATCGTCCGCGTAAATGAACCGATCGCGTCAACAAATCGATTCTACCGGTTTTTTTCCTGGAATGCTGCAGTGCCGGCCCTCAATTCGCGTGGTTCGGCCCAATCGACAGGAGATTCGGCGCGCCATTTTCGCCCTTATTAGGCAAAATGAGTGCGCGGACGCGATTCTGGCTGGACACTCCGGCATCGAGGTGTGCGTTTCCGGTGATCGTATCGACAACGACGCGGTCGCCGTGAAGGACATTCTTCCCCTGGCTGACGACCACATTGCCGGTAAGCGTGATGGTCTTCTTTTTCAAATCGTAAACACCGAGATCGCCGCTCGCGTTCTGATCCTTGGAGATGACCGTAACCCCGCCGCGCGCTTCGATCCGGCGGATATCCTGCGCGCCTTGCGGCATAACGCTGGTCCGCTGCAATTGTGCGTGCGATCCATTTGCGCCTGCCGGAGCGGCGGCGGCGATTGTCTGGCCGCCGCTGGTTCGCGCGCCGCCGTAGAAAACGACCAGGGTCTGACATTTTATGGTCGTGTCGCCCTGGACCACTTGCACGTCGCCGGCGAACGTCGCCATCTTATCCTTGTCGCGCACTTCGAGCGTCGCCGATTCGATCTGAATCGGCTGCTCCTGATTTTCAGAACCGGCGCCGGCGGGCCGGCCCACCGCGGCCGCCACGCCCGCGGCGGCATGACGATCTTGCGCCGCCGCCCATGCCGGCCCGAGCAGCACTAGCACCGCCGCTCCAAACTGAAACCAGCGTTTCATTGTTCGCTTGCCTGCGACGAATTCTGATCCGGAACAATGGTCGTCGCCACGCCGCCGGAGAAGCGGATGATGCCGCCGCCGTCAATCACCTCCAGCCGCTTGGCGCTGATCTCGCCGTTGGTCAATTTGACCCAAACCGGGCGCTCCGAAACTACATTGCCCTTGTGAACGTCGATCACGGCCTGGCTCAAGCGGACCTCGATGCCGCTGGTGGAGACGAGATGAACGGCATCGTTGAGAGTGAGCGTTTCGTTTTTCACGTCGTACGTGCCCGAGTCAGACACAACGTTGACCGTGCTGTCGTCTTGCATCTTCACGTTCGCCTCGATCTGGTGAAGCTCCATCAGATCAGGCTTGGTGATGTCCTGCTCCGCCGATTTGGCCGTTAATTCATAAGGGCGAGAATCCGCAGTGTAGCCGGAAAGCCGTGGCTGCTGCATGGTCACTTTTGTGCCTTTGATCACCAGATTTCCCAGCTCCGCCGGCAGCCGGAAAGCTCCGATGGTCGGCATGTAATTGACCGCGACGACCACGAACAAAGCCGCTGCTATGACCGCCGGCAAACCGATCCGAAGCCACCGCACGTGCCGGCTGTGACGCCGCGCGGCGCGATAAACGCGATCGGCATCGTTTCGCGACGTCGCCGTGAAGCCGCCGGGTCGCGCCGTGGTTTCAGGAAAGGCCGTAGTCAGGTTCTTGCCCTCAATGCTTTGCCCACGCTAGCCTTTTAGCGCGCCCGCCGGCTCATTGTCGCCTGCGAATATGGCTGATACCGGGCGGCTACAGGACCGCGAACCGCGATAAATACCTTCGCAAACCTCGTGGTTTGACCGAATTCCCTGCACCTCAGCCGCCGACGCCGTTCGGCTCAAGAATGGGCAAAAATATCCTCGGCGGCGAAGCCGGCAAGATCGAGCCGCGCCCGCTCGGGAAGAAAGCGAAAACAGGCCGCGGCCAACTTTTCCCGACCCTCGCGCATAAGCATGGCGTCCAGCCGTTCCTTAAGCGCGTGTAAATAAACGACGTCAGCGGCGGCGTAGGAGACCTGCGCGTCGGTCAATTCGCCCGCGCCCCAGTCCGACAATTGTTGCTGCTTGGACAGTTCATGCCCCAGCACCTCGCGCACCAAATCCTTGAGCCCGTGCTTGTCGGTGTAAGTCCGTGTGAGCCGCGATGCGATTTTGGTGCAATAGACCGGCTCGGCCATAACTCCGAAGGCGTGATACAGCATTGCCAAGTCGAAGCGCGCGAAGTGAAAGATCTTGAGGAGGCTGCGGTCGGTGAGAAGCCGCAGCAAGTTGGGTGCGGAACCGGATAGGTTTTGCGGCTGCGCCGGGATTTGCACCACATCCGCAGACCCGTCGCCCGGCGAAAGCTGAACGAGGCAGAGCCGGTCGCGGCCGAGATTGAGCCCCATGGTTTCGGTATCGATCGCCACCGCACCGCTGTAGCGCGACAGGTCGGGCAGATCGCCGCGGTGCAGGCGGATGGTCATGCGGAAAGGCGCTGCGGCTCTTCGTCTGGCGCTCGCCGCCATAGTCGGCGCGGCGGCATGGCCCTGAATATCGCAACCGCAACGGCGCGTCAAAATCAGCCGGCGGTCATCGTTTAAGGCCGGCAAGCTCGAAGCTCAGCGCTTTCAGCTTTTGCCGCGCCGCCGCGTCATAGGCCTGCGCATCGGCTTTGGCCTCCTGCTGACCGTTGAAATAGAGCCCGCTGCGGCCCTCCAGCTCAGGAGAGACCGCCAGCTTAAGGATGGCATCGGCGCCCTCCTTGACCGTACTCAATGGCTTCCCAAACTCGCGCACCATCTTCGTGTCCATGAACGTCGCCGGGTGCAAGGCGTTGACCGTGACGCCGCTTCCCGCCAGCGCAGATGCGAGATCGATGGTAAACAAAATCTGCGCGAGCTTGCTTTGCCGATAGGCGCGCATGCCGCTGTAGTCGCGCGTCAACATCACATCGGCAAAATCGATCGCCTGCTGTCCAAGTGAGGAGACGTTGATGATGCGCGCCGGCGCGCTTTGCTTGAGCAGTGCCAACAGCAGATGCGTAAGCAGGAAGCCGGATAAGTAGTTCACGGCGAAACGCAGCTCGTAGCCGTCGGCGCTTTGCTCGCGGACGCCTTGCGGTCCGCCGCTGCCGATGCCGGCATTGTTGATGAGCAGATCGAGGCGGTTCGTCGTCCGCTGAACGGCGTCGGCAAGATGCCGCACCGCGGCTAGCTCCGACAGGTCCGCCTGCAAGAATTCTGCGGCGCCGCCGCTCGCCTTGATCTCGGCGACGACTTCATCGCCACGCGCGCGGTTGCGGCCGTGCACCAAAAGCCGCCAGCCGTCGCCGGCGAGCCGTTGCGCCACATCCCGCCCGACGCCATCGGTCGATCCGGTGACGAGTGCGGTTTTCCCGTTTGGCTTTGCCATCTCTCAACTCCATTCTGCCGTAAGAGCATGGAAGAAGATTTGCTCTCGGGCAATATCGGCGCCGCGTTCGTCGAACTGAAAACGATGTCGCCATCGTGGAACGAACGTCAGCGTTTCACGTTTGCGAAAGGACAGCTCCGCGTCAGGCTCCGCCATCAGGCGAGCGGCGGCGCACAATGTTTACCTACGCAACATTTGCTTCAAGGAGGAAGCCTCATGTTCAAATTGGTTACGGTAGCCGTCACGGCCGGCCTGTTCTCAGTCGCGGCCTATGCCGCGCCGGAGGCCACGATGCAAACGACCATACCGCAGAGTGCGGTCACCGTGACGGATTGGTACAAACAGAATGTTTATGATCCGAAAAACAACAAAATCGGCGAAGTGATGGACGTGCTCGTCGACAAATCCGGCAAGATCAATACGCTGATCGTCGGCGTCGGCGGTTTTCTCGGCGCCGGCGAAAAGGATGTCGCCGTGCCGTTCGACGCGGTCGAGGCCACCATGAAGGACAAAAGGATGTATCTGGTCATGAACACGACCAAGGACAGCCTCAAGAGCGCGCCGGGCTTCAAATACGACAGCACCACCACGACTTGGGTGCCGGACAACAGGAAATAGGGGTTGAGCAGCGCAAAAAGCCCGGCCTTGCGCCGGGCTTTTTCTTTTTCGGCGCATGTCACAGCCTTTTATGCAGGGCGGCTGGCGCGGGCTGTGCGGCTTGTGGAACCAAAATGCGGCCTTCGCGCTTACCACCCCCGAATACGACGGATCGGCCAATAAGGGACCCCTTATGTCATTGCTCAAATGGGCGCTGATATTCTTTCTGATTTCGATTGTGGCGGCGCTGTTCGGCTTTACCGGGATATCTGCAGCCACGGCCGATATCGCCCGCATCCTGTTTTATATTTTCCTCGTCATTTTCCCGGTGCTCTTGATTCTGGGGCTTGTGGTCTTCCGTGGCGCTTAGGCCTTTCCGGCGGCAAACCGCGCGCCCGAAGCCTTTCGTCCTGCGGACAGTACGCCGGGCGGGCAAGACCAGGCGAAGGGACCGTTTCCTTTAATCCGCGCCGCGCGATACGATTGTGCCGATTCGGGGTTTGTCACCGCCCGCGTTTGTACCCGGGTAAAGTCCCTTCATCGCGTAGCAAACACGATTGAGCGATTATCCCGTCGGGCATTGGCCCCGGCCAAAGGGGAGGGGAATTATGAAGACGCTGGTACTGGCTTTCTGCTTTGCCGTCATCACCGCGCCGGCTTTCGCCCAGGCGATTCAGCCGGCCGACGCGAAAGCGCAAGTCGGCAAAACCGTGACCGTCGAAGGCGTGGTCGACAACGTCCACACCACGGCTGCGGGCAATACCTATATCGACATCGGCGGCCGCTACCCGAACAACACGTTCGCGGCGGTGATCTTTTCCGCGGATGCGAGCAAATTCACCAACGTGACTGCGCTCAAGGGCAAGACCGTGGACATCACCGGCCCGGTCAAGCTCTACAAGGACAAGCCCGAGATCATCCTGAAAACCGCCGATCAGCTCAAAGCCAAATAGCGGCGGCATCGGCGGCGGGACTTCGCCGGCAATTTTGTGCTAAGTTCGCGGCCCTGATCGGAACGCCATAGTCGTGCAAAAATTGATTGCCCTTGCCCCCGCGGCATTTGCCGTCGCCATTGCTATTGTTGGCGCGCCACCACGCGTCGAGGCGAAAGACTGCCCGGCAAATCCGCGCAACGCGTCACTCGTGCTTTGGCCCGGCGGCACCATTCCGACCGGAAAAACGGTAACCGGGACGCACCCCTGCGAACGGCAGCTCACATGTGTCGGCGGCGTTCCCGGCAATTTTGCCAGCCGCGAGTGCCATTGGGATTAGGCGGCGTTATAAGCCTGACGCGCGGATTGTCGAAAAAAAATCGGCGGACTACGCTCTGCTCGTCTGGCCACCGGGGCGGGCCTGAGCCTGGATCATTCGAACAATGGCGCGTTATTACTTCCACCTCACCGACGGCAAACAAGTTCTGAGCAACCACAAAGGCGTCGACCTGCCGGGCGATGCTGCCGCGCGCGAGGACGCCGCGGCGCTCGCCCGCGATCTCAAAAACGGCGCCGCCTTGCCCGACCGGAATTGGGCCGGCTGGTTCGTGGCCATTATTGATGAGCATGGCCGCAAGGTCGACCAAGTGCCGATCGCCGACATTTGAGGATTGAGCTTTCGAGCTGGCGGCGGCTTTGCTCGCCGTTGCCTGGGGAGACTGCGTGACCAGGGTTGCGATAGTTACCGGAGGCGGCAGCGGTATTGGCGAGGCGACCGCGCGGGCGCTCGCGCGCGATGGCCATAGCGTGGCGGTGGCCGACATCAACCTTGCCGGCGCGCTGCAGGTGGCCCAATTGCTGCCGGGCAGCGGCCATGTCGCCGTTCATACCGACGTTACCGAGGAGCGCTCGGTCGAGGCGCTGTTCGACGAGGTCGAAACCAAACTCGGTCCGGTGGCCGTGCTCGCCTGCGTCGCCGGCGCCGTGTTCATGACGCCGGGCCACAAGCCCACCATAGTCAACATGACGACCGAGAACTGGATCAAGACCGAAGCGCTCAATGCGCGCGGGCCGTTCCTGTGCATCCGCGCCATGCTCCAGCGCCGAACCAAAAAGCCGGTTACCGATGGCCGCATTGTCACCGTGGCGTCGATGTCCGGCATCGTGCCCGAGAGTCCGCCGGGACCGGCCTACTCGGCAGCGAAGGCGGCCAACATTCATTTGGCCCGTGTCGCAGCGCTGGAAGCAGCCCCGCTCGGCATCACCGTCAATGTCGTGGCGCCGGGACTGACCGACACGCCGGCGGTGCGCGGCGACCTCACGGCGCAGCAGATCGAGGCGGCGCGGAAGATGATTCCCATCGGCCGGCTCGGCCGGCCGGAAGACATCGCCGAGATCATCGCGTTCCTCGCCTCGCCGCGCTCAGGCTACATCACCGGCGCAGTCATCCAGGCGCACGGCGGCCGTCAGCCGCCGTGATCTGGAGACCGGGCAAACAGTCACACGGGCGGCGAGTAAGACAGCGCTCCGGGAACAGGTTAGACGCCGGCGCGTACCCATGCGCTGATGCCGCAGTCAGAAACCGGCAAAATCAACTGCGTCCGTCTTCCCCATTGCGGCCGGTTGCCACTCGGCGCGCTGCCGTATTGGCAAAGCGCGGGCCATTGGAATCGTTCCATCGATCGGCCGCGTCGTTGGCCGACGCGGGATGGCGTCATCGGCGGCAGACCGGCCTCCCTCATCCCTGGTCCGCACAAGCGAAGCATTCAAGCTCGACCGGCGCCCGCACCATCATTTATTTGTTGCAGGCCGCGACGCATTGTCTGTACCGCTCGTCGCAGCCATCGCCTCCACTGCGTTTGCAGGGGCCGAGATCCAATTGGCAGGCATATTCGCAGGCAAACGATTGTTGGCGCGGGGTTTTCTTGGGCGCTTGCGCGTCTTCGGCATGGCTCGCGCCGAAGGTCGCCGCAGAAAGCACCATTCCTAACGCGACTACCGCGAATATTCGCACCGTCATTGCAGGACCCCGTTATTTCCTTTTCGTCCGCTTCAACAGCGCCTCGCGCTCCGCGGTGAGCCGGTCGAGCTCGGCCTGCTGGTCGGCGAGCCGGTCGGCATTGCGTGATTCGTCGCCGGCCCCCGATTGCGCGGCGGCCTGCTCGATCAGCTGGCGAATGTTGTCGCGCACAATGGCGATGCGGTCATCGAGTTCTTTGAGCGTCGTTACGCTGCCGTTGCTCATGGGCGTCTCCCGGTTGGCAGCGATGCTAGCGCGGACCGCGCCCCAGGGTAAACGCTTCAGTGCGCCCGGGGCAAAATTCGCCTCTTCCCCCCCGAAGTCGGATGTTTCCGAGGCAGTCCACGCAGTATGATTCCCGGCGGCAAAGCCGATTCGCATTTTTTCCGTCTTTTAAGGAGCCACACACATGCGCACCTTATCCGCCTTTCTTGCAAGCCTGATTGCAGTGCTGTTCTTGGCCGGCACGGCGTTGACCTCCGCCGCCTATGCCGACGAAGGCGGCATCAGCTTCAGCGTAATCAAGGCCGGCTTTATCATCGGCGGCTCGGCCGGCTCGGGCACGCTGACCTTCCACGGCCAACGATACCCGCTCGGGATCGGCGGCTTGAGCTACGGCTTCACTTTCGGTGCGTCGGAGACGCGCTTTCACGGCACGGTGAGCCATATTCGCCGGCCGTCGGACGTCAACGGCGTCTATGCCGCGGGCAATGTCGGCGCCGCCGTCGGCCGCGGCGGCCAGGCGATCGTGCTCGCCAACCAGAACGGCGCGGTGCTCACCCTCACCGGCAGTTCGGTCGGCGCCATTGTCAGCGCCGATCTCAATGGCCTGGTGCTCACGGTGAAGTAGGCGGCGGTTAAAAAATTCGCCTCGCTGACCCGCAGGGCGGTGGCACAGCTTAGGCGCCCGGCGGCTGCATCACCTTGGCGTGGATCGCTTGGCAATGGCGCACCAGGTTGCTGTGCGCCGTGACGAATTTCTTGAGCGGCGTGTCGATGTCGAAGAACCAGATGTTGGCGATGAAGCCGTAGATGCCGGCGTCGATGCTGGTCGGCTGCGGCCCGTTGACATAGCCGTTCGCCGGCACGAGCCGCGCCAGCACGCCGAGATCGGCGAGGCCGCGCGCATACGCAGCCACGGGCGCGTAACGGCCGATACCCGCATAATAGTAGCGCTGGAAATTAAACTCCTGCGCCTTGCGCAAACCCTCAGTCGTGAGCTGCGGATGCTGGCGCATTAGCGCATCGCGGAACGCCGGAAAATAGCGCTCGTCCTTCCAGCGCGAGTAGGACATGACCCAGTAGAGGTCGTCGAGCAGACGGGTGACCAGGAGATCGCGGTCGCGCTGCGCGGCGTCGAGCCCTGCGTCGATCGTGAGCGCATATTTGCGGTTCAGGTGCGCGATGATAGTTTCGCTGTCGCCGATGGTCTCGCCATCGTCGACGATGTAGGGCAACTGACCGCGCGGCGCCGCCGATGCATCAAAAATGTGCTCATGGACGAACGGCACGCCGGCAAGCCGCATGAAGGCGAAGACCTTCAACCCATAGCCATTGTTGTCGGCGACGCCGAACAGTTCGGGGTAGGAATAGAGCGTGATCATGCGCGGCACTCTAGCGTGGCACGGAGCGAAATGCGCCTTTGTCGCGACCAGAGTTCGATCACCATGACTATCGGGTTAAGTCCCGTGTAAGGAGTGCCAAAAAATAATTCGCTTCTCCCCTTGGGGGAGAGCGTAGGCGCCCTGCGGACGCCGTACTTAACTAAAGAACGCCGATGCGAAGCATCGGCTATGCGAGTGAGCGGAGCGAGCGAGGCGGGTGAGGGGGTGCGAACCGCGAAGTTTGATCCCCCTCACCCGCTCGCTTCGCTCGCGACCTCTCCCCACTGGGGAGAGGTCGAGGATCAGCCAAGATTCAATGCTCTATCCGGGCCACACTCGCTTCCTCGAAAAACGTCGTTGCCGCGGTCCCCGGCCGGCTATATGACCCACGCGGGCAAATGCTGGAAAGCACGAAATGTCAAAGCAA
>Ga0187781_10003800_pt1 | contig 11291 bp, 7 predicted proteins | sample 0715_SJ02_MP02_2_FD_132447 | JGI IMG/M metagenome (GOLD analysis project Ga0187781, IMG submission 132447) | Tropical peat soil microbial communities from peatlands in Department of Meta, Colombia - 0715_SJ02_MP02_20_MG | ecosystem: Environmental > Terrestrial > Soil > Wetlands > Peat | place...
CCGCCGTCGCGCTCGCCGCGGCAAGCGCGCATCAGCTTTGCAGAACGGCGTTTGGACGAGGATCAATCGGCGCGTGAATGGACGGCATGGGTGGCTGCGCCATCATCGCGCTGATCGGGGTGGGGGATTCGCTGCTGTCTCAATCGGGCTTGCACTGAAGCGCGCCTCGGCATCCAAGCAGTTCCAACCAAACGCAATTTGGGCGGATACACTCGGCTCATTCGGGACTCTTACGCGAGCCGTTGTTTTCATCGCAATTGGCTGCCTCCTGACGATTGCCGCCTATGATTCGAATTCACGTGAAGCGGTTAGTTTGGCTGGGGTGCTGCGCGCAATGCAGGAGCAAGCGCATGGCGGCGTGCTGCTCTCAATTGCCGCCCTGGGCCTTTTGGCATTCGGCCTATTCGAGATCCTCGAAGCGTCGCGCCCCCCGCTGCAGCAGTCAAATTAAAGAGACAAGGCTAATTCCCGTGCGCGGCCTACGGCTGTCAACCCGTCCCTCCGAAAACCACCTTCCGACGTATTGATGACGCAACCCGGCCAGAACAAGAATAGCGACGAGACTATGCGCAGATGCTTAAATCGGTCCCCCGTTGCCGTCCGGGACCGGGCTTCTCAGGAGCATTGATATGTATAATCGCATCCTCGTTGCAGTTGATGGAAGTGAGACATCGAGTTTGGCCCTTAGAGAAGCAATTGAGCTCGCAAAGGATCAAGATGCATCACTACGGATTATTTACATTGTCGATCTGACCCTGATCTATAGCGATCTAGGGGCACCATTCACCGTCGAGTACGAAAAAGCGCTACAAGCGGCAGGTGAAAAAGTAATAACTGCTTGTTCGACCGCGGCACGCGGTTCTGAAATTGCGTTCGATGCGGTCGCAATCCCTATCAACACGATCGGGCAGCACATTTACGACGCTATTGAAGATGAGGCAAAGCGATGGCAGGCGGATCTCATTGTCATTGGCACTCATGGACGTCGAGGGATACGCCGCTTCTTGCTCGGCAGCGTAGCCGAAGGTGTCGCTCGGGTGACCAGTAGGCCGGTGTTGCTCATTCGCGGATAAGCACGAACTGAACTTCAAATGCCTGCGCCGAGAGCGGTACAGACGGGTTTCTCGCAGTACCTCTGGGGTGACGATCCAAGTTCCTACCCTGCCGTTGTCGAGTTCCTCCCTCAAACGCACGAGCCCGAGCATTTCCCCTATTTTAGAAGCCAGCCAGCCTTATCGGTTCGTGACGATGTCATCGCCTGCTATAGAGGCTCAGAAAATAGGCAACGATTTCCTTAATCTGGTAATCCATCAGGTCGGGGTTTGGCATTCACTTTGGACCGTCGAGGCCCCAATGTGTCGTCTGCATGGAATGTGTTAGCGATTCTCCGTCAAAAGTTTTTGTTGAACGATCGATGCAAATGACGGCGCCGCGACACGGCAAATCGCGCAGATACTGATTGCCAAATCATGGCCCTTTGCACACCTTGAGGATTCTGCGCGATAACAAAAAGACCAATAATGTCAGTTAAGCCGCATGTCTTTCAACCTATATGATTTGCCGTCCTCGGACTGAACACTCGATTACTTCGATTGTTTGGCGGGACGAACCCACCTACGCACACAGAGCCGCTTGCGCTAGATCAATTTTGAGCCTGTGCATTAGGAATACACATCATGCTGTCGATGGTGAGCATGAGTGACAACAGGCCAGAGTACGACTGATCTCGCATGATGCATTTGCACGACGCAGATGCTTTGCGAGCGACCGAACCTTGCGCTGATGTCAGAGATTCGAAACGTGCCTGAGAAGCCGAAATGACCCCTGATAGCGCGACCACTCTGGCGGCTCAACTAATGTCGGAATTCGCGAAACGAACCGGGCTATCTCCCGCTTCACGAAATGAACAGCGCTACCTTTGGACCGATGCATTTGCGGTCTGCAACTTTCTTGAACTATTCGCGCGGATTGGCGACGGACTCTATCTGCGCTGTGCAACAGATTTGATCGATCAAGTGCATCGCGTGCTCGGGCGTTATCAAGCCGACGATCGGCGTCATGGCTGGATCAGTGGACTAAACGACGAGCCTGGAAAACGACATCCAACGATAGGCGGTTTGAGGATTGGCAAACCGCTTAAGGAACGTCAGGCCGGTGAGCCATTTGACGAACAATTAGAGTGGGATCGGGACGGTCAGTACTTTCACTATCTGACGAAATGGATGCATGCCCTTTGCCGAGCAGCCGTAATCAGCGGCCATCCCACGCACGCTGATCAAGCCTTTGATTTGGCAGAGGCCGCTTTTCAGAGATTCACCCACCGGTCCGCATCAGGCCACGTAGTTGGCATCCACTGGAAGATGAGCACCGATCTCTCCAGGCCGCTTACTCTCGCCATGGGACTGCATGATGCTTTGGACGGCTTAGTTACTTTTCGGGAAGTACAGCATGTGATTTCGAAAATGCGCGACAAAATCAGCGCAATCGATTTAACCGAACCCATCACATCAGTATCGAGTTTATGTCGAAGCAAGAATTGGGGCACAAGCGATCCCTTGGGAATAGGCGGCTTACTCTTTGACGCCTGCCGGCTTTCCCAATTACCCCGGAAGCCGGGCGATCATCGTCTTTTTGAAGAAATCACAAATGCCTGCGAAGACGGCGTCAGAGCGTTTCTTGCTAGTGGGTCTCTGACCCGACCTGCCTCCCAACGACTCGCTTTCCGCGAGCTCGGCCTGGCAATTGGCCTGGAGGCAGTCCCAACGATGCTTGCAATGAAAATTGGCCAGCGCTTCCCAAAAGGGCGGCATTTGCAATACCGGTCTCTTGCCGAAGAGATAGTCAGCGCCTGGCTGCTTTGTGCGCAAGCACCCGGCGAACTGTGGCATGCCCACCAGGATATCAATGATGTGATGCTTGCCACAGCATTGATCCCAAATACATTTCTGTCGGTTGATGAGAGAATAGCGCTAAATACCTCATAATTTCCGCAGCGTCGTGCTGATCCGTGGCGATGTAATCCCGTGCCGATCTTGCTCGATAACGTTGATCAGCTTCAAATGCTCGGCTGCTCGCGTTCCCTTAGGGCTAGTTATTCCTGCGAGAACGCGAGCAGAGGAACAGGTTCGACAGTGCAGTTAAAGTGAGGTGAAATGACTTTTGGCAGACGGCGACGGCAGCGATTTCTGTTCAATTCCTTTGATGGCTGGACGAAGGATGGCTTCACCCAGGATATTCTCGCTGGATTGACGCTCACGGCCATCACTATCCCAGAACAGATGGCCACGGCGAAGCTCGGTGGTTTTGAGCCACAGATCGGGTTCTATGCTTTCATCGGTGCAACTATTGGCTTTGCGGCACTCGGCGCAAATCGCGTTCTCACGGCTGGCGCCGACTCGACCATAACGCCAATCTTCGCGGGAACACTGGCTGCTCTCGCCGCTGGGATCTCAGCCTCAGTCGGATCGGTCGCCATGGCGCTCACCTTGCTCGTCGGGCTGATGCTCATCGCCGCAGGGATGTTCAAGCTCAGCTGGATCGCGAATCTACTGTCGACACCGGTAATAACTGGTTTTTTGGCTGGTATTGCCGTACATATTGTCATCTCGCAATTTCCCAGCATTTTTGGCATTGCCAAAGGCAGTGGCAATCTCATCAGCCAAGCGACTGTCATCGCCGCCAATCTTTCGAGACTCAATCCTATCTCGACAGCGATCGGCCTCGGAGTGGTCGCAATTATCCTTCTAGCAGAGAAGATAAGCGCACGTATCCCCGGCGCATTGATCGGCGTCGTACTGGCGGCCGTAATTGTGCAGGCCTTTGGGCTCGAAAGTCGCGGCGTTGCCGTCATTGGAACATTGCCGGGAGGTATACCACGCCCTGCGCTCCCAGCTTTCGACCTGTTGCTACAACTGACACCGCTGGCGCTAATTGTCGCGCTCGTGATTATGATACAGACCGCAACGGTGACATATTCCTTTCGGACTTCCGCCGAACCCCAGCCTGATGTCGATCAAGATTTTCTCGGCTTAGGAGCAGGGAATCTCGTTGCTGCCCTGTTGGGGGCCTTTCCGGTTGACGCCAGTCCGCCACGTACGGCCGCGGTGTTAGAATCGGGCAGCAGGTCGCAACTCAGTGCACTGGTGGCTGCGCTAGTTGTGCTGGTGTTGGCACTCTGGGGTGGAGTGCTTCTGGATCACGTGCCAGAAGCGGCACTTGGCGGGGTTCTCCTGTTTGTAGCCCAGCGGCTCGTTCGCGTTGGCATGATTGGGAGGATCGCTCGGCAAGCTCCCGTCGAGGGACTGCTTGCATTGCTAACCGCTGGGGCGATCATCACTCTACCGATTCAAACCGGCGTCGCGATCGGGATTGGCCTGTCCCTGCTCCACGGCGTGTCTAAGACGATTCGAACAAATCTGATCGAACTGCAAAAACTTCCAGGCACAACGGTGTGGTGGCCGCCTGAATTCCCCGGGCAGGGCGAAAGGCAGGAGGGCGTCGCCGTTATTGCTTTTCAGGCTCCGTTGCTCTTCGCAAACGCCGAAATCTTCAAGCGCGGCATGATTGAAATGATTGATAGTTACGATCGCCGGCTGGCCCTTATCGTCCTTGAAGCAAGCGGTATCGCTGATGTCGACTTTACCGCGGCTCAGGCGCTCATTGAAATTCTAAACCATTGTCGGGCAGCAAATATCCGTTTTGCTGTAGCAAGACTCGAATCGGCCAGAGCACATGCAGCGCTCGATAGATTTGGTGTTATTCACGCACTCGGACCAGATCGTTTATTTCACAGCGTCGATGAGGCAGTGAATCAGCTTGTACGGCAGCAGTGATTAGAATCGACCCGTCTGGACTGCGCCCGCGCAATGCGAGGAACTACCGGACAATGCAGTGACAGCTCAATACTTCAGTCGATAGCTGTGCCAGTGTTGCTCTCGCATTAGAATCCGCGAAAACAGAAATGGCCGCCTTTATCGTTTGATCGGCGCAGGCTTCACCAATTCGCGCAGATCCGGTTCGCCGCAGTGAGCCAGGATTGCCTGACGAACCGAATCGCGCAGGTGCAATACCTGTTCGAAACCCGTGCCTGTGGGTGTGAAAGGGTCGAGGATTTCAACGTCGATGCAACCCCAGCGTGGAAGCCATTGGTCACCTCGCAACATCGATCGTGTCCCCCGCAAGACACCAGGATAAACCGGCAGGCCGGCTTCGCTAGCGATCTTGAAGGCCCCGGTGAAAAACTCTAGAAGTCCAGGCTGTCGGGTGAACGTGCCCTCGGGGAATATCACCAACAGTCGACCCTTGCTGGCGAGAGCGATCGCGGCTGCCATGTCGGCGATGTCGCCGCTCAGATCGTAACGGTCGATGAATAGCACTCCCAGTTTGCGCAAAAGTGGCCCAGCAAAAAAATCGCCGGCAAGCTCCTGCTTCGCCATGTAGGCGGGTTCGCCCGGCAATATGGCGGCGAGCGCGATGGCGTCCGCATAGCTGCTGTGATTGAAGACGGCGACCGCCTGTTGTTTCGGCAGCCGTTCGATACCCTTGACTGAAAGCGGGACGCCCATCAACAGAAGCGAAGCCCGGGCCAACGTTCGCACCGCCATCCAGCGCCACGTTAGGCGGGGCAGCGTCATGGTGGCGGCCGCCCCGATTGCAACCGAGACAGTCAGTACGGTCCACCACCAGGCGGCGTAGCAAAGGTCGCGCCCGGACCTGGCCAATCGCGTCATCCGCCCACCCGTGCCGGCAAGCCACAAGCGCGTGATCTGCAAGCGCACTGCTCGCCTCGGAAGACTGAGCTGTTGTGTAAGATAATATTCTTTTGCGGCAGCCCGGCGGATCTTGCCGCTGGAAGTCCTTGGCACAGTGCCGGGCTCGACTAGCACGAAGTCGTCAGGCGGTGAACCGACGATATCTGTGATGGTGTCACGGGCGCGCGCTTTGAGTTTTTCACATTCGGCGGAATCCGTCTGTCCGGTCTCGGCCAAGACGACGATGCGCTCCGTGCCCGAATCGGGATCGGACACGCCGAATGCGGCCACCGCGCCCTTGATCACTCCCACAATGTCCCCGACTGCTTCTTCAAGCTCCTGCGGATAAACATGCTGGCCGGCTCGTATGATGATGTCTTTGATGCGGCCCGTGATGAATACCTCGCCATTGGCTATATATGCTCGGTCGCCGCTGTCGAGCCAGTTGCCGCGGAAGAGCTCCCGCGTCTTGATTTCGTTGTGGAAGTACCCTGAGGTCGCCGATGGGCCGCGAAACTCGAGCCGGCCCTCTCGTCGCTCCTCCGTTTCCCGCCCGGAATCGTCAACGATGCGAATTTCGTGGTCAGGCAATGGCGACCCGCAAGCAACGATTTCGATCGCGTTGGGGTCGTCGTTGTTCGCGGGTTCGGCAGTGCCCCGCCGGCTCAATGCGTCGCGGTTGACGCGATCGATGCGCGGTTCACGTCCCGGTGGGGGAAGTGCGAGCGCAACGGCACACTCCGCAAGCCCATAGACGGGAGCCATCGCACCGGGCTGAAACCCATATCGGCTGAACCGCTCGATGAACCGACGAAGCGTCTGAACGCTTACTGGCTCCGCGCCGTTAGCAACGTATCGGAGGGAGCTTAAATCGAGGCCCGTGAGATCGGCGTCGTCGATCTCTCTAAGACATAGTTCAAACGCAAAATTTGGCGCGGCTGAAATGGTCGCTCGGCAACGCTGGCTCGCCCACAGCCAGCTTTGCGGATGGGCAAGGAAGCTTAGTGGAGACATAATATAGCATCTGGCGCCGGCATAGAGCGGGCCGAGCCATCCGCCGATCAATCCCATGTCGTGATAGAGTGGCAGCCAGCTGAGGAGCACGTCGGCGTAGGTGGCATTGATCGCCTTGAGAATCCCACGGATATTGGCCAATACATTGGCGTGGCTAAGAACGACTCCTTTTGGATCGCCGGTGCTCCCTGATGTGTATTGGATCAACGCCGTGGCGGCGGGATCATTCTGCAGCGGCAAGGAAACCCGGGTGGACTCTTCCTGCAGGTCACCGACGCTCTTGAGAGCGACCAATGAGGGAACGAGCCCACGCAACAAAACGCCCAGCCGCAATGCCTCTGGGACAGTGACCAGCACGCGTGGTGCGGCATTGCACAGGATCTTGGCTTGCCGGCGCAAATAGTCCTCGAGTTGCGACAATTGCATAGGCGGATAGATCGGTACCGGCACCGCTCCTGAATACAATATGCCAAAAAACGCCACGAAAAATTCGATACTCGTTGGCAACATAAGTGCGACTCGATCGCCAGGCACGACATCCTGTGCAATCAACCCCGAAGCGACTGCTTTTGCCGCCTTGGCGAGCTCGCCATAGGTCATCGCACCAAGGACGGCGTTCTCATCCTGCAGGATGGTGACGTGTGCTCGATTGGGATTACGCCCTACGTGCCACTCGAGCGCCTCAACTAATGTGTTGGCTTCAGCGGCAGGGGCCACGACAGACTCCGCGCCGCCGTGAGCCTCGGTCACGAGCACGAGGGGCGTGTCCGGCAGCCCCCGTTCGCTGGCAGCCTGCTGCAGAGCAGCGAGAAGATCTCTCACTGTGTCAGCTTGGCTCATCACACCGACGGGTAGTCGCGTCCGAAAGACCCGCTCGATCCGCAATATCAATTCGGCCCGACCGAGGCTGTCGATGCCGAGATCGCGATCAAGTCTACTAGATAGTGTAACCGTCAAAGAGGCAGTGCTCGGTCCATGAAGCTCGCGGACGAGATCAGTTACGACCGCGATCAGGCGAGGTGCGAGGTCGCTCGCCTTCGTGTGCGTGTTGGAATTCATATCATAAGATAACCAAGTCTCTTCTTAGTTGCTTGATCAAAATCAAAGATCACATCATAGCGACGAACCGGTCGCTGCCCCAGCGAGAATAGGCAGGTAGCGAGAATGATTACGTTATGCTGCCACAATGGACCGCTCTGGAAGCACAAGTGGCGGAGAGGGATCGGCGGCTAGGTAGCAATTGGCCGCTTCCGATCAGACTGTGCTTGGTCAAGAGTGCTGCGTAGCCCCTACTCCTCTGATAGAGCACCCGATGAACGGCCGTCGTCGCGTTGAAATCCGCAGCCAAAAGCCGTTGTTAGATGATTGCTTTAAAGTCAACGAAGTCATCGTCTCTCATCGGCGCTACGATGGGAAAATGAGTCCCGATCAGCGACGGCTGGTCTTCGAGCGTGGAGATGGTGTTGCCGCTTTGTTATTCAGCGTCGATACGCGTTCGGTCGTTTTGATTGAACAATTTAGGGTTCCGAGCCTGATCGGCCGTCGACGCGATGATCCTACCGGTTGGGTTACCGAAGTGCTCGCCGGAATGATCAATAAAAACGAAACCGCCGATGATGCCGTGATCCGCGAAACGCTTGAAGAGACAGGCGACAAAATAAAACAACCTCTATTGATCAGCAAGTTCTTCTCTTCCCCAGGCGGCACCTCTCTGAACGCATTTTTCTTTACTTCGCTAAGGTTAGTGAAACCGAAAGACTTGGCAAGCGCGGCGGTCTCGCTGATGAAGATATTAAAGTGGTTCAGATCGGCGTGAACGATCTCTTGGATCGGAAAGCCACTTGGCAGAACTAGGATGCTGCTAATAGCGCCACAGTCATCAAAGCCGAAGAACTGAAGTATGGATAAGCTTGTCTATATAGAAATCCGCCAGCCTTGTTCACTTAATGGGCCAGAAACGAGCATAGAGGGGAACGGTAAAGAAGATCGTGAGTAAAACCGCCGAACACCCACTCATGCAATCGCGTGTGACCATAAGCACCCGCTACAATAAAATCTGCGCCGTACTCGAATAGCTTTTCCATGGGATCTTGCCGTTCCGGGCAGTGGAAAACTCGGGCGAAAGCCCCGATGCCATGGCGCTCCAGCCAAAATATGACATCGTCAACCCGATTGTGTGCTGCATCGCGATCGGATTCATCCGAGATGACCTCGACGACGACAACTTCCTGGGTCTTGTGGAGAAGCGGCAATGCATCGCTCACAGCACGCCGTGCTTCGCGCGTGTCCTTCCAACAGACTACGCCGAGCTTCAGCTTGAGGGTTTGGACCTGCGGAGGAACCACCAGGATGGGGCGACCAACTTGCATCACGAGATCGCTTGGGTCGAGATTGCCGACAAGATCAGACACTAAACTATTACGCGGAGCGCCGATCACGACAAGATCAGCAGCACGCGCTTCGCGCGATACGTACTTAGCTGGCGGCGTTGTTGCAGAGCGCCATTCAACCTTTCGAGGAGCCGACATAGATCGAAAACGGTCTTCGGCTTGTGCCAATCGCTTGCTGACATCGGTACGTAATTGCTGCTGTGGGTCCTGGGCAGACGTCACATTTCCATAATATGGCGATTGTCCAGTGGCAGCAGCGATGCCGATCAATTTGGCATTGAATGTGTCAGCGCATTCGAGAGCAACGCGCAGACAAGCGTCGTTTGCATGCTCAAGGTCAAGATGGACCATTACGTCGGAAAAGGTCGTCATACTCAACTCCACACAATCTTTATTGCTTTACATGATGCTGATCGCTTTTCGCAACAGAGGTCTTCATTCAATGTCTTTGGTGTTGGATACCAATCTCCGAAACTTATCCTGACCGCAATCCTGACGTTTGATTTTGATCAACCGCACCGCCCGAGCGGTCACCGAAAAGCTCAAGAGATTCGGCTGCGAAGAAGTCATTCCAGCATCGGTCGGATCGGCGTGTTCGGTGACATTTGCGGTCGCAAGCCTCGCGGTAAGGTCGTGACGCACCGCCAGCGACCGTTCGGCCATCGCGCAAGCGATGCAAAGACGAAACGCCATACGGCGCGGACAGAGCGGCGTCAGCGCTTAACGCGAAAGAGGGTTCCTGAAAAAGGAACCGACAAATGGCCGGTCAATTGTGGGCATCCCCACAGAGGGCGGCTACATGTACTCGGACGAATTGTCCGACATACCGCGTCAGCAGGTCCAACCTCTGACGAAGATGAGTTTATGCCCGACATTTACACCTTTGAATACCGAACTTGTCGCGTATCGGACTTCGAGGTGGTGTATATGTATACATTGAAGCCGCGCGAACGCGACCTTGGCCCGTACGCTTACATCAAAAGAGAAAAGACATCATAACCCCATTCCGGCATGATTATCAGCATAGCAGCGCTGCGTGATATAGTTTTAAGCGGCTAGGATGGAGAGGCATCGATTTTAGGGCTTCTACGTTTGTTATTTCCTATTGTTGGGGCATGGCTGTTGTCGACCTGCGCCACTCCACACTGGGTGAAGCCGGGGGCGTCAGAAAGCGATCTTGCGCAAGAGCGACAAGTTTGCATGCGGACGCTTCAGGAGCCCCCACCCTTAGGGGTGACAAACCAGCAGATGTATGAGGCGTGCATGAGCGCGCATGGTTGGAAGTTGCAACAGTGACGGGAACCTGCTGGTTTTACCGACTTGTCCGGGTTGAAATTGATACCTATCAACGGGGTGCCTGTAATTGCATTGGTGGCTTTAGCAAACTTGGGTCGGTAACTCTCTAAAATAACTATTACGGCTTCGATCAGCGTAGTGTATTCTTTATACGGCACATGAGTAGTGCCGTGGCCTGCTGAACATTGAACTCGTCAGCTAGACCCGAATTCCCACGTTTTTCGGAACGGCCGTGGGAGGAAGCAATGACCAGTTTCCGACTAAATCAGCGACCGGAGCGGCGCTTTTGCGAAGCGATACTGTCAGCTCTGGTCTGGACGACAGCATTCGCAGCCCTCGCCTTCGCAACCGCCAGCTGGGCGAAGGAGCCGCGCAAGGGTGGCGTCCCTGAGAAGGAAGTTCAAGCTCCTGAGAAGGAAGTTCAGGCCAAGCTTCAATATTGTAAGGTCTGCCATGGCGTTTCGGCGCAGGGTTTCCATGGCTATTATCCGATTCCGCGCCTCGCCGGGCAGCAACCCGAATATCTAGAAAATCAGCTGCAGGCTTTTATTGAGCATCGACGAACTAACAACGTCATGTTCAACGTGTCACATTCGCTGAGTCCGTCAATGGTGGCGGCTCTCGCCGCAAATTTCAACGCGCTCAATCCTCCACCGCTCGGCGGCGCGCCACGGCAACTTGTGGGGACAGGTGAAAAAATCTTTCAGGACGGGATGCCCGATCAAGACATCGCAGCATGCGCTGCGTGTCATGGACCGGACGCTACGGGTAGCGGGCAAATTCCCCGTCTAGCTGGTCAGCTTTATCCATACGTGATCAAGGAACTGACGAATTGGGGAAA
>Ga0187781_10003801_pt1 | contig 11289 bp, 9 predicted proteins | sample 0715_SJ02_MP02_2_FD_132447 | JGI IMG/M metagenome (GOLD analysis project Ga0187781, IMG submission 132447) | Tropical peat soil microbial communities from peatlands in Department of Meta, Colombia - 0715_SJ02_MP02_20_MG | ecosystem: Environmental > Terrestrial > Soil > Wetlands > Peat | place...
AATCCGGCCCACCCTGTTTGTGGGCGTGCCGCGGGTATACGAAAAGATTTACGCGCAGGTGGAGAGCAAGGCGAAAGGCTTTCCCAAGCGGGCTATTTACCGCTGGGCGCTGTCGGTGGGACGGCGCCATCAAGGCAAAGTTTTGGCGGGAGAGGCGCCGCAGGCCCTCACCTGGAAGACGGCAAACAAACTGGTCTATGCGCAGGTGCGCGAGCGCCTGGGCGGCCGGGTGGAACATTTTGTTTCCGGCGGAGCTCCGCTCGGCAAAGAGCTGGCGGCATGGTATGCGAGCATTGGCATTCGCATCCATGAAGGCTACGGGTTGACGGAAACCTCGCCCGTGGTCGCCGTGAACACGCCGCGCGCGCACAAGCTGGGCACGGTGGGGCGGCCGCTCTCGAATGTCGAGGTTAAGATTGCCGAGGATCAGGAAATCCTGGTGCGTGGACCGTCGGTGTTTCGTGGCTATTGGAACCGTCCGGAAGAAACGCAAAACGCATTTGTGGACGGCTGGTTCAAGACCGGCGACATCGGCACGATGGACGAAGATGGATTTCTCTGGGTCACGGACCGGAAGAAAGACCTGCTCAAGACCTCGGGCGGGAAATTCATCACCCCGCAGCCGATTGAGAATACCCTCAAGTTGAATACTTTTGTCGGAACCGCGGTGGTGGTCGGCGACCGCAGAAAGTTCGCTTCCGTGATCATCGCTCCAAGCTTCCCGCTGCTTGAGGAATGGGCGCGCAACAACCACATTTCTTATTCTTCGCGGGACGAACTGATCGCCGATCCCAGGGTCAGGGCGCTCTATGCCGACATCGTCGGTGAGGTGAACCGCGGCCTGGCGCGCTTTGAAACGCTGAAGAAGCTGCTGCTGGTGCCGCACGAGTTCACCACCGAAGACGGCGCGCTTACCCCGTCGCTCAAGCTGCGGCGGAAGGTGGTCGAGGAACGCTATGGCAAGCAGATCGACGAGCTCTATGCGGAGGCGGAGACAGCGGTAGCGTAGGTAAGCCGGCGATTTTCCGCGCACGGCATGGCCTGCGACCCCAGCTGCACTCCCGCCTCTGAGTTTCATGCCGTTTCCGCATCAGAACAATTCATAGAGTTGTCGCCTGAAAGCGGAATCCATCAGTTATTCTTCCATCAGACCCGGCGTTCTTAACCGTCACATAGCAGCGTCGAAAATCATTCGTTAGGCGAGGGATTTTTTCATGGCTACCGCCGAACTGGAGCGCCCTCTCACCCCTTCCAACCGAAGGTTGAGCTACGCGGGGCTGGTTGCGTTCCTGCCCACGGGCGTGCTGACCACGCTGCTGGGCCCGATGCTGCCGCTGCTGATTGCACGCTGGCAACTCAACGACACGCAGGCGGGCAATCTGTTTCTGGTGCAGTTTTTCTCGCAGATGGTGGGCGTGCAGCTGGCGGGTTTGCTCATGGCCCGGCGCGGATACCGTCCTGCGTTTTTGTCGGGCCTGCTGTTGATGGCGGCGGGAGCGGGTTCTCTGCTGATGGGCTCGTCAGCGCTGGGGATGGCGGCTGTAGGGCTGTATGGTCTGGGCGTTGGCATGATCATCCCGACCGATAGCCTGCTGATTGCCGAGATCACTCCCCACTCTCGCGCGAGCGCCATGAACCTGCTGAATTTTTTCTGGGGCGTGGGCGCGGTGACGTGCTCGCTGATGGTCGCGTGGACAGCGGCGCATGGAACGGTGCCGGTGTTTCTTGGCTCTGTCGCCGCGGTTCTGGTGTTGCTGGCTCTCCTGGCATGGGGATTGCCCTTTCCGGTTGCGAGCCGCGCGGAGAGCACCGAGGTTCGATGGCGCGAGCTGGCACGCAATCCGGTGATCTGGCTGTTTGCCGCCGTGTTCTTTCTTTATCCGGGTGCGGAAACCGCGGTTGGCGGGTGGATCGGATCGTATGTAGCGCGTTTGGGACCTCTGGGCGCGCGCTGGGCGCCACTGATGCCGGCATTTTTCTGGGCCGCTTTGACGGCGGGCCGGGGTTTGGGGTCGTTCGTCGTGTCCGACGTTCATGAGTGGCGCATTCTGCGCGCCGGGTTTGCCACGGCGGCGGCTGGCATTGTTCTCCTGTTGGTTGCGCCCGCCTTGCCCGGAGTAATTCTCGGCGCAATGGTGACCGGCCTGAGTTTCGCCACGCTCTATCCCATCACGGTCGCGCGCCTCTCGCAGCACTTTGGAGTGGCCGCGCGCAGCATCGGCGCCTTCATGTTTACGCTGGCGGCCGTCGGCCCCGCGGTGATTCCTTGGATGGTGGGAGTCACATCGCAAGCAACCGGAAGCTTGCGGGCAGGATTGCTGCTGCCGCTGGGCGCGACCGCGATCCTGCTGCTGCTTCACTTGCGGGACTGGTAGAACGCCCCACAACACGTGTGCCGCAATATCTTGCAAACGTACACACCCAAGCACCAATATCCTGTGACTCCAATACCTTACTGCTCCGGCACGGGGAATCCTCAGGATCCAGCTAAAATCCGGCGTTCCCGTGGCCCCGCGCTTCTTCAAATCGGATTCATGAGAGGGCCTCAACTAGAGCAAAACCAAGGTCGCTGTGTCCGGATCAGTTTTGTGCAGGATCGCCCGTCCCTGTTTGCGCCTCGATTCCGGTGCTCGGATTCGGGATACGCATCTACCTTGCCTTCCCCCTAAGTCTTTGATTTAAAAATACTTTACCGATAAAGTATTTATTCCTCATAGACTTAGAAGGACGAATCTGTAAGCTATTGATTCTATTGATGTTACTTAGTAAGTCTAAGTCCTTATTCCTCAAAGACCTGGATATGACTTACATGCTAAGTGCCTTGTTTTCAAAGACCACATAAGGGCACATTTTGTTTACCACTGAGTAAATATGCATTCAGGATGATCCACCTCGGCCAAGCTGCCGGCTTTTCCCGAGCTTTTGCTGAGGGATTCAGCATCTCTAGTTTGGCACTACGACTGTGACGCTTTGGCGCGTTTGCTTCGCTCGACGCGGAGTGGAGCGGTCGAGGCGATTTCGACCCGGTTGCGGCCTCGTTGTTTGGCGCGATACAGAGCCTGGTCCGCCGCCTGAATCACCCGGTCTGGCTGGCGATAGCGCGTGCTCGGCTCCGCCACGCCGATGCTGACCGTCACGGACAAGCCGTCGGTGGACTGGCGCAGCGCCGACGGCTCGGCGCTCTTCTTTTTTGCGGGCCTGCGGCGATCCGCCTCGCCCGGGCGAACGTCGGTTCTTCTCTCGGCACCGCGCACGCGAAATGAAGAGTTCTCAATGATCTTGCGCAGCGACTCAAGATGCTCGAAGGCATCCTTGGCGGAGGTGTCGCGGAAAATCACCGCGAACTCTTCGCCGCCGCAGCGAAATGCCTGCCCGCCCCCCTCGACCTTCGCGATCTGCGAAGCGACCATGCACAAAACCTGGTCGCCGACATCGTGGCCGTATGTGTCGTTGAACTGCTTGAAGTGGTCGATATCGACGATGGCGATGGCGTATTGCTGATCGAGCGAGAGGAGAGCTTCGTTGAACGCGCGGCGGCCACGGATGCCGGTGAGTTCATCATGGTAGGCGAGGACGTAGGAAGTCTCGATGAGAGAGGCGGCGATGATGAGCGCGGCGCTGGACACGTAGGCGTCGGAGGCTCTGCCAATGGGCGCGAACTCGATCCACACGAAAACCATCGCCATCGACCAGGCAAATCCAGGCTCGATGGGCTTGTGGGTTTGCAGATAGCGCCCGATAAAGACCACGGCCGCGGCCGCCAGTCCAACAAGCGTCCAAAGAGGAACGCTCGCTTCGTTGTGCGAGTGAACAGGAGCGGGGCTGTTCTCGGGACGGCAGAGAACGGCGACGGCCACGGACTCGAGAAACAGGAGGCCAAAGCGCGGAGCCACGCCGGCGAGGATGAGTCCACGCTCGCGCGTGGCCGCGAACACGATAAAGTTGAGCGGCACCAGCAGCGCGGTCAGCGTAACTACCATGCGGCCCGGGCCGCTGTGCGCGTTGCCGGCGGAAAAGAAAACTACCGCGCGATGCGCCAGCAGCAGCGTTAGCAGAGTAAACAGGATGCGGCTGGAATTGAACCGCCAGGCCAGCAGCAGCCCGGCGGCAAAAACGGCCACGTAGTAAAAGGAGAGAGACGAGACCACCCGCGCGAACAGCGAACTGTTCACGAGCGCGACCGCCGCGACCAACACCGCGCCGCCCGGCACCAGCCACGCTTTCCAGGTCTTGTGGTTCACCTTGTCCGCGGACAGAATCCGCTCTCACCGCCAGCTTTCAGCATACGGCAGCGATGCGCGCCACGCCGTTATCTTTCCGACACCCGCTTTTGGCTGGCTACGCAGGCTCCGGGCGAGGTTCGACATGGTAGTCTTCGGTGTTGATGAACCGGCCCTCCCCATCCGCATCCCGCCGCGAATTGCGATTAGCCATTGATACGGGCGGAACCTTCACCGACTGCGTGTGGGTAGAGAACGGCGAACTGAAGACGCTCAAAGTTTTCTCCACGCCGGACGATCCCTCCCGGGCGATTGCGCAAGCATTGAGCAAGATTGGAGCTGGCAGAGACTTCACCTTGCTGCATGGCACGACCGTCGGCACTAATGCGCTGCTCGAGCGGAAAGGCGCGCGTGTGGCGCTGGTCACGACGGCGGGGTTTGAAGATGTCATCGAAATTGGACGGCAGGCCCGGCCTCGTCTTTACGATTTCTTTTTCGACCGGATTCCTCCGCTCGTTGCCCGCGACATGCGTTTCGGTGTCCGCGAGCGCGTTGACTCGGAGGGGCAAGCGCGGGAGGTTGCTTCAGAGAAGGAATTGGCCCGGCTGCGCGAGGCGGTGTCGCGCGCGCAGCCGGAGGCGATCGCCGTTTCTCTGCTGTTTTCCTTTGCCAATGCCGAAAACGAGCAACGCGCGGCTGCGGCGCTTACCGGTCTTGGCGTGCCGCTTTCGGTCTCGCATCAGATCTTGCCTGAGTTTCGCGAGTACGAGCGGATGAGCACGCTTGTGGTGAACGCATATCTGCAACCGCTCATGCAGCGGTATATGGAGAAGCTGGCGGAGCGGGTGGAGACGGAAACTGTGGGGACGGAGCTTCGCTCCGTCCCGGGGTATAGCCCGGCCACCACACAGCATAGCCCCGCCACACGCATTTTTGTCATGCAGTCGAGTGGCGGCATTACTGCGCTGGAAGCGGCGGCGCGCGAGCCCGTGCGCACCGTGTTGTCCGGTCCAGCCGGAGGGTTGGTCGGCGCCGCAGTGTCGGCGGCTCGCAGCGGATTCACGAAGATTCTCTCCTTCGACATGGGCGGCACTTCGACCGATGTCGCGGCCGTGCAGGGCAAGATCAGCGCCGGCAATCAGTCGGAAGTTGCGGGGCTGCCAGTCGGCGTGCCCATGCTCGAAATTCACACAGTTGGCGCGGGGGGCGGGTCGCTCGCGCGCTTCGATGCCGGAGGTTTGCTGCGCGTGGGACCGGAATCCGCAGGCGCCGATCCCGGGCCGGTTTGCTATGGCCGCGGAACGCAGCCAACCGTGACCGACGCGCATCTTCTGCTCGGGCGCCTGCGGCCTGACCGATTTCTGGGGGGCGGGTTCCGGCTCGACGTGGAGCGAACGCGTCGCGTCACCGCCGACTGGCTCAAGCAACAGCATTCCCCGCTTTCCCTCGAACAGTTCGCGCGCGGCATAGTGCGCGTGGTCAATGCGAACATGGAGCGGGCGCTGCGCGTCGTCTCCATTGAGCGCGGCTACGATCCGCGCGAGTTTACATTGGTCGCCTTCGGCGGCGCCGGAGGTCTCCACGCCTGCGAACTGGCCGAGGCGCTGGCGATTCCCACGGTAATGATCCCGGCGAGACCGGGCGCGCTTTCGGCGCTCGGCATTCTGGTCAGCGATGTGGTCAAGGATTTTTCGCGCACCCTGCTCTGGCCACTGCGCGAGCGGGTTCCGTGGACCGAACTGGCCCTGGAGGTCCGCAAGCTGGAAGCGGCGGCGCGGAGGGCATTTGCCGAAGAACGCTGGCGGAGCCGAGAGTCTGTGCGTTTGGAAAAGAGCCTCGATTTGCGCTATCGGGGGCAGGGCTACGAACTGAATGTTTCCGCCAACGGCGATGTGATCTCCCGATTTCATGAAGAGCACCAGCGCCGCTATGGTTATCATCATCCCGGCCGTGAAATTGAACTGGTCACGGTTCGCCTGCGAGCGCGATTGCGGACGCCGCATCCCGCGCAGCAATCTTTGCAACCGCGCCCAAAGAAGAAGAGTGCGCCGAGGGTTGCTTCAGGTGGGTTTGCGGGCCGCGTCGTCCCGCTCGATCGGACGCGAATCGTGTTCGAAAAAACGGAGATGACGCCGGTCTTCGAGCGCAGCCGGCTTCCTCAAGGTCACGTTATGAAAGGACCGGCTGTAATTACCGAGTACAGCGCCACGACGGTGATTCCGCCGGGGAAAAAGTTCTGGGTGGATTCAGCGGAGAATCTGATTATCGAATTGAGGAGGCGCAGTAGAAGCCGTCCCATGAATCGTTTTGGGTAGGGCGCGGCTTTAGCCACGCCGTCCGAGGCCGCACAAAGGTCGGGGCTTCAGCCCCTGAGGTAAGGTGGCCGTGCCCCGCAAACATTTATGAAACCGGTTGACTGGTTCTAGCCTATTTCTCCCGACGGTCAGCGCTTTCTGCACCTCGCCGGCTGAAGCCGCGATGCCGTTGCCATGCTCGCGGCACGACTGAACTCCTCCACCCCAGCAAGCCAGAACCGGGCTCGTGGGACCTCAGCCGCGCCTTTCCCGTTCCGATTTCACTCTACAGTAGCCAGAAACTCGTTCTAGACGGACGCATCGGGTGGGACGCGCGCTACTCCTCTTCGCGGCGGCGTTTTTCTTCGATCTCCATATCCCTGAACTCGCTCGACTCGAATACTTCGCCGCACTCCTTGCACTCGACGTATTCGAAATCTTGATGGCGAGACACGATCTGCACCTGCGGATGCTTGCAATGGTCGGGGCTGACTTTCTGCTTGGAAGGCTGCGAAGGCTGGATCGGAGTCATGGCGTCGCGGAACGTTCGCTTATCTGAGAAGGGTTGGTTGCTTTGTCGAAATTGGCGGTATTTTGGGGCGGGACGGCCCGGATGTCAAGTCCCCCAAAGACAGCCCGGAGTGGTTACCAAGCCAGCCGCGTTTGAGCAGTCGGCGGCTTCTCCCTGCCCCTGCCTCTCGCCGAGCCCGTAAGCCATTAAATTCAATAACCTTACAGCTCGACCTCGATTTTTCCCCGTTGCCTGCTGATGCTTGCGCTCCAGCCGCCGATGTGGTTAAAATAAAAGGCGACCGAAAAAGTCGTAGTTCTATCCGACCATATTGGTCGCCATTGCAATCGGTCCCGTACGTTCAAGGACCCTTGCACGCCGGGCGCGAATGCTGAAGCTGACCAAAAAAGCCGACTACGGATTGATGGCCATGAAGCACTTGGCAGAGCGCGCCGCCGGTGGCGCATGCAGCGCCAAGGATGTTGCCGACGCCTACGGCATTCCGCAGGAGGCGCTGGCCAAGATCTTGCAGCGGCTGGCAAAGGCAGGACTGCTCGCGTCGCAGCACGGCATCAAAGGCGGATACACGCTGGCGCGGGATCCGCAGACGATCTCGGCCTTCGAGGTGATCAAGGCCATCGATGGGCCGCTGTTTATTACGTCGTGCGTGACCGTGCGCGGCGAGTGCGGCCAGAGCCAACGCTGCACCATTCGCGAGCCGCTGCGCAAGGTGAATGAAAGCATCGAGCAGGTGCTGAAGAGGATCAAGATCTCGCAGATGCGCGAGGAGACGGAGATGATTGAAGTGGAAGAGCCGACAGCAGCGTTGGTGACGATTCCACGCTTTAGCCACTAGCCCTTAGCCTTTGGCCAGGACCGAAAGCTAAGAGCTAATATTTAAAAGCCAATCGCTACGCGAGGAGAAACGCAGTCATGAGTACGAACGGAAACAAGTCGACCCCCATCGATGCCACCCAGCACGCGGCCCCGGAAGGCGTTAAGCTGCCCATCTACATGGATAATCACGCGACCACTCCGATGGATCCGCGCGTGCTCGAAGAAATGCTTCCTTACTTTATGGAGAAGTTCGGCAATGCCGCCAGCCGCAACCATCCCTTCGGCTGGGCGGCCGAGGAAGCGGTGGAAATGTCGCGCGATCGAATCGCCAAATTGATTGGCGCAACCGCGAAAGAGATTGTCTTTACCTCCGGCGCCACCGAAAGCGATAACCTCGCCATCAAAGGCGTGGCCGAGATGTACCGCGAGAAGGGCAACCACATCATCACCGCGGTCACCGAGCACAAGGCCGTGCTGGATACATGCAAGCATCTGGAGAAGTTCGGCTTCCGCGTAACCTATCTGCCGGTGCAGAAGGACGGCCTCATCGATCTGGACGAACTCAAGCGCGCCATGGACGACAAGACGATCCTGGTCACGATCATGGCCGCGAACAATGAGATTGGCGTGCTGCAACCGATCGAGGAGATCGGCAAGCTCTGCCATGAGCGCGGCGTGCTGTTCCACTGTGACGCGGTGCAGGCCGTCGGCAAGATTCCCATCGATGTGACCAAGATGAACATCGATATCGCGTCGATCTCCGCGCACAAGTTCTACGGGCCGAAGGGCGTGGGCGCGCTCTATGTGCGGCGCAAGAACCCGCGCGTGCAACTGGTTCCCATCATTGACGGCGGAGGCCACGAGCGCGGCATGCGCTCGGGCACGCTGAATGTGCCGGGCATCGTCGGCCTGGGCAAGGCCTGCGCGATTGCGCGGGAGGAAATGCCGCAGGAATCGTGCAAGCTGGCCGGCCTGCGCAACCGGCTCCGAGACAGCATCATGAGCCGGCTCGATGAGGTCTACATCAACGGTTCGATGGAGCACCGGCTCCCGGGCAATCTCAACATTAGTTTTGCGTATGTTGAGGGCGAGTCGCTGCTGATGGGAATCAACGATATTGCGGTTTCGAGCGGTTCGGCTTGCACCTCCGCGACGCTGGAACCATCTTATGTATTGAAGGCTCTCGGTACCGGCGACGACCTGGCGCACAGCTCGATTCGCTTCGGCATCGGGCGCTTCAATACGCAGGCCGAGGTGGATTACGTTGCCGACCGCGTGGTCGACACCGTGACGCGTCTGCGCGAACTTTCTCCGCTCTACGAGATGGCGAAAGAAGGCGTCGACCTGAAGAGTGTGAAGTGGGCCGCGGAGGCGCATTGATTTTGGGCGGCGCAGCGCTTTAGCGCTGAGACAACGGGCTTGATTCAATGGCGGCTTTAGCCGCTGAGGTTTGAAAGGGCGCGGCTCCAGCCGCGCCGTATCGGGTTGTAAATGATGTGGGGCTTTAGCCCCCGCGGCCAACCGCGGGGACCAAAGAAATGTGAGGAGAAGCAAGAAATGGCATACAGCGACAAGGTAATTGACCACTACAATCATCCGCGCAACGTGGGTTCGTTCGACAAGGGCAGCAGCGATGTGGGAACTGGCCTGGTCGGGGCTCCCGAGTGCGGCGACGTCATGAAGCTGCAGATCAAGGTTAATCCGCAAACCAACGTGATTGAAGATGCGAAGTTCAAAACCTTCGGCTGCGGGTCGGCGATTGCATCGTCGTCGCTCGCCACGGAGTGGGTGAAGGGCAAGACGATCGACGAAGCGCTCACGATCAAAAACACGGAGATCGTGAAGGAGCTGTCCTTGCCGCCCGTGAAGATTCACTGCTCCGTGCTGGCGGAAGACGCCATCCGCGCCGCTATCGGCGACTGGAAGAAAAAGCAGGGAGCGGCGAAGCCGGTGGAAGTACGCGCAGCGAAGTAAGCTTCTGGCCACCAGCAGTTAGTTTCTAGCTGTTAGCCTGGCCAGGGTCAGGAGGGTTGGTTGCTAGAAGCCAGTGGCTAGTAACTAACTTATGGAAGATACACTCAAGGTTATTGGTGGCCCGGAGGCTCCGGCCAAGGGCATCCAGGTTACGGAAAAGGCGATCGCCAAGATTCGCTCCGCCTTGGCGAAGGAAGGCATTTCGCCCGAGCAGGGCGGCCTGCGCCTTGGCGTACAGGGCGGGGGATGCTCCGGGTTGAGCTATAACATCCGGTTCGATACCCAGCCGCGCGAACGCGACCGCATTTTCGAGTTCGGCGGCATACGCGTGTTCATCGACCCGAAGTCGTTCATCTACCTCCACGGGATGACGCTCGACTATCAGGAGACGTTGATGCAGCAAGGCTTTGTCTTCGTCAATCCGAACTCGACGAAGTCGTGCGGTTGCGGCACTTCTTTCTCAGCGTAGACTGTGGAGACGGGGCTCCGCCCCGTCTGGACGGGCCAAAGGCCCGTCCCCACACAAGCATTCGGTGTCAGGGGGCGGGCGTCACGTCCGCCCCAAGTTGTGTAATAGGCTTGATTATGGCAACCTCAGAATCGAAATCGTCAGTGATCGTGCCCGGGGAGTCCTCCTCGGGTTGCTGGTCGTGCGGCACCATGCGGGCCACTCACTTTTGCAGCGCGTGCGGCAAGGTGCAGCCCGCGGTCCCGGTGGACTACTTCACCTTCTTCGGGTTTCCGCGCAAGCTCGAACTGGATACGGCCGTCCTCGAAAAAGAGTTCTACTCGCTGAGCCGGCGACTGCATCCCGATGTGTTCTCCCAGGCTCCCGAGCAGGAGCGGGAGTGGAGCCTGGAGCAAAGTTCCATGCTTAACGACGCCTACCGCACGCTGAAAGATCCGATCAAGCGCACGGAATATCTGCTGCGGCTGGAAGGCATCGAATTGGGCGAACAGTCGAGCCAGGCCACAGAAAAAGCTCGCGCCAGCGGAGAACTGAAGAAACAGGCCGTGCCTCCGGATCTGCTGGAGGAAGTTTTCGAGCTTAACATGCATCTGGAAGAGCTGAAGATGCAGAAGAAATCGGGAGAGGATGATCCTGCGCTGCTCGAAGAAATCGGAAAAGCCAAGCTTTCTCTGGAAGAGAAGTACGATGCCCTGTTCAACGAGTTAAAGCACGTGTGGAAGAAATGGGATACGGCCGTTGACGCTGGCACCGAAGAAGACCGCAAACAGATTCTCGGCGCCATGCTCGACGTGCTGAACCGGCGGAACTACATCCGGAATCTCGTGCGGGATGTGAATGAAGCGATGGAGTGACTTGTAATGGGCAATTTCCAATTTGTAACTTAGAACCGGCCCGCTACCCGGCGATTTTCAATTACAAATTACAAATACAAATGGCAACGGACCACATAGTCGGCATCGATCTTGGCACCACCAACTCGCT
>Ga0187781_10003802_pt1 | contig 11289 bp, 11 predicted proteins | sample 0715_SJ02_MP02_2_FD_132447 | JGI IMG/M metagenome (GOLD analysis project Ga0187781, IMG submission 132447) | Tropical peat soil microbial communities from peatlands in Department of Meta, Colombia - 0715_SJ02_MP02_20_MG | ecosystem: Environmental > Terrestrial > Soil > Wetlands > Peat | place...
CGGGCAGCCCCATCTTCAGTTCCAAACTCTTAGGTTCGGACCATGTAAACCTAGTTCTGTTAAGTTCAAGCCTGATGCATGATCGCTCATTGTTCTCGAACAGCAGATCCACTTTGCCTTTAGAGTGGAAATTGAAATCGCGCGGCGGGCACATTCGTAGAGAAAGCTTTTATTAGCGGTCAATTCAAAATGTGAATACTCGAATTGTGAGAAAATGAATGAGAACGATCAGTACGAAGCGATTTTCAAGAGAAAATCAATCAGGAATTATGATTCAGCTCCAGTTGATCAAAGTCGTCTCGAAGAGGTCTGGGAGAATTTGCGCGCTTTAAAACCGATGTGCGCGGGAATCAAGACGGAATTCAAAATCATTGCGCCGGATCAGGTAACTAGGAAAGTTAGGAACAAGGCGCCCCATTTTATCGCCGCGTTCTCCGAGGCAAAGGACGCCTACAAGACTAATGTGGGTTTCATGCTGCAGCAAATGGATCTTCATTTTTCAGCCACTGACTTAGGCAGCTGCTGGCTAGGGATTCCTCGGCCCGTTAAAGAAGTAACAGACTCTTCAAGTCTTGAGTACATCATTTTGATGTCCTTCGGAAATCCAAAGGAAACGCTACATCGAACCACCGTTTCGCAGTTTAAGAGGAAACCTCTCACGGAGATAACGAATATTGAGGGGGCTGATGAATTGCTGGAACCTGCCCGTTTAGCTCCATCAGCAGTAAACCTGCAGAATTGGTACTTTTCGGGCGATAAGAATTTGATCCATGCCTACTCTTCCAAATCTGGCTTTTTTAGAAACATCATCGGCGGGAGTTTTTTCCCTGTCAACATGGGTATCGCGATTTATCACTTGCAGCTTGCGGCTGAACACTTCGGTTGCAAAACCAAAATCTTGTTCGAAGAAGGCAGAGACAAGAATCCACCTAAAGATCGCGAGTACATCGCCAGTTTAGAAATTGAAAAGACAGAGCAAAAGACGGCGTTTGAAGGTAGCGTTGTCTAACGCATCACAGTTTCTTAATCATGTTGTAGGATATTAGACCGACATATCCAAGCGCCGTGAACACGGTGAACCATTCCAGCAGAGGAGTGCTAGGCAAAACGAGGAACGCCAAGTTTATGGCGGCAACAATAAACGCATAATACGAGATTGCTTTGATGTATCGTGGGTGAGGATACAGAAAAACTCCTATCAGCACCAGAACAATCAGGTTCAGAACGAAGAAAACGTCAGACCACATGTCATGAAGCCAACCTGCGTTTTCCGAGAAAACGCCAATCATTATCAGCGAAAAAGCTGATAAGCATCCGATCGTCTGCACAGCCAGAAGCCGTGTTCTAAACTGTCTCTGTTCGCTGTACCACTTGTAAAGTCCAATGAAAAACGGGAATAGAGCTATCCCCGTTAAGATGCAGCCGAGGTTGTACAGAATCGCACCTTTCGGATTGTAGTTTGAGTTTCCAAGGTCGCTTAGCCAGTTCGTGACAGGACTGTACATAGTCGGGTATAATGCCCAGGATGAAAAAGTGAATACACAGTACAATACTATGACCAAGACGCCTGAAATCGAACTGATTTGCCACTTCACTGAAGTCAACCTCAGGGTTCATTTTTTTCATAGTGGATATTTACTTATAAGACTTGTGACAGGGCAGACAAGCGGTCTTTCGGTAACAAACAGCGCCTGATATTCAAGGGATGTTTTGAGCTGCTTCACTGCGCAGAATCATGTAAGAGTTCTCATGGCTGTGTGCCACTAGATTGATCTAGTTTGTAGTTGATAGCTACTTTGATTGTTGTCTGAGCCCAACAACATTACCGTCGGCGTCTTTAACCTTTGCAATCAACATCCCCCCGCCAACGTCTTTAACATCTTGGACGATCTCGGCACCGACCTCGGTCATTGCTCGAAGGCTACTCCTAATATCCTTTACATCGGTATAAGCAATAGGCCCTAAACTAGAGTTAGGGTCTAAACCGACTTCCATTTCACCAACCTTATAACCCACGTAGTAGGCGCTTGTGACGTACGGTTCTGTGTCTAGAAACTTGCCATAAAATGCTTTAGCTTTTTCCACGTCCCTTACTGGAAAGACTAAAAGTTTAATGTTACGTGCCATAATATGCCTCCTATTGAAATAAAGCGCGTGTGCGTTAATATAATAATTTGGGGATAAACCAGAGCGCGATTAGCCTGTGCATTTTTGAAGGGCAGAGTACCTCTTCCACGAATGTTCTATCCATTCTTCCAGGCTTTTGATGTTTTCAGGGGTTATTTTTCTGAATCTCTCTTGAGCCTTCAGATAAGCTTCTATCGGTGTTCTTTTTCCCTCTTCGAGAATTCGCTGGCTTGGACCGGTGAGTCTAAGCTTTCCATTTTCAATTTCCAAGAGAGGCCAGATGCCTGTTTCGACCGCGAGTCTGCCTATTCTTGTGGTCTGATTGGCTGAGACTCTCCAGCCTGGAGGGCAAGGACTGTACACGTGAATGTACCTGAATCCGCGGCAGCTTTGCGCTTTTTTGAGTTTGGCTATGAAATCCTGTGGATACGAAACGTTCACAGTGGCTATGTAGGGTACGTCGTGTTCCATCATAATCAGCGGAATGTCTTTCTTGAAGAGTATTTTTCCTTTGGGAGCGTTGGTTGTCCATGCTCCGAATGGAGTTGTTCCGCTTTCCTGCACGCCTGTGTTCATGTAGCCTTCGTTATCGTAGCACATGTAAATCATGTTTTCCTGCCGGTTGGCGGCTCCAGAGAGCACTTGCAATCCTATGTCAGCGGTTCCCCCATCACCTGCCCAGACGACAACGTTTACGTTTTCAACTCCCCTGATTCTGAGGGCCGACACAATGCCTGACGCGACAGCAGCGCCAGAGGCGAAAGCTGAGTCAACTACCGGAATTTTGAACGATGTGTCGGGATACCCACCTTGGACTATGGCTGAACAACTTGCCGGAATCACGATGATTGTGCGTTCGCCCAATACCCTCAACGCCAACCTTAAGCTTAGGACTGCTCCGCAACCCACGCATGAAGTGGTTCCCGATTGAAGTGGGGTCTCCTTTGGAAGCTGCTTTATCCAGCTCACGGCTTTTCACCTCTTAGGCCTATCCATTCTTCGTCAGGAAATTTCTTTGAGTTTGCCACGGCGTCGTATGCTTTTCTAACCATTTTAACGATGTCTCTCACCCTGATGTCTCTTCCTCCTAAACCGGCTACAAAGCCTAGCACCTTAGGTTTCTCATCCAATGAGTATAAGCTGCTTTTGACTTCAGTGAAAAGCGCTCCTTCCATGCCGAAAGATATGTCTCGGTCTACAATCACAAAGGCTTTGAGCCTACTGCCGAATTCTCTGATTTTTTCTTTGGGAAAGGGTCTGAAAAGCTTGATCTTGACCGCGCCCACCGCCAATTTCTCTTTCCTTAACCTGTCAACTGCTTCCTTGACTTCGCTGCTTAACGCTCCCATAGATACAATTACGACTTCTGCCCCCTTGCACTTATAGCATTCAACTTGGCCTGAATAATTTCGGTTGAATCTCCAAGAATAGTCTTCTGCTACTTCTTCGGCCACATGTTTTGCGTTCTCCATTGCTTCCTGAATTAGAAAACGAAACTCCATGTACAGGTCAGGGTTAACCAAGCTGCCAACGGTGGTCGGATGCTCTAAGTCGATCAAGGCGTTGGCGGTGTTGTACGGCGGAAGGAAGGAATCAACGTCTCTCTTGTCGGGCACTTCGACAGGCATCGAGGTGTGTGACAGTTCGAAGCCGTCGTAGCACACCATTGCGGGTAGAAGAACTCTCTGGTCTTCGGCGATTTTGTAAGCTTGAAGCAGCGTGTCAAGGATGTCTTGGTTGTCTTCACAGTAAAACTGCATCCATCCTGTGTCTCTCTGAGATATGGAGTCATTTTGATCTGTCCATATTGTCCATGGAGGCGCCAACGCCCGGTTTACGTTGACCATCACGATGGGCAGCCTGCTTCCCGATGCCCAGTGGAGCATTTCATGCATATACAGCAATCCTTGAGACGACGTGGCCGTGAATGTCCTTACCCCTGCGACGGATGCGCCGATGCAGCAGGACATCGCGCTGTGTTCGGATTCTACTTTGATGTATTCCGCCTGCATTTCGCCGCTGGCGACGAACTCGGATATTTTTTCGACCACACTTGTCTGCGGAGTGATTGGGTACGCAGCAACCATCTTTACGTCCGCGAGCTTTACTGCGTATGCTGCCGCGTAGTTACCTGTCATGAAGGTTTTTTTCATCGCTTTTCATTTCTCCTTCAAATCTCATGGTTATCGACTTCGTTGGGCATTCTTCAGCGCATATTCCGCAGCCTTTACAATACTTGAGGTCGATTTTCGGTTCAGTTTTCTTCGTTAGCGTTACAGCACCTTCGGGACAAAACAGCCAGCAAACGAGACATTTCGTGCATTTCTTCCGGTTCATCACGGGGCGGTATACACGCCAACTACCGGTTGCGGTCAAGCCTTCTTCAGGCGGCGTTGAAATTGCTGTTCTCGGAATAGGCACTGACTTTTGGCGTGTTTTTCTAGGCAGTTTTGTCAACCCCCCTTAAAAGAAGGTAGCCGAGAATAGCCGCTTCAGCGTTTTTTTCTCCCGTATCGTCAGGCCATCGTTCTCTTATCGCTGCTTGAACAGATTCGATGGTAACAATTCTCGTGGCTCTGGCCAAGGCACCGACCATTATAGTGTTAACCACGGCGAATCCAGCGATCACTAAGCCCAGCTTCAGGGCTATTTTCGTCGCGTCGACTTTTACAACTCGACATCCTTCGTACTCGGCTCTTTTTCGTCTTCCTTGACCGTTGATTAAGAGCAGCCCAGTTTTTTTCAGCCCGTCAGCAACATCTACCCCAGGTAAGAATGGGCTTAAAACAACTACGTAATTTGGGCTATAAAGAGGGCCTCGAAGACGAATCGGTCGGTCGGAGACTCTGACAAAAGCTGTGACTGGCGCTCCACGCCTTTCTCCTCCGAAGAACGGGAAAGACTGGACTCCTTTACCCTCTTTGAAGGCAGCTGCGGCTAGAAGTTCAGCCGCGATCACAACTCCTTCGCCTCCTCGACCGTGAAAACGGATTCCTTTCATCATATTGCATTCGTTGGATTATTATCTGCAGAGGTTTCTTAAAACATTTTTACGAGGTTTTCTTGAACTTCCGGTTTCCACGTTTGATTGCTCTGGGAATCTCGCCTGTTTTTGTCCGGGCGGGCGTCCTAATGAAGATCTGCCAAGTCTTGCGATCACTTTGTCGCCTGTATTCGCTGTTTCTTTTTCTTGTCTTCTTGCACTTTTCTGTGCATCAATAGCGCATTTATCGCGTCAATCGCCCTTTCAGGCGTCACGTAAGTGGGGATGTGTTCCTCCTCTAGCATTTTTGCCATTACCCGAGTGAAGTCTCCACCTATTGCGCAAACGACTATTGGCTTCCTGTAAGTCACTTGACATTCCGTTATTGCGTCTACAACGTCCGACTGTATGTAGGACGTTTGTGGAAGCACAATCACCAACAAAACTCCGACGTTTGGGTCTGATGCAACGGCGTTTAAAGCCATTCGGTAACGTTCCGCGTCAGCGTCCCCAACCAAGTCTAAAGGGTTGCGTGGTATAGCGTAGTATGGCAGATTTTCCTTCAAGGTCTTGGCGGTTTCGCTATTGAAGCTTGCTAGTTTGATGCCTAGTCTTGAGGCTTCATCGGTGCTTATAACCCCGAATCCTCCACCGTTAGTCACGATTGCCAAATCAGTTTGGGCTTTTGGTATAGGCTGATAAGCTAAAACTCTTGCGTAATCAAATAGTTCATCGACATTTTGTGCCTGTACTGCCCCGACTTGTTCAAAAACGCCTCTGTAGACGTTCGCAGCCCCTGCCATCGACCCGGTATGAGAAAGAGCCGCGTTTGCCCCCTCCGGAGTGATTCCTCCCTTTAGCACCACTAATGGTTTTCTCTCAACGATCTTTGAAGCAACTTTTAGGAATTCTCTTCCTCGTTCTATGCTTTCAACATAGAGAGTAACGCAGGTCGTAAGCGAATCCTCGGCGAGATAGTTCAGCAAATCGACCTCGTCGACATCAATTTTGTTGCCTATGCTGATAAATTTGCTTATGCCGATGTCTTGAGATGAGGCCCAGTCCAGGATTGCGGCTCCAAATGCACCGCTTTGTGTTATGAAGGCGGTGGCACCTAGTTTTGGTCGTGTCAGCCTGTACGTCGGCAAGAACAAAGTATCCACGTGACTCGTAGGATCGTAGATTCCGATGCAGTTTGGACCGATGATTCTGAGGTTGCTTGCTGTGATTTTCTTTTTTATTTCATTTTCGAGCTTTTCTCCTTTTTCACCGATTTCCTTGAATCCGCCAGAAATTATGACTGCCGCCTTGACCTTTTTGGATAAACAGTCGTCGATTGCACTGGATACCTTAGGCGCTGGAAGGGCTATTACTGCCAGGTCCACTTCGTCTGGTATCTCCTTTAGGTTTGGGTAAACTTTGAAGCCGAGAATGTTTTCTGCTTTTGGATTTACTGGGTAGGTTTTGCCTTTGAATTCTGATCTGGCGAAGTTTTTGAAGATCACGTGTCCGAACTTTCTAGGCTCTCTTGCGGCGCCTATTACGGCGACGGATTTTGGTTTGAAGAATGCTTCTAGTCCCATTTTATTTGACTCCTTTTTCTTGTCTTGTGACGATTCGGACATAACACGCGTGAACCCCATATGAGATTGGGTAATCTTATGCTGGTAAATCTTTTTGTCATGTTAAACCATTTCTCTTCCATTCAGATTTAAACTTTCACAGGATGCTAAAAAAGGAATAATGCTCGCGCTTATTCGATTTTTAAGTCGAATATTTAATTCCAGTTTTATGCATAAAATTTTCGATTTTTCCCGGATTTCAGATATTGGTCTGTCAGCCCGGGATTTCGAACGAGGTCTTGGGTGCTCCGCAAACGGGGCAAGTTTCTGGCCGGTCACGTTCAACAATATAGCCACAAACCGTGCAGACGTAATACTGCGTGGAGCGCTGCGCTATCATGTCATCGAGTGCTCTTTTGTAAAGTTTGGCATGCTCGGCTTCTACATCCCGAGCCTGTTCGAACACCATGGCGGCGGCTTCTTCGCCATCTTCTTCGGCTTCGCGAAGCATTTTGGGGTAATAGATCCCGTTGACCGCGGTTTCAGATTGAAACGCCTGTTCCAAATTTGTCTGCGTGTCAGCAACTGCTTCCAGCAGCGCAAAATTTCGACGAGCATGGATGCCCTCAGAAGCGGCAACGGCTCTGAATAGTTGCGCTATCTGGGGTAAGTCTTCTTGCTCTGCTTTCTTGGCATACATCAGAAGCCTTTGTTGAGCTTTAGCTTCTCCTACGAAGGCTTCATGTACGTTGTTTGCCGTTTTCTCCTTCAAGTTCATTTAACCGCATCCTTTCAGAGGATCGCTATTTAGGTAGGTCTTCGATGATTTATGATTTGCGCAGCACAGCAAGGCAGTAGGATAGGCAAAATCACTCTTGAAATGGCCAATTGAAAAATGAAAAGAGGGGAATTTGTGAACTAAGTTTTTTTCGCTTTCTGTTTTTCTTCATCTTGGAGAACTCTTTTTAGCACTTTGCCAACCAAAGTCATAGGTAGCTCGGTTCTGAATTCCACTTCTCTAATTGCCTTGTACGGTGCCAATTTACTGTTAACGAATGTCTTGATTTCCTCCTCAGTTGCGGTCTTGCCTTCTTTTAAAACGACGAAAGCTTTTGGAACCTCTATTGCAACGGGGTCGGGCTTACCAACAACCGCGCATAACTTCACTGCTGGGTGTTCAAAAAGCACGTCCTCAATCTCTCTAGGATAAACACTGTAACCCTTGTATTTGATCAGATCCTTTTTTCTGTCAGTGATGTAAAAGTACCCATCTTCATCCATCTTCCCAACGTCGCCCGTGCGGAGCCATCCAGCTCGAAGAACATCTGCATTTTCTTCATCCATTTTCCAATAACCCTTCATGACTTGCGGACCCTTGACAAAAAGTTCTCCATTCTTGCCAATCCCAAGTTCTTTTTCTCCAGTGTTCTGGTCCATAATCTTCGCGTCTGTGTCAGGCCACGGTAAGCCTATTGAGCCCACCTTCACCGTTTTCATCGATTTGTCGAGTGGATTGCAGTGAGTAACCGGAGATGATTCCGTCAATCCGTAGCCTTCAACGAGAACGCCGCCTGTTACTTCCATCCATTTCTTCTGAACTTCTGGTGGAAGCGGCGCCGAACCTGATATGCAGAAACGGACAGATGAAAGGTCATGCTTGGCTAGAGTTGGATGCGACAAAAGCATTGAGTACATGGTCGGTGCTCCGCAAAAAATCGAAACCTTGTATTTTTGAATGGCTTGAAAGGTGCCTTCGGCATCAAAGCGTGGAAGCAAAACCATTCTTCCAGCCAAATATATTGGAGCATTCATACCGGTTGTCATTCCGTAAATGTGGAACAAAGGCAAAACCGTCAGAAAACTTTCTTTACCTGTTACGCCTCTCAGCCACGCAGCGCAGGCTACTGCGTTAGATACAAAATTCATGTGCGTCAGCATTGCTCCCTTTGAAATTCCAGTGGTCCCCCCAGTATATTGGAGAGCCGCCAAATCTACTTCTGGGTCAATCTCAACAGCCGGTGGATGAGCCTCATATTTGCTAAGCAAATCTTGAAAGAAGTACACGTTTGGTTTACGCTCAACCTTGTGGGAAGGAATTCTCTTCAACAGGGAACCGAAAAACGCCGTAGTGGATGGCATATAATCCTTAAGACTTGTCACAATCACGTTTTTTACCTTGGTTCGGGCTTGAACTTTCTCCAAGATTGGGTAAAGTGCATCCAAAACAACTATCGTCTCTGCTTCAGAATCGACTAGCTGGTGTTCAACCTCGCGTTCCTTGTACAACGGACTTATAGCTGTCTCGATAGCCCCGATTCGAATTATGCCGTAATACGAGATGATAAACTGAGGGATGTTCGGAAGAAATATTGCAACCTTGTCCCCCTTTTTGATGCTTAGGTTAGCCAGTGCATTTGCAAACTTGTCCGTAGCCACATTCAATTCCTTATAAGTTATGCCTTTATCGAAGTAAACTATTGCTGTGTGGTTAGGATGACTTTCGGCGGCATTTTTCATTAAGTCAGAAAGCGGAACTCTCGGGTACTCAATGTGTTTAGGGACTCCTTCAGGCCAAAATTTGAACCACGGCTTTTCAGGTGCTTCCGTTTTAGCCTTCCTTCTCTTGGCAGACATTTTAGCGCCCCCTATTTAAATATTAGTAGATGTTTCAAGTTATAACATTTTCCGCTGATGAAGTATGGTAAAAGCCGAAGAAGTATGGATTAAATGCGAAGATGCAACGCTTTACGGTGAAATATATATCCCTGATGTTGTTCCGGCACCAGCGGTTCTTATCTGTCACGGCATGGACTCGCAGGGCTTTCATTATCTAAAAATCTACGGCGAATTAGCCAAGACCGCCTGCAAAAACGGTTTTGTTTCGTTTGTTTTCGATTTCCGCGGTGTTGGGAAAAGCACTGGGAAATTTGACTACGGTTTTGCAGAACAGCACGACGTTAAATGCGCTTTGAATTACTTGGCTTCAATGAAGGAAGTTCAGGGAAACAAAATCTTTATTGTGGGACATAGCCTGGGCGGCGTAGTTTCGGTTTACGCGGTTCAAAATGAAAAGCGCGTTAACGGACTCGTTTTGTGGTCTACTCCCCCAAACCAGATGCGTAACGTAAAAAAGTTCATCAGGAATACACGAGGAACGCTGGGTCTTTACTTTTTCCAATTCTTCTCTTTGATCGACGAAGTTCTTGATGTTTCCAAATTTTTTAATCTGGAAGTGTATGGAATTAGTTTGCGTCCTAAGTATGTTAGAGAAAAACTTATGAAGCTCAATGCATGCGAAGAAGTTTCAAAATCAGAAAATTTGCCTCTTCTTGTTGTGGTAGGTGATAAGGATGTTATCGTCGACGTGGACGAGGCACGCCAACTATTCCTGTCCGCCCATGAACCGAAAGACTTTCTGATAATACCAGGAGCGAACCATATCTACAACGGGAAAGAAAACGAGTTGATCACCCAAACAATCAAATGGATAAAAAAGTGGGAGTAAGCTAGTAAAGGACGTTTCCTCAGGGTTCAAGCGGAAAAAACTCGTAAGTTGGGTTTCCTTCAGGCGTAACTCCAGCCACGAGTTTGACTTTCATTCCTATTTTGATTTCCGAGAGTTTCAGTCCGTTTAGCCAAGCAAGCACTCTTACTCCTTCTTTTACCCTTCCAATCGCGACAGTATACGGCTTATACTGCTGGAAAGTAGTTGGCCTTACAACTATATGCGTAAATGTTTCAACTTCTGCTTCATTGCCAAGCTCAATCCACTCTACTTGATTTGATAGGCACTCTGGGCACTCAGCAGCAGGAGGAAAATTTAGTTTCCCGCAGTTTTCACACTTGGTCGCATAGATTTTTCCTTGTCTTAAGCCTTCCCAAAACTTCAAGGTTTTGCTTATCGGAATTTCCGGCCCGATTGTTATTTCTCTAGATTTTATTGAGGGCATCGAAGACATCCTCATCACCTCCGAAGTATAGTAACGTAACAATAATGTCCTGTTCCACCTACGTTGTGGGCGAGTGCAATGTAGTTTTTCAATGGCACCTGTCTGTGTTTTTCAACTTCTTCCCTTAACTGCCTAGTTAATTCGTAAATCATCGAGCATCCAGTCGTTCCCACTGGATGTCCCTTTGCCTTAAGTCCTCCATCCACATTTACAGGTATCTTTCCGCCGATCTCCGTTTGCCCTTCTCGTAAGAGTTTAACGCCTTCTCCCTTACGGCACAGCCCAATGTCTTCGTAAGCCATGATTTCTGCTATTGTGAAACAGTCATGCACCTCTGCAACTTCAATCTGATCTGCCGTTACTCCGGCAGCCTTGTAAGCTCTTTGTGAAGCTAAAACGCTTGCTTCGAGTCCGACGAAATTAGCTCTCTTGGTGAGGTTTGCGGTCCCCGAGGAATAGCCTATGCCTGCCACCCATACTGGCGTTTCGATTTTTAGTTCCTTAGCTTTTTCTTCTGATGCAAGAATTACGGAGGCAGAACCGTCGGTCAGCGGGCAACAATCGTAAAGTTTCAACGGAGAAGCTATGACCATAGATGACGACACGTCGTCAACCGTTATCCTGTTCTGCAAGTGAGCTTTCGGATTCATCGAACCATACTTGTGAG
>Ga0187781_10003803_pt1 | contig 11289 bp, 7 predicted proteins | sample 0715_SJ02_MP02_2_FD_132447 | JGI IMG/M metagenome (GOLD analysis project Ga0187781, IMG submission 132447) | Tropical peat soil microbial communities from peatlands in Department of Meta, Colombia - 0715_SJ02_MP02_20_MG | ecosystem: Environmental > Terrestrial > Soil > Wetlands > Peat | place...
ATCGAAGACTTTTTTAACGCCGACCCCGAATTGGCCGCGCGCGCCACACTGGACAGTTCCCTGCTGTTCGGCCTGGAAACACTGTGCCGCCACACGCGGGCGTTTGTGAACTGCACGCGCGACATTCTCCTCAAGGACCTGGCAACCGTTCTGCCACCCGACCAGACGGTGGTGGAGATTCTGGAAACGGTGGAACCCGAAGACCGCGTGGTTGCGGCCTGCCAGAGACTCAAGAAATCCGGCTATTTGATTGCCCTGGACGATTTCGCGCCCGACGATATGCGCGTTCCCCTCGCCCCATACGCGGACATTATCAAGGTGGACGTGCGCGCGACAAATGGCGACGAACAAGCCAGGATTTTGCACAGTTTCGGTTCCGCAAGTTGCAAGCTGCTGGCAGAGAAAGTGGAGACCCACGGCGAGTTCGAAAGCACCCGCAAAATGGGCTTTATTTACTTTCAAGGTTACTTCTTCTTCAAGCCGGAATTGGTGGCGGGCCGCGAAGTTCCCGCCAGCCGGGTTCGGCAGTTGCGGCTCCTTGAACTGGTTTCCCGCCCGGAGCTCGATCTGCGCGAGCTGGAAAAAGCGCTCAAGCTGGAGACTTCCATCTGCTATCGCTTGCTGCGCTATCTCAACTCGCCCATTTTTGGGTTCGCACTGGAGATCAAATCGGTTCGCCATGCCATGGCGGTTCTGGGAGAAAGGGAACTGCGGCGCTGGATCCGGATGGTGGTCGCGCTGGGCATGGCGGAACAGAGGTGTAGCGAGCTTATAATCCTCGGACTGGCGCGGGCACGATTCTGCGAGTTTCTATCGGAACATCTCAAGTCTTCCCACGATCTGTTCTTCATGGGATTGCTCTCCACGATGGACGCGATTCTGGAGATCGACATGAACACACTGCTCGAACAGCTCCCTATAGAACACGTCATCAAGGACACACTGCTTAGCCGCGAGACTCCCCTGCGGCCTCTTTACCGGCTCATGCTGGCGTACGAATCCGGGGAGTGGGCGGAAGCAAGCGCACTGGCGCGGCAAGTCGGACTTAGCGATGAACGGGTCGCCGATGCCTGGTGGCAGGCACTCACTTGGGCGCAAGAGGTGGCCAGCACCGCTTAGCGTTCATTACCCGAATTCAAACCAACAGGGGTCACGGCGCTTCGATCAGCTCCATCTTTCCGTCGCGGGTGCGGTGCAGAACCATCAGTTTGCCCTTGGGGTCGCGGAAGATAAAAACGTCGCGGTCGCGAAAGTGGGCTTCCTTGATGGCTTCCTCGAGCGTCATCGGGCGCAGGGCAACCGAGTCGGCGGAGCGGGTGAGGTGGACCTCAGTGGTCCGGGCAACCGAGGGAAACTTGTGAACCGTGACCGAAACCGTCGTGCTGTCGGCCAGGTCGATGGACGTCTCCACGCTATCTTCCGCACCTTGGCCGTTGAATTTCTTTCCCGCCTTGCGCTTCTTGCTCAGCCATTTGGTTTTGTACTTCAAGGCCTGTTTGTGCAGATGATCGAGCGCTTCGCTGACGGCGGAAACCATGTCGTGAGCCTGGGCCGCGCCGACGATCGGTCCGTTGGGCGGGTTGATGGTGATTTCGGCTTTGTGGCGGTGCTTCTCGACCGCGAGGATGACTTTGGTCTCGAAGCGGTCACCCAAAATCTTGCGGATTTTATTGAGGCCGGTTTCAACTTCCTTACGGATGGAATTGGGAATCTCGTATTGACGGCCGGTGTATTCGACGTTCATTAGCGCCCTCGGTATTTGTTTGATGTAACGGGCACTGCTGAGTCCCAGGTCAGAGGTTAGAGGTCGGATTGCAGAGGCCGCGACGCCCTAGGTTTTACCTCTGACCTCAAACCTCTTGACCTTACTTCTTCACTCTTCTCTGATGCGTACTGGGAATCTTCATGTCTTCGCGGTATTTGGCCACGGTGCGGCGTGTGACGCTGATACCCTGGGATTGCAGAATGCGGGTGATCTGTTCGTCGGTCAGCGGACGCGCCGCGTCTTCTTCCTCGATCAGCTTCTTGACGCGCCGTTTCAGAATTAGCAAGGACGTGGCGCCACCTTCCGGCCCCTGCACGCTCTCCGAGAAGAAATAGCGCAGTTCGAACACGCCCTGCGGCGTGTGCACATACTTGTTGGCAACCGCGCGGCTGACAGTGGAGGGATGGACGCCGATTTCTTCGGCGACCTCCTTGATCATCATCGGCTTCAGATGGTCGATGCCGCGCTCGAGAAAATCCTGCTGGCGGGCCACGATGGAATAGCAGACCTTGGTGATGGTCTGCTTGCGCTGCTCGATATTCTTGATGAGCTGGATGGCCGACTTGTAGCGGTCCTTGACGTAGTTGCGCGTTTCGCGGTCGTTGCCGTCGCGCGCCAGCAGGCGCTTGTAAGCCGGATTCAGGCGCAACTGCGGCATATCCTCGTCGTTCATGACGATGAGCCACTCATCACCGTGCTTGACGAAAGCGACATCCGGTTCGATGAGGCGCGCTGGAGTTTTGTTGTACTGCAGGCCGGGACGAGGATCGAGAGTGCGGATGTACTCGACCGCGGCCTGCACGGCTTCCAGAGGCCGGCCGATGGCGCGGCCGATTTCCTTGAACTGCTTGAGCGTAATCGCTTTCAGGTGGTGGTCGACGACGGCAATTGCGTCGTGGACGAGCTGCTCGGTGCCGCCATGGCCGTTGCGGTGCTGCTGCAACTGCTGCAGATGATAGCGCAACTGATAGAGCAGGCATTCGCGGAGATCGCGGCAAGCGACGCCGGGCGGATCGAACTGGCGCACAACCTCGAGAGCCTCGTTAAGGTCTTGGCGGGTGAAGTGGACGGGAATCGGCGGCGGCGCAACCGCGGCGACTGCGCTGGCACTGCTTGGCGGCTCAGCCGCCACAGACACAGCGGCTGCCGGCGAGGGCTCGCTCGCCAAAGCCGCAGAGACGGACGTCGCTTCACTCGCTTCCGCGAGCGCTGCCAGCGCTATGGGTTCGGCCGACTGCCGGGTTTCAGGAGAACTCGGGCCTTCGTACGAACCCCCGTCCAATGGACCTCCGGCCGGCGAAGGTGCAACGCCGTTCGATTTTTCGGCCTCCGCGGCCGCGCTCATGCCTAATGCCTCGGCCTGGCCCACGATTTTGGCCTGAGTCTCGGCATCCGCTTCCGGGGCAGCGACCGGAACAACTCCCAACAATTCGTCATCGCTGGCAATCAGATATCCGTCTTCGTTGAGGTTGCCGATGATGAGCTCGGCTGCCTCACGCACCGGTGGGCGGGTCGTGATCGCGCCCAGTTGCCAGAGAAGGTGGTCGGTGAGATTGCCGGATTTCGAGAGGAAATTCTCGAACGAAGGCTTTTCCACCTCTTCCATTTCGACCGAGCTGCGATACCCGGGGTCGAGGTACTCCTGGAAAAATGAGCCGAAATCGATTTCTTCGAAGGGGTCTTTCGTCTCGGTAGCAGTGATCGGGTTTTCTTCGGTCGTAGCCTTGGAAGCGAGGCGGTCGCGCTCTTCTTCCTGGCGGCCGATCTCGTCAATCATCGGAACGGCATCTTCCAGTTCCTCAAGGACCGGGTTTTCGACCATCTCGGCGTTAATCATGTCCTTGAGCTCAAGCTTGTTGAGCGCGAGGACGGACACCATCTGGACGAGGCCCGGCGTGAGAATCTGCCGCTGCGAAAGCTTGACATTCAGTTTGTGCTGGAGAAGAACCATTGTTCCTTACGTTTCAAAGTTTCAATGTTTCAAAGTTTCAAGGTCTCAAAGTTTCGAGTTTCGAGGTTTCAACGCCTCAAGGCCGAGAGGCAGTAAAGCCCGATGGAACGCTGCGGTCGTTGAAACCTTGAAACTTTGCAGCCTTGAAACCTGCTACTTACACCTTCTCATGCACCTAGGTCCCGCGACTCGGCACGAAAGTCCAATCTGGCTACGCCTTGGTAACGCCTTTTCTCACACCAGCGAGAAACTCTCGCCCAAATAAACCCTTCGCACTTCCGGATCGCTGCCCAACTGCTCGGGGGTTCCAGAACGAAAAATTCGTCCCTCATTGATGATGTACGCCCGATCCGTCACCGACAATGTCTCGCGCACATTGTGATCGGTGATCAGAATGCCGATGCCGCTCGAGCGCAGGTCCGAAATGATCTTCTGCAAGTCGAGAACGGCAATCGGGTCGATGCCCGAAAAGGGCTCGTCCAGCAGAATGAATGTCGGGCTGATGCAAAGCGAGCGGGCAATCTCGACTCGCCGCCTCTCCCCTCCCGAAAGCGCATATCCGCGGTTCTGCCGGATGTGCTCCAGGCCGAGCTGGTCAATCAGCTTTTCGGCCTTTTCCCGGCGCTCATGCCAGGAAATGGGCTGGGCTTCAAGAACGGCGAGGATATTCTCCTCGACCGTCAATTTCCGGAAAACCGAAGCCTCTTGCGGGAGATAGCTGATGCCGTACTCGCGCGCCCGTAGGTACATGGGAACGCCGGTGATGTCTTCCTCGTCGTACAGCACCCGGCCGGTATCGGGGAGAATCAGGCCGACAATGGCGTAAAAAGAAGTGGTTTTGCCCGCGCCGTTCGGTCCCAGCAAGCCGACCACTTCGCCCTGCAGAACGTTCAGGCTGACGCTGTTCACAACACGCCGGCCCCGATAAGTCTTTCCGATCTCGTCGGTTGCGAGCGTGTGCATTTAACGTGCCACTTGCGTCCGGGTTACCGCCCGGGACGTTTCTCTTCCTTCCACGAGCACCCTATCATCGTGCCTATAGAAAGTCAACGAATCACCGGTAATCTTGCCCTGTTCGGCATCAAAAATGCTAGGCGGCCCGCCGGTGAGGTCGAATCGATCGTTGGCTGCGGTGTACAGCAGGTGCTCGCCGGTCGCCCGCCGCGTCGGCTCGGTGAGCACGACGTTGTCCTGGGCGATGATCTTTTCGATTTGTCCCGTGGGCCCACCAATTCCCGCGCTCTTTGCGCCAGGCTGCTTCTGGTTTTCCGCAGCCAGGAATACCGTCATTTGGCGCGACGTCATCGTCGCCACCGCGCCCGAGGCATCGTTGCCCTCGGCCGTGACCCCACCGTCGAAGAACGCCTTGCGGTCGTTGTCCGTGTAGATGAGGTGCGCGGATGTGATCGTAACCGGGGTGGTCTTCCCAGTATTGCTGTCTACCTGCACCAGCACCGTCTTCACTAACTGCGGCGGTGTGGCCTTCGCGTTCAGGGACCGCCGCTCACGATCGAATTCGAGCGTCAGCGCTTCGACCACATTGCTGTTCTGCCATAGCCTGGCATTCCCCGAATAGAGTGCTACCGACGGCGAGCGGTGCGCGGTCATGCGCTGGCTCACCACATGGATCGGATCGGAGGAGGCGAGCATGCCGCCGTCGGGCTGCGGCTTCAGATCCGAGTAGGTGCTTTTGACGTCTCCTTCCGCCAGAGCATCGCCGGTTGCGCGGTTGAACGTGATGGTTTGCGCGGTCGTAGTCGTTCCCCCATCCACCACGCGGGGGGATCCCTTAAGCACCAGGATTTGATCGTTGGCGGTATATGTGCCCCGCTCCGCCCACCCCTTCTGGGTTCCGCTCACGTAGTAGACGTGGCCGGCCTGCGTAATCGTCGAGATGCCCCCCTGTGGAGCGAACCAAACGTCCAGGGTGGCACTGGTCGAGGTACGGTCGGGCTGTCCGGGGGAACTGTTGACGATCTTCGCGTCCGGCTCGCCGTGGAGCGTGCGGAGACGGTTATTCTCCGCAAACGAGGCTGTGAACCGCGCGGCTGTGACGACCGTCCTTTCCTTGGTATCGGGCTGGGTGATGACGATTCGCGGAGGCCCGGTCGTGACAGCGGATTGAAGCTCGTTGCCGTTGCTAACAAGAAAATCCATGACCGGCGCGGTCATTTCCACTTGTTGGCCCTTCGTCAAATCACTCAGCGAATCCTTGCTGGTCGAGTTCGCGACCGCCGGTTTTTCGGCTAACTTGGGTTCACGGGCAGATTGCGGATTTGACGGCGCTCGATCCTGAAAGAGCCGCACTCCGCCCTCCGCATGCACTTTTTCAAGCACCTGGTTTGCCCCAAAGTAGAGCATGGCCTGCTCCGCATCGCCCGAGGCGGGTTGCTCCCCGCTGGTTTGCAAGTGAACGTTGCCGGTCAAAAGCATGCTTGTAAGTTGGTTTCGGCTTCCCGTGAGCCACATCTCGGCGCGCTCCGATTGCGCGTGGGTGTCAGAACTGCCGCGAACTTCAGCCTGGACGTCGCCCTCGGCAAGAACGCGCTCGATCGTGTTGTCGGGACGCAGGTAAAAGGTGGCCCGGTCCGATTCCATCTCTTGTTGCTCGCGCGTCAAACGGGCGGTGTTGAGAACGATCTGGTTCGGCACTTTTGTGATGACGCCGTGGTTCGCGTTAACATGAAATTTCCGCGGCTGCTTGCCATCCATTTCAACGAGCGAGCGCAGGGTCATCGTGCCCGTCTTTTCGACGTAATTCACGCCCACGGAGGAACCGCTCGCCTCCGGCGTCTCGAACGTTACCTTGCCGTTCGAGAAGGCATTGCCGCTATCTTTGTTGAAAACCAGGCCGTCGCATTCCACATGGATCGGGTTCCCGGTTTTCTCCGGTGGCGACTGATCCGCTTTTTTCGCGCCTTCCGGATTGGCTTGGAGATCGATCAGCACTCTGCCCCTCGCGGTGACGTTTCCGGACTTGGGATCGAACTCGAAGTCATCGCCGGAAATGCGGTCGAAACGGCTGGCGTCCTTGCCGAAGACGACGATCTTCACATCGTGCAGCTCGGCGCGTCCACCCTCCTTGAACTGCACCGCCTTCGACGCCTTGACGGTGAATTCGGTGCGTCCCAGCTCCGACTTGGAAATAGAGAAGCCTTCGGCCGTCTGCTGTATGTCGAGCCCGATCTTTGCCGGGACCGCATGCACCGCCTGGCCCACGCGCCAGCGCGCGTAGAGATACATGCCGGCCACGACGGCGATCATCACAATCGCAATCGCCGCAAACCACCGCCGCAGGCGGGTAACGGGCAAGGGCATGCTTTTAGTCTAAAGGAAATGATTGGAAGGAAACGAACAGGTCGAGTGGCAAGGTTTCAAGGCTTCAAGGTGCATCGCTCAAGGCTTCAGTCAGAGTAAGCGGAATCATTCTCATGACGGCTGAAAGCCTCAAGCAGTCCACTTTGAAACCTTGAAACGTTGAAACCTCATCTTTTTGGCACCAGCGTCCCCGCGATCATGTCGTGCAACCCCTGTTTGCGCTCGGTGAAGCCAACCATGATGAAGCCAATGCAAAGCGTCACCAGAGAGATTATTTTGGCAAAATGCCTCCCGGTAGCGCGCGCGAAGGAAATGCGATTGCCGTAGAGGTCGGTAACCTTCATACCAAAGATCATCTTGCCGAGAGTCGCTTGATACGATGAGCTTTCCATCAGGGCTTCGTAGAGCCAGTTGGCGCCTAATTTAAGCAGGCCAAGGACGCCGCCCCCGAAGATCAGGTAGAGCAAGGCCCGCGGGCTATGAAAGCCATGCCCGTCGAAGCCGCCGAGGGCTAGTCCGCCGAGTCCGAAGATTGCCTTGAACGGCGCGAGGACGACGCTCACGATGATGGTGTCGATGATAGCGGCTACGACCCGAATCCAGAAACCTCCGTAGCGGACTCCGGCCTGAGCCACCGGATAACCAACCGGCGCCGGCGCGTACCCAGCCGGAGAGGCGGGAACAGGCTGAAAAGACGCGGCAGCTGCGGGAGCGCCGGGCGCCGGTGCAGCAGCCCCAACAATCGCCGTGCCGCAGCGTCCGCAGAACTGCGCGTTCGCGTCATTGGGAGCGCCACACTTGTTGCAGAAAATGTTTCCGCTCATGGCCGCCACTATAGGAGTTTCGGTGGGAAGTGTAAAGGGCTAGGCTAGTTCTCCAGTTGCTAGTAGGGCGAAGCCCGAAACGGGGAAGGGCACGACTTTAGTCGTGCCAAAAGGCGCCGCAACCATATCTCGGCTTCAGCCGCTGAGGGCTGGCACTCTACATCAACAGGAGAAATGCTCTAAGACCTAGGAAAGGTGAAAAAAAGAGGCACACCTACAATGGCGGCAACTCCAGCACAGGCCTATGGCGAAGCTGCACCGGCTCAGATCCGCATTGGCATCACGATGTAGCGGTACTTGTAGTCTTCGCTCTCGGCGGGGCGGAGTTGGCCGGCGGACTGCGCGTCTTTCAGCTCCAGCTTGACATCGCCCGAGCCCACGGCCTTGATGAAATCAAGCAGATACTGCGCGTTGAAGCCGATCGCCATGGCGTCCCCGTTATAGGCAACTTCGATGGAATCCTCGGACTCGCCGGTTTCGGTGGAAGAAGCAGAGAGTTTCAATTCGCCTTTGTCGAGGCGCAGGCGCACCGCGCGCGAGCGTTCGTCGGCAAACTGAGCCACGCGGGAAATTGCCCCGCCCAGTTCGTCGCCGTGAACAAGAATCGACTTACTGATGTCCTTGGGCAACACGGCCTCGTAGTTCGGAAACTGCCCCGTGAGCTGACGCGAGGTAAGAAGCCGCGGCCCGACGCGGAAGAACAGCGTCGATTCATCCTTGGCGAAGTCGATGGTTTCGACATCGGAGTCAAGCAGCGATTTCAGCTCGTCCATCGCCTTCTTCGGGATCAGCGTTTTCATCTCACCAGAGACGCCGTCGAACTTCTCGCCAGAGCGCTCAACATGCGCAAGCCGGTGGCCGTCGGTGGCCACCATGGTAATTGACTCCGGCTTCAGCACCATCAGAGCGCCATTCAGCGTGTAGCGCGACTCCTCGGTGGCGATGGCGAAACCGGTCTTGGCGATCATGGAGCGCAGCACGGCGGCAGGAATCTTGATCGTTCCCGCCGAGGGAAATACGGGCAATGCCGGGAAATTCGAGCGCGCCATGCCGACCATCTTCGTATTGGAACGGCCGCAGCGGATGCTGACCCAATGATTTTCGAGCAGGCGGAGGGTGATGTCGGAATCGGGCAGCAGCTTTACATAGTCGTATAGCTTGCGCGCCGGGATGGTGCATGCCCCTTCCTTCTTCACCTTGGCGTTGCACGATGTGCGCAGGCTCAGGTCGAGGTCGGTAGCCGTGAGGGAAAGCTTGTCGCCGGAGGCTTCAAAAAGATAGTTGGAGAGGATGGGGATCGTCGTCTTGCGCTCGACCACGCCCTGGGTCGCGGTGAGTTCGCGAAGCAGTTCGGCTTTGCTGACCGTGATCTCCATGGCCGCAGTGGCAACGGCGGGGGCGGCTTCTACCGGCATAGTGGGTCTCCCGACTGTACGTCTGATCTCTTCTTATATCAAATGCAAAAGCAATAAAACCAGTAAGAACCGCGAAACCATCGGAGCCTAGCCCTCTGCTCCAGCGCCGCATTCCCCGAATTAGGACTGACGCCGGAAAATGCCCATCGTCCTGGGACTGGCGCGGGAGACCGGCAATCTATGCGCTTAGCTGCTCGGTCAGCTTGTTCAGCAGGCGGTTCAGATCCTTATCGTTCTTGCGGACCTCTTCGATCTTCTCCACCGAGTGCAGGACCGTGGTGTGATGCTTGCCGCCAAACTGGCGACCGATTTCCGGCAAGGAAGCCTCGGTCAGGTGCTTGGCCAGGTACATGGCAATCTGGCGCGGGTAGACGATCGACCGCGAATTGTTCTTGGCCTTGATCTCCACCAGCCGCAAGCCAAACTGCTCGGCCACGGATTTCTGGATCGATTCGATGGTCACCTTGCGCGCCTGCGAGTCGATGAAGTTCTTCAGCACCTGCTGGGTGTACGGCAGCGTGATTTCGGCCCCGATCAGCGAGGAATGCGCCACCAGCCGGATCAGCGCGCCCTCGAGTTCGCGCACATTGGACCGAATGTTCGAGGCGATGTAGAGCGCCACATCGGTGGGCAGCGTGATGCGTTCCTGCTCCGACTTCTTTTGCAGGATGGCGACCTTGGTTTCGAGGTCGGGCGGCTGGATGTCGGCGATCAGGCCCCACTCGAAGCGGCTGCGCAGGCGGTCTTCGAACTCCGCCAGCTCCTTCGGCGGACGGTCGCTGGCGATGACGATCTGCTTCATGGATTCGTGCAGCGCGTTGAAGGTGTGGAAGAACTCTTCCTGCGTCCGCTCTTTTTGCGCCAGGAACTGAATGTCGTCCACCAGCAACACGTCCACCGTACGGAAGCGGTCGCGGAAGGTGATCATCTTGTCGTAGCGCAACGAGTTGATCATGTCGTTGGTGAACTTCTCGCTCGACACGTAACAGATGGCCGACTGCGGCGACCGCCGCTTGATCTCGTGCCCGATGGCCTGCATGAGGTGCGTCTTGCCCATGCCGACGCCGCCATACAGGAACAGCGGGTTGTACGCCTTCGAAGGCCGCTCGGCGACAGCCTGGCACGCCGCGTGCGCGAACTGATTGCCGCTGCCGATCACGAAAGCATCGAAGGTATAGCGCGGGTTGAGCTGCGCCGCGCTATCCCAATCGAACCGGCCCTGCGCGGCACCGTTGCCATGCAGGCTCGGTCCGGCGGCCGACAACCCTCCGTTGTGGCGGATGGGAGTGTTGGTGGGGTCGTCCTCGGCGGTTACGAACTTCACTTCGTTGTAGCCCAAACCGAGATTATCGACGGCTTCCTGAATCAAATCGGCATAGCGGTCGCCCACCTGGCGAAACTCAGCGGTAGGCACACGCACAAAGAGCACTCCGTTGCTGGAGTGGCTGAAACGGGTTGGCTTCAACCACGTGTCGTAGGAGTGGCGGTTGATTTTTTTCTCCAGCGCGTCGAGAATGCGCGCCCAGGGATTCGGAATGATGGCAGAGCTCGCTACAGACATGTTTTCCAATACCAATAAACTCCGGCGAGGCCGCCGGAAGAATGCAATCCTGACCTATGAAAGCCCGTTTACGGAAACCGCAGTTCGTTGTGAGTGCGACTCGCAGGCTGAAAAAATATTTACGAGACGAACGGCATACTAGCACAAAAAAAATCGCCGCGTCGGTGTCGCACAACAAAAAAATTTGCTGCGCGCAATTTTTTGCATACCGTTTTGCGCGCGCTGTCAAGTGTCGAGATACTAACTGCCACAAAACAGGGGCAACGCGAAACAGATAAAACTTTCCGCGCCACGCCGCGCAGCTTACCGGATGGGCCGCCGCTCGCGCCTTCTCGGCTCCTGGTAGTTGCCGGGGTACACCACCACCGAGCGCCGTCCACCTTCGCCATCGCTCTCGGTGCGCAAATCTCTTTCTTCCCGCAACGCAAGATGCACAATGCGCCGCTCGCGCGACG
>Ga0187781_10003805_pt1 | contig 11286 bp, 10 predicted proteins | sample 0715_SJ02_MP02_2_FD_132447 | JGI IMG/M metagenome (GOLD analysis project Ga0187781, IMG submission 132447) | Tropical peat soil microbial communities from peatlands in Department of Meta, Colombia - 0715_SJ02_MP02_20_MG | ecosystem: Environmental > Terrestrial > Soil > Wetlands > Peat | place...
CACCCAGCGGGGCCAGCAGGGCGGAAAATTCGCGCAGCTTGCCGGCGTTATTGCTGGCGAGGACCAGTTTGTCGAACATGTGGATTCATCCTGTTGAATGCGGGCCAGAACAGCAGGGTAAGCGGCAGTACATGCCGCGTCCACCCTGCTGTCAGCACGGATTATTCGCTGACGCGGGATGGCATGGCCGCCAGTACCTGCAGCAGCAAGCCTTCGTCGGCACCATCCAAGAGCTTGGCATCGGACAGCATGCGCCGCCACTGGCGTGCACCGGGCATGCCCTGAAACAGGCCCAGTATATGGCGGGCAATATTACGCAGCTTGTGGCCCTCGGCCAGACGGGCACGGATATACGGCAGCATGGCATCCACCACCTGCTGGCGGCTGACGGCGGTGCTGTCATCGCCATAGAAGGCAGCATCCCAGTCGGCCATCAGCCAGGGATTGTGATAGGCCTCGCGCCCCACCATCACACCATCGACATGGCGCAGATGTTCGGCGATTTCGGCATTGGTTTTTACCCCGCCATTGATCAGGATTTCCAGCTCTGGTCTTTCCTGTTTCAAGCGGTAGACATAGTCGTACTTCAGCGGCGGAATCTCGCGGTTTTCCTTGGGGCTGAGACCCTTGAGGATGGCATTGCGCGCATGCACGATAAAAGTAGTACAGCCGGCCGCTGCCACCTGGTCGACAAAGCTGGCCAGGTAGTCGTAATGCTCGATCTGGTCGATGCCGATGCGGTGCTTGACGGTGACGTCGATGTCCACCACATCACGCATGGCCTTGACACAATCGGCCACCAGTTGCGGCTCGGCCATCAGGCAGGCACCAAAAGCGCCCTTCTGCACCCGCTCCGACGGGCAGCCAACGTTGAGGTTCACCTCGTCGTAACCCCACTGCTGCGCCAGCCGCGCGCACTGCGCCAGCTCGGACGGCTCGGAGCCACCCAGTTGCAAGGCCACCGGGTGTTCGGCCTCGTCAAAGCGCAGATGCCGCTCCACATCGCCATATAGCAAGGCACCGGTGGTGACCATTTCGGTATACAGCCAGGTGTGGCGGCTGATTTGCCGGGCAAAGTAGCGGTAGTGGCGGTCGGTCCAGTCCAGCATCGGGGCTACGGACAGACGGCGTGAGGGCAATACGGGCTTGGTGGCATTCATCGTGGTAAGGGCAGCTAGGCTCGGCCTTGTGGGCCAGGGTGAATCAGTGGGCAGCCGGTGGTGACATGCTGCAAAAACAGACACTTAACCGGGCGCACATTATCCGGCGCGCTGTGGTGCAGGGTCAAGCCTGGCCATGGATAAAGATAGAGGACAAAGAAAAACCTCCGCGGCAGCCTGGCTGCTGGCGGAGGTTTGATCTGACGTGAGCAGGTCTCAGAGTATCCAGCCGGTATGCGCCGGCACCTGGCCATCCACCGCCATCATCACCGACAGTGCAGTGACGGTGATGATGGAGAAGAAAAACACCTGGCGCGCCCAGACGCGGTCGTCGGTGCTTTCCTTGTAGCCGGACAAGGCCATCTTCAGCCACCACAGGCTGGTAGCACAGGCCACCGCCAGATAGCCGTAACCGGCATAACCGTAGAACACCAGCAGCAGCGTTGCCACGGCAAAGGCCAGGATGTACAGCACGATCTGCTGCTTGGCCTCGGAAATGCCCTTCACCACCGGCAGCACCGGAATCTTCGCAGCTTCGTAGTCCTTGAAGCGGAAGATGGCAATGGCGTAGGAGTGCGGCATCTGCCACAGGCAGAACATCAGCAGCAGGATGGCCGCACCGCTGTCAAAGCGACCGCTGGCAGCACAGTAGCCAGCCACCGGCGGCACTGCGCCGGACAGACTGCCCACCAGCGTGCCGTAAACCGACTTGCGCTTCATGTACAGGCTGTACACGCCGACATAGATCAGGAAACCGAACAGCGCACAGCACAGCGCCAGCACGTTGGTCCAGATCGCCAGCGTGGCAAAGCCCGCCACCCCCAGCACAAAACCGTGCGCCAGTGCCGCCTTGGGACTCATGTCCCCGGTCACCAGCACCCGTTTTTGCGTACGGGCCATGCGCGCGTCGATATCGCGGTCGATGCAGTTGTTGATGGCGCAGCCGGAGGCCACCACCAGCGACAGCCCCACTACCGTGGCCAGCAGCAGGGTCCAGTCCAGACGCCCCTGCGTTGCCAGCAAGAAACCACCCACGGTAGAGATGAGGTTGCCGAAAATGATGCCCGGCTTGGTCACCTGCAAATAGCGCTTGAGTTTCATCACATCCCGGCTCAGCGCAGCATCAGTGCATCGGCGGTGGAGATGATCCACACCGACAGGCCAACCAGCATCACGATGATCATCGCGGTGAACAGGAAGGAGAAGCTGTTGAGCTTGCCTTCCTTGGTGAAGTTCAGATGCAGGAAGTACTTGAGATGCACAATGATCTGCACAATGGCAAAGCCGAAGATGCCGATCACGGTAGCCTGCTTGGTGAAGCCGCCACTCATCACCATCCAGAAAGGAATGGCAGTGAGGATGATGGCCAGCACAAAGCCGGTAAGGTAGCTTTTTACGCTGCCGTGGTCGGCGGCGTGCTCATGAGCCTGACTCATTACATGGCTCCTTTCAGGTACACGACGGTGAACACGCAGATCCACACGATGTCGAGGAAGTGCCAGAACAGGCTGAGACAGTTCAGACGGGTCATGGCGCGGCCGGTCAAGCCGGTCTTGGCCACTTCGAACATCATTACCGCCATCCACAGCAGGCCGGCTGTCACGTGCAGGCCGTGCAGGCCCACCAGACCGAAGAAGGAAGACAGGAAGGCGCTGACATTGGGGCCGTGGCCTTCGGCGATCAGATGGTGAAACTCGTTCACCTCCATGCCGATAAACACCGCACCGCAGGCAAAGGTGACGGCCAGCCAGCCCAGCACGGCGGACTTGTTACCCTTGTGACCGGCAATCATGGCAAAGCCATAGGTGATGGAGGACAGCAGCAGGGCTGCGGTCTCGCCCAGCACATAGGGCAGCTCGAAGATTTCCTTGCCGGAAACCCCGGTTGCGATATTGCGATACAGCACCGCATACGCCGCAAATGCCGTGGCGAACAGGATGCAGTCGGTCATCAGATAAAACCAGAAGCCCAGCACGGTCTGTGAACCGCTGTCGTGGTGCTCGTGGTCGTCATGCGCATCGTGCGCGTGCTCTACATAAGTACTCATCTTTGGCTCAACCTGTTAAGCAGTAGTGGTGGGACGGCTGCCACGACGCGGCTTGTCTGCATCGCGTTCTGCGTAGTTGTCCACATCAATGCCCATCTGCTCGAAGTGGGCACGCTCGATTGTTTCAACTTCATCCGGCTGCACGTAGTAGTCCAGATTGTTGTCGTAGGCACGGGCCAGCATGGCGCCGATGATGCCGACCAGGCCAACAATCGCCAGCCACCAGATATGCCAGATCAGCGCAAAACCCAGCAGGGTGGTGAAGCCACCGATATACACGCCGGTCGCGGTATTGCTCGGCATGTGGATCGGAGCGTATTTATGCGGCACCTTGTAGGCCTCGCCCTTTTCCTTCATGTCGGTGAAGGCGTCGATATCATGCACATGCGGCACGGTAGCGAAGTTGTAGAACGGCGGCGGCGAGGAAGTGGACCATTCCAGGGTATGGCCATTCCACGGGTCACCGGTCACATCCAAGTTCTGTTTGCGGTCGCGAATGCTGACATACAGTTGCAGCAGCTGGCAGCCGATACCGCAGGCAATCAGCAGCGCACCGACACAAGCGAGATACAGCCACGGATCCCAGGCTGCGTTATCGGTATGGTTCAGACGACGGGTCATACCCAGGAAGCCCAGGATATACAGCGGAATGAAGGCAAACATGAAGCCGGTCTGCCAGAACCAGAAAGCGGCCTTGCCCAGTTTTTCATTCAGCTTGAAGCCGAAAGCCTTGGGGAACCAGTAGGAGAAGCCAGCCAGATAGCCGAATACCGCGCCACCGATAATGGTGTTGTGGAAGTGGGCAATCAGGAACAGGCTGTTGTGCAACACGAAGTCGGCACCCGGCACGGCCATCAGCACGCCGGTCATGCCGCCGATGGAGAAGGTCACCATGAAACCCATGGTCCACAATACCGGCGGGGTAAAGCGGATACGACCCTGATACATGGTGAACAGCCAGTTGAACAGCTTCACCCCGGTCGGCACCGAAATCACCATGGTGGCGATACCGAAGAAGGCGTTGACGTCTGCACCGGAACCCATGGTGAAGAAGTGGTGCAGCCACACCATGAAACCCAGTACCGAGATCACGCCGCTGGCGATGATCATGGAGGTATGGCCAAACAGGCGCTTGCCGGAGAAGGTGGAGATGACTTCGGAGAAGATACCGAAGGCCGGCAGCACCAGAATGTACACCTCAGGATGGCCCCAGGCCCAGAACAGGTTCAGGTACATCATGGCGTTACCACCGGCTTCCGCGGTAAAGAAGTGGAAGTCCAGGTAGCGGTCCAGGCTCAGCATGGCCAGGGCGCCGGTCAGGATGGGGAAGGAAGCCACAATCAGCACGTTGGCCCAGGTGCAGGTCCAGGTGAAGATCGGCATTTGCATCAGCTTCATGCCCGGTGCACGCATCTTGATAATGGTCACCAGGAAGTTGATTGCCGTCAGCGTCGTCCCTATCCCGGATATCTGTAGTGCCCAGGTGTAGTAATCCACCCCAACGTCAGGGCTGAATCCCAGCTCGGACAGCGGCGGATAGGCCACCCAGCCGGTACGGGCAAAGTTACCCACCCCCAGCGACAGGTTGACCAAAATTACCGCGGACACCAGCAGCCAGAAGCTCAGCGAGTTCAGGAAGGGGAAGGCCACGTCGCGTGCGCCAATCTGCAGCGGCACCACGATGTTCATCAGGCCAGTCATGAAAGGCATGGCCATGAAGATGATCATGATCACACCGTGGGCGGTGAAGATCTGGTCGTAGTGTTCTGGCGGGAAGACCCCCAGATGGCCGTCGGTGGCCTTGGCCAGCTGGGCACGCATCATCAGCGCATCGGCAAAGCCGCGCAGCAGCATGATCATGGCAACGGCGATATACATCACGCCGATTTTCTTGTGGTCAACCGAGGTCAACCACTCTTTCCACAAATAGCCCCACTTGCCGAACTTGGTAATCAGTGCCATCACCAGCAAGCCCATCAGGCCGGCGCCGGACAGCGCGGCCACGATGATGGGCTCCTTGTAGGGGATGGCATCCAGAGTCAGTTTGCCTAACAACATCGATTATTGCTCCTTGACAGCCGGGGTTGCACACAGACGCTTGGTCAGTGCCGCCAGCTTCAGTTCGTCATCCGTAGCAGCCAGCGACTGGCGACCGGCCATGTACTTGTGCATCACGGCATCGAACAGACGCGGTTCGGCGGTGGTGTAGTACGCAACGGCATTGTTCTCGCTCGGTTTGACCAGTGCCAGGTAAGCATCGGCATCCAGCGGCTTGGCAGCCGCACGGACCTTTTGTACCCAGGCATCAAATTGGGCCGGAGTTTCGGTAGCGATGGCATTGAACTTCATGCCGGAGAAGCCAGCACCGCTGTAGTTGGAGGAGAAGCCCTTGTAGATACCCGCCTCGTTGGCCACCAGATGCAGCTTGGTTTCCATGCCTGCCATGGCGTAAATCTGGCCACCCAGTTGCGGGATGAAGAAGGAGTTCATCGCGGCATCCGAGGTAATGCGGAAGCTGACCGGCACATCCTTGGGGAAGGCGATCTGGTTGACCGTGGCAATGTTCAGGTCAGGATAGATGAACAGCCATTTCCAGTTCATGGCCACCACCTGCACATTGATCGGCTTTTTGTCCGAGTCCAGCGGGCGGTAGGGGTCCAGCTTGTGGGTGGTTTTCCAGGCTACCACCGCCAGACAGCTGACGATGATGATGGGAATGATCCAGACCACGGCCTCGATCTTGTTGGAGTGGGACCACTTCGGGGTGTAGATGGCATCCTTGTTGCTGGCGCGATACTTCCAGGCAAACAGGAAAGTCATCACGATCACCGGGATGACAACCAGCAACATCAGCACAGTGGCCGTGATGATCAGGGACTTCTCGTCGGCTGCGACCTGCCCCTTGGGGTCAAGAATGCCACCCTGACAACCGGTGAGCAGTGCAGTCACGACAGGAGAAAGCCCCCACAACAGGCGGGTGGGTCTAAAGTTTCTCATCATACGACTTTGCAGGTTAAAGATTCGTTGATCGCGAACAGGCGCGACACCGCATACACCCCGCGATGCGGTCAGTGCTGCGGCAGCAGGGTATGGTGGACAATGCCCATACCCGTAATGAATATCATTCCACCCAGGTCCAGCGGGCTCCGGAATTGCTCGACATGACGGCCCGACTACAGCAAGCATGGCAATACAGCGTTCGCAGAATCTTGGTCCTGGCCCTATCCCGGGACAGAGGTCCGGCAAGGGCAGTACCACGGGCTGGTGACAAGACTGCGACAATTTGCCACAGTACCGGGCGCGTTATTAAAAATCAGATCAAGCAGCTTGAGCAAGCCGCCCTGAATGTGGGGAAAGGTAAAAATACGCATCAAAATGGTGCATATTTGATTTGCATCAAGGCTAAAACAACATTATTAATGCAGGAGCAGCAAGCACTTAGGACAAATTTACGGTTTGTGCAGCGCACTAAAATCAGCGTTGCAATTTGTTACAAAAAAAACATCCTGAGGCACAACAAACCGTTAACCCAAGTGACAAAACTCAATAACCATATGATAAGAATGGTTTTTAATTTACAAGCCTGTGCACCAAATACCGCGTGACCACACGGGTAAACAGACATGAAAAACCGCCGTTTGCCAGGCAAGACGGCGGCTGAACAAGGAATAGCTGGACAAGGAATAAAAGAATAAAGAAGAGCTTCAGCGCTCCAGCGCCAGAATGGCCTCCAGATCCTGATCCACCTTGCGCATACGCTCATAGAGCTTCGCGGTGCTGTCCACCATCTGATCCAGTTGCTGCTGACCCTGCTGTGAAGACTCCGCCAGTTGCACCAGCAAATGCATGACCTGCTGCATTTCGGTGGAAAAACTGCCGACATGCTCGCTCATCTCGCGCATATCCTTACCGACCAGTTGCACCCCTCCCATGACATGCTCGACCGCACCTCCCGTTGCATCCAGATTGGACTGCGTGGTATTGGCCAGCTTGCGCACTTCGTCTGCCACCACCGCAAAGCCACGCCCGGCTTCGCCGGCACGCGCCGCCTCAATCGCCGCATTCAGAGCCAGCAAATTGGTCTGTTCGGCAATTTTCTTGATCATCAGCATCACATCGCCAATCTGGCGGGCATCCTTTTCCAACTCAACGATGCGCAGACTGACACTGCTAGAAGTCTTGTTGCCCTGCTCGACATTTTGCGAGAAGCGGCTAATTTCCTGCTGAATCGAATACAGATGCTGGACCAGCTCTGCCGAGGCCTGTTTGAACAGCGGCAGACTTTCCATCAACTGACTGGCAAAGCTCTTGTAGCCTTGCAGCTCGGAGATGACTCGGCTTTTCAGCCTATCCACCCACTTGGCGCGCTGCACCTCGCGAATGTAGAAATAGTTCTTGAAATTGGCGTAATGAATGGGGAAACGCTGGACGAAATCATCCTGAAAACCGTCGGCTGCCGGATAAAAAAACAAGGCAGTCTGTGTCTGATTGATATTGACCCCCAGCAGTTCGCCAAACGAGGAGAAACCGGCTACCGGCAGGTTGCCGTAAATATTGCTCTTACCCAGAGAGGACGGGTTATTCAAACGCCGCAAGATGCAATCATTCAGCAGGCCGCCGACTGGCGCAGGCTTGCCCTGGCTGAAACGGGCAAAATCGGCACGGGTACGCTCCGCTAACTCCTCCTGCTTGAGCAGGTGCAACTCTTCACCAAACGACAAGTCACAGGCGAACTGCAACATGCCCTGGTTGACATCAACTGCCAGCACAGAGCGCACAAACATTTCATTCTTGATTTTCACGCCGAAACTGAATTTCGCCAGCCGCTCAGCCACCTCTGCCGGTCTACAAGAAAAATGCCGTGCCAGCATGTCGACCACATTGCAGATCTGCCCATCCCGATCAAATACCGAGTACACCCGCCGCAACTCGGTACTGGCCTTGGCAATGGTGAACGAAGCACCAGTCTCCTGAAAGTTTTGCGACTTGAACACCCCATAGCGATAGGCCGGAGTCAATTTGACAAAGACCAGCACGGCATGACCTTCACGCGAGGCTTGCCCATCGTGCAAACGTGTCATGGAAAAATCCAGCGGCCCGCCAGCAGAACCACCAACAAACAGGTAGGGGAAACGATCGGACTCGTAGACCGCCTGCATCAGGTAACTTTCACTGTTTGACAGGCCATCTACCAGCGTCAGGACAAAGCCTTCCTGAAAGTTCATGCTAAACGAAGGCTGCACCCGCGACAGATTATCCACCAGCCGGGCCACCCGTTCGTCGTGTGATAAGCGCGGTTGACCCGCCTTGATATCCTCGCAAGCCAGAGGAACGCTGGCCACATGCACAGCCGCAATCATCTGCCGATCAAACAACTGAAACACCACACTGTCCCATCCTGGATTGGCAGGAAGATAGAGCGCGTCGGCCGCACTGATCGAGCATAATTCCCCCGCAGTGGTGGTTAACACCACTTTGGCCCCCGGAAAAGCAGCCGCCACACTGCGGGCGATCTGGTCAAGATTGGCCGTCGGGTTGACAAAGCCCAGGACCAACTGGATATCGCTACGGCTCGCCGTGCGTAAATCATCATCCACATTGGCATTACGGCTACGAATCACCTGGATAGGTGCCAGGTTGGTCTGCCGATCAGTCGGCAGCTTGCCTGCAGTCTTGTTGCGCTTGAAAAACATCCCGTCACTCCCGTTTGCTTTAAATTTATAGTCATTATCATGACCATTATCTCTACATGGTCTGCTGATGATAGTAACAAGAAAAATATAGCAAACGGCAACCTTGATTTCATGAATGTTGATCATGCACAGTTCAAAGCGGACTTGTTCAGCATGGTTGAGTCCTTGCGGGTCACGCGCCATACTCACCGCTTAATTGAACCAGACCGATGGATTACTCAGCATGACTTACCGTATCGTATTCGTGGAAGACGACCCTGATTTGGCCGAGTTGATCAGCGATTTTCTGGCACGCCACGAAATGGATGTGGTGATTGAACCGCGCGGCGATACCGCACTGGCCACCATTGCCCGCGAAGCACCGGATATGGTGCTGCTCGACATCATGCTGCCCGGCAAGGACGGCCTGTCCATCTGCCGCGAATTGCGGCCCAACTTCGACGGCCCCATCATCATGCTCACCTCGCTGGACAGCGATATGAACCAGATACTGGGGCTGGAGCTGGGGGCCAATGACTACATTTTGAAAACCACCCCACCCTCCGTGCTGGTGGCACGCTTGCGCGCCCAATTGCGCAATATGCGCCCGGTACAGCAAGCCGTGGAAGCGCCTTCGATCAAAACTCAGCGCAAGCTGGTATTCGGTCAACTCGCTATCGACCCGGTCAGCCGTGATGTGGTGCTGGGCAAGGAAAAGATTGCCCTGTCCACGTCGGACTTTGATCTGCTCTGGCTGCTGGCCAACCACGCCGGCGAAACCCTGAACCGCGACATCCTGCTCAAGGAAATGCGCGGGGTGAGCTATGACGGGCTGGACCGCAGTATTGATGTTGCCATCTCGCGCTTACGCAAAAAACTGGGGGACAATCCCACAGAACCCTTCCGCATCAAAACCGTGCGCAATCGTGGTTATCTGTTTTCGCTATCTGGCTGGGAATAATCCATGCGCCGTCTGTTCATTCAGTTTTATTTGCTGCTGGTCGTCTGTTTTGTTGCTGCAGTCATGCTGGTTGGCGCCGTTTACAAACAGGCGGTGGATGATGTTGGCGAGCGCTATCTGTCTGACTTGCTGCGGACCACCCTATCGCTGATCGAAGCCGACCTGCACGGCATCCCGGAAGATCGCTGGAGTGAAACCCTGAACACCTCCAACCACGACTTCACCTTCAAGGTGACCGTGGAGAAGCAAAGCAGTTACTTGTTGGATGAGGAGTCAGAAGAGGCATTGAATCACGGGGAAATCGTGATGCTGGAAGACAAATACCTGTTCCTGCAGAAAATCGAGGACAGTAATTATCTTCTGGTTGCCGGTCCTTTGCGTTATCTATTCTTCCTGCACCAGCTCAAGACCGTGGACTATGCCCTGCTGGCGCTGCTAGGGCTGTCACTGGCCATTCCCGTATTCTTATGGATGCGCCCGCACTGGAAAGATCTGGTCACCCTGGAAAAAACGGCAGGCAAATTGGCCGGCGGAGATTTCTCAGCCCGGGTCAACCTGCCCAGCCGCTCTGGCGTGCATCAGGTTGCCGTAGCGTTCAACCATATGGCAGACAGTATTGCGGCACTACTGGCCAGCAAGAAAGCCCTCACCAATGCCGTTGCGCATGAGCTGCGCACCCCTCTGGCACGCTTACGCTACCGCTTGGCTTTACTGGAGGGCGAAGAAGATTCACCCGCCAAGCAGGCCATTGAGAAAGACTTGACGGCAATCGACTCCCTGGTAGAAGAGTTGCTGTTCCATGCCAAGCTGGACCGTCCGGAGGCCCCTCTGACACTGACTCGCTTCAATGCTGCGGATTGGGCGCAGGAGCGCATTCAGGAGCAGTTGACACTGGCGCCCCACTTGCAATGGATTGCCAAGGGAGAGGAAAACCTCACTTTTGTTGCGGATCAGTACCTGATAACAAGAGCAATTGACAACTACCTGTCCAACGCGCGCCGCTACGCCAGCAGCACCATCCAGACCACGGTTTCTATCGAAAACCGCTATTGCACTGTTCTGGTTGATGATGATGGCCCTGGCATTCCCGAGGCCGATCGCGACCGCGTCTTCGACCCGTTCATCCGCCTGGATGAAAGCCGTGGCCGCAAAACAGGAGGTCACGGGCTGGGGCTAGCCATCGTAGCGGGCATCGCCCGCCTGCACCATGGCGACGTGGCCGTAGAAAGCTCTCCCCTGGGAGGGGCTCGCTTCATTATTCGTTGGCCAACATAGCAATGTACATTTCGTTACATTGAGATACACAGCATGGGTAGACGCTAGACGCCCGCCTCGCTAGGATGCCCCCCTGAATAGGACTATCCGTCCGTTTTGAAACTTGATCATTCAAGATCAACTTAGGAGTTTTACAAAAATGAAAAAGCTGGCTCTGCTCGCGCTGACCGC
>Ga0187781_10003806_pt1 | contig 11284 bp, 10 predicted proteins | sample 0715_SJ02_MP02_2_FD_132447 | JGI IMG/M metagenome (GOLD analysis project Ga0187781, IMG submission 132447) | Tropical peat soil microbial communities from peatlands in Department of Meta, Colombia - 0715_SJ02_MP02_20_MG | ecosystem: Environmental > Terrestrial > Soil > Wetlands > Peat | place...
CTTCATCCAGCGATCCATCCGCTCGAAATGGCGTAACTAGCGCTGTCCCGGTTCCTGTAAACATGTGTTGCTCCTTTCTCATTTCCTCCCCCCAACCCTAAACCTTGCGCGTGGCACAGGCACTCTTGCTTGCGCGCTTAGCTGCTTGCGGTCGTCGCCGTTGTGCTTTGTAATTCCGCCAGGATCTCCCGAAACTCGAACACGCCCTTCTTCCCCGCAATCCATTGCGCCGCTTGCAGCGCTCCCCGCGCAAATCCTTCCCGGCTGCGCGCCGTGTGGCGCAACGTGATAGTGTCTGCGGGCGAATCGAAGCCGATTTCGTGTGTCCCAACGTGCGCGCCGGCGCGATTGGAGCTGAGCGTCAATGGCCCCGTAAACCCCGCGCTGCGCATCTCCTCCGCCAGTTTCTTTAACGTGCCCGAAGGCGCATCCCTCTTGGCGGAATGGTGGATTTCCCATCCCCAAGCCTCGTACTCCGGATGCTGGGCGAAGAGTTGCGCCGCTCGCGCCACCACCTCCAGGAAAACATTCACGCCCACGGAAAAATTCGCGGCATAAACCAACGCCGTGCGCGAACTCGCAATGACCTCCCGTATCTCCGGCAACTGCTCATACCAGCCGGTTGTGCCGCATACACAATTCACACCGAGCGCCGCAAGCCTTCGAATGTTCTCCGGGGCCGCTGACGGATTCGTAAACTCAATCGCGGCCCCCGCACCGTTCAGCGTTTCACGCGATAGTGATGCTATGTTTGCGTGCGAGAACCGTGCACTCACGCTAAAGCCGTACTCGCGAGCCAGCCGTTCCACCAGCCGGCCCATTTTTCCGCAACCCACAATCGCCAAGGGGATACTCATGACACCAGCACTCCCGTCGTTAGAAGCTGTCGCACCATCCGCGCATATATCTCCACTGCCTCAATTAATTCTTGTTTGCTGATGCGCTCTTCGGCCGTGTGCGCCACGTGAATGCTCCCGGGCCCAATCAAAAACGGCTGGCCCCACGCGCCGTTGAACGTCGGAATATCTGTCGTAAAGGCCACAACCGTGGTCGGAATTCCCTCTAACGCAGCAAGTCTCACCGCAGGATTGAACAGCACTTCGCGAGCTTCCACTTTGTGCTTTGCCGCAGCGCGAGCAACTGCGGCGCGCAAGGAATCTGGCTCCGCTACAAGCCGGAACATGATTTCCGCGCGCGCTTCGTCGGCAATCACATTTGGTGCGCGTCCTCCGCTAATCGTCCCCACGTTCATCGTGGATTCGCCCAGTAGCGGATCTTGCGGCAGAACGATCGAGCGAATCTCGCTCAGCGCATCGAGAAGCGCATGAATCGCGGAGTGGCCCAGTTCTGGATACGCGGAATGCGCGAGTTTGCCCCGAGCGCTGATTTCGTAGCGAAGCGTGCCTTTCGAACCCAGCGCCAGCCGGTTCTCAGTAGGCTCGCCATTGATAAGGAACCGCGAACCTCGCGGCGAAGCCGCCGCGGCGATTGCTCCGGCGCTGTCGCGCTCTTCGCCCACCACAAATAACAGCGCAAAATCCCGCGTTCCGGAATCTAGCAGCTTTTCCGCAGCAGCCACCATGGCTGCGAGGATGCCTTTGGCATCGCAGGCGCCGCGACCATAGATGTGCGTGTCATCTTCGCTCGCAGGAAAATAAGGCGGCACCGTGTCCATGTGCGTGGAAAGCGTGACGCTCGGGTTCCCGAAGCAAACCAGTAGATTGTCGCGTCCCGGTGCGGCGTTCATTCTTTCGACGCGGCCTTGATAACGTGTCGCCAGTTCGCACAAGCGAACCGAAAGAAAATCAACCACCGGCTGTTCCCGTCCGGTCGTGGAATCGAGGTCCACAAGCGCGCGCGTCAAAGCAAAAAGATCCATGGCTCCCCGGCCTTGGCAACTTATTGGAAACGCACAGCGAAAGGAGGGCTGCGGACCAATCCGCAGTGTCTGCCTCTCGATAGCGCTCCATCCGCGGAATAGCTCCGGCGGATGACAGTGGACAGGCGTTAAGCCTGAACCCCAACCGCAACGCCTTCAGCAAGCGTTGCGATTTCGGCGGCGATCACATTATTTGATCTGGCCACCCGCTATTGGCGGGCTCTGGGCCGGGCCCCTTTTGGCGAGCGCCCGATGCTGATCGGGAAGCGCGCTCGCCTACTCATGGCCGCCGCACCTCTACCAAGGTCTATCCAAATTAGAGGAAAAGTTGCGGGGTGTCAACGCGAGAATAGTCAATGTACAGAAGCAGAAAAGCTCCGGGAGTTGGCTGCTCCCGGAGCCTTTCAGTCAACACCGGCCATCGATAGGGATTTGCGTAAGAAAAGCGCTTAGAGTTCAAGCGGTCTTAGCGGCACGTCTTGCGACGCGATGAAAAGCTCCCCGGTGAACGCTGCTTCCGCGGGCCGCCGTCCCAGAGCTTCTTCGGCAGAAAGCCGCGCCACATCGGGATTGTTGTTTTCCTGCGAGATATGCGCCAGCACAAGATACCGTGCGCGCGAATCGAAGCCGTCGGGATCCGCTAGGAATTCGCTCACTGCGTGGTTGGACAGATGCCCGGTGCGCGAAAGCACCCTCTGCTTCACCACCCACGGATAAGGCCCCACCTTCAGCATTTCCAGGTCGTGATTCGACTCCAGAATCAAGCAGTCGCTCCCCCGCAGATGCACTTTCACGAGTTCCGGCATATAGCCGAGATCCGTGCAGATCGCCACCTTCACGCCATTGGCGCGGAACGTGAAGCCAATGGGATCGGCGGCATCGTGCGGAATCGCAAAGGCATGCACATCGATATCGCCAATCACAAAACGTTGTCCCGCCTGTATGGATTCCACCCCGCGCAGCCGTTTGCCAAATGTCTCTGGAAGGACGCGGCGCAACTCGTTCATGGTGGCTTCCGTCACGTATAAAGGTGCCTTCCACAAACTCAAAACTTGCGGAAGACCGTTGCAATGGTCACCGTGCTCGTGGGTGATCAGGACGGCGTCGAGCCGGTCAATGTTGCGTTCTACCGCCGCAAGCCGGGCCAGTGTCTCGCGTTTTCCAAGCCCCGCGTCAACAAGGATGCGGGTGCGTTCCGTTTCGAGCAGCGTCAAATTGCCCGAACTCCCGGAAGCCAGAATGGAGACGCGCAAGCCGATTGGAATTTCCCCCGGGCTCTACTAATCCCGCAAAACTTTTCAAATCATCGCAGAGCGCACCCGCACCGTCAATGCTAACTCCATCGCAATGTGGATAAATGGCCGCTACGCCTCGCGGGATTCTGTCGTGGCCCAGTCACTCTGGACTGTGTTCTTTCTTGGTAGGTACAAGCCTTTACGGCTAGCTGCGCGTTAGCAAGCCAGACGCGAGCGGTCCAACGTGAACCCGTTCAGCGGCCCAAGCACGGTCACCGCGATGCGCTCCGGCTGGAAAAATTCTTGCGCCAGCGCCTGTACTTCTTCGCGCGTAACCGCCTCAATCGAGGCCAGAATCTCATCCAGCGACGAGAAGCGGTGGAAGTACAGTTCCTGTCGCGCCAGGTTCGACATGCGTGAACTGGTTGATTCCAGCGAAAGCATCAACGAACCCTTCAGGTGATTCTTCGCGCGCAGCAGCTCCTCTTCGCTCACCGGCGATTCCTTCATCGCCCGGAACTCCGCGATGGTCATATCCAGCACCTGGCCCACGGTTTCCTTGGCCGTGCCTGCGTACACGCTAAACATCCCAGCGTCCGAATAAGGCGTCAGTTCGCTGAACACGGCGTAAGCCAACCCGTGCTTCTCGCGAATATTCTGGAACAAGCGCGAAGACATCCCGCCGCCCAGCAAATTATTCAGCACTGCCACGCCAAAGCGTCTCTCATGCGCGATCGGCAGCGAAGGCACGCCGATGCACAAGTGCACCTGCTCCAGATCCCGCTTCGGCTCCAGATGGATCGGTGCTCCCGTCGATGGCACCGCGTCCGGTTCCCGCTTGCCGAGCGGCTTTAAACCTCCAAACTCCTGCTCCGCCAGTTTCACTACTTGTTCGTGGGTAATGTTCCCCGCGGCGGTGACCAGAATATGGTTGGGCGCAAACCAGTTATGAAACCGCCGGGAGATAGCTTCGCGGTCGAACCTCCGTACCGTTTCCGGAGTGCCCAGAATCGGCCGGCCCAGGGAATGGTTAGGCCAGAACCCCCGCGTAAAAATGTCGTGCAGAAGGTATTCTGGATTGTCCAGGTCCATTTTGATTTCTTCCAGCACGACCTGGCGCTCTTTCTTCACATCGTCGGAGTCAAACTTGGGCCGCTGCACCATGTCCGCCAGCACATCAAACGCGATCGGCAGGTGCTCGTCCAGCACCTTGGCGTTGAAACAAATCTGCTCTTTGGAGGTAAACGCGTCCAGCATCCCCCCGACCGAATCCATTTCCCGCGCTATGTCTTCGGCGGTGCGGCGCTCCGTGCCTTTGAACACCATGTGTTCCAGGAAATGAGCCAGGCCGTTTTCCGTAGGCACTTCACGGCGGGAACCGTTGCGCACCCAGATGCCCACGGAGACGGAGCGCACATGCTGCATGGTCTCGGTGATAACCACCAAGCCGTTGGGCAAGGTATGACGATGAATGTCGCGAACGTTCGACACCATAAACCTATTGTTACACACCGTGCACAACGAGGCGAGAGGAATGGATTGCCAGAATAAAACCAATGTGCTCTGTAAGATACATAGAATCAATGCTTCAGGTGCAAACGGCCGCCGCGAAGCGACCCCTCCACTCCAGAACTCGTTGGCTCAAGAAAATGAGAGAATGACGGTAAGGACTTGGCTCCGTGGAACTTCTGGGCAAATCCAGTGAGGATCTCCGCACGTTTTGCCGGACGCTTGGCGAACCCCTTTATCGCGGCGCGCAGATTTATCATGCCCTCTACGCAGAACGAAAACTCGACATCGCCGCGATGACCAACCTGCCCGCTGCTCTGCGCACTAGGTTGTCGTCAGAGACCCAAATCACCCTTCCCACAGTGCGCCAAAAATACCAGTCCGCCGACGGCTCAGTACGTTACTTGTTCGGTTTGCCCGCACCCGAAGACCAGCCCCGGTGGAAGGCTGCTGCCGTGGAGGCGGTCTTCATGCCCAGTGAAGGGCGCCAAACGATTTGCATTTCCACGCAAGCCGGTTGCGCTGTGGATTGCCGCTTCTGTCTCACTGCGCAACTCGGACTAATCCGCAACCTGACCGCAGGCGAAATCGTCGCTCAAGTGCTCATCCCGCTACTGGAAATGGGTCTGGACGAGACCCCGCCGTCGCAGGAAACCCCACAAGGCAGCGGACTCGCCGCCCGCACCAACGTTGTTCTCATGGGTCAGGGCGAGCCGCTGCTGAACTTCGACAATGTTTTCGCTGCGCTGCGTATCCTCCTGGATAAAGAAGGCGTCGGCCTCACCCCGAAACACGTCACGCTCTCGACCAGCGGTGTGGTTCCTGGCATCGAGCGCATGGCCAGAGAAGAAGTCCGGCCCAAGCTGGCCATTTCCCTGAACGCTTCCAACGACGAGCAGCGCAACGCGCTCATGCCCGTCAACCGGAAATATCCCTTGAAAGATTTGCTCGCTGCGTGCCGCAGATATCCGCTGCGCAACTGGGAGCACCTTACCTTCGAGTACGTGATGCTCGGCGGCGTGAACGACGCTGCAGAAGATGCGCGCCGCGTGGTGAAACTCCTCGCTCCCCTCAAGCGCGTGAAAGTCAATTTGATTCCGTGGAATCCCGCCGAGCTTCCTTATAAAGAAACCAGCGACCAACGCCTCGAAGAGTTCCGCCGAATTCTGACCGATCGCGGTGTGCCCGCCTTCGTCCGCTATTCTCGCGGTCGTGACGTCATGGCTGCCTGCGGCCAGCTCGCCCTGAAAGAGGTTCGCAACTCGCCGTTAACCGTGCTGGCGTGAGGAAAAGGCAGAACAGAACGTGTTACACGCGTTGTCGGCTGTGCAAGGCTAACGCGGGTTCATCTTGTCGCGCGTAAATCGGCGGCCCGCCTCCACGTAGCGGAGCCTACGCATGAGGGATAGATAATCCGCGGCGCTCTGGGATCGACCGGCTTCGGGCCGCGAGAACCAGCGCACAAACGAATTCAGCTTCTCTAGGACGCGAAGCATATCACGGCTAATCATAGCCTATTCTGATGCCCCAACAGAGCGGCCCGAACAGAGCTGCCTCTTTGCGATAAGCTAAAGAACAAGTCCCGGCGGCAGCCGGCGGCATTGTCATTCGGAGGGCGCTTCATGGGCGGAGGCTGGTGGTCAAAGTGGTTTGCTAGGAAGAGCGGAGGCGGGAAGCTCGTTGGCGAGTATGCGGATCCTCGCGTTGCGGATGAGATGGTTTTGGCGCAAGTGAAGAAACTCGGGATGGATATGTCGCAGCCTCGAGAGGTCTTGCATTGCCTGTATGTACCCACGTTGGAAGCCTCGCACGAGGCTGCGAGGAAGCTTAGGGACGATGGTTACGAAGTTATGGAGTGCGCTGCTGATGACGCGGCAAACACGGTCGGCCGCGCCGCCGAGAAAACGTTTGGCCGCAAACCACCTCATCCCTGGGTGGTTCTAGCTCGGAAGGTCACCATAGTCAACGAACAAACAGTGAATCGAACGAGAATTCAGCTCGACGGGCTGGCGCGAGAGCTCGCTGGAACCTACGGCGGATGGAACACCTCGGCAAAGCGCTAACGCCGGAGGTTACGCAGGCAGAATTCCGGCGACACACATAAGCCGGCCCGACAGCACCCCTTCTTTGCGATAGCTGAAGAACATGTCCGTGTGACAGGAGGTGCAAAGGTCACTCACGAAAATGTTCTGCACGCGCAACCCGGCCGCCAGAAGCTGCGACCCATTCGCTTTGCGCAAATCCAAATGGACGTTTTTCGGCGGCGGCTGGTGGCCGGGCGGCGCCATATTGAGCCACTGTAGCGGGTTGGGCTCCTCGCCGGAGCGCGGCTCATCGAAGTAGTCCGCAGCATCGGCAAACTGCGCCGTAAATTTTGCAACGAACTCGGCGCCCACTTCATAGCAGCAAGGTCCAATCGACGGCCCGACTGCCGCTATCAGATCTTGCGGGCGGCTGCCAAATTCCAGCCGCATGCGTCCCACGGCTTTCTCTGCGATGCGCCCTAGCGTCCCGCGCCATCCTGCGTGAACCGCCCCAACCGCGCGCTTTTTCGGATCCGCCAATAGAATCGGCACGCAATCTGCGGTCTGCACGGCCAGAAGCAATCCCGGTCGCTTTGTAACGGACGCATCTCCCCTGCAGGTCTCTGCAGGCTCTCTGCGAAACACATGGATCACGTCGGAATGGATTTGCTTCATCGCCGCTAGCCTGCAATCCTCCGCGCCGATGGCAGCCTGAAAGCGCCTACGGTTTTCTTTGACCCTTTGCCTCTCGTCCCACTCCAGAAAACTCAAGTTCAGGACTTTCTCTCCCTTCAGTTCGCTGAAGCCGCCCGGACGCGTGCTGAAGCCATGCACCAACCATGGCAACTCCAGAAAGGGCTTCAGCTGCAGAATTTGCAGGCTGCCGAATTTCCGCAGCTTCCAGGGAGCTGTGATTGCGGGACCTGCAGGGCCGCGGCGCGGCGCTCGAGGGCTCACGCGGTGCTTGAGGATTGTCTTCCGTGCTTTCACAATCTCAACAGTATAATCGCTGTGGTTCGTAGCGCTGGCATCCTGCTGGCATGTATTTCGCTCGCATTTCATCCTGGCCCGGCTGGAAGCTGGCGCTACGATTTGGTGGGTCTGCCGCCCCCATTCGAGGAAACATGATCGTTGGCATGGGCATTGATGTCGCTGAAGTGGAACGCATTCGTGCGGTGATTGAGTCTCAAAAGGAGCGTTTCCTCCATCGCGTCTACACGGACAAGGAAATCGCCTACTGCGAGCAGTTCAAAAACAAGTTCGAGCGCTACGCCGGACGCTTCGCGGCGAAAGAAGCAGCTATGAAAGCTCTAGGCACGGGCTGGAGCCGTGGCGTTCGGTGGAGGGATGTCGAAGTGGTGCGCGAACGCGGAGGCCGGCCCGGCCTTTCTTTGAAAGGCGAAGCCCAAAAAATCGCCGACGCTCTCGGCGTAAAGCACATTGTCCTCAGCATCACCCACACTGCTGATCAAGCCATCGCCCACGTTATCTTCGAAACTTGAGGAAAAGGGATCTGTCATCCTGAGCGCGCCTTTTGCGCGAAGGGTCTCGACGTACGCCGTCTCTGAGCTTCAGTGAGGGAGTTGTACGTATTTCGGGCCAGAAGGACGTTTCACTTGACCAATAGGAACGGCCCCAGCGCCAGCGCATCCACCCCCGCGCAATAGAAACTGCGCACCGCCCCACGCGGATCTGTGACCAGCGGCTCGCCGAACAGGTTGAACGACGTATTCACCAAAATTGGTGCCGGCGCCGACTCTCCAAACTTGTGCAGCAATTTCCAAAACAGCGGATTCGCGTGCTTCTCGACCGTGTGCACACGCATCGCATTGCCATGAAACGCGAATCGTTCCAATCCCGCTACCGGCCGCGTCAGCTTGCCCAGCGAAGCCATGAACCCGCAATTCGGCGAAGCCTCGAAATATTCCGCGGCGCGCTCCGCCGGCACGGAAAGTGCAAAGGGATGAAAGCCCTCGCGATGCTTGATGAACTGATTCACATTTTCAACCACATATTCGGAAAACGGCGAAGCCAGCAAGCTGCGGTTTCCCAAAGCGCGATGCCCGAATTCCGTGCGCCCCTGGCACCAGGCCACAATTTTGTCCCGCTGCAGCAGGTGCACCGCCTCCTCAACGGATTGATCTTCACTCGAAAGATAACGATACGAAATTTTGCAGTTGTCCAGCACCGCCTTCATTTCCTGTGAGCTCGCCTGCATTCCCAAAGCCAGGCTGGTAAGTGGTCCGCGCCCGGAGAACCCCAGGATGTTTCGGCGTGAAAGGTACGCGGCGCCCAGAGCCGTTCCTGCATTGCCTGACACCGGTTGTACATAAACATGAGGGAACGCGCTGCGCGTTTCCAGCGCCCGCACCAAAAACACATTTTGGAAGATCCCCCCTGCCAGGCAAAGAGAATGTGCGTGAGTTTCTCGCTGGAAATTGTCCACTAGTTGAAGAACCACTTCCTCGAAATAGTCCTGCGCACTGCGCGCCAGATTTGCGCGCACCACTGGATTCGGTGTCGGGCCGCGCGAGGACAATCCTAATTCCCGGCAAAGCTGCGGCGCGAAAACTCCACGATGGTCTGGTCCGGAGTCAAAATAGCGGCGGTTCAACGCGAGCACGCCATTCGACTTCCACGTAAACAGCTTGCGAAACACCGGCAGATACTCGGGCTCCCCGTCCTTGCTCAACCACTGTAGCTTGTGCTCGTCCTTGTGAAAGCGCAGCCCTGCTAGTTCCGTAACGCGTGTATAGAACCAGCCCAGTGAATCTGGAAACTTCAGCGTTTGCAAAGGGCGAATCTCATCGCCATCCCCAACCGCCACCAGCCCTGATTGCGAGTTCACCCCTTCGTCGAGCGAAACGATTAGTGCCCGGTCAAAACCCGAGGTGTAGTAAGCGCTGGCAGCATGACAAAGATGATGGTCGAAATGCGCCGGGCGCGGGCCGCCGCTTAGTAAATGCTGCAACTGTTGCTGCGCTGCCGAGAGTCCCGGCCGTCTGCGGCGCGACCGCGAGCGTGCCACGCCTCGTGGCGTTCGTTCGGCCAGCGCAATCGCGCGGCAGTCCGACACTTTCGTATGTGTCTCGTGCAAACACCGTTCCAGCGCCAGCCGCGGAATCTCCGAAGATTCGTTGCGGCTAAGTTTTTCTTCCTCAATCGCGAATAGGATCGATTGCTCATCGATCATCGCGACTGCCGTGCTTCTTCCAAGTGTGGAAATTCCGAGTATGTACATGGGCGGCTGGTCAGTCGGCCTCCGGGCTGTGGGCTAACACGCACTCGAGCGGTACCGCGATTAAGTCTTTTTCACTGCTGTGCGACACAGACACGTCAAGCCATTCATTCGGCGGGAGTGTACCTGGCACAAGTACGGTCAGATAGTTCCCCGAAAGTGCCGGCGTGTGCGACGGTTCGTCCTTCGCGCCCCGTCGCAACATCAACACGCGCAGTTTCCGTCCGATTTGCGACCGGCGAAAGGCTTCGGCTTTCATTTCCGCGCGCGCCCGCAGTTCGCGCGCCCGCCGTTTGATGATGTGTCCGGGAACGTGGCCGGAAAGCGAAGCGGCCTTCGTCCCCGGCCGCGCGGAATACGAGAAAACGTGGAGATAGGTGAACGGCCGCTCCTCGATAAAACGAACCGTTGTATTGTGGTCCTCTTCTGTTTCTCCTGGAAACCCGCTGATAACATCGGCGCCAATCGCAGCATTCGGAAGCTGCTCGCGAATCAGTTCGACACGTCGCGCGTAGTGTTCTGCGCGGTACCAGCGATGCATGGCCGCAAGGATGCGGTCACTAGCTGACTGCAACGGCATATGAAAATGCGGAGCGACACGATCGCAGGAAGCAAACAGCTCAATCAGGTCCCGGGTCACATCGAGCGGTTCAATGGAGCTGATGCGCAAGCGCTCGACACTTGTCTCGTCCAGAACGCGCCGCAGCAGTTCCAGAAATTCGACGCGAGGAGACAAATCGCGGCCGTAAGTGCCGAGATTGATGCCGCTCAGGACGATCTCCCGAAACCCGGAATCCGCCAGGTGCTGAGTTTCGCTGATCACCGTGGCCGCCGGTAAACTCCGCGATTTTCCGCGCACAAACGGGATTACACAGAACGAGCATCGCGAATTACACCCATCCTGAATCTTCAGCGTCGGACGCGTGTGGTTTCCTTCACCGCCCAGCACCGGCGCGACCAGCACATCCGTCAATGCAAAGACATCTCCCGTAAGCACCGGCGCGGAGTGATAGGGAATCGGGTCTTCTCGTTGCGGGAGCACCGGCGCAGGAGAGATCGACTGCAGCAACGCGGGGATTTGGGGCTTATGCGAATTCCCCACGACAAAACTCACTCCTGGCAGCGAGGCAATTTCTTCCGGCGCGCGCTGCGCGTAGCAGCCGGTAACCAGAATGCGCGTGGCAGGATTCGCCGCATGAATTTTACGGATCGCGTCCCGCGCCTGCGCGTCCGCCGCCGCCGTAACCGTGCACGTATTCAAGACCACCACATCCGCATCGGCCAAACCGTGGGCACAAAGGCAGCCCTGCTCACGTAGCTGCCGCTCAATCGCTGCGCCGTCCGCTTGCGTGGCACGGCAGCCAAATTGTTCGATGTGAAAGGTGGCCATCAATCGTCA
>Ga0187781_10003807_pt1 | contig 11284 bp, 16 predicted proteins | sample 0715_SJ02_MP02_2_FD_132447 | JGI IMG/M metagenome (GOLD analysis project Ga0187781, IMG submission 132447) | Tropical peat soil microbial communities from peatlands in Department of Meta, Colombia - 0715_SJ02_MP02_20_MG | ecosystem: Environmental > Terrestrial > Soil > Wetlands > Peat | place...
CTTTGACAAAGACGCAATGCTGGTGAACGCGCAGCTGTGTGATGGAGCCCGCGTCGCAAATACCTTGCGAACGCAGCTATCAAAGCCGGCAGTTGCATACGTTCACATCCACTTCGCGATGTACGGGTGCTATGCGTGCCGAGCCGATGGGGTGTAGGACTGCCCTGTGCCCTTTTTGCTTGTGTGCATCTGCGCTTTGGGTCAGCGCGTTATGAGCCGGAAAATTGCCACTGCCATCCCATTGATTTGCAAGGAGAACAATGGCATACGCGGATGTTGCGGCGCATCAAACTATCCTCGCGTCCAGGCGGGACCACCCCGGAAATGCGTCATGAGACAGCGTCCGCGGATGCCGAAACAGCAGCTGTGATGGACGCCGAAGAAATCACCTTTGAAGACCTTCTGACGGAGGAGCCGGGCGAGACGACCCAGGTGAGATCCTTTGCGCAGCTGCGCGCCGAAGGTTTCCCGCAAAAAGGTGGCCTTGCTGATCTCGCCGCCATTGCGCAGATGGCCGATGCCGGAACAACGTTTGCGGCGCTGCAGCAAGGGTACCTAGAGATCTTGAAAATGCAAGGGCAAACGCAAAGTGTGAGCAGGCAAGCGGGCCCGGATGCAACACGAGCCTTGCGCGATCACCCGCACCCCGCGATTCGCGAGATCGTCGCGTCGGATCCGACACGGGCGCGCTAGCGGCACCAGTCAATCGGTGGTCTTGGCGTTTTGCTTTGGTCCGCCAATGGGCGGATTCATCTATTGATTGCCGCTTGCCGCCCAAAGGGTTTTCGTTCTCGCCGATTTTGGTTTGGTTTGACGTTCTCACCAATGTCGGTGGACGCATCCCGCGGCGCCTCTTCGCAGTACGACATCGGCGTTGGATATCGTTGGCGCCGGAGTTATGCTGCCCAAACTGTGCCTTAACAAGGAGCGGCGCGCATGAGTCTGACCTTTTATTACGCCCCTCGCAGTACCGCCACGATTACGGATCTCGTATTAGAAGAGCTGGAGGTGCCTTGCGAGCGCGTCAAAGTCGATCTGAAGAAAGGCGAGACCCGCCACCAGGAGTACTTGCGCCTAAACCCCAACGGTAAAGTTCCGCTGTTGGTGCATGATGGCACGCCGATATGGGAATCGGTTGCGATCACGATGTACGTAGGTGAGCTCTTTGGCGTCGAAAAAGATCTGTATCCAGCACCCGGGCCTAGGCGCGGAGAAGCGATGAAGTGGATCGCTTGGGCCAACGTCACTCTCGGCGAGGCGGTGGGCCGCTTGATGCGCAACACCGCAGACTGGACACCCGCCGAGCAACGCAATGCAAAGGCGGCCGAGGTGGCGCAGGCCGACGTCGAAAGCTGCTTGCGAATTCTTGACAAAGAACTCGAGCACAAGCACTTTTTGGTGCAGACCTATACGCTTGCCGATACGCACCTGAATTCGCTGGTGGACTGGCTGCGCTTTTTAAAGCGCGATTTTTCGGCCTATGGCCACATGAATGCCTGGAGTAAGCGTTGCGCAGCCAGACCGGCCTACACCCGCGTAATGTCGCGTGGCTAGATCGTTGCGAAGCCACCCAATGTCACGAAAGCGTTCGCGTCCTTGCGCGTTGGTTTGCTGCGTAGCACGCTTTGCGATCGGCAATTCGCGCGGTTGCAACGCGAGGCGCTAGCGCAAGTTGCTGAGAGAAGGCGGCCAGTTATGCAAGCGAGCTTGGTAAAAACGGGCAAGGACCCCCGTACGGCGTCCTTGCCCTTGCAACACGCAACGATGGCCGTTCTCTAAGAGAAACGATTACGCCGCGAAGGCTTGCGCGTCCACCGGCTGATGAATCGTCCTGCCGCGGGCCTCGCCAGCAAGGCCCAGTGAGTGCAGCGCGCCGGCAAGATTTCCCGCAACCCAGGTGAGCAGGATCACTTCGGCGCCTTGCAAGATGATGCGCACTCGCACCACGGCGTCAGGTGATAGCAGGCACGCGTAGGCAATCACTACGAACGTGGCAAGCATGGCACCCCAGGAAAGAAGTACCGGAAACAACAGGCCATGGCGAAACTGCGTTGTCGAAGAGACGTTTTGCAAAATCATGAATAACTCCGTGTCAAATGATGTGTTGAACACGACGCCACTTTGCGCTTGCCCAATAAACGGGATCTGAACAAGGTGGCGTCGCGCATTCACAAACGGTTCAGAAAAGCCAAGCGGCAATTGCCGCCACCTGACTTGCGGTGAGCGCGATCTGTTGAGATACGAGAAAACGATGCACCTTAAAAAATCCTGTTCGTGGTAGGGACGGCGCGACGCAAACGACAAGGGCAAGCTGCAAAAAACCAATGGATCAAATTGCAACGAATCGGCAAAACAGGCGACGTCCCCGCGCGAAAACGCCAGCTTTGCGCGAGGCTGCGCCAAAGCCGGCGGCCGAGGTCTTGGATTGGTGATTGGCGCGAGCGTCGTGATCGTCCACGCCGCGGTTGGCGCGGCGTGGCTTGCTCAAGGCCGGTCCCAACGAACCCTTGCTATTGCAAATCGCAGCGAACGGGTCGCAATCGGGCGTGCACCGCGCGCACGTGCGGAGGGCATATCATGGAGCCATCGAGGTGCGGCGGTCGCGCCTCCAGACCCGAGGGAGCGAGAGTCATGGCCAAAGCAAAGAGCGCTGCAAGCGGCGTTTACCGTATCACGGAAATCATCGGCACAAGCACCATGTCGTGGGAGGAAGCAGCAAAAAATGCCGTTGAGATCGCGGCCAAGTCGCTGCGCGACCTTCGCATTGCAGAAATCATCAAGCTCGACATGAAAGTCGAGGACGGTAAGGTGGTCGCGTACCGAGCTCGTGTTGCTTTGTCGTTCAAATACGAAGCCTAGTCGCAATCACACCTTGCGCGCCACCGGCGCGGGCCTGGCGCCGCGGTATCTGTGTGCTCGCACGCGGCTGGCGCGTGAGTTCACAGTGCGATGCAGTAGCTACCATCTGGGCAGCATGTTCCATGCCGGCATGGCGTCGTCGTTTGCGGTCCTGTCCAAAAAAAGCGAGGCTACGCAAAGTCACCATGGGTGAGGGCGTACAGTGCGGACACCATTTTTGTTGGCAACTGATTGGAACGACAAGTTGCCCGACCTCCGCGCGGTAACCCTCCAAACCCTGAGGCAGACCAAGTGAGCGAGGCCATCGATCTGAACGCGTACTTTGAGCGAATCCGCTGGGGCGGTTCGACGCACCCGGGATACGAAACCCTGGCGGGTCTGCTCGGCGCCCACATGTCGCACATCCCGTTTGAGAATCTTGACGTGCTGCTGGGTCGGCCGGTGCGCTTGGAGCTCGAAGCCCTGCAGCACAAGCTCGTGCACGCGCATCGAGGCGGCTATTGCTTCGAACACGCCACGCTATTTGCCGCGGTGCTGGAACAACTTGGCTTTGAGCCGACGCGCCACACCGCGCGAGTCGTTGTCTTTTTGCCGCGCCACGCCGCTCCTCGCACGCACATGGTGCTGACGGTACCTCTTAAAGAGGGCAAGTTCGTCGTGGACCCGGGCTTGGGCGTGCTCGCGCCGCGGATTCCCGTTCCCCTCATTGATGGAGCGCAAGTGCACGCCGGTATGGAAGTGCACTGGATGGCGCGCGAAGAAAATCAGTGGACGCTTCGCACCTTGACGGGCGAGGAGGTCGTTGACTGCTGGGTGTCATCACTGGAGGCCGATAACCTGGTTGATTTCGAGGTCGGTAACCACTACGCGGCCACTCACCCGATGTCGCCGTTTGTCAACCGGATCATGCTGCGCGCACTAACGCCCACGGGCCGCGTCACGGTCATGAACCGCGAGGTTACGTTTTGGCAAGAAGGTACAGCCTACGCAAGTCAGCTTGCCGACCGCGCGGCACTGCGCCGTTTGCTTGTTCAGCACTTTGGTTTCGATTTGCCCGAAGTTGAGCGGCTTCGCATTCCTTCGGCCCCGCAATGGCAGTGATCCAAGAACGAGCCCTGCGAAATTCAGAAAGTTCGTTGCATGGCCGCGCAAGTCTTCGTGATCTTTGCTAGCCAGCTCCCGGTCCTTCGAGATGGTTACTGCCAACCGCAACGGTGAATCAAAAGCAATTTCGTTGCCGGGGCCGGCCACGCACCCATAACCGTGATCTGGCAGGACATCAAGCGGCAGGCTCGACGGAGGTAATCCGGGTCGCATCGCTTGGCCAGCATCCAAACCCGATGGGCTTCGCCTCGGGGGCGCGTGAGGCGCCTGGCCGACTGTGGATCGCGCTCTGCGGCATCTTTCGGGTAGGATCGATTGCAACGCGTTCACAGATTGGGTAAACGGAGGCTCCTATGGAACTGGCTCTGGTGAACATCGAGAAGCCGGCCGAGGTCAACTGCATCCTTGGCCAAGCGCACTTCATTAAGACCGTTGAGGACTTGCACGAAGCCATTGTCCAGACGGTGCCACAAATGAAGTTCGGAATTGCGTTTTGCGAATCGAGCGGTCCGGCCCTTGTTCGAACCACGGGTAACGATGAGCAACTTACGGCGTTGGCGAAGAAAAACGCCCTTGCGCTATCTTGTGGCCATTGCTTTGTTATCTTTCTAAGCGAGGGATTTCCCGTCAATATCCTCAACACCATCAAAGCGGTGCCGGAAGTGTGTGGAATTTACTGTGCAACAGCAAATCCGCTACAAGTGATCGTGGCTGACTGCGGTGAAGGACGCGGCGTCCTGGGCGTCATCGACGGGATCAAGAGCAAGGGGGCAGAAACCGAATCGGACGTTGCGGCACGAAAACAGCTTTTGCGCAAATTCGGCTACAAGCTCTAACTGATCGCCATGCATGCGGGCGCTGTGGGGCCCAAATCACCGGTTTGTTAAGGCCGCGCAGCGGTGCAGGAAGTCGTACAAAGGAGCACCGAGCGTGCTCGCTTCGCGTGCCTAGCCGCATCCGGGTGGCAACATGAGGCATCGAACAAAAAAGCGCTTGGGCAAGAAGGCGTTGACCGCTGCACGTTCTTTGCCTTTGTCACCGACAGGGGCACAATGAGGTCGTGATACCTTGCAGAAAGGCCAAAACCAATGCAGTCGGTTTTGCGTTCACCAAAGGTACTGATCGTCACCGGCGCCTCCCGGGGGATTGGAGCGGCAGTTGCCCGCCTGGCTGGCGCTGAAGGTTTTGCCGTGTGCATCGGTTACCTGAACCATCCAGACGCCGCTGGCGAGGTGGTTTCTTCACTCAGGCAGTCCGGTGCAACCGGGATGGCGATTTGCGCCAACGTTGCGATCGAAGAAGACGTCGTTCGGATGTTCAATGAAGTCGATGCGACCCTGGGACGCGTCACGGCCCTCGTCAACAACGCCGGAATATTGCGCCCGCAGTGCCGAGTCCAGGACATGGATCGCGTACGCATCGAGCAGGTTTTTGCCACCAACGTGATCGGCAGTTTTCTCTGCGCGCGCGAAGCGGTCCGGCGCATGTCGACAAAACATGGCGGCCGCGGCGGCGCAATCGTCAACGTGTCGTCGCGTGCCTCACGTCTGGGCTCTGCGGGTGAGTACGTCGATTACGCCGCTTCGAAGGCGGCGATCGATACGTTGACAATCGGTTTGGCCAAGGAGGTTGCGGCCGAAGGAATCCGCGTAAACGCGGTCGCTCCGGGAATAATCGATACCCAAATCCATGCAAGTGGAGGTGATCCGGGCCGCCTCGAGCGACTGAAGGACTCGATCCCGATGAAAAGAGGCGGCACGCCGCAGGAGGTCGCCAAGGCAATTCTCTGGCTGCTTTCGGACGAGGCCTCATATACAACGGGTGCCACGATCGATGTCTCTGGAGGCAGGTAATCGCGAAAGCACCTTGCCCGCAACTGCAAGACCCAGAGTCTGTCTCGCCTCGAAAAGGACGCTTCGTACGCTGCCCTGGCATCCTACGATTTTGCGACGATTTGGACCAACGCTAGGATGATTGCGCCAAGTGCGGGTACCGCGCTGCAATACGGCCGATATACGACGCAATGATTTGTTCTATCTTTTTCGGGGGGCATTGCGCGGAGCAAACCCGCCAAGTGCGTGTCTAATGCTAGTGTGAGTTTTGCTCGTTGCGAGAGCACTGCAAACGGTGCGTCAGAGTGTGCGGCAATCTGCGCTTTGGATCAAAAGGTGTCGAGCGCAGGAGGTATCGATATGCAAAGGATTCAAGCCTGCGTCGGCGCGATCGTTGGTGCGGCGCTGTTGGTTTTGTGCGCATCGGCATACGCAAACCAAGGGCACGGCTTTGGTGGTGGACGCGGTGCAGGCGCACACGCTGTAAGCGGGCGTGGAGCCTATGCTAGCCACGGTGGTGCCTGGGGCGGCTGGCACGGACGTGGCGGATGGTACGGACGCGGCGGATGGGTTTACGGTTGTTGCGGGTGGTGGGGTCTGGGCTTTTACGATCCTCTCTGGGATCCTTACCTTTGGTACGGATATTGGCCAATGGGTTATCCCTACCCTTATGTCGCGCCGCCGGCAGAGGGATTTGAGCAGTATGTGCCGCCGCCGCCAACGTACTGGTATTACTGTCCGGATTCTCATACGTACTATCCGTACGTGCGAACGTGCGCTTCCGCGTGGCAGCAGGTAGAGGTCAAGCCGGCACGATAATCGGACGAGCTGTGCATTGCGCAAGAGCAGGGCGCGGCGGCCGCGAACTACCGATTGGCGTACGGCCTTTTTTTCTTTACTGGGCGAAGGCAATTCCTTGCGAACCGGGGTCAAGCACAGCGATGTCGATGCCGCGGCGTTTTTTGCAATTGTCGTTTCGAGCGCTGTCGGTTTTTGCGCCGTTTGTCCTGGCAGCTTGCGCTGCTTCGTCCGTAGCGCTTGGTTCGCCCGAATCCGTATCGGACTTCGATGTCGATCGCTACCAGTTCGGCATGGACCGCGATTGCCGGGATGAAGGCACCAAGCGCGGTGAGTCGGCATCGACAGTTGATGCATTTTGCAATTGCGTCTATCTCACCTTACAGCGCAACCTGACCCGATCCGACTGGAGGCGTGCCGTTTACCTGTACTTGAACGGACGCGAACGCGAGGAGTACCAGGTACTTGCGCCGGTTATGTCGACTGTGGGTGCCTGCCGCGCGCTGCCACCTCCCCCGGAAGGCGGATCGTTGGCCCTCACCACGAACGCAGCGTCGCTCGTTGGCAGCTGGGAATGGTTTGGCCCAGCTAACCAGTGTCGGGAGGTGTACACGTTTCGTGAAAACGGCACCGCCCGCGTGGAAAGCGGCAACGAAAGGACCGAAAATACCTATTTGCTCTCGGATAAGCCGGAACCTTCGGGGCGCGTGAAACTTACACTGACCGCCACAAAATATTTCAGCGGTCGCAATTGCGAAGGATTACAGCAGGACGCTACCGACAGAACGCTTACTTTGTACGTCTTGTTCGGTCCAGAAAAACGGATGCTGGCGGTTTGCAAATCCGCAGCCGACTTGGACTGTATCGGGCCCTTAAAGAAAAGCCAAACTCACTAAGTAACCCTTTTTTGTTTGATGTCTTAGGATGTCGAGCAAGCTTGTGGCGCAGCGCCGCTCACCCCGCGGTCGACGGGCCGCGGCGCAAACCGGCCCGAGACGTTGCGACCAGGGGAGTTTTCGGTCGACAATCGCCGCGACTATCGCATAATCCTTGGGAGCGATTGCCCTTCCTTGATAGCGGGCGAGGCGCTATTGCGATCCAGCGATGCGCAGATAGCTGCCGAGGCAGCGACAGTACCAGGCGCAAGATGGGTCGGCAGCAAACGCTTAGGCAGTACAAGCAAGAAGCGAATCGGTAAACGCGTGCTAGGTAACTTTGTATCTTTTTTCCGCAAGCGGCCAAGTTGCCTTTTTTGTGGCGTCCCATTGAAATCAGGGCGTCCAAAGGCTGGCCAAAGACGCTAACGGGAGGCCGGTGCCGTTATGAATATCCATGAATTCGAGGTTACGAGTATCGACGGGCGTCGCAAGCAAATGTCGGAATTCGAGGGTAAGGTCTTGCTGATCGTAAATGTAGCCAGTAAATGCGGTTTCACACCCCAATACCAAGGGCTCGAATCGCTGTATCGGCAGTTTGCGGACCAGGGCTTTGCGGTTCTGGGATTTCCCTGCGATCAATTCGGGCACCAGGAGCCTGGCGATGAGGCGCAAATCAAGAACTTTTGTAGTCTGCAATACGACGTGACGTTCCCGATGTTCGCCAAGATCGAAGTAAACGGAAACCACGCGCACCCCCTGTATCAGTTTCTCAAAAAGTCAGCGCCGGGTGTGCTTGGAACGGAAGCAATCAAGTGGAACTTCACCAAATTCTTGGTTGATCGTGGCGGTCATGTCATCAAGCGGTACGCAACTGCCGACAAACCGGAGAGCCTTACCAAGGACATCGAAACGGCGCTTGCCCGGTAGAGCAAAAGACGGTAAAGAAAATAACGGTCGCAACGCGCGGGCCGTTATGTTCTTCCTCGGTTTGGATCCAAGCAAACTGGTTTTGGATCGATCCGCGGTTTGCAGCAAGCGATGCGTCGCTTTGTTTGAAGGCGCGGCAAAGATAACGGAACCAGAGCAAGTGGGCGGGACCACCAGCAATTTTGCGGGCCAAACGGTAGCTCGCAAGTAAAGGCGGTCCGCAAAAGGGCATCTTGCGGTCAAATGCCTTTTACAAGGAGCAATCAATGGAATCGCTGGGTTTTTATCAGAAGTTGCTCGAACCGCTGCTGCCAGGCTTACTTGGTGTGCGGTTGGTGCAACTTGATCCGCAGCGAGTTGTTGCAGAGCTCTCCGTGCGGCCCGATCTGTGTACCGCGGGAGGCATCTTGCATGGAGGCGCCTACATGGCCTTTGCCGATACGCTCGGGGCGATCGGGACCATACTAAACCTGCCAAAGGGAAGTCGCACAACTACCACGGACTCGAGCACAAAGTTCATTGGGTCGGCCAAGGTGAACACGACGGTGGTTGGCGAGTCCACCGCAATTCACCGCGGGCGAACGACCATGGTGTGGCAAACCGCCATTCGTTCTTCTGAGGGCAAACTTTGTGCACTTGTTACGCAAACGCAACTCGTGCTCGCCAGCGGATGATTCCGCGCTCTTGCCATGATGGTTGCCGGTTGCGCAAATCGGTTTGCGGCAGCTATCAAGTGGCGCGAGCCGACGCGCTTTGTGCCGGTTTGTAAAGTGCTGGCAACTGCGTATCCCGCGAGCGATGCAGCCCGCAAGGGATCGCATGCAGGAGGCAGCGCGCCACGAAGTACGGCGCGGCTAACTCGTTAACGGCGCCCCGGCCGTTAAAAGTGGATCTCGTACTCCGCCTGCCAACGAACCGTCGTGCGCGGCACCGCCGATGTCAGACCAAACAGCACGCCGCCGTTCCACTCCAGGGTGCCAGGTCCCAGGTTATGGATTTTGCCAAACAGTTGTGGTCCCGCGCGCTCGTCTTGCTGGTTCCATTTGGGAAATTGTCCCACCGGTCCTGGCTGCCCGTAGAGCTGTAATCCGGGCTCGACTTCGAAGGATCGGCCCATGCGCATAACCCACGCATCGACCCGAGTTTCCCAGGCAAATTGGAAAACCGGACGGCTTGCGGCATTGGGTCCCAAATCCTTTTCGAGGAACAAATTGATGGTGTTGCTCGTGCCCCCAAAATCCTTGCGCAGCACCGGTCCAAACGTCGTTTCGTTGGGATTTGCCTTTTGCCTTGCTTGACCGTACTCCGCGAAAAAGCCCGCATCGAGCCAGTATTCGCCGCGTTCGGTAAATTGAAAAAGATTTTCCCAAGTGATCTGGTTAAAGGCGGTGGACTGCCCAGGGCCGGGGGCCCGATCGAACTCAAGTTCCAGTTCGCTTTGCCACCAGGCGTTTACGCCATATTCGGCTTCGAACGTGTAACTCTGAGCGCCATTTTTAGCCGAAACGGGATCGCTGCTTACATCACCGACGTTTTCCAACTCTAAGACGTGCTGGTTTACATCCGGCGTCCAGACTTTGTAGTCCGCGGCGGCCGGCACGGGACAAAAGGATAGGCCAATGCCAAGTGCCCCGGTCGCAATCGCGGCGCTAGCGTTCGTCGTCCAACTTCTTGGGCAGGCGATCACGGCGTTCAGGGCGTAAGAAAATTGGTCGGGATTTTCTGCAGGCTTCGAAATTGGCTACGCACGAGGCATCGTTGCTGCAGATTGTGCAGCCTCGCGGCCGCTGCGCAACCAAGTTTTTTTGAAAAAAAAGGCTTAGGAGGCTTTGGGAGCTGCCGCTGGCATTGAATGCTTGGCGGGAGGTGGCCGGTTGCGGGTGCTCCAGCGCATGAGCGAACCGATGATCACCAACGTGGCAGCAAAAAACACGAGCTGTATGCCAGCCGGACGTGCGGTGTAGCCGGTCAGAACGTGCAGTACCTGGCCCAGCAAGCTGCGTTCCGTTAACAGAGCCGATGTGTCCCACACATTGTCTCCCAGCGATGGCAGTACGTTGGCAGCAGCAAGAAATGCCGCACCCTGCGATGCCATCCCAGCGGCCAAGAGCAAAATGAGCCAACTGGTCACGCTAAACAAATAACGCAGCGGGATGCTCAAAAGGCCAAAGTACATTGCAGCACCTACGGCCGCCCCCGCAGCAAGTCCGAAGACACCGCCGATTGCCATGTTGGCAGCGCCGCCCCCACCGCCTACGGCGATGCCGTACAGGAACAAGACCACCTCCGAGCCCTCGCGCAGCAGCGCGATGCCGCATACCAATGCCAAGGCGTACAAGGGTCGCGCGCCGGAGACGACGTCCTTGCCAAGCTGCGTGGCCTCCATTGCCATCTCGCGGCCGTGGCGGGTCATCCAGATGTTGTGCCAGCCAAGCATTCCTACTGCCGCGAACAAAATGATGGAATTAAAGATTTCTTGGCCCACGCCCGCCATGAGCGAGGAGATTTCGCTGGCAAATGCGGCCACCGCGACCGCACCCAGGACCCCTGTGGCACAACCGCCCGATACCCACCAACCGCGCTTGGCGACCCCGCGACTTGCCGCCATCACGATGCCCACGACCAGCGCAGCTTCAAGAACCTCACGAAATACGATGATGAACGTGGCAAGCATCGTGGGTCCCTTCGCTATTTCACGACCAAGCGGCCGCGCGACTCGGGGTGAAAATCGTCAAAGAACTCGTAGCTCCCCGCATCAAGTGGCCCGACATAGACCGTGATCTCATGCCCCGGCTGAACGACTTTTTCGCGATGAAAGTCAATGCTCTCGAATTCCGAGGTGGTGGCATCTTCGTTTTTCACAATGATCTTGATTTTTTGGCCGGC
>Ga0187781_10003808_pt1 | contig 11283 bp, 7 predicted proteins | sample 0715_SJ02_MP02_2_FD_132447 | JGI IMG/M metagenome (GOLD analysis project Ga0187781, IMG submission 132447) | Tropical peat soil microbial communities from peatlands in Department of Meta, Colombia - 0715_SJ02_MP02_20_MG | ecosystem: Environmental > Terrestrial > Soil > Wetlands > Peat | place...
GCAGCGTGACTCCGAGAAGGACGCCCGCGGCATGGCCATCAAAGTAATGGGCGTGGAGGGCAAAAAACTGTTAGAGGATGACGGCGTGCCCCCGGCCAGCACTCAGGATTTCCCGCTGATGAATGCGACGCAGTTCTTTATTCGTGACATCAACGAATATGCCGAGTTCACGGACTACCTCAGCAGCGGACTCGACAATCGTGCCCGATATGGATACTTCCTCGGAGGCTATCCGCTTCCCAATCCTTTCAAGTGGCACCTGCGCGAGATGCGGCTGGCTCTAAAGACCCTAAAGGCCCCTCCCGATAGCCTCCTGAACACCCAGTTCTACAGCGTGAGCGCTTTCAAGCTTGGCCCGCAGCTCAACGTTAAGTACAGCGCCCGCCCCTGCAAAGAAGCGTCGGCGGCGGATGTCAGCCACAGCGATCCCAACTTCCTGCGCCTCGAAATGGCGAGCCGCCTCAAGTCCGGCGCCGCTTGTTTTGACTTCATGGTCCAGCCGCAGGTTCAGGGCAAGAACATGCCCGTCGAAGACACAACCGTCGAGTGGTCCGAAGATGATTCCCCGTTTGTTCCCGTCGCTCGGCTTGAAATCCCGTCGCAGCAGTTTGAGCAATACAACAATTACTGCGAAGATCTGTCCTTCAATCCCTGGCACTCACTTCCCGAGCACAAGCCCATCGGCGTGATGAACCGCATCCGTAAGGCCACCTACCTCGAGGTTTCCCGCTATCGCCGGCAAATGAATGGCATCCCGCTGTGTGAGCCTCTGGACTGGGGCACCACTGACACCAACAGTTGCGAGCGTGCGCAGCCTTCGATCAGCACGCCTGCTCCGGCGCCATCTTCCCCCTGAACGTCCCAACGTAGCCCGGCTACGCTACCGTGGCGACCTCCGCCTCCTCATATAAATCATCGATCTGCTTGCGATATCGCTCCTCAACCGTCTTCCGCCGCAATTTCAGCGTCGGTGTCAGACTGCCGTCGTCTGCCGTGAACTCGTCTGGCACCAGCAACACTTTCTTCAAAGTTTCGTAGCGCGCCAGGTTCCGGTTCACCGCATCCACGATTCCTTCGTAGAGAGCCCGCACTCGGTGATCGCCAATCAGCTCTTGTCGGGAAGAGAACGATACATGGTTGCCTTGCGCCCAATCCTCCAGCAACGAAAAACACGGAGAGATAATGACCGTGGCAAACTTCCGCCGATCCCCCACCACCACCGCCGTTCCGATGAAGGCGTTCAGCTTGAGAGAATTCTCGATTGGCTGCGGTGCAATGAATTTCCCGCCTGATGTTTTTAGCAAGTCTTTCTTACGATCTGTGACCGAGAGAAACCCCTCTTCGTCCAGCACGCCAATATCACCCGTCTTGAACCATCCATCCACGAATGCGTTACTGGTCTCCTCCGGCCGGTTCCAGTAGCCACGAAACACCGATGGCCCTCGCACCAGTATCTCTTTGTCATTCGCAATCTGGACCTCAACGTTCGAAAGCGGACGCCCCACCGTGCCCAGCTTATGCGCGCGTGGCGTGTTCACGGCAATCACTGGCGACGTTTCGGTCAGTCCGTAGCCTTCGTGGATGCGAATGCCCATGCTCGCATACCAGGCCGCCAGCTCCGTGCCCAGTGGCGCTCCGCCCGAGACAAACACGTCCACTTTTCCGCCCATCCGCGCACGCAGCTGCGAGTACACCAAACGATTGGCCAACTTCCAACTTAGCGACGTCGGAATCTCGCCGGCAAGAATCTTCGGTCGATGAGATTGGCCTACCGCCAGCGCCCAACGATAAATGGCCTGCTGCACGCCTCCCTTGGCTTTCTGTTCCATTCGCGTGTGAATCTTCTCGTAAACCCTCGGCACGCCCACGAAAATAGTGGGCAGCACTTCCATCAGAACCTGCGGCAACTGCTCGAAGAACGGACAATATGCCAGCGTGACACCGTGGTACAGCAACGCGAAATCGGCATGCCGCGCCGTCACATGCGAAAGTGGCAGAAACGACACACAAACATGTCCTGGGTGCACGTCGAAACCTTCCATCGAGCACGATATGTTCGACGCCAAATTTCCATGCGTCAGCTGCACACCTTTCGACGTGCCCGTCGTTCCCGACGTATAGATAATCGACGCCAGATCGTCCGCCGCAACCGAGCGTGCCCGCGCATCTAGCTCCGGATCATGTTCCGCAGGGCCCTCCTCCATCACCTGTCGCATTCGTACGGCGTCTGGCGTTTCCACCGGATCCATCACCACGACCCGCTCCAACGCCGTTTGATTCTTGATGGAGAGAACTTTCCTCAGCTGCTGCTCACTGGAAACCACAACAACCTTCGCCCCGGAGTCGCACAAGATGTACGCTGTTTGCTGCGCTGTTAACGTCGCGTAAATCGGTACCACCACCGCCCCCAGCTGTAGCGACGCAAAGTCCACAACCGCCCACTCCGGCCGGTTTTCGCTCAGGATGGCTACACGGTCGCCCTTGCTCACACCCCACTGCTCCAGTGCCCGCGCCACGCCAGCCACCTGCCGGTACAACTGCTGCGAGCTGATCGGGACCCATCCGCTTGCCTCCCGCGCCAGCATCACGCGATCGTGCGCGCGCTCCACGATGGCAGAAAAAATGTCATTAAGGGTCTGAGGCTTCATAAGGCAGGGCCTCCTGTCACCCTGAAATAACCTTGCTTCTTGTCATTCGGTCCTGAGCTTGGCGAAGGTGAGGAATCTGCTTTCCTCTCCCGCCAAATAAAAACTTTCTCTTCACGCTACTTCAAATGTCCAAATCGAAACGTCGGTCCCGTCGAGAACCGCCAATAATTCTGCCGCGGAGTCAGCAAGTTCGAGAACAAGTGCGTGTTCACCCAATCCGTGGCGAACCTCCATCCCACCCGCCGCGATAAGTTGAGATCGAATCCGCCCCCCATTCCGATGAACCACTGCGTATCAGTCTGATGAGGATTAGGAAGCGGAATTTGCAGCAGTCCGAACAATTGCGGCAAGCCTTGTGGAAACGTGATATCCGCAACCTCGTGCATCCCGCCAAACCCCGGACGAACTAAGAACGTGACCTTGTCCCACTTGCGAATGTAAAACTGCGGCCCAGCCGCGAAAACGTACGTCGACGACCGGAAAGGCACATGAATTGAGCTTGGATTAATCGGACCTATCGGCGGCTGAAGTCCCGCCAGAATAGGTGCAAACACGGTCTCGCTGCCGTTGATGGTTCCAGCGCCGCTGATCACGTCATCGCCCATGGCGCTGAAATCCATGCCCAACCCCAGCCACGGCTTCACGGTGACGCCGAAATCTCCCTCAACGCCGCGCTCCGTCAGATTCCTTGCGGGGCTGATCAGGTAATCGAATCCTGTAAAAAGTGTGTAGCGGTTAATATCGGTCTGCTCGGCAAAAACTGGCAGACAAAGAAAAATTACGAGGCAAATCGCAATACGTTTCAAGGGCTCCATGCTTCACCTCGGGAAGGATATTGAACACGCAAGAAAAGTCAGTCTGGGGGTGAACTGACGAAGTTTGGCCGGCAGCGCTGTTTTCAGATATGCAGATTGAATTCCAAACTGCGGCTGGCGGCGAGCCGTCCTCCTCTCTGCCAGGGTGAATAGCTGCCTGCCGTGATCCACCCCGTCGATTTATTTACGCGACGATTAATTCAGGTGCAGATTTCTCAGCATCAGCTACAGCCACAGGTTCTGCCGTTCGTTTCGATTCCATCGGCAAAATCGAACTCATCGTCGCTTGCGCTGCCCTCGTCTCTTCCGCCTGCCCAGCGCTCGCTGGCGCCCTGCTCGATTTCTTGCCGCTGCCTTTCTTTTGCTTCTGTGGCGGCCCGATCCCTGCGGCCTCCCTCAATTCAATGAAACTCTCTTCCAGCAATTTCTCCATTCGTCGCAGGTCGGGCGCGGCCTGCGCATCTCCGCTAAACCCGAAGTACGCCGTGCCGTTGTAAGTCAAAATGGCGCAGTTGAGCGCCATTTCGCCTCCCACCGGAACATAGGGATAGCAATGCAGCATCTTGTTGCCGAGCAGGTACAACTGGTATTGCGGCCCGGGCACATTCGTGCAGACTAAGTTGAACGCCGAGACCGGTAACCGGCTGGCGAGCGGCCCAATCATTCCCTGCACGGAAGTCGGGAACATACCGATCAGCCCTCCAGCCAAACTCACCAACTCCGCCGCGTGTACGCGTTTCAGAAACTCCGCTCGCTTGTGCGCGGCAGCCAGCAACTTCAACGGCGGCCGGATATCCAGCGGAATCGTCACCGGAACCAGCGAGATTCTGTTCCCCAACTCGGTCGCGGTCGTGCTCGCGCGCAGATTCACCGGTACCATCATCCGCAGCAGCTTTCCCTTCACGCGGTCGCCATGCAGTTCACAGTAGCGGCGAATTGTTGCCGTCATGAGAGCGAGAATCACGTCATTCACGCTCGTGCCGCATTTGTGCCGTATGGCTTTGATTTCCTCCAGCGGAATCTGAGTGCAGGCGTATTTTTGCGGCCCTTGATAAAGCACGTTGAAGCGCAGCCGTTCCGTGAACGCCGTGATTTCCGGAAACAGTTTCACCAATTCCTTGGTGTCCAGCTCGCCGCCGTTCGCCGCTGCCCGTTCTGCCATGTTCAGTAGGTCCGTCAGCGCGGATAGGATTCGCTTGGCGAAGTCCGAGTAATAATCCACCAGCCCGGTCGTAATCGAAGTTATGGGATCGAGAGGCGGTGGAACCTTGAACTTGAGCTTCTTCCTGGGCAACCGCTGGGCTTCCGGGTTCGCATCCAGTAGTGCGCTCATAATGCTTACCCCGGCGAGCCCATCGGCCATGCAATGGTGCACGCGAATAACAAGAGCGGTTCGATTTCCCTTCAGCGCACGCACTAGCGTGATGTCCCACAACGGGTGTTGCCGGTCCATCACCTTGCCAAAAAGCTTGCCCGCCAGAGCCCTCAGCTCTGTGTCCGTCCCATGCTTGAGCGTTACTTCCTGTACATGCCTCCGCACATCGAACTCCGGATCGTATTCCCAACTCGGAAGCCCCAGGCCAAATGGCGCCGATACTACCCGCTTGACATAGCGCGGAAGCAGCGGCAGCTTCGATTCGATGAACTGCACGCAGTCTTCAAACGAAATCTCGCCCTCGAACACACAGATGCTCGCCACGTTGAGCGGCATGCCCTCCCGCTCGAGATGCAGGAAAACCGTGTCGCCCCAGGAAAGGCGATCGCTCTGGTGATGGTTCTGCATGTCAGCTCTCCTAATTGCTCGTCCTTCCGCGCCGCGCATCTTAGTTCAAGAACGAAAACCGTCGCGTCAACTTCACTAGCTTGAGCACCTTGTAAACATCCACGTTCACGCCACGTAATACAACCTTGATCCGTTTCTCTTCTGTGAGGCGGGCAAACTCCTCGAGCGCGCCCAGCGCCTTCGAGTCCATGCGGCCGACGGAAGAGAAATCCAGCACCGCCTCCCCGTCGACGCCATCCAGCTTTTGCCCAAACTCCTCAAGCGCCGGCGCCACTCGTTTCTCATCGATGTTGATCAGCGCAGTCAATGTCATACCGGTACCGCCTATACGCTCTGTTGCTGATGTTCATTCGTCGCTTTTGCCACACCACGCCCTTCATAAGCCTTCCACAGCAATTCCGCTAACTCGCTCATGAGTGGCATTCGGGGATTCGAACGCCACGACGGATCCTCAAAGGCAATCGCAGCCAACTCCGGTACCGCCCGCTCGAATTCCTCCTTTGCGATCCCAAGTTCCGCGATCGAACGCGGGAACTCGAGACGGTCGAGCAATTCTTCTGTTGCCTTGATGAGATTGCCGACTTTCTCTTCCACCGTATTCCCGCCCAGGCCCAGCAAATTCGCCATGGTGGCGTATTTCTTGTGCGCGATGTACCCCTGCGTCCACGGCGACGGCATGAACTTGGCCGGAACCACCGCGTTGTAAGCAATCACATGCGGCAACATCAGCGCGTTCGCCCGTCCATGCGCCACGCCAAACCGCGCTCCGAAGGCATGCGCCAGAGCGTGATTCACGCCCACCGAGGCATTCGAAAACGCCATCGCCGCAATGCACGCGGCATTGTGCATCATCGTCCGCGCTTCTTCGTCCCGCGGACGCTCATACGCAATGGGCAGATACTTGAACGCCAGCCGGATCGCCTGCATCGCATTCGAGTCGGTATAAGGCGAAGCGTAACTCGAAACACCGGCTTCTAGAGCATGCGTCAGGCAGTCGATGCCGGTGTCCGCCGTCAGCCCTTTCGGCATTGACATGACGAACTGCGGGTCCACAATCGCCACATCCGGACTCAGCGAATAGTCCGCCAGCGTCACTTTTCGACCGGTCTCTTTGTAACTCAGCACCGCAAACGGAGTAACTTCGCTCCCCGTCCCGCTCGTTGTCGCGATGGCAATCAGTCGCGCTTGTTTAGCCCTTGCCGTCGGATACTGCACCACCCGCTTCCGCAAATCGAGAAATGGTGTCGCTAGCTCCTTCAAGTCGGCGTCGGGAGCTTCGTATTTCAACTTCATGATTTTCGCCGCGTCAATCACCGAACCGCCGCCGAGCGCAACAATCTGGTCCGCTTTACAGGAATTCAATGTCTCAACTCCCTGCATGACCACCTTCACCTCAGGCTCCGCATCTGGAATGACCATCACGTGAACGTGCGTCCCCGGGCCAATGTGGCGTCGCACTGTGTCCACATGGCCGATCTGTTCCAAAGCCGCGCTGGTCACAATCACGGTCGACGAAGACGAAAACTGCCGCAGGTTCTCGACCGCATTCATATTGAAATAAATCTGATTCGGAACTCGGAACCACATATGGTTTTGTGTCCTCCGAGCAAGGCGCTTGATGTTGAGATAATGATAGATATTCACGTTGTCGGTCGTGCTGTTGCCCCCGCCCGTCCCGCACCCGAACGAAAAGGTCGGCACCAGATCGTTGTAAACGGCTCCTAGCGCTCCGATCGCCCCCGGCGAATTCACAATGATCCGCCCTGCGTTGATCACTTCGCCGAACTTGCGAATCACTTCATCCTTCCGCGAAAAAATGACCGCCGTGTGTCCGATCCCTCCCGCATGGTTCACGTCCACGCACACCTTGAGCGCCTCCGCAACCGACTTTGCGCGATACACTGCGAGCACGGGAAACAACTTCTCCACCGACAGCGGATGCTCTCGCCCCACTCCTCGAATCGGTGCCACCAGAAGTTTCGTGTCGGGCTTTACTGCAAGACCAATAAAGCGCGCGATATCGACGGCCTTCTGCCCCACTGCCAATGGCTGCATCGCTCCGGTCTGGGGGTCGATCACCGTCTGTTCCAGCAGCTTGGTCTCTTTTTCGTTGCAGACGTGCGCTCCCAGGTCGGCAAATTTCTTCAAAGCCTGTTCGTAAATTTCATCGTCAATCACCACCGTCTGCTCGGATGCGCAAATCGTCCCGTTGTCAAACGTTTTCGAAATGATGATGTCGACGATCGCGGTATTCAGATCCGCGCTCTTCTCCAGATACACGGGCGTATTCCCCGCCCCCACTCCCAACGCCGGCTTGCCCGAGCTGTAGGCGGCTTTCACCGCTCCCGGGCCGCCGGTCGCATCAATCATCGCCACGTCCTTGTGCCGCATCAGGTAGACGTTGTCGGGAATCGTGGGAGACTCAACGCAACCAAAAACTCCTTCCGGTGCGCCGTGCTTCACCGCCGTTTCATACATGATCCGCACCGCCTCGGCGCAACAACGCCACGCCTTCGGGTGAGGAGCGAAAATCACCGCGTTCCTCGTCTTGATGGCGACAATGCACTTGAACAGAACCGTTGACGTCGGATTCGTGATCGGCGTGATCGAGAACAGCACCCCAACCGGCTCCGCGATCTCCATCAGGTTGCGCTCGGGATACTCGCGAATCACCCCCACCGTGCGTTTGTTTTTGACATAGTCGTAAACAAACTCGCTGGCCACCATATTCTTGATGACCTTGTCCTCCATCACTCCGAGCCGCGTCTCCTCGACCGCCAGCCGCGCCAGATGTCCCGCCTGTTCCAGGCCTGCCAGCACCATCGGCTTGACGATTCGGTCCACCTCTTCTTGCGTAAATTGAGTAAAGAGAGCGGCAGCCGTCTTGGCCTGCCTCACCAGGTCTTCAAGGTAAGCGGTTCGTTCCGGACTGAGGCTTTCCGCGGCAGACTGGCTTCGCGACCCTTCTTGTACGGCTTCATTCGCGATCATGGTTGCCTCCCTGCAAAGCCCAGGAGAGCGTCGTTATCGTGCTCGCGTTTGTCTGGAAGCCAGACTTCCGGAGGAGGGTCTCTGCATCAATCCTTGGCTGGTCACGGCTGCACTGCTCCCTTGCTTATCGCGGAAAGCAAGCCTGCAAGGAGTGAGCGTCAGCCTGAAGGTAAAGCTTCGGAGATATATGCAGTCCAAGGCTCCGGCGGGCACCATAGGTCAGCCTCGGTACTTAAGTAGACCCCCATAGGTGTGTCCGGTCTACAACACCTGTCACATCCCGCGGTGACTGTTATCACCCGCTAAGTTTTTCGAAACCGACCGGTCGGCCAATCTCAATAACTCGCCTCGAATACACTGCCTCTTGCGCTCATCTATGCTGCTGCGCAGCATGAAACCATGAAGTTCAAAACATCACGCACGCCTCGTTCACTCGATCCAGCACTCGCTCCAGCACTGCCAGCTTCCGCTCGAGTTCCGCCTTCCGCGCTGCATCGCTCTGCCGCGCAATCTCATCTTTCAGTCCGCTCTTCCTCGCCGTCAGTAACTCTGCCGTCTGTTCGAATTCGGCCGCGTCAAGCCGCAAGTCGTGCGCCATCACCTTGGTCAAAATCTCGTTGTATTGTCGGGGATCGCCTTCGAGCAAAACGTTCGCCAGCAGTTTCAGTTCGTCTGCTTCCAGATGGAATTGCATAGCTCCCTCCTTTCACCACGGAAAGTGCCTTACCGCTCTAGGAAAACTCTGATTAAGTGTGGCGCGCTCGCCCGCGAAACCCCTGCCACTTTCGGCAGCGTTCTTGGACCGATCAAACTTAATCAAAGTTTTTCCTGAGAAAATTCGATCACGGGATGATCGAACTGTCAGTGATAAGAATGGGTGTCAGTGATAAGAATCGGTGCCTGTCTATTGCCCGAGTAACCCCTTCTTCAAAGCCGCCGTCGGCGGCTTCGGTCCCAGCCACACCGAGAACAGTGCCTGGCTGAAGGGCGCACCAGCAACCGTCAATTTCTCGTTCCCTCTCAGCGCAAAAGTCGTGCCCGCGCCCGGAACATACGTAAAGACCATTTGGTCGCCTTCCTTGACCTGCTCCATCGCGCCCAGTAACCGGTCGATATCACCCTTCAAGGTCTTTTCTGCATTGGGGGCGTTGTCGCGGAAGGACTCCTCAAACGCATTCGTAATCTGTTCCTTGCTCACACTTCTCACAAACTGCATAACAAGCCGTTTTGGGGCGTCAGTCCTGAGAATCGCATCGGCGTCCGAAGATTTCTGCACAACGTAGAGCCCCGCAACGTACACCTTCACCACGAACTTCGTTCGCAGCCCAATGCCATTCAGCACCAGCGTTGTGCCCGCAGCTTGAACCGAATCCGGGAGCACAACTCCGGCTAGCTCAGCTGCACGCAAATTGACACTCGACGTGAGTCCGAAGACGACAACAGCGAGCGCGATAGCCGCTCTTCGCACGCGAACACCTTAATGTGTCGGAATTCGACAGGCGATCCTAACACGGACACAACACGTCACGCCGTGCTCGCCAACCCCAGCACCGTCGCCAACTCCCGAACTCCGCGCCGAATCTCCGTCGGTTCCAGCGCCGCAAACCCCAGCTGCAATCCCTGCTTTTCCATCCTGCCCTGACTGTAGCGCTCGAGCGGTGTCACCTCCACGTCGCGCTTTGCCGCCGCAGCCGCCACCGCTTCAGCATCCATCCCGCCGCGCAGCCACGCCGTCGTCTGCAGCCCGGCTTCGACGTTCGAAATCTCCAGCAAGCCACCAAGCTTTGACCGCGCCTCCTCCACCAGCACCCTCAGCCGCTCTGCATAGATCTCCCGCATCCTCCGCAAGTGCCGCCCGAAGTGGCCTTCGCCAATAAAGTCCGCCAGCACCAGTTGCTCCACCAGGGGCGCATGTCGCACCGTCAGCGACAGGATCGCCTCCAAGTGATGCACCATCGCCGAGGGCGCCACCATGTATCCCAGGCGCAGCGAGGGAAACAGCACCTTACTGAAGCTTCCCGCGTAAATCACCTCCCCGCTGCCATCAAGCCCTTGCAGCGCCGTGATCGGACGCCCCGAATACCTGTACTCGCTGTCGTATTCGTCTTCGAAAATCGTCGCGCCCGACTTCCTCGCCCACTCCAGCAATTGCAGCCGCCGGGCCAGCGTCATCGTGATCCCGAGCGGAAACTGATGTCCTGGCGTAACGTAAATCAGCCGCACTCCACGCTTGGGCAAATGGCGAATGACAACGCCCTCCTCATCCATCTTCGCTGCGCAGATCCTCGCTCGAAACGCCTTGAAGGCCAGCACTGCACCGGGGTACCCGGGATTCTCCACACACACCCGGTCCCCCGGATTCACCAGCAACCGCGCCGTCAGGTCGAGCGCTTCCTGCACCCCCGAGACGATCGCCACCTGCTCCGCCACGCATCTCATGCCGCGCGATCGGCTCAGATACTCCGCGACCGCCTCTCGAAGAGGCAGATAGCCCAACGGATCGCATCCCATCAGTTGACGCGCCGAAACCCGCCGCAACCGGCGGCTTGCAATCTTTGTCCACAGTGCGACCGGAAACAGGTCCAGCGCGGGCAGGTTTGCTCGAAAAGCTCGCGTCGGTCGGTGCTCGTAGCCGGCAAACAGGCTTGCCCGTCGGCCATAATCGGAGATCACCAGTTTTCGCTCCGCGTACTCGCCAGACTTCGCCGCACGGCTCTCCGCGACATGAAGCAACTTCTCCGGCAGCACCCGGCTGACATACGTCCCCGATCCCACGCTCCCTTCCACATAGCCTTCCGACTCGAGCTGTTCAAACGCGTTCACGACCGTTCCGCGCGCCAGGCCATACTGCCGCGCCAGGTCGCGAGTCGCCGGCAGCCGCGCCCCCGGACCCAGACGCCCGCTCAGGATCTCCGCGCGCATTGTCCGATACAGCCATTGGTAGGCCGGCTCCGTTCGGCCGCGAGCCGGAAGCGTCAACTCGCAAAGGGTCGCTTTCTTCGCCATATAAGTGGTACAGCAAACGTTTGCTAAATGGACCTTATCA
>Ga0187781_10003810_pt1 | contig 11275 bp, 4 predicted proteins | sample 0715_SJ02_MP02_2_FD_132447 | JGI IMG/M metagenome (GOLD analysis project Ga0187781, IMG submission 132447) | Tropical peat soil microbial communities from peatlands in Department of Meta, Colombia - 0715_SJ02_MP02_20_MG | ecosystem: Environmental > Terrestrial > Soil > Wetlands > Peat | place...
AGCGTTAGAACTTTGACGTCGCCCGTATCCCCCACGTGGCATGGAGACTTGTCCAAATAACGAGGGGTTGGTTTGCTCTTGAGCATTCCAACGGGCGCGAGGGCATAGATCCCGAGCTAAGCCGTCCGAATGTGGACCGGAATTGAGCATGATGCCGGTACCATAAATCGCCGCCGAGTGTTTGTTAGCTAGAGACATTTGGTTGGGTGTGAAAAGCTTCTGATTTCATTCAGGAGTTGCTTACACTTTTGTCAACCAGTGGCGGTACTTCTCGGCTCGGCCGCTGACGACTTCAAAAAAGCGGCTCTGGATTCGTTCTGTAACCGGGCCGCGGTGGCCCGGGCCGATCATGCGCCCGTCAAGTTCGCGAATCGGCGTAACCTCCGCCGCCGTCCCTGTGAAGAAGGCTTCATCGGCCAGATAGACGTCGTCTCGAGTAAGCGGCTGTGCGAGCACTTCGATGCCTAAGTCGGCGGCCAGTTCGATCACGCTGGCGCGCGTGATCCCGGTCAGGCCCGAGACCAACTGCGGTTCGACCAAACCGCCATTGCGTACGAGAAACAGATTCTCGCCCGCTCCTTCGGCAACAAACCCCATGGTATCGAGCAGCAACGCTTCATCGTATCCCTCACGCGTGGCTTCCATATTGGCCAGAATCGAATTGACATAATGGCCTGCAGTCTTGGAGCGCACCATCGAAACGTTGATGTGGTGCCGCGCGTACGAGGAAGTCTTTACGCGGATGCCCTTCTTCAGTCCATCCTCGCCCAGATAGGCACCCCAGGGCCAGGCGGCAATAGCCACATGCACTGCTGCTCCCTTAGGACTGACACCCATCTTCTCCGAACCGTAAAACGCGATCGGACGGATGTAGCAAGTCTCGAGCCGATTTTGGAGCACGACCTCGCGGTGTGCTTCGGCAATCTCGTCGCGCGAGTAGGGAATTTCCATGAGAAAAATGCGCGCCGAGTTGTACAGCCGCTCGATGTGTTCGTACAAACGAAAAATCGCCGTTCCCTGCGGCGTCTTGTAAGCGCGTAAACCCTCAAAGACAGCCAAGCCGTAATGCAGCGAGTGCGTTAACACGTGCGTGTTGGCCTCGCGCCACGGTACCAGCTTGCCGTCGTACCAGATCCAACCATCCCGGTCGGCCATGCTCATTACAAGCCCCCGAATCCTCAGCAACGTCCAAATGAGATTCTATCCCTTACCGACTTCGCTGCCGCTATGCGGATCCCAGTGGGTTTCTCCTAGACGGCGTTCACGTGAGCTTGCGCGCCGGCGGCGCCTGGGGGCAACGGTTGATCGGTGGCAAATACCGCACGCCACAGGCGCAAGACGCAATCGATCTCCGCATGCAGCAGCCGCGAGTCGACCCGCGCTCGCTCAGCGCCGTTAAGGCGCAGCGTGTGCTGCATCTGGCGATAGCGACGGTACGCCTGTGCGCAAGCGCGCGCTAAGTCCGGATCGATAAGCGTCAGATCGGCTGCAAGGCCGAGCAGGCTGATGTTGCCGAGGTTGGCGACCAATTCGCTGTATCGGTGCGCGTGCGCAAGCACGAGAAATTGCACGACAAATTCGATGTCCACCATTCCACCGCGATCATGCTTGATGTCGAACCGATCGCTGCGGTTTAGGTGGCCCTCGAGCATGCGTCGGCGCATCGCTAGCACCTCGGCTGCCAGCGATGCGGGTTCGCGCTGCTGGCGCAGCACCTTCTCGCGCACTTGTTCGATGCGTTTGCCCAGGACAGGGTCTCCTGCACACACCCGCGCCCGCGTCAAAGCCTGGTGCTCCCAAACCCAGGCGCCGTGCCCGTCGGCGTTGCTTTGGTAGCGTTCAAATGCCTCAAACGGCGTCACCAGCAGACCCGCGTTACCGTTAGGCCGCAATCGCAGGTCGATCTCGAAGAGTTTGCCGCTAGAAGTAACGGTGGTGAGCCAAATAATCAACCGGCGAACGAGCTGTCCGCACACCTGCGCATCGTGCTCTGCTGCCTCGGCACCGCCACCCGGTTCAAAGACGAACGTGAGGTCCAGATCTGAGGCGTAACCCAGCTCGCGCCCACCCAATTTGCCGTACGCGAGGATCGCTAGGCGTGGCAGAGCCGGATCAGTTCTTTCGGACCCGTTGCCGGCACCCACATTCATGGACCGCCAAGCCGCAGCCAATGCAAGTGAGAGCACCGCATCGGCCAATGCCGAAAGATGATCGGCCAGGCGCTCGAGCAGCATCGTTCCGGCCAAATCGGCGAGCAAAAGCCGAAACACCTGGGCGTGATGCGCATCGCGCAAGATATTCATCTGCCGCTCCACATCGCCACGGACCGCGCGCAGCTGCGTGTCGATTTGTGCCGCCCAGGCACGCCAAAAGGCCTCGGCAGAGGCGCCGGTGGGCGCGAGGGCCGCAAATTCCGGGGCGCGCGGGTCAATTAGTTCGTCAAGCACAATGGGGTGACGCAACAAGTACTCGGTAGCCCAACCCCCCGTGGCCAGCACTCGCAGTACGCGCTCGTGTGCAGCTGGGAACTCATCCAACAGCGAAAAATACGTGCTGCGCCGCCCGATGACCTCGATAAGTCGGATCCAACGCAGCAAAATCTCGTCGGACGTTGCTCCGCCTTCGGGCTGTGTTTGGTGCGCGATCGTGCCGATGAGTTGCACCGCCCGGAAGGCGAGCTGCTCGACGGTGCTGCGCGCAGCCGCTGACATCGAACCAAACCGTGGCGAGGCAAAGAATTGCTCTAATCGGGAGGCGCTGGCAGCTGCATCGACAAACCCAAAGCGCGCCAGGCGCGCAGCATCTAAGAGCGGCATATCGGCTTGCCGGTCCTGGCCGAGCAAGCGCGCTTCGCTGGGAAACATTGTGTCAAAGGAGCGGGCAACGTCCTCGCTTACGCGAGCGTAGCGCCGCATGAGCTGCTCGCCCGAGTCCATGTTCAGCAAGCTGGCGATCGCGTCGCGGCTGCCGCTATCCGTCGGTATGCTGTGCGTCTGCGCGTCGTCTCGATACTGCAACGCGTGTTCGAGCCGTCGCAAAAACCGGTAGTCTTCGATCAAACGGGCCGCCTCGGATGCATCCAGTAGCCCGGTTTGCCCAAGCGTCTGCAACATGATCACGGTAGAGCGTGCCCGAAAGCGGTGATCGCGCCCACCGCGCATGATGCAAAAGGCTTGCGCCAAAAACTCGATTTCGCGGATTCCGCCGCGACCGAGTTTGACATCCAACCTGCGCTCCGGCCGACCGTGCGATCGGCGACGCGCCTCGGCGCCAATGCGACGATGCAGCTCGCGAATCGCCCCGATCGCGCCGAAGTCAAAGTACTTGCGATACACGAAGGGCTGCACTACGGAATCGAGTGTTTGTGCAGCGCGCGCAAAATCCTCGGTCGACGAAAGCACGGGCCCGGAGATAATCCGTGCCTTCGCCCAGGCAAAGCGCTCCCACTCGCGACCCTCGCGCACGAAATACTCCTCGAGCATGCTGATGCAAACGGCCAGCGGTCCGGCATCGCCATGCGGCCGCAGGCGCAAGTCGACGCGAAAGACGAACCCATCGGCTTCGTGCCGGCTGAGCGCCGCGACCAGGCGTCGGCCAAGGCGGTCAAAGAATTCCTCCCCGCCCATGCCGGCGCCGTGAGCCTGTTCGGCGGGCAGCGCTCCGCTGGCCCGATCAAATGCAATGCGGCGACACTCCCGTACATCGCCATACACGAATATCAGATCCAGGTCGGAAGAGACGTTCAGTTCCGCGGCGCCACCTTTGCCCATCGCCAATACCAGAAGATCTTGCGCCGAGCCAGCCGCATCGACCGGTATTCCATTGATTGCAGCCAGCTCCGGTGCAATGGCGGACAGCAGCACACGCACCGCCAGTTCGGCAAGCGCCGTCATCGCCGCCGTCACCTCCTCCAGGGGCGCCGCACCCGCGCAGTCGCGCACGATTAAGGCACACAGCAACTGGCGACGGGTGCGCCGGAGCGCCCGCGCGACGACGTCCTCGCTGCCCGCATCGCGGCCTGGCGCTACACGGCTCCCGGGCCGCTGCGCCTCGCCGCCCTGAACCTGCGCTAAGTTTTGCTCGTATTGCTCGGCCACGCGTTGGTGCGTCCATGGCATTTCGGCCAGTCTGACGAGCCAACGCCTCGCCGCTTCGTCAGCCGGCCCCGCGGCAAAAGACTGCGCGTCTGCGGTCCAGGGCGTCAGTACACCTTCGGCAACCAGGGCGCGGCGCAGGTAGGCGCTCGCCGCCAAAGCGCGCGTGCAGGCGCCTTGCCAATCTGCAGCCCCGTTGGTGCCGAGCGCCACGTTTACCAAAATGCGCGAAAAACCCCATCCAATCCGGCCGGTCGCGTAGCGACATCTTGGCGAGACCGACCGGATCGGTCGGGGATGGATAGCGCCCAATGCGCTATGATGTTTTTGTCGAAAGACCTGCGGCCGGGCGGGCCGCAAGTTACGCGTGTACAGCCGCGTGAGACCTGCGGGAGTTGCTGGCTGCGGTTTGATCCGCGCAAGACTCCCACCGGGAGTTCTCGCCGCGAAAACCAAGTCATCGATTCCCACGGGCAGCCTGTACGAAGCAGGAACCCACCGAAGAGATCTGAGATAGGCATCATCGTTTCAGACTCCGCAGGAACCTCCGGCTCTTGGACGGGGGAGGATGTCAACATACGCTTAGCCTGTGACCCTGGCAGGCCGCGGCGCGAGCCCGCCACCTTCGCCCCAAGGCTGTGTTAGCGTCGCGGACGCGGTGCCCGTTGGAGTCTGCGGCCAGCAGGCGTCAGTGCGCTCGGCCGGCATGATCGCAAAGCCGCGGGTTGGTCGCACTGCGCGAAGAGCTCAACAAGTTACCCACAAACGAAAGCAGCACCCGAATACTCGACTCATGTCCTCGGAGACACCACCCGACGCGCCACACCCGCAACACAGCACGGACCCTGCGGAGAAGGTCGTGCAAGCGGCCGAGGAGCTCGTCGAGCGCGCGGTCAGTGCCGCAGAGCACTCGCTCGCTCGGCGCTTGGGCCAGCGCGGATTACGCGCCGTGCTCTCGGGGCTTCGCCTAGTGTGGATGCTAACCGTTCTGGCTTATTTTGCATTCGGTTCGACGGTTCTATTGACACGCTATTACCTTCTGCCGCACATCGACGATTGGCGCACGAACATCGAGTCGGCGGCAAGCTCGGCGTTGCACAGCCGCGTGAGCGTAGGACGCATCGAGGCCGACTGGCAGGGTCTGCGACCGCGACTGCTGCTCTCCGATGTGGTGCTAACGGACGCAAGCGGCGCAACCGTGCTCACCTTGCCGCGAGTTGAAGTCGTTGTCGCTTGGACAAGCTTGCTTGCGCTGCAAGCGCATACGCATTCGCTGACCGTGTGGGCGCCGCAAGTTGAAGTTCGACGCCTGCCCGACCATCGCTTCACGATTGCAGGAATTCTGATCGATCCGCAGGCCACGCAGTCTGACACCGCCTTCATCGACTGGGTGCTTGCGCAACACGATATTCGAGTGCGTGATGCGCGCGTGCACTTTGTGGATGAGCTCGCTTCGGCCGATGCAATGGCGGCACCAAGCCAGGCCCCGACAAGCGCAACGCCTTCTGCCGATGGCACCCAAGCGCTGACGGTGGCGCCGGCAAAAGACATCCAGACGGAAGCTGCCGCGATCGACTTTAGCGACGTGAATTTCCTGCTTCGGCGCGGTCTGACGGGTCACCACTTTGCACTGCAACTGCGCCCACCCGCCCAGTTCTCCGGGCTAATCGATTTGCGCGGTGAATTTGCACACCCTTGGAGCGAACCAACTGCCCGAATGTCTGCCTGGAGCGGGCGGCTCTTTGTGCAGTTCGATTACGTCGACTTGGCCCGTATTGACGCCTTAACACACCTTGTGCCCGCGCCGGCGCACATCCAGCGTGCCTGGGGAGCGTTGCGGGCGTGGATCGATTTTTCGGCGCTGCAGTTAACACGCCTGCGAGCCGACGTCGCTTTGACCGACGTGGCGGCACAGCTGCGTCCGGATCTGCAGCCGCTGCGCCTAAACAAGGTGCAAGGCCGGCTCACCCAGACGCTCTATAGCGACGACAGCGGCCAAACGCAAGAGCTTGCGCTGGTGGGGTTGCAGCTCGACGGCCCCGATCAGCTGCATCTTCCCGCGACGGATTTACTTTTTCGAAGTACCCGGTTGCGCAATGTCAGCGAAGCGCAGGTGGCTGAACGCTCGCGCTTTGAGGTCAACCGAATTGTCCTCAGTGATTGGAGCCGACTTGCCGTGCAGTTGCCCCTTCCCAAGGAGTGGCTCGCCACGATCGAGCGCACCGCAGCGCGTGGCACGCTAGAGGACCTTCGCGCAACTTGGGAGGGACCAGCGACGCCGCCGCAAACATACTCGTTGCGTGCGCGCTTTTCGCAACTCGGCTTTTCGCTGAACCCCCAGACTTTGGTGGCCGATTCAGAGCCGTCCACCGCAGGAACGCCCAGCGCGGACGCGGGCAACGAGGCACCGGCGGGCCGAGCGTACGAGTTTGAAAATCTTGCCGGCTCTGTCGACCTTGACCAACAGACGGGCTCGCTACGCATCGATGCGAGCAAGGCGCACGTACGACTTCCGTTTCTCTACGACGACACGCCTATTGCTCTTGATTCGCTGGCAACGCGTGTGCATTGGAGTCGCGTACCTGCCTCGGGTCTGAGCATTGACGTTGATTCCCTGGCTGCCGCCAACGAGGACATGGATCTGAGCATCTCGGGTTCGTACCAGGCCCCGGGTAACGGACCGGCGCGTCTGGACGTCAGCGGTCGATTGAATCGAGCCAAGGTGGCCAGGGCGTCGCGCTATCTGCCAACGGTGGTCGCGCCGCCCGCGCGCTCTTGGCTTCACGGAGCCTTGATCGACGGTCGCGTCACCCAGGGAGCCTTTTATGTCCACGGCGACCCCAAGCGCTTTCCCTTTGTCGATCCGAAGAACGGCGATTTTCACGCGGCGCTGCATGTGCTGGATGGAAAAATGGACGTTGCGCCGCGCCCGATCGAGGCGGGCGACACCTCGTCGCCGGCGACGCCACAACCTGCGCACCCGCCCTCCTTATGGCCTTTGCTTAGCTCGATTGAAGCGGATGTCGTGTTTGACCGCAATCGGCTCACGGTCACAGCGCGGCGGGCGAACGCCTACGGCTACGAGCTTGCGAACGTTACGGCGCGTGTGCCGCAACTGGACCAGCCCAACCAACATCTGTTGATCGAGGGTCAGGGTTCGGGTTCGCTCGGCGAGTTACTGCACTACATTGGCGAGAGTCCGGTAAATGCATGGACGGGTGGATGGCTGGCAAGCGCCCAGGGAAATGGGCCAACACGTCTGCAAATGCAGCTCGATATTCCGCTGGCCAAGGCTGTCGACACCACTGTTAATGGAAGCCTTCATTTCCAAGGCAACAGTTTGACCCTTCGTCCGGAGATTGCGCCTTTTTCCGCAATGACGGGCGAACTGGGCTTTACGCAGAGGGGAGTCAAACTCTCGGGAATCACTACCGGCTTCCTCGGCGGCGAGGTTCTGCTCAATGGCGATACGCTGGCCGATGGCACCGTTTCGATTCGAGGCAATGGCAACGCCACGCCCCAGGGTGCCAAACGCCAAGTGACGGCAGTGGCGCTGCGCCGCTTTCTGGATCGCACGCGCGGGATCCTGCAATACGGCATCAAGGTGACCGTGCACAATGGAAGCTACGGATTGCAGTTCGATTCGGATCTTGTCGGATTGGCGGCTGACTTGCCTGAGCCCTTTCGCAAGACCGCCGGCGAAATTCGCGAACTGCACCTAGAGAGCGTGCCGATCGCCGGCTCCACACCGCAACGCGACACACTGCGCGCTACGCTGGGCGCCACGGTCAGCGTCGAGTTGCATCGGGTCGCCGATGCCAACAATCTCATGAAAATTGAGCGTGGCGCCATCGGCATAGGCGCGCCCGCAAATGTGCCGGACGCCGGACTGCTGCTGCTTATCGATCAAACGTATCTGGACTTTGACCGCTGGCAGCAGGCACTGGGCATTGGTTCGGCCGGTGCGGGCACAAAAGAAGGCCAAGATACCCTAGCTGCAGCCAGCCCGGACCAGGCCGCTTTGGCAAGCGCGGCCGGCGCATCCGGACTCGAAGATATTGACTTGATCGCCGTGCACGCCGGCACCTTGACGCTTTACAACAAGTCCATCTCGAACGTTTCCCTGAGCGCCAAGCGTGATCCGGATCAAAGCTGGTATATCGATATCGACTCGGATCAGGCCGCAGGCTCTTTGCATTGGATAAGTGCGCGCGAATCGGCGTCGGGACGTCTTACGGCTCGACTAGCAAAGTTGGCAATTCCCGAGCGCGATCAAAAGCAGGTCACCGAACTGCTCAATACACCGCCTACGCAGTTTCCGGCCCTCGACATCCAAGCCGACCAATTTGAATTGGGATCGAGCAAGTTTGGTCAACTGGAAATCCAAGCCCAAAATAGCGGGGCCCCTGGCGCAGATACGTGGTTTTTGCAAAAGCTCACGATCAGCAATCCGGACGGTAAGTTAACCGGAAGCGGACAATGGCAGCGGGAGAACGCCTCTTCCGTACGCAAGATGTCGATGAGAATCTCCCTGACCTACACCAATGCTGGCGGCATGCTTAGCCGCTTTGGCCTTCCGGGCACGATCAAAAATGGCAGCGGCAAGCTCGAAGGGGACCTTTCGTGGCGGGGTTCACCATTTGCTATTGACTACCCCAGTCTCGCGGGCAATTTGCATTTGACGACCGAAAAGGGACAGTTCCTTAAGGTCGACGCGGGAGCGGGGCGCCTGCTCGGTGTGCTCTCGCTGCAATCGCTGCCGCACCGCGTTACGGGAGATTTCCGCGACGTGTTTTCGAAGGGCTTTGCGTTTGACACGCTCACGGCAAGCGCAACCATCGACAATGGCACGCTGACAACCGACGATTTCATCATGAAGGGTGTTAATGCGGTGGTCCGCATCAAGGGAAGCGCCGACTTGCATGCCGAGACGCAGGACCTGGAGGTTGTCGTCATTCCCGAGATCAACGCCGGGACTGCATCGCTCGCCTACGCGCTGATAAACCCGGCGATTGGCCTGGGTACCTTTGTCGCAAATTTTCTTCTTAGAAAACCGCTTTCTGCCGCGTTCACCAATATTTACGAGGTCACAGGCTCCTGGTCCGACCCCAAGGTCGAACGGGTTAAAGCCGAATCAGGCGCCACCGGCACAAGACCGGCGGGCTAGCCGCACCGTGGAGCCGCGCCCGGATGGCGGGTAAGGGTCGTGGCCGTGCCGCATAATTGGGGCTTCATGCATACGACCCAAACCGGCATCTGCGTTGCCGCTGTCCAGATGGTCTCAACCACAAATGTTGAGCAAAACCTGGTTGCGGCCGCACAACTGATCGAGGAAGCGGCACGCCGCGGCGCCCGTCTGGTGGTGCTGCCGGAGTACTTTTGTCTCATGGGCAAGCGCGATCGTGACAAAGTCGCGATGCGCGAGGCCGACGGCAAGGGTCCGATTCAGGATTTTCTGGCCGAGCAGGCCGCACGTCGACAGATTTGGCTGTTTGGCGGCACGTTGCCCCTCGTGGCGCCCGATCCGGAGCGGGTCTTTAATTCGGTGCTGGTGTTCGACCCCACGGGGCGGCGTGTCGCGCGTTACGACAAGATTCATCTTTTTTCATTTCGCAACGGCGACGAGGCCTATGACGAAGCGCGCACCATCGCTGCGGGTCGCGAACCCGTAAGCGTGCAGTGCACGATTGGTGAGACTTCAATTCGCGTCGGCTTATCGGTCTGCTACGACCTGCGCTTTCCGGAGTTATACCGGCAACTGCAGGGTGCGGATCTGAACATCGTTCCCGCCGCCTTTACGGCGACGACCGGCCAGGCCCATTGGGAGGCGCTGTTGCGCGCGCGAGCGATCGAAAATCTGTGCTATGTGCTCGCCTCGGCACAAGGAGGGCGCCACGAAAATGGACGCGCCACCTTTGGCCACTCGATGCTGATTGACCCCTGGGGCGAAGTTCTTGCGGTCCGCCCTACGGGTGCCGGGGTCGTAGTGGGCACGGTTGAGCCCCAGCGCATCGCCTCTTGCCGCTCGAGCCTTCCCGCTCTGGCGCATCGGGTCCTGTCTTAGCGGCAGTGGCACCGGAGTACAGTTGTCCTTGATTCCCCCAGTAGGAAAAAAACATATGAATGCCGCCGAACCCGCCATCGCCCGCCTAGCCACAGCGCGCGCGCTGTTGCTTGAGCCTTACGGTCTGGATGAGACGCACCTGCAACGCGCGCTGGCGAGTGTGTTTGAACATCGCGCCGACTACGCGGATCTGTATTTTCAGTACACGCGCTCCGAATCGTTTTCGCTTGAAGAAGGCATCGTCAAATCGGGCAGTTTTGGCATTGACCAAGGAGTTGGCGTACGGGCAGTAAGTGGCGAGCGCACCGCATTTGCCTACTCCGATGACATCTCCAACGATGCGTTGCTGCAGGCGGCGCGCACGGTGCGTTCGATCGCCAGCGGCGGCAACGCAAAAATCGCCCCCGCGGCGCGTCTTCAGACGCGCGCGCAAAAGGCCTTGTACGGCACCGACGATCCCGTTGCCTCGCTGCCAACTACCGAAAAGGTCCGGCTGCTCGAGGAATTGGAGCAGGCCGCGCGTGCGCTCGACCCCCGAGTCAGGCAGGTGATGGCAAATCTCGTGTCGGAGTACGACGTAGTCTTGATCGCTCGCTCCGACGGGCTCTTGGCGGCCGATGTGCGGCCGCTGGTGCGTCTGTCTCTGACAGTCATTGCCGAAGAAGGCGGACGCCGTGAGCAAGGTTTCTCCGGCGGCGGCGGGCGTACCGGCCTAGAGATGTTCACTTCCGATTTGCTGCGAGAACACGCGCGCTTGGCCGTCGACATGGCCTTGGTGAACCTGCAGGCACGGCCTGCGCCGGCAGGCATTATGAGCGTCGTCCTGGGGCCCGGTTGGCCCGGAATTTTGCTGCATGAGGCCATCGGCCACGGTCTGGAAGGCGACTTCAACCGCAAGGGTTCGAGCGCATTTGCCGGACGCATGGGCCAGCGGGTCGCGGCCCGCGGGGTGACGGTAATCGATGATGGCACGATTCCGGAGCGGCGCGGATCGCTGAATATCGACGATGAGGGCAACCCGACGCAACGAACGGTCCTGATTGAAGACGGAGTGCTTCGCGGTTACATGCAAGATTCGCTCAACGCGCGGCTAATGAAGAGCCAGTCGACGGGAAAC
>Ga0187781_10003814_pt1 | contig 11274 bp, 9 predicted proteins | sample 0715_SJ02_MP02_2_FD_132447 | JGI IMG/M metagenome (GOLD analysis project Ga0187781, IMG submission 132447) | Tropical peat soil microbial communities from peatlands in Department of Meta, Colombia - 0715_SJ02_MP02_20_MG | ecosystem: Environmental > Terrestrial > Soil > Wetlands > Peat | place...
GCCGTCGCGGATCGTGCCCTTCAACACCATGTTGACCGCTGTCGGCAGCGGCGTCATACGGACCTGGATAAGTTCGTCGTCCTCCGGTTCGGCCTTACCGGCTTCGAGACCTGTGGCCAAATAGACCGCCATGGTTTCAGCGACGAAGCCGGGACTGGCATAAAACTTAAGAATTCGCCGCCAGCGGCGGGCGCGATATCCGGTCTCTTCGATCAATTCGCGTTGCGCCGCCTTGAGTTCATTCTCTCCCTCGTCGATGCGGCCCGCTGGAAGTTCCCATAGAAAATCTTTGGCGGCGTGGCGATATTGACGCTCGAGCAGCACGCGCGGAACGGAAGTGGAGTGATCCACAGGAAGGACTACCACTGAGCCGGAGTGATGAATCAGGTCGCGGCGCGCGGTGATGCTGCCGGGTTCGCGGACGTGGTCGGTCGTGACCCAGAACACCGGCCCGCGATAAACCGTGCGTGAGGATATGAGGCGGGCTTTTTCCTTTTTCGGCGAGGACGATTGGGGCATGGAGAGACTATAAATCAGTACCCAGTACTCGGTACTCAGTATCTAGGACTTGGGGGACCGAGTGCCAAGGTCCGCGTATTGAGTACGGGGTGAGTACTGGGTACTGAGTACTGAGGTTCTGTTATTCTGCCGGGCATGGCGGGGAAGCCGGGAATCGCGATTGTTGGGCCGGGAAATTTGGGAACTGCCTTAGCTGCGGAACTGCGGCGAGCGGGATTCTCGATTGAGGCCGTGATGGCGCGTTCTCCGAAGTCTTTGCCGAAGGCCCGCGCTTTGGCCAAACCAGTGGGCGCACGCGCGGCGGCGAACCTCAACCATGTCAGAGCCGAAGTGGTGTGGTTGTGTGTGCCGGACTCGGCGATCGATCGCGCTGCGCGATCGTTGGCAACGCAATGCGACTGGAAGGGACGAATTGCGCTACATTCGAGCGGCGCTCTGACCAGCGACGAACTGGATTCCCTGCGAAGGAAGGGTGCGAGTGTGGCCTCGGTGCACCCTTTCATGACGTTTGTGCGCGGATCGCATCCGACGCTGGGGCGGGTGCCGTTCGCGATTGAGGGAGATCCGGCGGCGGTGCGAGTGGCGCGGAATATTGTCCGTGAACTAGGCGGGCAATCTTATTCGATTCGCAAACAGGACAAGGCGGCGTATCACGCCTGGGGGACTTTTGCGTCGCCCTTGCTGACGGCGCTGCTGGCGACCACTGAGCAGGTTGCGGCGGCCGCGGGAGTGAAGCACAAAGCCGCAATGCGGCGCATGATGCCCATTCTGCTGCAGACGCTCGCCAACTATGCGGCCTTTGGAGCTCCCGGTGCTTTCAGCGGGCCCATCGTGCGCGGCGATGCCGAAACGGTGGCGCGGCATTTGCGAGTGCTCTCGCCCGTTCCGGCTGCACGCGAAGTTTACTTGGGCTTGGCGCGTGCGGCTCTCGAATATCTGCCGACGAAAAACAGGGGCGCGCTCAAGAGGCTTCTTGATAAGTCGCAGGCATAATGCGCCACGTCCAGGCCAGCAGGGCCAGCACGGCAAAAGGCAGGGAACCGGCTGCGCGAAAGGGTATTGAAACCGCCAGAATGGATTGGAAGCTCGCTGGAGCGATCCAGGGATGCAGAGCAACCAGCACAGCCGCTGCGAAGTACGGCCAGAATAAAACCACCGCCCCGATGCGCAGAAGAAGTCGTGCGGGCCCACTCGCGGCGCCCAAGTCCGCGCGATTCCGCACCACCAGCAGAATTGCCGGAAGAAGAATGATGTGGTCGTAAACCGCAGGCCCGGGAAGAATTGTGATGGTGGTGATGGAGAGCAACATACCAACAGTGAACCAAAAGCTAGAAGTATCGGCAGGCGCGGCGCGATGACGCAATGAGACGACCGCGGCGATGATGATCGAAGCCACCGTCAGGACGGTAGTTGCTGGACCAGCGAGCCGCGGCCCAAGCGGCGAGGTCAGAACCTCAGTTACGACCGGCGGGCTCGTGTAGTGACGGTAGGCCAGGACGGTATGAATCCAGGACGGGATCCAGTGCGGCAGCACCGCGAGTGAGGCGCCGACCAGCAGAGTCATGGTCGCGAAAAATCCGATGCCCCAGCGGCCGCGTGCGCGCCAGTCGTGCAGGCACCAGAGCAGAACATAAAGGATCGTCAGCGCTGCTACCTGCGGCTTGACCGTCGTGAGCGCCATCAGGAATCCGGCGAGGACCAGCCGATTGCGCCGCAGCGCAAGCAACGACGCGGCCAGCAGAAACGCCACCAGCAATCCTAACTGCACGGCGTACAAGCCCTCGAGCACGGGATAACTGGAGATGGTGAGCAGAGCGGCGACCGCGATCCACTTCCAGCCAGGACGCGAATCCAATGAGCGAAACCAGATCGCCACGCTCGCCAGTGTGAGAGCGGCGAGCATGCAGACGATCCACACTCGAACTTCGGCGAAGGGAAATTCCGCAGCCGGCCAAAACAACAAATCGGCGAAAGCCGGATAGGGAAATCTTCGCTGATCGATGGGATCGCGGGGGCGGCTGGAATCGAGCGTACGGCCGTAGAGACCGGTCTGCAGTTCCCGCGTCACCTGCAGACTGTAGGGATCGAGCCTCCGCTGCATCAGTTCACGCGACGACAGCCACACCTGGTAGAAGTCGTTGCCAAAGGAAAAGTCATTTCCATAACCGTTGGCCTTCCCTATGGCCACCACGCGAGGGATAAACAGACCTTCATGGTAGTAAATCATGGCCGCGGCGCCGAGCAGCGCCAGGCACAGGGCGAGAGTTGGAGACAGCGAACGAGTTCCGGAAGAACGAACTGCCAGCATTTAGCTTGAGGTAAAAAGATGCCCGAGCTTTTCTTTCTTGGTGCGAAGATAATCTTCCGCGTGCGGGCTGGGAGTGACTTCGCAAGGCACGCGCTCCACCACGCGTACACCCGCGCGCTTTAGGGCATCGACTTTGTCGGGATTGTTCGAGAGCAGCCGCACCTGCGTGACACCCAACGCCTTCAGGATTTCGGCGGGCAGCGTGAATTCGCGGTGGTCGGCCTTGAAGCCGAGGCGCTCGTTCGCTTCGACCGTGTCGAGGCCCGCGTCCTGCAGTTCGTAGGCCTGCAATTTGGCCATCAGGCCGATGCCGCGGCCTTCCTGCTGTTCATAGATCAGGATGCCGGCGCCCTCTTCAGCGATCAACGAGAGCGAGAGTTCCAGTTGCTGGCGGCAATCGCAGCGCAGGGAATGAAACACGTCGCCGGTCAGGCACTGCGAATGTATGCGCACCAGCGGCGCGGCAGACTTCACGTCGCCCTTAACATCGCCCATCACTAGCGCCACGGCTTCTTCGGTGCGGTCGCCTTCGGGACCGGTTTCGCCGCGGAAGCCATAGATTCGGAAATGTCCCCAGCGAGTGGGAAAATCTGCGGACGCTACTTGTTGGATTTCGTTATCGCTCACCGCTTTCATTATAGCGGGGATGATAGGGCCGCCGCGCGGCGACGGCCCCATGCGCTTGAGAAACTAGAACACGTTTCTGACGGTTTTGATTTCAAGGTTTACCGAGTTGTTGCTCGACTGACCGACGGCATAGAGCAACGCCGCCGATTGGGAGTAGAGAACAATCGTGGTCGAGGGAACCAGGGTGGTGGTGCCTTCGTTGACCTCAACCGTATAGGTGTCGGCCGGGAGGGTCACGTTCAGCAACGACCCGGGATTCACCGAGTAGGTGTAGATCTTCTGCGTGGTGGTGTTCTGCAGAATGACCTGTACCGCCGGCGAGTCGGCAGCGAGAGCGAACAGAATGCGTCCGTCGTTCTGGCTCACCGAGGCGAAGCTGTTGGTGAAGGTCTGCAGCGTGGGCGTGCCAGTGCTGCTCAGGCTAAAGACCGCCGATACATTCTGGCCGGAATCGAGCTTCACCGTGCTGTCCACGATCGGCGAGTTGCTGCAGGGAGCCAGCGTATTGGCGACGCTGATTTTTACGTCATAGCTTCCCGCTGCAAACGTGAGCGGGCCATAGACCGTTCCATAGGTCAAGCCGTGCACGTAGCAGACTTCGTCGTTAATCAACACGTCGACGGGAAACTGCGGATCAGTTGCGGTGGAATAATCGCGCCCGGGAATTCCCTGCACGAGATACAGATAAGCGTTGTCGGAGGCGTACATGGCCGTGCTCAATGCGGCGCAGAGGAGGGCCAATGCAAAGGTCAAGCGAATGCGATTCTTCATAATCTTCTCCCCGAAAGAAATGTGTGGAGTGGCTATTGGCCGAATAGCCAGCATTGACGGTGATGAGCGCCGCTCAAGAATTACTTGCCGATGTTCGCGAGAGCTTCATTGCTCTCGGTTGGTTTCAACCCTCGGTTTTCGGCGAAGTTTTGATGCGCGCAAAAATTTATCGCACGGAATATGACCGAAGAGTGTTTTGTGTGAATGAAGGATCGCACAATGAAGATCTGCGAGTGAAAGATCGACAGGTATCGATCTTCGACGAGGTGCTACCCTCTGGCGCGGAAGGGGAAGACAGCGTCTTGCTTGGAAGCGATGGGGGCGCCGTTGCGCGTGGCGGGCTGGAAGTGCCAGTTGTCGAGCGCGGCCAGGCACTTGTTGTCGATATCGGACCCGAGGCTCACCAGAACTTTTTTGGAAACAATCTCCCCGCGTGTGTCGATGGTGATTTCTATAACTTCGTTGCCGGCAGAATCGGGCAACTGCCAGGGATAAACCATAGGATCGGACGTCTTGGTCGGCAGAGCGGGACGAACGTCGTCGCCGAAAAACGATCCGCGATAAAGCCCGCCGTAAGGCGAGCCCGCCGGGGCTCCTTGGCCTTGGGCGGAAAGAGTCTGGGTCTTTGAGTTGTCTTCCCTATTTGCCGGAGTGAGGGGCGTTTGCGGCTTGGGCAAGTTAGCGGACTGCTCGGGCTTCTTGTAAGTGAGCTTCGCCCCCAGGCGCTCGTGCTGATAACGCTCGGTGGCCGCATCGGCGGAGCTGTAGCGGCCGTTGTCCGGGGTCTTGCTTGACCAGTACAGGCGCGTGACCGACGTCCCATTCTGCCCGAAAAGAACCGACCTGGGTTCAATCCGCTGCGGTGCGGGCGGATGGAGCAGCCAGGCCAGCACGAGTCCATGAATCGCGAGCGATGCCAGGCGAAGCCAGCGCTGGCGGCGCGCGTTCGCGGGATCGATCTGGGCAAAATGTAGCTGCGCAAACATGTGTGAATTTCTTCCCCAGACTGCAGAAACTGCTCTTAGTTAGACGCATGGAGAGGCGATCCGTCAAGGGAAATCAAATGTCTGTAGTGGCTTAGTTTAGACTCCGCCCATCCCGAGGCCGCGCTTTTTCCAGCGGGGCGAGAGATCTCCTGCCTACAGTATCTGTCGGGAGATTCCTGGCTCCGCCTGAAGAACGGCTCCGCTCGGGATGACCTCAAACAGACGGCCAATTCGAAGGCCCGGGTTGGAGCCGATCCTTGAAGGCTGATAAAATGAGGTGCGATTCAGAAGCCAACCTGCACGTGGGGCTATAGCTCAGCTGGGAGAGCGCATCGTTCGCAACGATGAGGTCGTCGGTTCGAGCCCGACTAGCTCCACCATTTTTCCAACTGTTTCTTGAGTCTTCTACTGGCAATACCGTATTTGCGACTTTTCCGGGTGCAGGCGAACTGGGAACCCGACAATCGCTGGGGTATCAGTAGTAAACTGCAGGGCGATGTGGATTCCCCCGGCGAAACATTGGTGCAGCTGTGGTGTTGAATCCAATAGAAATCGCAGAAACAGGAGAAGAGACTATGCGTAGGATTGCGCGTATCGCAGCATTGTTGAGTCCAGTGCTTCTCGTTCTCGTGATGCTTGGCGCGTCGACGCTCGCGTCGGCGCAGATTCGAATCACGGTCGCGTTTGGACCGCCGGCGCTTCCCGTCTACGATCAGCCGATTTGTCCCGGGGACGGCTATCTCTGGACGCCCGGGTATTGGGCGTGGGACCCCGATGCCGGGGATTATTACTGGGTTCCGGGAACCTGGGTGCTGGCTCCGGAAGTGGGCTTTCTGTGGACTCCGCCGTGGTGGGGCTGGGACGGCGGCGTGTTCTTGTTCCATGAGGGATGGTGGGGGCCGCACATCGGCTTCTACGGCGGCATTAACTATGGCTTCGGGTATTTCGGGACCGGATTTGTGGGCGGACGCTGGGATGGTGGAAGGTTTTTCTACAACCGCGAGGTGACCAACATCAACGTCGTCAACATTCACAATGTCTACAACGAGCACGTCAATGTGACGGTGAATCACATCAGCTACAACGGCGGGGAAGGCGGCATCGTGGCGCGTCCGCGGCCGGAAGAGGAGGCGGCGGCGCGCGATCGGCACATTGCGGCGGTGGCGGCGCAGACGGCGCACATTCAACAGGCCCGCGCGGACCGCGACTTGCGCGCTTCGGTGAACCAGGGGCGCCCGTCGATTGCCGCTACCAATCGCCCGGGAGATTTCTCTGGGGCCCATGGCGCGCGCGAAGCGGGTGCGCCGTACCGAGCTCCGGCTCGCGGGAATACGGGGGGTGGAAACGCTTCCCCGGTCCATCCCAAAGAGCTTCCGGCATTTGAACGGCCCGCTGCGCCCAACACTGGAAATGCCGACCGTGACCGGAAGTATCAACAGCAGCAGGACAAAATGTACGCCCGGCAGGAGCAGGAGCGGCAAAACCTGCAGCAAAAGCAGGAGCAAGAGCACCAGCGCAACCAGAACGCCAGCCCAGAGCGGCAGCAGCAGATGGAGCAGAAGCATCAGCAGCAGACGCAGCAACTGCAGCAGCGGCATCAGCAGGAGCAGCAGCAGATGCAGCAGCGGCAGTCTTCCGGCGGCCGGCGCAAGTAAGACCGCGATTCATTACGTAGAATCGAACCCAACGTGGACAGTGGGCTACTTTCGAGTAGCCCACTTTTCGCTGGTGGGTCACGCTGTCGCGAACTGGTTTGAAATGTCAGTTAAGCGTTCCAGCGCCTTTGCCTTCATCGAGAGCGATGAGCTGACTGCTGACGGCGGCCCAGGTTTCTGAGTCAAGCGCGCTTCACGCCCGAAACGACTGTCGAGAAACTGAGCAGGGTAAGCGGCCGCCTGTTCGGTCGCGCGGTTTTCGGCAATAATGGATTTGCAGGCTGTGGGAGGCTTTGCCTCTCCCGGCAACACAAATTGCGCAGCTACGGTTGCGCTTCCATCTTCATAGCGACAGGAATCTTCTTTGAGCGTTCGTAAATACCTTGTGATTCTTTCCATGATGTTGTTCGGGGCCGGCGGCGATGCGCTGCTGGCGCGCGGCGTGAAACAGACGGCCGCAATCGACATTCACCACATTGTTCATGTCTTCACGGTGCTGGCCAATCCCTATATCGTGCTGGGGATTTTTTCGCTCCTCATCTTTATGTGGAGCTACATGACGGCGCTCTCGTTTGCCGATCTCAGCTACGTGATGCCGGCCACGGCCAGCAGCTACGTGTTTATGACCCTGCTCTCCATCTTCTGGCTGCACGAGCACGTTGGCGCAGAGCGCTGGTCGGGGATTCTTTTCATTGTCATTGGCGTTGGGTTGGTGGCAGGGGAGCCGCACCGTACCGGAGATGCGCCCGAGCCCGAAATCAGGGTTGAGCCAGCGGAAGAGCGCCGATGAGAACGCTCTACACATGGCTGTGCATCGTGATCACAGTCTGCGCTGCCACGACCGGAGACGTACTGCTAGCGCTCGCCATGCGGCGCATCGGCGACCTGGGCGAGCTTCGCCGCCGCCGCGGTTTTTTGCCGATGCTGCTGCGAGTGCTTTCGAGCGGTGTGTTGTTCGCGGGTGTTTTCTTCATGGCCATCGCCTTTTTCAGCAATCTGGTGGGGCTTTCGTGGGCCGATCTCAGCCTGATGGGCCCGGCTTCAGCCGCGCTCACCTATATTACTAATGCTTTGGCCGCGAAGTTTTTTCTGAAGGAAGACGTCAATCGCCGGCGCTGGCTGGCCACCATGTTTGTGTTTTGTGGAGTACTGATCCTGACCCACACCTGAGCCGGAGCAGGTTCAGCGCAACAAGATTCGGCGCAACATTGAATGCAAGCGCACGACTGAGGATAATCGCACTCATGATTTCGTCCCCCGCGAATTCCGGCTCCACGCCGGGTTCCGAAGCCATGCCCATCCCCGAAGCGAAGGGCCTCGCTGCTGAGCGATCTGGCCGCTGGCTGACCTGGCGGGTTTCGGTCGCGGCGATCGCCGGATTGTGGGCAATTATTTACATGACCGGTCTGTCCTGGCCCGCGCTGCTCGACGACGTGGATACGGTGCATGCCGAAGCGGCGCGTGAGATGCTGCAGCGGCACGACTGGGTCACTCTCTATACCAACGGGTTCCGGTACCTGGAGAAGGCTCCCATCATGTATTGGACCCTTGCCGTGAGTTACAAAATGTTCGGCATCAGCAACTGGAGCACCCGCCTGCCGCTGATGCTGGCTGTGCTGGCTGTGGCCCTGGCAACGTATCGACTGGGACGGCGTGTGTTTGGTGAGACGGGCGGCCTGTATGCCGGCGTGGCCCTGATCACCTCGCTCGGATTGTTTGTGTTTACGCGCTTCCAGATTCCTGAAGTCGTGGTGACGCTTTGGCTCACCATCGGCTACGACCTGTTCCTGCGATCGCTCGACGAGGAGCGGCCATCGCGCTTTGTCTGCTGGGGATTCGCAACTACGTGTGCGCTGAATGTGCTGACCAAAGGCCTGATCGGGCTGATCTTTCCCGTGGCTGCCATCGGGCTTTTTCTGTTGCTTACCGGAAGCCTGCGGCGTCTCCTGCGGATGCATCTGATTTCGAGCACGCTGATATTTCTGGTAATCGCAGCGCCGTGGCACATCCTGGCGGCGCTGCGCAATCCTCCCGCAGGCGAGGCGCGTGGGTTTCTGTGGTTCTATTTCATCAACGAACATGTGGCGCGCTTCTTAGGCAAGCGCGTGCCGCCGGGATATGACACAGTTCCTCTCTTGCTGTTTTGGGCATTGCTGGTGGTGTGGCTGACGCCGTGGAGCGCATTTTTGCCGCAGGCGCTTGCTCGTATTCCGCGCTGGCGCGAGCTTCGCGCTCATGGACCGCAGCTCGATCCCCGCCGTCGCGCCAATCTGCTGTTCTTCTTGTGGGCGTTGGTGATCGTGGGCTTCTTCAGCTTCTCCACACGGCAGGAGTACTACACCATTCCCGCTCTGCCGGCCATCGCGTTGCTGGTCGGCGGATGGCTGGCGGGTGAATCGGCGCCGGAGGCTACGGAATCGGATCGCCGGGCAGGAAGAAGATCGTCAGCTGTTTTGTTTGCCATCGGCGCGATCGCCCTGATTGCCGGCATATATTTCCTCTCGGTTTCGCATACTCCGCCGCCTGGAGTGGACTTGGCCGATCTGCTCAAGGAGAATCCGCAGGACTACAATTTTGCACTCGGACACGTCCTCGACTTGACCCCGCAAGCGTTGGGTGTGTTCCGCTTGCCGCTCTTGGGTGCATCGCTGGGATTGTTTCTGGGGACGGGAGCAAACTGGATCATGAGGCGCCGGGGATCGCCCTTGGCGGGCAATGTTGCGCTGGCGGCGATGATGGTCGTCTTGCTGGCCTGCATTCACATCTCGTTTGGCATTTTCTCGCCGATCCTTTCCTCTTATAATCTGGCGGCGGCGATTACAAAGCAGTATCGGCCCGGAGATGTGATCGTGATCGATGGCGAATACCATGAGGCCTCGACGCTGAACTTCTATACTGGAGTGCAGGTGCGCGTTCTGCACGAGCCCAGCGGCAATCTCTGGTACGGCGCGAAGTTTCCCGATGCGCCGCACATTTTCGAGACGCAGCATTCGCTGGCGGCGATGTGGAATGGACCGTCCCAGGTTTTCCTCTGGACCGACCAGGCAGAACCGAAAGAGCTGCAGGGATTAAAATCATTCCTGCTGGCTCGTAGTGGCGGAAAGTCGATCTTCACCAACCGCGCACCGGGCGGTTAGTTGTGGCTGCGCCGACGTTAAGATTCCAAAATAGACTCTTATGATTGCGAACATTGTTCTGATTATTGCCGTTGCCGGGACAATTACTTCAACGATCGTCCTGATTCTTATGCTTGTGGGCGCGGTCAAGTTTCGCCGCGACACCCGACGTGAGAGCGAGAGTCGCGCCCGCCTTGGCAAAGCTCTGCCCCCGGTTTCGGTGCTGAAACCTGTGCATGGTAATGAAGCGAGGCTGAAAGAAAATCTTGAGAGCTTCTTCCATCAGGACTATCCGCAATTTGAAATTCTGTTTGCCGCTGACGAGGCTGACGATCCCGCACTGCCGGTGGTGCGCGAAATCTGCGCGCGTTTTCCCAACATCCCCAGCCGTATCCTGGTGACGGGCAAGCCGCCGTGGCCCAATGCGCAAAACTACTGCTTTCATCATCTGACCGCCATTGCAGCCCACGACATTCTCGTCACCAGCGACAGTGACGTCGAGGTTGGTCCGGACTACCTGCGCGTCGTGACCGCTCCACTGCTCGATCCCAAGGTGGGCGCCGTTACGTGCCTCTTCCGTGGCAAGAGTGCCGGTGGATTCTGGGCCGAATTCGATGCCATCGGCCAGTCCGTCGAATTCACCGCCGGCGTCCTGATCGACAATCTGATTGAAGAAACGAAGTTCGCCCTGGGACCGACCATCGTCGTCCGCAAAGACTCGATTGCCAGCATTGGCGGCTTTGCCGGCGTACGCGAGTATCTGTCGAATGATTTCGTGGTCGGCAATTTCATTCATAAGGCCGGCTACCGGGTGGTGCTCTGCGGCTATGTGGTCGATCATGTGTGCGCCGCCAAAAGCTTCCGGCCCATGTGGGAGCGGCAGTTGCGCTGGGCGATGGGTACGCGCTACTCGCGCCCCTGGGGCCACTTCGGTTCGGGGCTGACCTTCGCGGTTCCGTTTGGAATCCTCGGTCTCGCTGCAGGCTTGCTGCTCGGTCGTCCTTGGCTTGGCATCGGTCTGTTTGCCGTATCGCTTCTCAACCGGATGCTGGAGTGCTGGCTGATCGGCTGGTCGACGGCCGGCGATCGCATGGCCCGCCGTTGGGTTTTCCTCTACCCGCTTCGCGACCTCTACGGCTTCGCCGTCTGGATCGTCAGCTACTTGAAACAACGCACCTTGTGGCGCGACACAAACTATCGCTTGCTGAAAGACGGCAAATTGGTTGCGACGCGGGCCGATGGCTCCGTCCTCGATCCGGAGTCGGCGCGGTCGGTCACACCCGAGGCCGGAC
>Ga0187781_10003818_pt1 | contig 11271 bp, 14 predicted proteins | sample 0715_SJ02_MP02_2_FD_132447 | JGI IMG/M metagenome (GOLD analysis project Ga0187781, IMG submission 132447) | Tropical peat soil microbial communities from peatlands in Department of Meta, Colombia - 0715_SJ02_MP02_20_MG | ecosystem: Environmental > Terrestrial > Soil > Wetlands > Peat | place...
CCGCTCGATGACATCCCCCGCTTTGATCTTCGAGGCTACAAGGAAGCTTTCTGGAATCCTGAGACCTGCGGCCTTCAGCCTTTGCATCGTGGTGAACTTGTTCCTCGCTGTCGCGAGCCCGGCCGCGGAAAGAGTGGTGGGAACCCCCATGAGCGCAAGGTGGTTCAGGAGGAGGATTCCGAAGTCCGTGAGGCTGCGCCCAATCCTTGGGATGACCACATCCGTCTCCCTGAAAGACTTGGCCCCGTGAAAGGCGTCGAAGTGAACGTTGTCCACCCTGAGCTGCACGTCCCCTGTCCTGTAGAACTCCGTCTCGTGCCCTCTAAAGCGCCCGGCCTTGATAATTTTCTTCGTCGTCCAGTACTCCATGCTCCTGGAGATGACGCCTATTCGCAAGCGAAGGTCCCAGGAGGGTGCCCGTGTGCTATTTGGACGTTGGGGAACACACGGCCACGACGTTGAAGAAAAGTGGATCGATGGAGCCCGAAGGGAACCCGACCAGCCTGCCCAGCTCGAACAGTCCACCTATCCAGAGGGCTGCGCAGATAAGGATGATTCCGATGAAAAAGCCCTTTTTGGTCTTGTGATGGAACGCCACGCTTCCCAGCAGGATTCCGAAGGCTCCTCCGACGAGCGCTATGATGAAGAATGTCCTTTCAGGAATGCGCCGGCCAGCGTTCATTGCGCGGTTCTTGTCTAAGCCCATCAGACCCATGCCTAGTAGACTCGAGAGGGCGAGCCAGCCTGCAATGAGGTGCCAGATCGCGTTCAAATCCCGCCATCGGCGGCAGATCGTGTTCTAAAAGGAAGCAATGAAGAGGCCCGTCTGAAGGGACGACGGGAAGCCTGCTCTTTATTACCTAGAAAGGTGTCCGGGCGAGAGACAAAAGATGACGTCGGATTTTGAATTCTCGATAGACGGAACCTACGAAGCTCCCGCAATAATGGTTGACGACGCCGTCGTGTTCCCAGAGATGGAGGTGAGCATGACGGTTCACGAGCCGCGGAGCGCCGCCGCTGCCGCCCAGGCGTTCAGGGAACACAACCTGGTGGTACTCGTTCCCTCTGCCCGCGTCGATTCAGCGGTGGGAGCCATCGGGACGCTGGTGCTACTTAGGAAATCGGAGCCTTCTTCAATCGCCGGCGCCCAGACAATCTGGAAGGGGCTCTGGAGGGTAAGGATCAACGGAGTCCTGGCCGAGGATCCCTACGTAAGGGTGCGCTTCACAAGGGCGGAGGAGGTGCGGGACATCCACTCCGAAAGTAGGGAGCTGATGAAGGCTGTGTTTGCCCAGATAGACGAGTTCGTCGAAGTCGTTCCAGGCATCCCTCAGGAAATCGTGTCTTTCCTCAAAAACGTTGATTCGCCGGGGAAGCTCTCCGACCTTTGCGCCTACTCCCCGTTCTTTACCCGGAGCGAAAGGCTAGATCTGCTTAGGACCCTCGACCCCGAGGAGAGGCTGAAGAGGGTGCACGGCCTGTTCGAGAAACAGCTGACAGCGTTGACGAACATGAGCAAGACGCCGACGATACTGGAGTGTCAAACGTGTATGGACCTTGCCGACAAGGCTTTCGAAGCGGGTCCATCCACGGGGGCGAAGATGGTCCGTGAGTTCCTCGATCATCTGACCAAGGAGCACCCGGACGAGTTGCTGAGCATCATTGCTGAAAGGTACGGACCCGCGTTCATGAGACGCAGGGCGCTGAAGTAGGCCTCTACGGCTGGCGGTCGGGATTTCTCGAAGGCAGTAAGAAAATTGGGTTGGGGGAGGTTTGCGGCAGTAGGTTCGCCGCTCAACCCCCTCCGTGCATGTGTACCGGGAACTTCTCCTTACCTTCCTTCAGGAGGGTCCTCTCCGACGGTCTGTGCTTGATTTCGTTCGCCTTCATGAGGAGCTCCGTACTCTCTCTGGCGCACTTGATCATTTGCACGGCCTTGTCGTAGAGCTCCTGCTTGCTGGGTTTGATTCTCGCCACGCCCTGGTCGATCGACTTCAACGCGCAGGCGACGGACACCCTTGGGTACACCTCCCACTCGTCCATCCGGGGGGTGATGTCCTTCTCGTTGATTCCCCTGTCCTCTGCGAACCTCGCGAGCTCGTTGGCCGCAGCCACGCACATGTCGTCGGTGACGGTCGTGGCCCTCACGTCCAGCACTCCTCTGAAGATGCCTGGGAAGCCGAGGCTGTTGTTGACCTGGTTGGGGAAGTCGCTCCTGCCCGTTGCCACGATCTTTGCTCCGGCCTCCTCTGCCTCCCACGGCCAGATTTCTGGGACCGGGTTTGCGCATGCAAAGAGGATCGGATCTGTGGCCATGGTCCCGATCCACTCCTTCTTGATTACGTCTGGGCCCGGCTTCGCGGCGGCAACGACGGCGTCGACGCTCTTGAAGGCGTCGGCCATGTCACCTCTTCTCCCTTCCGCGTTGGTGACACGGGAGAGCTCGTACTTCCAGCGGTCGTCCTCTTCCTTGATGTCTTCCCTGCCTGGGTAGATCAACCCCTTGGTGTCCACCATCATGATGTTCCCCGGCTTGATCCCCCACTTCATCAGGACGTAGGCGGTCCTCGTGTTGGACGCCCCCGCGCCCACCAGGGTGATGAGGCTGTCCTTGGGGTCCTTGCCTACCAGCTTGAAGGCGTTGATGAGGCCGGCGAGTATCACTGTGGCGGTGCCTTGCTGGTCGTCGTGCCAGACTGGGATGTTCAGCCTCTTTCTTGCTTCCTCGAGGATGTAGAAGCACTTGGGTTTCTCGATGTCTTCCAGGTTGATTCCTCCGAAGCTGGGCTGAATCATCTCGAGAGTGCGGATGATTTCTTCAGGATCCCTGGTCTTGAGACAGAGTGGGAACGCGTCGACCCCTCCGAGGTACTTGAACAGGATGCTCTTCCCCTCCATGACCGGGAGGCCCGCCTCTGGGCCGATGTTCCCCAGCCCGAGGACTCTGGTCCCGTCCGTGACTATGGCGACGAAGTTCCACCTGTTGGTGAGCTCGAAGGACATGTCGGGGGTGGTCTGGATTTCTTTGCAGGCGGCGGCGACGCCTGGGGTGTACCAGATGGCGAAGTCCTGGTAGCTAGTGATGGAGCACTTCGGCATGACCTGGAGCTTCCCCCCGTAGAACTTGTGCAGGGGAGGAGACAGGAGAGAGGGCTTCTTTGCCTTCTCAAGCAGTTCTGCAGCGGTAGGTCTGTGCTCCTGGAGTTTCTGTTTCGACATGAAAGTTGCGCCGGCCGTCAGAGTCTTAAATGGAACCGTGCAGTTGCGAGCATTTGCGAGTAAGCCGCGGACTACGCTGTCGGTTGGACGTACATCTGGCTGGTGAACTGGGAGAGGTTCTCCAGCCGCTTGTAGTTCTCGTCGACCCCTTTCTTGACGGATTCTAGCTCCGCGGCGTTCTGGGGCTGGAAGAGGTGAGCGTAGCGCCCCTGAAGCTTCAGGTACTCCTCCACCGGCTTCGGACTAGAGACTGGGAATGTGATCTTGTAGACCCCACCGTCCACCTCGTAGAGTGGGAACAGCCTGGTCTCGACGGCCAGCCTTGCCATCCTTACTGTTTTCTCTGAGTCGAATCGCCAACCCCTTGTGCATGGGGCGAGCACATGGAGGAAGGTAGGGCCTTCCTTGGAAAGGGCCTTCCTTACCTTCGTCATCAGGTCGCGCCAATGGGAGATGGAAGCTGTGGCCGCGTAGGGAACGTGGTGTGCGACCACGATTGACACCAGGTCCTTCTTGGTCTCCTGCTTCCCCGCTCGTGCTGAGCCCACCTGGGTGGTCGTGGTCCAGGCGCCCAGAGGGGTCCCTCCGGACCTCTGAATTCCAGTGTTCATGTAGGCCTCGTTATCGTAGCAGACGTAGAGGAACCTGTGCCCCCTCTCGATTGCTCCTGAGAGGGCCTGGAAGCCTATGTCGTAGGTCCCTCCGTCCCCCCCGAAGACGATGATTGGGTGCTCCTTAGCCTCGCCGCGCCGTGCCAGTGCCTTGAAGCCGGAATCGATCCCCGAAGCCACCGCGGCAGCGTTCTCGAATGCAGAATGGATCCAGGGCCTGTTCCAGGCAGAGTAGGGGTAGAGCGCGGTGGACACCTCGAGGCACCCAGTCGCCTCTGCGATGATGGTGTCCTTTGGGGCGGCAAGCAGCACTTCCCTGACTACGATTGAAGCGCCACATCCTGGACAGAGGCGGTGTCCGGGCGAGAGAGGCTCTTCAGTGGGAAGCTCTTTCAGCCCTTTGATAGGCTCGAACATCTAGACCTTCACCCCATACATCACTGCGGAGGCTCCGAGCGTGCTGCCCTCCTTCGCCATGCCGAAGATGTTCTTCCCGTCGTCCATTGAAAGGTCCCTGCCGCCGATGCCGTAGACCACGCTCATGGTAGGCTTGCTCAACCCCGCCAGCTGCATCGCAGACTTCACATCCTCCGATATCGGGCCCGATGGCGCACCAGGACTGAGGCTCCTGTCCATGGCGACGACTGCTTTGGCCTGCGCCAGGTGGGAAACGACCTGCTCCATGGGAAACGGTCTGTAGAGCTTGATGGCGAGCACCCCCACATTCTCTCCCGATGCGTTCAGCGACCGGGCCGCTGCCCTCATCGTCCCGGCAGCGCTCCCGTTGATGACCATGACCACGTCGGCTCTGTCTGTGTTGTAGGCGTCCACGGCGCCGTACCTCCTCCCGCCAAAGCTCTCGAACTCCATCTCCACCTCATCGAAGACGTGGAGGGCGTTCTTCATTGCCTCCGTCTGCTGCACCCTGAACTCGTAGTATGTATCTGGCGTTGCGATGGCACCGAATGTGAGCGGGGCGTCGGGGTCAATCTTGTGCTTCGGTTTCGGCCTTCCAAGGAACCTCCGGACGGGCTCGTCATCGAGGAGACGCACCCTCTCCTTGTCGTGCGAGAGGATGAACCCTTCGAAGTTGATTGCCGATGGCAGCATCACCCTCTGGTCCTCTGAGAGCTTGAAGAGCTGAATCGTCCGGTCGTAGATTTCTTCCACATTCTCGGCGTAGACCTGTATCCAACCCGAGTCTCTGGAACCCATCATGTCTCCGTGGTCAGCGTTGAGGACGAGGGGTGCGCTGAGGGCCCTGTTCGCCACCGCCATCACTATGGGGAGCCGCATGCCGGAAGCGTTGTAGAGCATCTCGTGCATGTAGGCCAGCCCTTGGCTGGAGGTCGCTGTGAAGACGCGTGCTCCTGTCGCCGCGGCTCCGACGCAGGCCGAAAGCGCGCTGTGCTCAGACTCGACCGGGACGAACTCCCCCCTGAACCTGCCGTCGGCGACGTACTCGGCAAGCTTCTCCACTATAATTGTCTGAGGGGTAATCGGATACGCCGCCACGACATCGACGTCGCACTGGCGCACCGCTTCTGCCACCGCCTCGTCCCCCTGAAGGGCGGCCACGCGCAGGGCTTGGGTCAGCGTCACGGCTCCCTCACCATTGTTATCGCCTTGGGCGGGCACTCCGTCTCGCATATCCCGCACCCCTTGCAGTGGTCATAGTCGATGGTCACTTTACCCCCTTCGTGCCTGACGATGGCCGGCTCAGGACAGTAGATCCAGCAGATTAGACAGTTGGTACATTTCGCTTCGTTGATGACCGGTCTCTTGACGCGCCATCCGGAGACGATGTAGGAAGCGGAAGTTCCTCCCTTCACAACGCCACCTTCTTCTAGCTGCTTCCAGCTCATGCCGCGCTCCCTCCCTGGTAGCCCAGCTTGAGGGCCTCCTGGTTCCCTGTCAGCACCTTCCCCTTGAACCGGTCAGCGAGGACCTTCTCGAGGGACTCTGTGCCGACGATTCCCGTTGCCCTGAGAAGCGCACCAAGCATTGGTGTGTTGGGGTAGTCCTTCCCCAGGCACTTCATCGCTATGCCCGTGGCGTCGAGCGTGATGACCTTCACCGACGGTTCGAGTCCGAGCTTGGAACGCAGGTCCTCGGGGGAGCCGTCGTAGTTGCAGATGAACCAGCCGTCCTTCGAAAGACCTTGGGTCGTGCTCTTGAAGAAGGCCATGGACTTGTCTACCACCATCACGACGTCTGGGTTGCGGATGAAGGAGTGGATCTCGATTGGACCGTCGCTGAGCCGCGCATAGGCTGCTATCGGGGCTCCGGACCTTTCAGCACCGAACTCGGGGAAGGCTTGGACGTACTTCCCTTCAAGGACCGCGGCGTCCGCTATCAACTGGGCGGCGGACACCACGCCCTGGCCGCCCCTCCCGTGGAGGCGCACCTCTGTCATCATTGAAGAGCACTTGCAAGAATCGACCCGGCGTAGAGGGCTATACACCTTGAGCCTAACAGATACGGGACAGCGACAGCGGAGTTACGAATTTTTCTATGGCTTGGCTGGCTGGGACGCCTGGGGCGTGGCCTTGGGCTGCACGCTTCGAGCCATCCATAGGCCCACAAGGATGAGCAGTACCCCGAGACCGATGCCTCCCAGCCCTACGGTCTTGTGCCATTGAGCCGCGTACATCCCGGCGCCTAGTACCGCACCCAACACTCCTAGCACCGCGACGATGTAACCCGTGTTCATTCGATTGGCCACGCCGAGACCCGTTATTTATCGGTGACTGAGCCTATCCTGCGAAGGTCTCTGATGGCTCCGGGTAAATCACGTTGGTCACCAGTGTCCTGCCGCAGGTCACACAGTTCACCACGGTTTCTGCACAGGACTTGTGATACCTTGAACCGCATTCGCATTCGATGAAGAGGTCCGGGGTGCTGGTCTCCAGGATGGATTTGATTTCTTTGCCACATTGCACGCAGATTCTCATGTACCGCACGATGTCCCTGAGCGTGAACACGCCGACTATCTTCCCCTTTTCAGTCACGAGCATCCTCCTGACTCCCTTCCTGTTCATCAGGTCGATTGCCTCGCGCAGCGGCCTCCCCTTGTCGATCGTGATTGGAGCCTTGGACATCACGTCCTTCACTTTGACACTCCGCGGGGAAAGAGACTTCGCGACGACCCTTCTCAGGATGTCCCTTTCGGTAAGGAAGCCGACCGTCTCCCCCTTCTTCGTGACAACGATGCTCCCCCTGTTGTTCGTCGCCATTTTCTTGGAGGCATCCACCACTGTTAGCTGCTCATCGATGGTGATTATCTTCCTAGCGATTTTTCCAGCCGGGAGGTCGAGGGCCATGGCGCCGCCACCCGGGCATGCTCCTAATTAATCTGGCCCGACGCTGCGAGGTGTGTTACTGGGACGTCAGCTACTGGAATCCATCAAGTGAAGGAGGGCTCTGGGCGTCCACTCTCCACTCTCGGGCCTGGTCCTTCGGGACCATCGAGTACCGTCTTGCAAGCTTCGATAGCTGCGCTATGACCTGCTCCCACCCGGCCAGTGCCTCGTTCGTTCCCATCGTCGCCGTCTCCTCGAACATCAACCTGGATTCCTCGTACCCCGCAAACCTGAGGACATCGAAGGACACGGATGACACTCCGGCGTTGCTCAACTCTTCGAAGAGCTCGTCCAAGTCGACTAGGACGATTCCGGGAATGACAGGGGCCAGGGAGACCCAAGTCGATATTCCCGCCCTTGAAAGCTTCCTGAGGGTGTCGATCCTCCGCTGGAGGGGAGGGACGCCAGGTTCGAATCGCCTGATCGGGACGGAAGTGATGGACATTCCAACCCTCGCCCACTCGAGCCTTTTGAGCAAGTCGAGGTCCCTGAGGACCAGGGGTGACCGGGTGAGAATCGAGACTGGGTACCTGTGCCTCTGGAGCACCTCGAGGCAGCGCCGGGTTACACCGTATCTCGCCTCGACTGGCTGGTAGGGGTCTGAAGCGCTCGAGAGGAACACTTCATCCTTCCTCAAGCTCCTGAGCTCCTTCTCCAAGACCTGGGAAGCGTTCACCTTAACGTCGACATATGATCCCCATCTCCTCTCGTCGTGCGTCAGGGACGGGGCGTAGCAGTAGACGCAACCGTGGGTGCACCCCTTGTAGAAGTTTGCGGTATAACCGATCGAGCCCCGATACGCCAGTGTGTGGAGTAGGGTGTTGCACCTGACCTCGCGGACTGTCAGCCTGCCGCCGCTGAACCCTGCAGCCGATGGCCGGGGCGGGATTAACGCAGATTCCATCGAGGCCCCCTGGACGCCTCAGCAGATAATAGCGGTCAGCCTTAAGGGAAGCAAAGATAGAGAGGGGTGGCCGAAAGTGATTCTTCACCACGTCGATATTCCAGGTCCCGGTCGGTGGAATGCCTCCAACCCGCAGCGCGGGGCCGAGGTGAATGAAGTACCTATGGACAGGGTCAGGGAGCTGAACAGGAAGTACCACTTCTTCAGGCTGGCGCAGTTCGGGATTGCCGGGATTGTTGGTTTTCTTGTCCTGGAGGCAGTACTTGTTGCGGGGCTGTACGCCTTGTATGGGAACGCCAACATCCCCAGCAATTTCGCTTCCTCCCCGGAGCTCCTGTCGTTGGACATCTTTGCGTCCATTGTCGGTGTGGTGGTGGGCTTCGTTGTGAACGAGAGGACCACGGTGAGGGGTGTGGTCTCGCATGGGAGGGGGTGGAAGGATGTCATCTTCAGGCTCGGGAAATTCGAAGCGGTCTATGCCCTCGGGAGCGCCATAACCATCGCGGTCCAGCTGGCGCTTCTGGCGTGGATGTCGCTGTCCCCGGCGGTCGGGAACATCGTAGGAGCCGTCGCGGCCTATCCCGTGAGCTACCTCATCTCCATGCGCTTTGTCTGGAAGACCTAGTCTCTTCCGCCGAACACGAGCTGGTCTAAACGGGAAAAAGAAGGGGAGGAGGGTTCAGGCTACAGTTTCGCGCCACACTTGGTGCAGTATGTGGCTGTCGCTGCCAGCGGAGTGCCGCAGTTGGGACAGAACTTCGTCCCTCCCTGGGCTGACATCGCCCCCGCTGGTTGGGGACCCATCCCACCCATAGGCGGGGCCTGCATGCCGGGAACCGAATCGGGGATTCCGAAGAAGGCGATGATTTGGATGATGGCGGCCACGAACAGGATGATGAACCCGAGCCCTAGTGCAATCACTAGTATCGCCCCGATGAAGTAGAGGGTGCCCGCCGTCCTGAAGTTCCCTACGTTTAGCCGTGTGGCCATCGCATTGAAGGCCCGCCTGATGAATATCGCAGAGAATATCAGGGCTATCCAGGCGATGGCGAGGCCCACTATTACCCCGGCGATCGCAGAGGCCGTGAATGAGACTGCACTGAATGCCGCCCCCGTGATTATGATGAAGGCAGCAGCTACGGCTCCGATTATGCCCGTGATGACGGCGTAGAGCATATTGTCGAAGATTGATTTGTCGCCTAGCTCGTCAGAGACGTACTTGGAGGCGATGAGCACCAGTATGTAACCGACGATGTTAAGGACTGGAATGAGGAAAAGGATTGAACCAACTCCGCCCAGGGTTTTAGCGTCTCCGAGCTTGGACATGGCTTTCGCGCCCTTCTGGAGCGGGTGCCTCATTTAATCGTGTATGGAAAGTTGTTCGGCAGAGACGGGATTACTTTTGCTTGAAGTCCTTCAAGAAAGCTGCGAGGTCGACCAGGGTGGGGTTGTCCTCCGCCTTTCGGAGCCGCACGGCGAAGTCCTGGTTCCCTATTTTCACTGACACCTGCGGCTGATATCCTGTCCTGGTGAACAGGATACTCGCGTAGTGAACCTTCCCGGCCAGGTTCTCGCGGACCACCTCTTCGGTGGGCTGCATTGGGGCGATGAAGAAGGCTATGCCGTCTATCCAGTTGATGCTGGGCTGGACCTGGTGAGCCCCGCTCAGCGCCAGCCGTACGATGTCCTCGAAGAAAACGCTCGAATTCGACTGTTCGATGATTTCGTGGACGATAAGCTCTTCGTAGGGGGTGTAGGTAATCTTCAACTCCTCTTGGCTCCCCTGCGGGTGGTCCTTGAGACGGTCTACTATGTCTTCTGATGTCCCCGCGCACTAGCGTATGGTGTAGAGGATCATCGCTGCCAGCCCGAAGGGTACCAGCGATGCCGCGAACGGAACGACAGGGGAGAAAGCGCTGTAGAGGTAGCCGGCAATCACCTGGGATGGAAGTGCGACCAGGGTCGGTAGGATGCTGAACATCGCCAGGATCTTCCCCCGGTTGCGCTGCTCGATTGCCTCTGCCTGCATGGTAGAGAGCGAGGGGGACTGCAGAGCCGTTGACACGGCACCAGTCACGCCCCACTCGAAGAGCTCATCCACGGTCTTGGCCTGGGTGAACATCACGTTGCTGAGGGGTGCGGCGACGGAGGCGAGGAGTATGCTCTTCTTCGATCCGAGCCTGCGTATGAGGAAGACGACCGTGAAGAGCAGGAATACAGTTGCCGCGCCGGCCAGGTCCACCACCACGCTGTAGCTAAGCGCGTTGATCCCGAGATAGTCCACCACGTAGATCGAAACGTAGGGGGACGTGAAGCCCGTCCCTACCCCTGCCAGCGTGACGTAGATCAGCAGCCTCTTCACCACGCTCTCGGACTGTCTGATTGCCCTGATGCCGTCGACGAATGAGTCCCTTAGGTGGGTCACGAAAGGCTTCCGCACCGCCGGGCTCTTGACGACGTAGGTCTCGCTCAGCTTGATGGAGCGGAGCCCCACTCCGAGGATTCCGAACAGGCCGCTGCTCAGGTAGCAGAGCCTCAACCCCGGGTTCGTCCCGAATTGGTCAATCAATATGCCGCCGACGGTCGGGGCGAAAATGGAAGGGATGGTGTTGATTGCGCTGAACACTGCGAAGCCACGTATCCTATCTTCTGGCTCGATGGAGTCCATCATGATGGAGTTGAACGCAGGGGTGTAGAAGCTGGCGACAGAGGCCAGGGTGAGGGGCACGAGGATGAGGAAGGATGAGCCTATGATACAATAGACGAAGGCACTGATGACGGAGACCCAACTGAAGATTACGACCACTCTGCGCCTTCCCCACACATCTGCGATGTACCCGCCCACGAGGAGGGACAGGACTGTCACCCCCGTGCCGTAGGCGACGAGAAGCCCTATCTGGAAGGGAGCCGTTCCAAGGGACGCGAAGTACACAGACTGGTAAGGGTTTGCCATGGCAGAACCGATGGACCAGATGGCAGAAGTCGAGGTAAGAATCCAGGCACTCCTCGGGAGGAACAGGAACCGCTGCAGCCTGTCCAGCAGACCGCTCACGGCCGGGCAAGCGAAGAAGTGCGCGCCTTATGTCTTGTTCCCTAGGCTGCAAACCAGGTGATGACGCATCGAAGAGAACGCTAGACGAGTGGCCGCGGGCATCGAGTCCCGAGAGACACTATA
>Ga0187781_10003819_pt1 | contig 11271 bp, 9 predicted proteins | sample 0715_SJ02_MP02_2_FD_132447 | JGI IMG/M metagenome (GOLD analysis project Ga0187781, IMG submission 132447) | Tropical peat soil microbial communities from peatlands in Department of Meta, Colombia - 0715_SJ02_MP02_20_MG | ecosystem: Environmental > Terrestrial > Soil > Wetlands > Peat | place...
ACGAACGGTCGCTGTATATGCAGGGCTGGTCGCTGTACAAGCAAGGACGCCTTGAGGATGCACTGCGCTCTTTCTTTGGTGTCCTGGATCTGACGCTAATTGGCAAGCAAGGCGAGGGCAAGCTTGAGGAGCTGCCCGGGCTGACGCGGGCTGATCGCGAGCTCGTCGAGGACACCTTCCGCGTGGTCAGCTTGTGCTTGGAGAACCTGCAGGGCGCAGAGACGATTCCCGAGTATGTGCGCGCGCCCTCGCGCCATGACTACGAGTTTCGCGTCTATGAGCAGTTAGGCGAGCTGTACTTGAAGCAAGAACGCGTCAAGGACGCAGCCGATACTTTCAGCGCCTTTGCGCGCCGCAATCCGCTAAATGCTCAAGCGCCGTTGCTTCAAGCAAGGGTGATTGGGATCTACCAGCAGGGCGGCTTCGAGAGCATGGCGCTGGAAGCCAAGAAGGAATACGTGGATCGCTATGGCATCAATGGCGAATTTCACCACGCCAATGCGCCCGCTTGGGAACGGACTCGACCCCTTGTCAAGACCTACCTCGGGGAGCTTACTCGGCACTATCACGCGGCGGCGCAGAAAAGCAAAAAAAGCGAGGACTACCAGGCCGCCGTGCACTGGTATCGGGAATTCCTGCAGGCCTTCCCCTCGGATCCGCAAGCGGCGCAAGCCAATTTTCTTCTTGCAGAGCTGCTCTTTGAAGATAACCGGTTCACGGAGGCGGCTGCGGAGTATGAAAAGGCCGCTTACCAGTACCCAGCGCACGCGAAAAGCGCCGACGCGGGCTACGCCGCGCTGCTTGCCTACGCGGAGCAGGAAAGGCGGGCTGGTAACGCCGGCGAGCGCGATCGCGTTCAGCGCACGAGCATAGAAAGTGCGCTTCGTTTCGGAACAACATTTGCGACCGATCCACGTACCGGCTCTGTGCTTACTAACGCAGCCGAGAAGCTCTACGCGCTGCATCAGCTCGATCGTGCGAGGGGCACCGCGCAACTCGTATTGAAACTAAAGCCGCCCGCCGCAGTTGCCCAACAACGGACCGCCTGGACCGTCATCGCGCATTCGAGCTTCGAGAGCGGTCAATTTGACCAGGCCGAACACGCGTATACCGAGGTCCTCGCGCTTGTGCCGCAGACAGACCCTGGGCGTGGCGCGCTCACCGAACGACTTGCCGCTGCCGTGTACAAGCAGGGCGAACAGGCCCGCGCGGCGGGCCGGCTGCGCGAAGCTGTCGATCATTTTCAGCGCGTCGGCGCCGTGGCCCCCGATTCGCCCGTTCGGGCTTCGGCACAGTACGACGCCGCGGCCGTGCTCATTGGTCTGAAGGATTGGCCAAGGGCCGCGCGTACCCTGGAAGATTTTCGCCAGCGGTATCCGAATCATCCTCTGCAAAATGAAATCAGCGAAAAGCTTGCCGTTGTGTACTCAGAAAGCGGTCAGTGGGCAGCGGCCGCTGGCGAATACGAACATCTGTCGGCACTGAAGAAAGACCCGCAGCTTGCGCGCGCAGCGCTGTGGCAGGCGGCCGAACTGTACGAGAAGGCTGGCGCCCGATCGGCGGCAGCAAAGACCTATGAACGATATGTGCGGCAGCATCCGGAACCGCTTGAGCCCGCAATGGAAGCACGGTTTCGTCTTGCTCGGATGGCCAAGGAGGAAGGTGGCGCAGCGCTTGCTTTGCCATGGATGCGGGAGATACTGCAGGCCGACCAGGCCGGTGGGGCCGCTCGTACGGATCGTACCCGTTATCTGGCGGCGACGGCTGCCTTGGCTCTTGCCGAACCCGTATATGAGGAATACAGGAAGGTCCAGCTTGTAGAGCCGCTCAAAAAGCAGCTCAAGCTCAAAAAGGCAAGGATGGAAGACGTCCTGAAAGCGTATTCGGTCGCGGCCGATTACGGGGTTGCCGATGTTGCCACTGCGGCAACCTACCACACCGCCGAGCTGTATCAGGACTTTGGACGCGCTTTGCTCTCATCGCAGCGTCCCAAGGGACTATCGAAGGACGAGGTCGAACAATACAACGTAATGCTCGAGGAGCAGGCCTTTCCCTTTGAGGAAAAGGCGATCGAATTGCATGAGGTGAACGCGCGCCGCAGCGCCGCCGGTATCTACGATCAGTGGGTAAAGGGAAGCTTCACGGCCCTGGCCCAGTTGCGGCCGGTGCGCTACGCCAAGAACGAACGCAGCGAGGTGGCAGTCGATGCGATTCGTTAAATTGCTGCGCCAATACGGCCTTATTGCGGTGCTCAGCGCGGCATTGACGGCATGCGCTGGCCTGTCGCCAGCGCCCAATGGCGCTGCGACCGCTGCGCCAACCGACGCCTCTGGCGCAAAGGCTGCGACAAAAACAGCACCGGCAAATACGGGAGGAGCATCGGCGGCGGCAGCAGCCGGCGCGGGCGCGACCACGGGTACCGCGGGTTTGGCGCCCAACACCGAAGTGTTGCCGCAATTAAGTCCCGACGTGCTGCGCGCCTTCGATGTGTCGCTGCGGGCGATGCAGCAAGGACGCTTGCCCGAAGCCGAGCGCGGATTTGTCGCTTTAACCCGTTCCAACCCCGAGCTGGGAGGCCCGCACGCCAATTTGGGGATTATTTACCGGCGCGCGGGCAAGATCGCCCAAGCCATATCCGAGCTCGAATTCGCGGTCCGCGACAGCCCGCGGCAAGCGGTGTACTGGAACCAGCTTGGCATTACCTACCGGCAGCAAGGGCAGTTTGCCAAAGCACGCCAGGCCTACGAGCGCGCACTTGCGCTGGATCCGGCCTACGCAAGCGCGAATTTGAATTTGGGGATTCTTTTTGACCTTTATCTCTGGGACAGCAAGCGCGCCCTGGAGCTATACGATCGGTATTTGGCGTTGTCAGGCGGCGACGATAAGGTCAGTAAATGGGTTACCGACCTGAAAAACCGCAATCGGGACCGGACCGCGGTGGCCCGCAAGGAGCAGGAATGAGGCAGCAGGCATGGCTGGGTCTTTTTTGCATTGCGCTGCTTGCGACCGCGGCCAAGGCCGACGATCGGGCGGACATGGATCAGACCAAGATCATCGGCAACCGCGAGTTGCCCAAGGTCCTGTACATCGTTCCATGGAAAAAACCCATGCCCGGTGAGCTTGCGGGACGCCCGATGAAAAGTGTGCTCGATGAAGTGCTGGCACCGATTGATCGGGATGTGTTTCGTCGGCAGGTGCGCTACGACGCACAGATTCAACCTTCGGCGACCTTAGTGTCGCAGCAGCACAAGTAAGCGCAGCGCGGGGATAGTTACAACGCGAAATTTTTCGGGTTTTGTGATTGGAGAGTCATCGATGAATGCCATAGGAACGATCGTTAAGTTTTTCCAGGACTGCGGGCTGTTCATTTACCCGAGCCTTTTGATCTTGGCATTGGGATTGTCGATCGCAATTGAGCGATTCGTTGTCCTGAACCGAGCACGTTCGGAAAACCGCAAAGCTTGGGACCGAATTTTGCCGATGCTGCAAGGCGGGAAGCTCCAGCAGGTATTCGGGGCCACGTCCAAGACGGATGTTGCGATCGGCTTGATCGTGCACAACGGCCTGAGTCGGCTACAAAGCACGCGACGACGCGAGGACATCGACGCCGCAATGGAGGAGGGCATGATGGAGATCGTGCCCCGTCTGGAAAAGCGCACCCACTACATTGCCACGTTCGCCAACGTAATCACCTTGGTTGGCTTGCTGGGAACGATCAGCGGTCTTATCCATGCGTTCACCGCAGTTGCGGAGGTAAATCCTGCTGAAAAAGCCGAGTTGCTCTCCGCCAGTATTTCGGTGGCCATGAACAACACGTTTTTCGCTCTCATGGTGGCAATTCCGTTTCTTCTGATCCACGCTTTTCTAACCGCGCGCACGACAGAAATCGTCGATAGCCTTGAGGCAGCCAAGATCAGCTTTCTGAATCTCGTACAAAAAATGTCGGGGGACGGCAAGCTGGTGGCCGAAACAAGGGAGTCGCACTAATCATGCGCGTACGACGCCTGCACAAAAAGCCGGCGCAACTGGAGATCACCGCGTTTTTGAATTTGATCGTGGTGTTGGTGCCGTTTTTACTCTCAACGGCCGTGTTCTCCCGCCTCGCGGTGCTGCAGTTGACGCTGCCGGCCCAGTCCTCCGGAGTCGAAAAGCTCAAGGGCGATCTGCAGCTCGAAGTCGTGATCCGGCCGGACGCGCTGGAGGTGGGAGATCGGATCGGTGGCCTGATCCAACGCATCCCCAAAACCGAGACGGGCCACGACTACAAGGCATTGTCGTTGCTCATGGAACAGATCAAAGTCCGATTTCCCGATAAAACGGATGCGACCGTGCTGGCTGAAGCCAATACGCCGTATGACGTGCTCGTTCAGGTGATGGATGCGGTGCGGGTGGGCGTCACCGTGCAAGGCGCGAAGGTAGTGCGAGCGGAGCTCTTTCCGGACATCTCTGTCGGCGATGCACCGGTTCGCGAACATCAGGCCAAATCATGAAACACACGCCAGTGGAGCGGCGCGCCATGCGAAAGGCGCGCAATCAGTCGCTCGTTGACATGAACTTGGTTTCCTTGATCGATATCTTCACGATCTTGATCTTCTTTTTGCTGTCCAACACCGCGGAAATTCAGGCATTGCCCAATAGCAAGGCGGTGAAACTGCCCGAGTCGGTTGCCGATCAGAGTCCGAAAGAGACCGTAGTGGTCGTTGTAAATGACAGCGATATTCTGGTCCAAGGGCGCAAGGTCGCGTCGGTTGCCGAGGCGATGTCGACATCGGAGGACATGATCGAGCCGCTCAAGGCCGAGCTCGATATTCAAGCCAAGCACGAAATGATTCGACGTGAGAACGCCCCGGAGAATAATCCGATCACCATCATGGGTGACAAGGACATTCCTTACCGGCTGTTGCGCAAGGTCATGTACACGTGTGCACGGGCGAACTTCAGCGAAGTTTCCTTCGCCGTACAAAGGAAGAACGGGGCGTAATGGCTGCGACGATGGTTTCTTATCATTCGGCCGTGCTGCCCTGGGCGGGATCGCCGCAGGACGAGGCACGGTTTCGGCGCATTTTGCGTAGCGTGCTGTTGTTGTGCTTGTTGCTGGGTCTGGTGATACCTTGGCTGCCGCGACCAACGGTCGATCGGGAGCAGCCAGAGGAGTTTCCGCAGCGCTTTGCCAAACTGCTGCTCGAGCGTGCGCCGCTTCCGCCGCCTCCTGTCGTGAAGCCCGAACCTGTTGCCGACACGCAGACCAAAGCGCAGCCGCAAGTATCAAAGCCCGAGCCCAAAAAGCTTCCGGTGCCGGAAGCCAGAAATCCCGTGCCCAATAAACCGCCGGGCGAGAAGCTCGATGCCGCAAGACGAAAGGCTGCGGGAGTCGGATTGCTCGCAATGAAAGACGATTTGGCCGACTTGCGCGGTGCGCCAGTCGCGGTGCAGTTAAACAAAGACATCAAGCAAGGTCCTGGCGTCGGATCGGGCGTCGGGCCGGGTGTCGGTGCGGGTTTCGGTCAAGGTATCCCGGTGCGAAACTTGATCACGTCGAACGCGACGCGCGGCAGTGGCGGGATCAACACCGCGGGCTACAGCCGTGACACGGGTGGCGGAGGTCTTGCGGGCCGCGCTACAACGCTGGTCGAGGGCGTGGCGGGCGGCGGAGGTGGAGGTGGTGCAGGTGGCGGCGGCAGTCGCGGCGGAAGCTTGCAGCGCGGTGGCGATGGCAAGGCATCTCGCTCGATCGAGGAAATCAAGCTCGTCTTTGAGCGCAACAAGGGTGCGATCTACGCGATCTACAACCGAGCGCTGCGGGAAGATCCCTCCTTGGAAGGAAAGGTGGTTTTGGAGCTCAAGATTGCACCTTCCGGGGAAGTCATCGAGTGCCGGATCGCCTCCAGCGAGCTGCGCTCGCCCGAGCTCGAGCGCAAGCTCCTCGCCCGAGTCAAGCAGTTCGACTTTGGCGCCAAGGATGTCAGCATGATGACAATCAACTGGCCGGTAGACTTTCTGCCGTCTTGATGTCATCGGCGCCCGAGCCTGGGCGCCGTTATGCGACGATACGCGTTCGGCTGCACTGCAGCAAAGACGCCGACATGTTTTCGAGAACCACAGGTTGCCGCACGATCAATCTTGCGCTGCAAGGTGGTGGCGCACACGGCGCCTTCACCTGGGGCGTGCTCGACTACCTACTCGAGGACGGGCGGCTGCAGTTTGAAGCGATCAGTGGCACGAGCGCCGGTGCCATGAATGCGGTCGTCTTGGCGCACGGGCTGCTCGACGGCGGTCGAGATGGCGCGCGCGCGGCGCTGGAAAAATTCTGGACCGCGATTGCGGCCAGCATGCCATTTGGCACCACCGTATCCAGCGTCGATGGCCAGGGCGTAGCGCTGACGCCGGCTTTTCGTCGGATGCTGCGATGGGCCAATGATATTGCCCCGGATCGCATCAATCCGTTTGACCGCAATCCCTTGCGCGACATCGTCACGGCGCAGATCGATTTCGAGCGTCTGCGCGCGCAAAGCCGGCTCAAGCTCTTTGTTGCCGCCACGAACGCCAATTCGGGAAAATTGCGACTATTCCGTCTGCCTGAATTGCGGGTCGAAGCCATCCTCGCATCGGCTTGCCTGCCGACGATGCATCGGGCCGTGGAAATCGACGGCGAACCGTATTGGGATGGAGGCTACGCCGCGAACCCCGCGGTATTTCCTCTGTTTTATGAGTGCCGTTGCCGCGACATTTTGCTGGTGCTGCTCTCACCGTTGAAATACAAGCAAACTCCGTACACAGCGCAGGACATCAAGGAGCGCATACTTGAGTTCGGTTTTACGGCAACGTTCCTGCGCGAGATGCGCATGTTTGCGCACCTGCGCGAATACGTCGACAAGTCCTGGTTTGCGATCGGGCGCTTTGAGCGTCGTATCGCCAAAACTTGCTTTCATGTCATTGACGCGCAAGAGTTCATGAGCGATCTGACGGCCGAAACCAAGCTCGCTGCAAATTTGCAGTTCTTCGGCACGCTCAAGGAGCTGGGCCGAGAGCGCACCAAGGCCTGGCTGCAACAGCACTTCGAGCGCATCGGTCGCAAATCGTCTGTTGCGATCTCGGAGCTATTTTACTGATCCGACCGTTGGGCGCGCGCCTGTGCAATCCGCGACGCTGCGCCAAGAACTAGCGGACGGTTGGCCCCCGCGCTTGAGCCAGCGGAATACGGGATGCGTCCCAGCCGCCACCTAGCGCCTTGATGAGGTAAACGGCGGTGAGGACCTGCTGTCCATTGATTTGCACCTGCAATCGTTGATTGGCCAGCAGCGCCTGTTCGGCAGTGACGACATCCAGGTAGGTTGCAAGTCCACCGGCATAACGGTCATTGGCCAAGTCCACTACACGCTGTGCACTGCGCACCGCGGCGCTGGCCTCCGCAGCGGCGCGCGCGAGGTTTGCGCTGCCAGTCAATCCGTCTTGTACTTCCTGCATCGCCCCTAAGACCGTCTGGCGGTAGTTTGCGACCGTGACTCGGTAACCAGCCTGCGCAAAGTCGATGTTCGCGCTGAGCCGGCCGGCGTCAAAGAGCGACTGTGTTGCTGCAATCCCAAGCGACCAGAGCGTTGACGCAGCACTAAAGAGCGATGCCAGTTGATTGCTTTCGACCCCGTAGGCACCCGTCAGGGGAACGCTGGGGAAGTAGGCCGCCTTGGCCACGCCGATTTGCGCATTGGCGGCAGCCATCGCGCGCTCGGCCGAAGCAACGTCCGGGCGACGCTCGAGCAGATCCGAGGGAACGCCGATCGGAATGGTCGGCACAGAAAGCTGCGTCAATGCCGGTGCAATACCAAAACTGGGCGCCGCAGCGCCCAGGAGGCTGGCAAGTGCGTGCTCGAACTGGGCGCGCTGCACGCGTAGCAAGTCAATTTGTGTGACGGTTGAATCCAGCTGAGACTGTGCCTGTGCCAAGTCCAGGCCGGAGGCTACTCCCATGTCGTGGCGCGAGGTCACGAATTCGAGCGCACGACGCTGTGCGACGATGTTTTGTCGAACCACGTCGATTTCCGCATCGAGCGCGCGCAGGCTGAAATAATCAGCGGCCACTTCGGCGGTGATCACAAGACGGGCGTTTTCCAGGTCGGCCTGCGTTTGCTGCTCGGCGGCACGCGCTGATTCGGCTTGACGGCGCACGCCCCCGAACAGATCGACCTCATATTGGACCGAAAAGCCCGCGCTCAGGTCATTTTGCACCGTCGATTGATTGGCAAGGTTGTACAGCGAAAGTGGTCGGTTGGCGGAGCTTTTCTCGCGCGCCGCACCCAGGTTTGCGTTGAGCTGAGGAAAAAGCGCCGCGCGGTTGACCGTAACAACCGCCCGCGCCTGGTTCAGGCGCTCTTTGGCTACCGCTAAGCTTGGATTGCGCGCAATCGCGTCCGATTCCAGCGCGTTAAGTCGCTCATCTGCGAAGATTTCCCACCATCGATCGCGGTGCGCGGCATCGTCGGGTCGTCCGGCCCGCCACGGCTCTTCTACGCTCCAGGCCGCGGGCATCTCAAGGGCGGGCCGCTGATAGTCCGGCCCCAGTGCGCAGGCACCAAGCTCGCAGGCAGCCGCCAGCGCGAGCGCGTGGCGCAGCCGGGCTTTGGCTCGCGTGCCGCGCAACGGCGCAGGAACAAACCTCACTTCTTGGCCTTATCCGCTGGCGGCGGTTGAAAGTTCACGACGTCACCTTCGGCCAGCGAATCGGCCGGGTTCAGAATCAACTGATCGCCAACATGAATGCCGCTGAGCAACTCAATGGACTGCCCGAAATCTCGCCCGATGCTGACCGGCTGCAGGTGGACCCGTCCCTCGGCGTCGACGGTGGCCACTCGCGGACCTTCGGGCCGAAAGAGCAGGCTGTTGGAGGGTGCCAACAAGTTATCGCTGTTGCCCACGGGCAGCTCCAACTGTACGTATGCGCCGGGCAGCAGGCGGCCCTCATGATTGGGCAAACTGACCTCCACCTGGAGAGTGCGCGTGACCGTGTCGATTGCTCCGGCGGTGCGACTGACCGTGCCGCGAAAGCGCACTGCGGGCATTTCCGATTGGGTTACGGCAATGGTTTCGCCGACGCGAACAAGTCCTGCGTAGGTCTGTGGCACATAGACATACACCCGCAGCGGATCTGTCTGCGCAAGGGTGAACAGAGCTCTGGAGACGCCGCCGTTGCCAGCGTCAACCAAATCGCCCACATCGATATTGCGGCGCGTGACAACACCAGCAAACGGCGCAACGATTCGCTTGAAGCTTTCAAGATCGTGCAGGCGCCGCACATTGGCATCGGCGGCCGCAAGATTGGCCTGCGCCTGGGCAAAGGCGCTGCGCCGTTCTTCGAGTTCTTGCTGCGATACCGCGTCGCGCAAGCGCAGACTTTCCCAGCGCTCCGCCGAGCTTTTGGCTAACTCCATACTGGAAGCGGCCTGCTCGCGCGCTGCCGTCGCCTGCGCCAGCTGCTGGTCGATTTCCGGCGTATCGAGCTCAGCGAGCAGTTCCCCTTTGGCGACCCGTGCCCCAATATCGCGATTCCAACGCAATACATAGCCACTGGTTCGCGCGTAGATCGGCGCCTCGATGAAACCTTGCAGCGTTCCAGGAAGCGCAAGTGTCTCACCTCCCTTGCCCGGTTCAATGCGCGTTGTCGAAACAAATGTGCGCGCTTGCAGCTGTGTCGTGGCCTGAAGATCGCGCATGCGCACGACACGGCCGATGACCGTTCCCGCCGCACCCAGCGCGAGCAATACCACGATGAGGATCGCGGTGCGCCGTGCACGCAACAGCATGCGCATTCTGGGCATCGCGCCAGTGCTGGGCCCGTGCGCGGCACCGGTGCTATGGATTCCCAAAGAAGAGTGGTGGCTCTCAGACATTGGCTTTGCTTCCTTGCAAACCGGGCGCGCTAGGCAACCCCGGATTTGCCGCGCGTGCGGCAGCTCGACGTGCGAAGTGCTGATGGATGGTGGCAAATACCACGGGAACGAAGAACAGGGTCGATACGGTCGCAAACAGCAGCCCGCCAATGGTCGCACGGCCAAGCGGTGCGTTTTGTTCCGCTCCTTCACCCAGACCAAGCGCCATGGGGATCATCCCGACAATCATTGCCAGGGCCGTCATCAGCACGGGCCGCAGGCGCGTTGCGCCAGCTTCGAGCGCAGCCGACAGCGGTGGCCTGCCTTCGCGCAAGCGCTGGCGGGCAAACGAGATCACCAAAATGCTGTTGGCCGTTGCCACGCCCATGGTCATGATGGCACCGGTCAACGCCGGGACGCTCAGTGTCGTGCCGCTGATTAGTAGCATCCATGCGATGCCGGCCAGCGCTGCCGGCAGCGCGGTGATGATGATGAACGGATCGGTCCAAGACTGAAAATTCACGACGATCAGCAAGTACACGAGCACGACGGCCATCAAGAGCCCAAGAGCCAATCCCTCAAACGAGGTCTGCATGGTTCTGACTTGCCCTCGCAGGGTCACTTGCGAGCCGCGCGGCAATTGCGCACGCAACTCGTCAATGAGTTCCTGCACCTGAGTAGCCACCGAACCGAGATCGCGGCCGTCTACGCTGATGTACAGATCGACGACCGGGGTAATGTTGTAATGCGAGATGACCGCAAGCTGCCGTTCAGGTGCCAGCTGCACCAAATTGCTAAGCAACTGCCCGGCCGAGGGGCCCCCGGTGGAGTTCACCGGAGTACGTAGCAAGGCGTCGACCGAATCAACTCGGTATTGGGGAGTTTGAACGGCAACGTTGTACACGATGCCGTTTGCCGGATTGAGCCAAAACGACGGCGCAGTTTGAAAGCTGCCCGACAGGGATACCAGGACATTTTGCGCCACGTCAATTGCGCTCATTCCCAATTGCTGAACCTTTGTTCGATCAATCTGCAAACTCAAGCCTGGTTCGTCCAGGCGCTGCTGAATATGCGCGTCCACCGCACCTGGGATATTTCGTACCTTTGTCAAAAGCCGGCTTGCAATGGCGTAGTTGTCGACCATTGCCGCTCCGGAAAACTGAACATCAATCGCCGCAGGCAGACCGAAGTTCAGAATTTGCGTGACGATATCGGCGGGTTGAAAGAAAAACTCCGCGCCAGGGAAGCGTTGCGGCAATTCCGTTCGCAGGCGCCGGATATAGCGGCTGGTTGAGCTGTGCTCCGGACGCAGTGCAACCTGGATTTCACTATCCAGCGTGCCAAAGGTCCCTGAGTTGCTGTATGAAAGGTTGATGCCGCTGTACGGCACGCCGATATTGTCCAGGATCGT